>Ga0163216_100137_pt1 | contig 182550 bp, 178 predicted proteins | sample SynspAceP_FD_167610 | JGI IMG/M metagenome (GOLD analysis project Ga0163216, IMG submission 167610) | Saline lake microbial communities from Ace Lake in Antarctica - Synechococcus sp. Ace-P (Illumina Assembly) | ecosystem: Environmental > Aquatic > Non-marine Saline and Alkaline > Saline ...
CCAACTTCCAAAACTTCCAGTCTCTCAACCGTCCGTCCCGTCCGCTGCACCGCGTCTGCATCACTGCGTCTCCGGTAAAGGGGCTTCTAAGGTTAGCGAACGAAGGGCGCAAGCAGAAAAAACGCCCTGCTCGACATTTTCTCGATCTTTTCTCAAAACGCCTACGAAACAAGCAAATGCCCGCTGCGCCCCCAGGTACCAGTTAGGACTTTCCCTTCATCGCCGCAGCGAGGGCCTGCGCCATGGCGCTGTTCCCAGTATCAGCCACGGGTGTCGCTTGTTTCGCCGGGCGAGCCCCGCCCCGCTCTGGACGCCCTGCCTTGCTTTGCGTTGGCGTATCTGGCGTGCCAGCGTTGTCCTTGCGCATTGTTAGACCAATCCTTTTGCGCGGGACGTCGACTTCGGTGACGCGGACCCGGACGACATCGCCCGCTTTGACGACCTCATGTGGGTCCTTAATGAACTTGTCGGCCAACTGGCTGACGTGAACCAAGCCATCCTGATGAACGCCAATATCGACGAAGGCCCCAAAGGCGGCCACGTTGGTGACTGTGCCTTCCAATGACATGCCCGGCTTCAGGTCGGTGATGCTGTTGATACCATCAGCAAAAGTCGCCGTCTTGAAGTCAGGGCGCGGATCGCGGCCGGGCTTTTCCAGCTCTGCCAGAATATCGCGCACCGTTGGCAGACCAAAGGTATCGTCGACGAACTGCTCTGCCGTCAGGCCGGACAGCGCTGCAGCATCCCCCATGATCGCGCGCAAGTCGCGGCCGCAGGCCTGCACAATGCGCCGGGCAACGCCGTAAGCCTCTGGATGGACCGAGGATGCGTCCAGCGGTTCGCTTCCATCCCGCACCCGCAAGAAGCCTGCGCATTGTTCAAAGGCTTTTGGCCCCAGCCCGCCGACCTTGAGCAACGCTTTACGCGATGCGAAGGCTCCATTCATGTCGCGGTGACTGACAATGGCCTGCGCCAGTGTCGGACCAACCCCGGCAACACGCGCCAGCAAAGGGGCAGAAGCCATGTTCAGGTCCACGCCCACGGCGTTCACAGCATCCTCGACCACCGCGTCCAACGATTGTGCAAGGCGGCGCTGGTCGACGTCGTGCTGATACTGACCGACGCCAATCGCCTCTGGTGCGATCTTGACCAATTCCGCCAACGGATCTTGCAAGCGGCGCGCGATAGAGACTGCGCCCCGGATCGAAACATCAAGGTCAGGAAACTCCTTCGCCGCCAGTTCAGAGGCGGAATAGACGGACGCCCCGGCCTCTGACACGATGACCTTGGACGGCTTGGGGCCTGCGGGCAGTGCTTTGATCACGTCATCGACCATGCGTTCGGATTCGCGGCTGGCGGTGCCATTGCCGATCGCAACTAATCCAACACCATGGCGCTGGATCAGGTCGGCAAGCGTGGCAGAAGCACCGCGCAGATCGTTGCGCGGCTGGAAGGGATAGATCGTCGCTGTGTCCAGCAACTTGCCCGTCTCATCCACCACCGCGATCTTGCACCCCGTCCGAATGCCCGGATCAAGGCCGAGCGTCCGCTTGGCCCCGGCGGGGGCCGCCAGCAGCAGATCGCGCAGGTTGCGGGCAAAGACATCGATGGCGGCGTCATGGGCGCGTTTGCGCAGATCCCCCATCAGGTCCATGAACATTGTCAGGCTTAGCTTGACCTTCCACGCCCAAGTGACCGTATCGCGCAGCCAGATATCGCCGGGGGCCTGCCCTTTGATCCCGATCCGCGAAGCGATGACATCCAGAATACGCGGCAGCACGACTTCCGGATCAGGAGAGATATCGACAGTCACGATCTCTTCCTTCGAGGCGCGCAGAATCGCCAGCGCCCGGTGCGACGGAATGCGTGCCCAGCTTTCGCGATGATCAAAGTAGTCGCTGAACTTTGCGCCCGCGTCTTCTTTACCAGCAATGACCTTGGCGGTGATCTCTGCCTCTTCTTGCATGATTTGACGCAAACGGCCGAGCAGGGCGGCGTCTTCGGCCAGCTCCTCGATCAGGATGTCCCGCGCGCCCGAAAGCGCATCCTTGGCGGTCAGAACCTCTTCGCTGACATATCCTTGCGCAGTTGCCGTTGGATCAAGGCTGCGATCAGCGACAATCGCACGCAATAGCGGCTCTAGCCCGTTTTCGCGCGCGATCATCGCCTTCGTACGCCGCTTGGGTTTAAACGGCAGATACAGGTCCTCTAGCGTGGCCTTGGTATCCGCACCAGCAATCGCGCGCGTCAGCGCATCGGTCATCTTGCCCTGCTCTGTGATGGACGATGCAATCGCGGCGCGGCGTTTTTCCAACTCTCGCAGATAGGTCAGCCGGTCATTCAGATTGCGCAGCTGCGTGTCATCCAGGCCGCCTGTCACCTCTTTGCGGTAGCGCGCGACAAAGGGGACGGTCGCCCCGCCATCCAGCAGCCCCACGGCGGCGCTGACCTGATCGGGGCGCGCCCCGATTTCGGTGGCGATGGTGCGATTGATGCGATCTGTAACGGGGTCCAAGGGGCAGGCTCCTTTGCGATTGGACCTGTGTGATATCCCCCGGATCGCTGGTCGCCAAGAGCGGCGTTGATCCGGGCGCAACTGCGCTAGATCATGCTGAACATAAGGAGAGCGCGATGGAATTGAACCTGAACTGGGAATACGTGGCCGACACCGTGATGGGCGGCGTGTCGCGCGGTAAGATCACGGCAGCTGTCATCAAAGGCCGCGACGCTGTGCAGCTTACGGGACAGGTGTCGCTGGAAAACGACGGCGGCTTTATCCAGATGGCCGCCGATCTGCCGCCCGAGGTGCAGGCGCTGGGTTTCACAGGGCTAGAGGTCGATGCCACCGGGAACGGCGAAGCCTATGACATACGCCTGCGCACCACAGACCTGACCCGGCCTTGGCAATCCTATCGCACGGCCTTTACGCCCGGACCGGACTGGGGCAGCTATAGACTGCCCTTCGCCGCATTCGAGGCGCACCGCACGGACGCACCGTTCAATCCAGCAAACCTGCGCCGCCTTGGCATTGTCGCCATCGGTCACGCCTTTGCGGCAGATGTGAGCGTCGCGGCAGTGCGGCTATATCGCGCTTAGCGCGTCAGCGCCGCCACGATGCCAGCGTCTGGAAAGCAAGTCTGCGCCCGGCCCGTGGCGGCCTGCCACTGTCCGATGGCGCGTCGCGTGCGAAAACCAGCGAGGCCATCGTCGCCCCCTGTATCCAACCCTTGACGGATCAAGGCCCGCTGCATCGCAGCCACATCAGACCGCAGCAGCCCGCCAACATTCCCCCACTGCCCTGCGAAATCGCCAACTCCATATTGAATACGGTCGCCAACATGACCGACGAACAAGGCATACAGATCGCTCGTGTTGTAATCCTTCAGCACATAGAAATTGGGCGTCACGATAAAGGCCGGGCCGCTGCGCCCGGCTGGCAGCATCAGATACCCTTCGCCTGCCAGCTCATGCGCCGGAAACGCTTTGCCGCCCACGCGCGTCACGCCCATAGCAGCCCAATCCGCAATGCGTCGCCCTTGGTCAGGCCCCTCTAGCGCGCAAGACACCTGTGACGGCAATGACACCTCGAACCCCCAATCGCGGCCGGGCTGCCAGCCGTGACGAGCAAGATAGGTGCCGATCGACGCAATGGTATCGGGGGCAGAATTCCAAATATCCGCCCGCCCGTCGCCGTCACCATCGGCAGCATACGACAAATAGTTGCTTGGCATGAACTGCGGCTGGCCCATCGCGCCCGCCCAACTGCTTTTCATGCCCCGCGGCGATGCCCCGCGCTGCGCGATCTGCAAAGCGGCAACCAGCTCGTCCAGAAAATAGGGCGCGCGGGTGGACATGAATGCCTTGGTGCCCAGCACTTGAAAAGCATCATGGGGGATATCAGCGCGACCATAGCCGCTTTCACGGCCCCAGATTGCAAGGATGATCCGGCCCGGCACACCCGTCGCCCGCTCTACCGCCGCTAAAGTCGTCGCATGCTGCCGCGCCATCTGGCGGCCAACGCTGGTCGCCCCATCAACACCGCCGCGGCTGAAATACTTGCCCGGCGCACCGAACTCGCTTTGCCGCTGCACCTGCTGCGCAGGCGGTGCCATCCCAGGCGGGACCAGATCGGGCAGATCCCAGTTCAATACGACACCCGAAAAAGCCGCGTCAAATGTGCCCGGCGCTACGCCCTTTTGCTGCGCACGCGGCCAGACCACCTGTTCCAGCCATCCGCGAAACTGTGCATCGACCGCCGCACGGGACTGGGCCGCCCCAAAGGACGGCCACAGCAAAACAATGATCAGGACAAATATGCGCATGCAAGGATGATGCGCACGCCCCGCCGCCGGTGTCAAAGCCGTCAGCTGACCACCGGCTGCGGATCGCGCAGACTTTCAATCGCTTCAAACTGCGACAGGTACACTTTTCCCGTCATATGCGTCAGGAAATCGCTGCGCTGCAGGCGGTCCATCACGGGGCCTTTCACCTCGGACATGCTCAGGCGAATGCCCATATCCGACAGCCGCGCGCTGAGCGATTCAAGGCTTTCAAGCGCACTGAAATCGATATCGTTCACAGCAGAGCACATCAGGATGACGTCCTTGATGGCTTTGTCGCGCACGACGCGGTCCAGCACATAATCCTCTAGGTAGCGAGCATTCACGAAATACAGGCTTTCGTCGATGCGCAGGGTCAGGATGGCCGGGTTGGTCTGGACATCATGGCGGTTGATATTGCGGAAGTGCTGGGTGCCGGGCACGCAGCCGACCTCTGCGATGTGCGGCTTGGACGTTTTGTACAGGTGCAGCAGGATCGACAGGATCACACCGGCCGACACGCCCGTTTCCACACCGAACCATAGAGTCGCGAGGATCGTCACAAGCACGGCGGCGAAATCAGCGCGCGAATAGGACCAGCTTGTGCGCAGGATCGAAAAATCGACCAACGACAGCACGGCCACAATGATCGTCGCGGCCAGCGTCGCAGTTGGTAGAAAATAGATCAGCGGTGTCAGCGCAAAGGCGGCAATCGCAAGGCCAACAGCGGTATAGGCACCGGCAGCCGGCGTTTCGGCCCCGGCGTCATAGTTCACCACCGACCGGCTAAACCCGCCCGTTACCGGGAAACCACCTGTAAAGGCGGCGGCGACGTTGGCCGCGCCAAGGCCGATCAGTTCTTGATCGGGGTCAATCCGCTGACGTTTCTTCGCCGCCAAGGTTTGCGCAACCGAGATCGATTCCACGAACCCGATGACTGAAATCAGCAGCGCAGGCAGCAACAACTGCCCCACCAGTGTTGGAGAGATCGACGGCATCGTCAACGGCGGCAAGCTTTGCGGGACGCTGCCCACAATTTTGACGCCGTGATCCGACAAGCCGAACACCCATACGGCAACAGTTGTCACGACCACAGCCAACACCGGACCAGCCTTGGTCAACGCGCCAGCCAAGGCCGGCTTGATCCCATAGCTGCGCAGCAGTGGGTTCAGGCCTTTACGCACCCAGAACAAAAAGGCGGTCGCCCCTACGCCGATGATCAGCGTGATCAGGTTCACATCGCCTAAGTGGGCAAAAAGCGTCTCCACCAGCTCTGGCAGCGTATCGCCAGAGGCGCTGATGCCAAGAATATGCTTAAGCTGGCTCAGCGCGATCAAGATGCCAGAGGCGGTGATGAAACCCGCCACGACGGGATGCGACAGAAAATTTGCCAAAAAACCAAGCCGCAGGATCCCCATCAGCAGCATCATCACGCCCGACAGCCCCGCCAGCGTCAGCGCGGCAACAGCATAGCCCATGGTGCCTTGGTCCGCGATATTCCCAATCGCCGCCGCCGTCATCAGCGACACGACCGCCACCGGTCCGACCGCCAGCGCGCGGCTGGTGCCAAAGATCGCGTATAGGATAATCGGCGCGATTGACGCGTAAAGCCCCGCCTCTGGTGGCAGGCCTGCCAGCATCGCATAAGCCAGCGATTGCGGAATCAGCATGATCGTCACAATCACAGCGGCGACCAGATCGTTGGACAGGTTTTCGCGATTATAGGTCCGACCCCAAGTTAGGATTGGCAGATAACGGGCTAAGGCATTCGTCGTCATGGCAGTGCTTTCAATGTATGACGCGCCGGGATGGGCCCCGGCGCGATAATCGGTTCAGAGCGGCGCTTTTTCCGGCCCGGCCATCCATTCGCGCCCCTTGAGCATGGCATGCCAATAAACCTGCGGCAGAGCCTGCGCTTTCAGCGCCCAAGCCAGACGGCTGGGTTTGGTGCCATCGATCAGCCATTCTGGAAAACTAGGCAGCAACGCGCCGCCATAGCCAAATTCTGCAAGCACGATCTTGCCCCTCTCGACCGTCAGCGGGCACGAGCCATAACCGTCATAGATCCCAACAGCAGATTTGCCTGCGATATCGGCCAGAACATTGACCGCGACGACCGGGGCCTGCTTGCGCGCGGCCGCCATTGTCTTGGCATTGGGGGCGTTCATCACGTCGCCAAGGCTCCAGATATTGCAGTATGTCTTATGGCGCAGGGTGGCTTGATCGACATCGACCCAGCCCGCCGCATCCGCCAACGCGGACTCGCGGATAAAGGCTGGCGCGCGTTGCGGAGGGCAAACGTGGATCATGTCGAAATCAACGGTGACCTCTTTCGGGTCAGAGCCGGGGGTGCCGACCTTAAAGGTCGCCGTCTTTGCCGCCCCGTCCACGGCTGTCAGCGTATGGAAAAAGTTCAGCGACACGTCATACTTGGCGACATAGTCCATTAGTGCCGGGACATAGTCCTTGACCCCGAACAACACGCCGCCCGCGTTCATGAACTGAATGTCGATGTCTTTCAGCACGCCGCGCCGAAACCACGCATCGCCGGACAGATACATCGCCTTTTGCGGCGCACCGGCACATTTGATTGGCATCGCGGGCTGGGTAAAGATCGCCTTGCCCTTATTCAGCCCCTGTACCAACTCCCAGGTATAAGGTGCTAGATCGTAGCGATAGTTCGAGGTGACGCCATTGCGGCCCAGCGTGTCTTTCAGCCCCGCGATACCGTCCCAATGCAGTTCCAGTCCCGGACACACAATCAAACGCTTGTAGCCGACAACGCGCCCGTCACCCAAGACGACAGCATCGGCATCGGGCAGAAATTCCGCCACCCCGGCCTTGATCCAAGTGACAGCGTCAGGGATCAGTGGTCCCATCATACGTTTGGTTTGCGCGGCATCAAAGACACCGCCGCCAACCATCGTCCAGCCGGGCTGGTAATAATGAACGTCGGCAGGATCGATGATGGTGATATCAAGACCGCCGTCGCGGGCAAGCAAACTAGCCGCTACCGCAATTCCGGCGGACCCTGCCCCCACGATGACGATGTCAGAGCGGACATCAGGCTCTGCCAGCGCAGGGGGTGCAGTTTCAGCCATCGCAGCGACCGTCGCACCCATGTCGTAGCCAGCCGCATTTGTGCGCGCCAAAAGCTCTGCCACGGGCCGCTGTCCGGCTTGCGAGCGGGTCCAAAGCGTCGCCGCCCGCGTGCCGGATTTGCAAAAGGCCAGCACCGGGCCCGGCAAGGACGTCAGCGCCGCGCCAAAGGCAGCAACATCAGCCTGCGCGATCTGACCAGACACAACGGGCATATGCAGGGCCTGCAGGCCCGCCGCTTCTGCCGCCGCCTTGATGTCGGCAAAGGATGGCTGACCAGCCTCTTCGCCGTCGGGGCGGTTGCTGATGACGCTGGCAAAACCAGCGGCCTTGATCGCGGCCATGTCGTCCACCGCGATCTGCGGCGCGACAGAGACGCCTTCTGTCAGTTCCCTGATATCCATTGCGGGCCACCTTCCCAATTGGCCATTAAAGGCCGTTAACCGGCACTTTCAGTACCATGTTGCCGTCTTTATCCCGGGGCATTTCACCGGCCCGCATGTTTACCTGCAGAGATGGAATAATCAGCTTTGGCACGGCCAGCGTCGCATCGCGTTCGGTGCGAAATTTCACGAACTCTTCTTTCGTGGCCCCTTTGCCGACGTGGATATTGTGCTCGCGTTCGTCGCCAACAGTGGTTTCCCACTGAATATCGCGGCCATTCGGGCCGTAATCGTGGCACATGAACAGACGCATATCGTCCGGCAGGGTCAGCACACGCTGGATGCTGTCGTAAAGCGTGGCGGCATCACCGCCGGGGAAATCGGCGCGGGCCGATCCGCCGTCAGGCATGAACAGCGTGTCACCAACAAAGGCGGCGTCGCCAATGACATGCACCATGCAGGCTGGCGTATGACCCGGCGTGTAGATCGCAAACGCCTTCATGCCGCCGATGTTATAGGTGTCGCCATCCTTAAACAGCGCATCAAACTGCGAGCCGTCGCGCTGGAATTCCGTGCCTTCGTTAAAGATTTTGCCAAAGGTTTCTTGCACGACCATGATCTTGTCGCCGATGCCGATTTTTCCGCCCAGCGCGTCCTGAATATAGGGCGCAGCGGACAGGTGGTCGGCGTGGACGTGGGTTTCGATCTGCCATTCCAGTGTCAGGCCGTTGTCACGTACAAAGGCGATCATCTTATCAGCGTGATCATAGGTGATACGCCCAGCGAAATAATCGATGTCCATCACGCTGTCGATGATCGCGCAGGACGTCGAGTTTGGGTCCTTGACCACATAGCTGATCGTGTTGGTCGCATCGTCAAAGAATGCGGTCACTTCGGGTTTGACGGTCATATCGACGGGAAAATCAGTCATTTCAGGTGTCCTTTTAGGCTGTCAAAGCGCGCGGTGTGCGGGCGGCGGTAATGGTACGCGCCAATAAAATACCCGCTATTGCAGCGCCAACGAAGATAAAGACGGCAAGCGATCCGGTGCCCAGCGCTGGCAGCGCACCGCCGGGGCAAAAGCCCGCGATGCCCCAACCGATGCCAAACACGGCAGAGCCGCCAAGCAAACGCGTATCGATCACGCGGCTGGTGGGCAGATGGAAACGTTCTTCCATCATCGGCATGGGCCGTTTGAGCACGAAGCGATAGCCAAGGAACGTGACGATCACTGCCCCGCCCATCACAAAGGCAAGGCTGGGGTCCCATGTGCCTGCGACGTCAAAGAAGTTCAGCACTTTGGCTGGGTTCGCCATGCCCGACACGGAAATGCCGGTGCCGAAAATCAGGCCAATGAGGTAAAGAGAGATGTAACGCATGATCTTAACCTCCGATCACGTGGCGAATGATGTAAACGGTGACCGCAGTCGCCGCCATGAACGTCAGAACTGACGCAAGCGAGCGTGGCGAAAGGCGGGCAAGGCCGCAAACGCCGTGGCCCGATGTGCAGCCTGCGGAAAAGGTCACGCCGACGCCGACCAGCAAACCGCCCAGCACCAGCATCAGGTTTGACACCGGCACATCAACCGCTGGAAAACTGCCGCTGATCGCCAAAACCAACAGTGGGCCGCTGACCATGCCCAGCAACAAAACGGCCCGCCACGAAAAGTCGGACTTGGACGCCGGGGCAATCAGCCCTGTCAGGATACCAGTCGCGCCAAAGATGCGGCCGTGCAGTCCCATCAGCAGGACAGCAGCCAGACCAATCAACGCACCGCCGCCCAGCGACTGCCAAGGAGTGAACGCAGTTTCCATCACTTCACCGCGCAAGTGTTTTTGCCCAGCAGGCGGTACAGTGGGCAGAACCGGAACAACGCGGTGCCGACCAAGATCAAGCCAACGATCGTGGCAATCGCAACAGCTGCTGTGCCGTGAAAGACGGCGATCGGTGCGATCCACGTCACGGCCAGCAGGATCACCCCTGCAATCAGGCGTAACGTACGATCGGTGGTGCCAACATTGTTTGTCATCGGTCTGATCCTTCTATGTGTTGCGACTCACACTTAAGGTATCAGCAGCGCCCCGTCGGTGACGTTGTCACCAACCCACGACGAATTCGTAAAAATGTGCTAAGCGGCCTCGGCCAATCCGGCGATTGCGGCCGAATCAAGCAGTTCGATCCGCCCGCGCGACTGGGAAATCCACCCGCGCCGCTGGAATTCCTGCAACTGCCGAGAGATCACTTCGCGCGCGGAGCCCAGCTCAACGGCAAGGTCCTGATGCGTTGTGCGTACCTCGTCCTTGTCGCCCGCCAGCACCCGCAGACGCTGCGCCAAGCGGATATCGAGGCGCTGAAAGGCGATCTCCTCGATCACGTGAAACAGGTCCGTGATCCGCTGCGAATAGGCGGCAAAAACAAAGTTGCGGAACGGGATGGACCGCGACACCAGATCGTCAAAGACCCGGCGCGGGATCGCAACGGCCCGCACATCAGTATCAGCATGGCCTTCGGCAGAATAATCCTCGTGCGCCAGCATACAGGCCGTTGTCAGAACGCAGCTTTCGCCAGCAGCCACGCGGTAAAGCACGATCTCGCGCCCCTGCTCTGACGTCTGATGTACCCGCACCGCGCCATCAAGCAACAGCAGCAGGTTTTCCGGCGACTGCCCCGGACCAAAGATACGCGTTCCCTTTGGCACGGACACAATGGCGCTTTCGTTCACCAGCGTATCACGAATATCGGGGGCCAAGGCCGCAAGGCCCGGAAAGCGGTCGATCCAGTTTTCTGACATGGTTATCCCCAGTCCAATTTCAGACCATGTTTACGGGTCACATTCAGCAAACGCCATGTAAAAATCTGAACGAGATCAGGCTCTATTCCATGGCGTTTTGCGGCACGGCACGTTGCCGGGCAAAAGGGATGCAGATCAGCGCGAGGGCCGTCACCGCCGCCATCATCATCCACGCATCGTTGATCGCCATGGTCAGCGATGCCTTTTCCAGCAGCGGCGCCAGCATCGCCTGCTGCGCTGGCGACGGCGCGCCGCCTGTCAGCAAGGACGCCGGAATACCGATAAAGCTGGCCGCCCCCGCGTCGCCCGACGCCAGCCGCGCCGTCAGGTCCGCCGCATGCACCGGGCCGCGCGCATAAATCACCGTATCGATCAGCGCGAGGCCGATGGCTCCGCCCAAATTGCGCATCAAGTTGAACACGCCGCTGGCGTCCGGCACCTGCGCATCCGTCAAATGGCCCAGCGCCATGCGAGTTGGCGGCAGCAGGCAAAACATAATCGCCAGACCGCGCACGACCTGTGGCCAGAACATTTGATCATAGTCAGTACGGGGGGTCTGAAACATGCTCATCCCCAGTCCGATGGCGAAAAAAGCAAAGCCAAGCGCGGTCAGTACCCGCGCCGACACGCGCTTTTCCAAAGCGACGGCAATGGGCGCAATGACAAGCTGTGCAACGCCAGTCACCAACATGATCGTGCCGATTTCCAGCGCGGTATGATCACGCACAAAGGCCAGAAACACCGGCATCAGATAGACAGAGCCGAACAGCCCAATTCCCAGCACAAACGACAGGATGCAAGCAATCGTAAACCGGCGATCGTTGAAGCTTCGCAGCGCAACGACCGGGCTGGCATGCCGCAAACTGCGCCGCACGAATCCCACGCCACTCGCGACACTTACGGCCAGCAGCCCCAACACCAGCGGTGACAGCCACCCGCGTGATGGTGCCTCTTTCAGCGCGATTTCCAGCGTGGCAAGGGCCAGCGCCATGCCAAGCAGCGACAGCCAATCAACCCGCCGGATTTGACCCAACTGGGTCCGGGCGGCTGGGACAAGCCAAGCCGCAACCACCACGGCAAGGATGCCTGGCACGACATTGACCAAAAACAGCCAATGCCATGAATACGTTGATGTAATCCACCCCCCAATGATCGGCCCAACCGTCGGTGCCAGAACCGCAACAACGCCTGCCAAGGTCGTGGCAAGCCCCTGCCGGTGCACCGGAAACAGCAAGAACACGGCCGCAAAGACCGCCGGGATCAGGGTGCCCCCCGCGAACCCTTGCAGCACGCGCCATGCGATCAGGCTATTAAATCCCTGCGACGCAGCGCACCCGATCGAGGCTATGGTAAACACGCTTGTCGCAATCACAAACAGCCAGCGCATTGACAGCGCCCGCATTAACAACCCCGTCAACGGGATCGCAATGACTTCGGCAATCAAATAGGCGGTTTGCACCCAGCTCATCTGCTCTGGCGGGATGTCCAATGCGCCTTGAATATCCGGCAAAGAGGTCGCCACAATCTGCACGTCCAGAATGGCCATGAACATGCCCAGACACATCGCCGCAAATCCGGCCCAAGTGGCAAGGCTACTGCGTATCTTTGGCGACATTGGGGATCGTCCTTTGATCAGCGCCGATCATCGGCTTCTTGCAAGCTAGGGCGCGAGGCGTGCAGTATCAAACACACGCGGAACCGCGGAGGTGCGTTCGGGGTTCTGAAAGGGGACAAAAGCGGCAAAGGTTAAGGGTTATGGACGAAGTAACGTCGCAGCATTGGGGCCTGCTGCCCAGCGGGCCGGATATGTGGACCGCCGCCCTTTGGTCGCCGCAAGCGAGGGCGGTCAGCGTCGTCGTCGATGGCACACCCACCCCCCTGACGCGCGGCACGGACGGCACATTTCGCGGCACAGTTATGGCACCTGCCGCAGCTGCATATGTCTTTGATGTCGATGGCACCCGCATCCCCGACCCCGCCGCGCGCCAGCAAAGCGGGGATGTTCATGCGCCATCGCTGCTGACCATTCCGCCGCTATCCACCAACACTTGGACCGGCCGCGACTGGCGTGACAGCGTGATCAGCGAAATCCACATCGGCACCTTTACCAAGGCAGGCACATTCGCCGCCGCCGCTGAAAAGCTGCCGGACCTCGCCGATCTGGGTATCAACACGGTAGAGGTGATGCCGATCGCCCAATTCGCCGGCAACCATGGCTGGGGCTATGACGGCGTTCTGCCCTACGCCGTGCATCCCGCCTATGGCACACCCGAAGATTTCGCCGCCTTCGTCGCGGCCGCGCACGGGCTTGGCATGTCGGTGATCCTTGATGTCGTCTATAACCATTTCGGGCCAGAGGGGGCTTACCTGCACAGCATCAGCCCCGACTTCTTTGACGCGAGCCGCACGACCCCTTGGGGGCCGGCAATTGATTTTACGCAAAAGCCGGTGCGCGCGTTCTTTATTCAAAACGCGATCATGTGGGTGCGGGACTTTGGCGTCGACGGGCTGCGGTTGGACGCTGTGCACCAAATCCAAGACCCATCCACGCCAGAGTTTCTTGCCGAACTCTCTACCCAGTTGCGCGCCCTGAACCTGCCCCGCCCCCTGCACTTGATCGCAGAGGATGAGCGTAACCTGCCCCATCACCGCGACGCTGGCATCACCGACACCCAATGGAACGACGATTACCATCACAGCCTGCACTGTCTGCTGACAGGCGAAAACGAAGGATACTACGCCCCCTTTGCCGCCGATCCGATCCGCGATCTGGCCACCGCCCTGACCGAAGGCCACGTTGACCAAGGGCAGCCCCGCCCTGGTCAGGACGCAGGTGCAAAGCCGCGCGGTGCCCCAAGCGGGCATCTGCCGCCGCAGGCCTTTGTGAACGCCAATCAGACCCACGACCAAATCGGCAACCGCGCCCTTGGCGAACGCCTGATCGCCCTGTCGTCACCCGAAGCGATGCAAGTGGCGCACGCTATGCTACTGACGTCGCCCTTCGTGCCCATGCTATTTCAAGGCGAAGAGATCGGCGCACGCACCCCTTTTCCCTTCTTTTGCGACTTTACCGGCGATCTGGCCGATGCCGTCCGCAAAGGCCGCCTGTCAGAGTTTTCCGCCTTCAGCGGGTTTGACGGTGCCCTGCCGGATCCACTGGACCCGCAAACATTTCACGGTGCCCGCCCTTATGACGCGCCGCCCCCGGATGCAGCTGATTGGCGCGATCTGACGGCGCGTCTGCTAACATGGCGGCGCGCTGTCGTGCTGCCGTTGTTGCACAGCGGACTGACCTTAGCGCGGGCCCAGATCATCGGGCCAAAGGCGCTGCGCGTCACATGGCAGTTCAACACGGGCCTGCTGAATAGCACCATCCAACTGGGCCAACCCGTCCCGACGGGCAACTGGCCAGCGGCGCAAACCCAACTAAGTCTTGGGTCGCCACAAGACGATTTCGCATTTCATACATGGATTGAGCAGACATGATCCCATTCACGGCCACCTATCGTCTGCAACTGCGCGAAGGCGTCGATTTCGCGGCGGCTGAACGCTATCTGCCCCACCTGAAGGCCAACGGGATCAGCCACCTTTATCTGTCTCCAATCTTTGCAGCGCAAACCGGATCGACCCACGGCTATGATGTGATCGACCCCAATGTGATCGAACCCTCTTTGGGCGGCGATGACGGGTTCGCTAGGCTTGCCGCTGCGGCGCAGGCTGCTGGAATCGGGATCATTATCGACATCGTCCCGAACCACACCGCCTTTTCGCTGGAAAACCCATGGCTACGCGATGTGCTGCGCCATGGCAGCGACAGCCGCTTTGCCCCGCACTTTGATATCGACTGGTCCGAACGCCTGCTGCTGCCGTTCCTGACCGACAACTTCGAGGCGTTGCTTGAGGACGGCAAAGTCAGTCTGGACCAAGAGGCCGACGGCCCCGTGCTACGCGTTGGCGATCTGGCGATCCCGCTGAACCCAGCCAGCGTGAGGGGTGGCGTCGATCTGTCAAAACTTCACGATGCGCAGGCATGGCGGCTGACGCCTTGGCAGCGCGAACGGGACAGCATCACCCACCGGCGTTTTTTCAACGTCACGGGCCTGATCGGGATGCGGGTCGAGGATGACGCCGTTTTCGGCGACATGCATCGCAAAACCTTTGATCTGATCGGAACGGGTCAAGTTCAGGGACTGCGGCTGGATCACATCGACGGGCTCGCCGATCCTTGTGCCTATCTTGAAAAGCTAAAAGCCCGCGTGCCGGACACGCCAATCTGGGTCGAAAAGATCCTGACCGGCGACGAAGACTTGCCCGATTGGGGCCTTGCCGGCACGACCGGATACGAGGCCGCGCGCCAGATTGCCCGCGTGCTGACGGATGGAGATGGTCATGCAACCTTGCTGGCAGCATGGCAGGACCGGACCGGGCGCAAGGGCCGTTTTCACGACGCCCTGACGTCCGCCAAACACGAAGTCCTGCGTCAGGATCTGGCGGCAGAGCTGCAGCAAATGATCGCATTGGCGGACGCCGCCGCGCAGGCGGCCGGTGATGAACAGGGGCAAGAGGCGCTGCGCGAGGCGGTCATTGCCCTGCTCGTCGCTTTTCCGCGCTATCGCACCTATTTGGCCAGCAGCAAAAACCGGCCAGAGGATTTGGCCCTTATGCAGCAGGTGGCGGACGAAGCCGCGCGCGATCTGCGTACCGACAACGTCGTGCGCCTATTGACCGATTGCATCGTAAACCCGCAAACGCCGCAGGCCCAGCGCCTGCAGATCCGGTTTCAACAAGTCACCGGTGCCTTGCTGGCGAAATCACACGAGGATACCGCCGGTTTCCGCTGGAACGCCTATATCGCCGCGAACGAGGTCGGGGCCGATCCGGACGCGGTCACGATCACGGACGATGCGCTAAACGACTGGCTAGCGCACCGCTTGCCCACCGCACTGACCCTCACGTCATCCCACGACACAAAGCGGTCAGAGGATTCGCGCATGCGCCTTGTCGCCTGCAGTCACCTGCCCGGCGATCTGCTGGACTTGATCGCACAGACAACGTTGCTACCTGGTGCCGACCTCGTGCGGCCGAATACACGCTGGTATCTGGTGCAAAGCGCGCTGGCGATCTGGGATGCGTCGGGCGATATTAACGAACGTCTGCACGACCACATGACCAAAGCCATGCGAGAAGCCAAACGCATGACCAACTGGACCTATCCCGACACCGACGCCGAAGCCCGCGTGCTGAACCTAATTCCGCACCTAACGGCGCAGTGGCAGACGGCACGTCCTGCCGCATTGGACCGATTGATCATGCTGGGCGAACGGCTATCGCTGATCCAGACGGCCCTAAAGCTGACGATGACCGGGGTGCCCGACATTTATCGTAGCTGCCTTGGCGCGCATTTCGCACTGACCGACCCGGACAACCGCCGTGCTGTCGATCTGGACCAGCTGATGAAACTCACCGATGCGCCGGGCTTTGCTGGGGACAAGGCCCGTTTGTCGCGCCAGCTTTTGCAACTGCGACAGGCGGACCCGGCATTCTTTGAAATCGCGACCTGCCGGATTTCGCGCGATCAAGCTGGGATCATCACAGTGCAACGCGCCACGGCAGGTCAACGACTGGCCCTGCATTGCGATCCGCAGGTGCCCCAGCCGGTTAAGGTCGTCTTGGATGGCATGACTGCCCTAATAAACAGCGAAACCGCCTGATTTAGGGACGCTGCATCCTGTTTCTGCACTGCAGCGGAACAGGTTTTGCAGATCGGCGTTGATCCACGATTAAGGCGCGCGCGACAATCGCCCGATGCCACCTGCCGCGACAAAAGCAGACCGCGCGGCGCATATAGGATGACACAGAATGACGACCAATCCGTCGGCCAACTTGACCTTCGATACCTCTTTGGCCCGGCCCGATAAAATGGGCACCGAGGCGCGCGACGATGGCGTCAACTTCGCCCTCTTTTCCAACGCCGCCGAAAAGGTGGAGCTCTGCCTGTTTGACGAATCCGGCCAGAACGAGACGGCCCGCGTCGCCCTGCCCGATATGGAAGGCGGCGTTTGGCACGGCTTTGTGCCCGGCCTGAAAATCGGCCAGCGTTATGGCTACCGTGTGCATGGCCCCTACGATCCAGAAAATGGCGACAGGTTTAATCCAAACAAGCTGCTGCTTGACCCCTACGCCCGCGCGTTGATGGGCAAGCTGGTCTGGGATGATTCCCTGTTCGGCTATCAAGTCGGCGAAGACGATCTGACCTTTGACGACCGCGACTCTGCGCAGTTCATGCCAAAAGGCGTTGTCACCGGTGACGATTACCAGTGGGACCGCAACGATGCCCTGCGCACCCGCTGGGACAAAACTGTCATCTACGAGGCGCATGTCAAAGGCCTGACGATGAAGCACCCCGGCGTCGTGCAGGCTGATCGCGGCACCTTTGCCGCGCTGTCGTCCGATCCGGTGATCGAGCATCTGACAAAGCTTGGCGTGACCGCGATTGAGCTGCTGCCGATCCATGCCTTTGCGAACGACAACTATCTGATCGAAAAAGGCCTCTCGAACTATTGGGGCTACAACACCTTGTCCTTTTTTGCCCCGCACCAAGGCTATCTGAAAAGCTGGGATATCCGCGAGGTGAAAGAAGCGATCGACCGCTTCCACGCCGCCGGGATCGAGGTGATCCTAGACGTCGTCTATAACCATACCTGCGAAGGCAACGAGATGGGGCCGACCCTGTCGTTTCGCGGCATCGACAACGCGACCTATTACATGACTGGCGATGATAAACGCCACGTCTATGACACCACGGGCACGGGCAATACGCTGAACGTGCAGCACCCCATGGTGCTGCGCATGGTCATGGATTCCCTGCGCTATTGGGTAGAGGTGATGCATGTCGACGGCTTCCGCTTCGACCTTGCCTCGACCCTCGCGCGGGAGGCGGACGGGTTTGACCGCAGCGGCAACTTCTTTGCGACGATCCGGCAGGACCCGGTGCTGTCTGCCGTTAAACTGATCGCAGAGCCTTGGGACATTGGCCACGGCGGCTATCAGGTCGGCGGCTTCGTTTGGCCGTTCCGCGAATGGAATGATAAGTCGCGCGACGATATCCGCGCCTTCTGGCGACGCGATGACAGCATGATCGCCCCGATGAGCGAGCGTTTGTCCGGATCGCCTGTCCAGTTCAACCACGATAACCGGCCCGCAACGTCGTCGGTCAACTTTGTCGCGGCCCATGACGGTTTCACCCTGTGGGACACGACCGCCTATAACGATAAGCACAACGACGCGAATGGCGAAGATGGTCGCGACGGGCATGACAATAACATCAGCGACAATCTTGGGACGGAGGGGCCGACCGACGATCCCGCGATCCTTGAGGCACGCAAGCGGCGGGTGAAGGCCATGCTGGCCACTGTCGCGCTAAGCCAAGGCGTGCCGATGATCCTTGCGGGGGATGAGTTCGGCCAGACGCAACAGGGCAACAACAATGCCTATTGCCAAGACAACGATCTGACCTGGCTCGATTGGGATAACGCGGACCAGACGCTGATTGCATCAGCCACGGCCGCCCTTGCGCTGCGCCAGAAACTTGACGGGTTCATCGACACCAGCTTTGGCAACGCAGAGCTATCGGACGGCAAAGCGATCCGCTGGCTGCACGCCGAGGGACGCGAGATGAGCGAGGACGACTGGCACGACGGCGGCCTGCGCATTTTTGCCAAACGAGTCGTGATATCAGGCGGCGCGGATGTATTGTTGATATTGAACGCCGGCGATGCGGCAGAGTTCGCCTTGCCAGAAGGCGACTGGGCGCAACAACTGGACACATCCGCCAGCGATCCAGCGGCGCAGTTGACGGTGTCGGGGACTATTGAGGCCCCATGGCAAAGCGTCCTTGTCTTGACCCAAGGCGGCCCCGCCTAACGGGGGGGGCACGTCCCTAAACCTGCCAAATCGCGCCAAACCAGCCCTGCGCATCGGCAGGATCGGCGCGGAAAAGCGGCTCTGTATCAGGGCAATTGCCTGGCTGCCCAGCGCCGTGACTGAACAGACCGCGAAAGCGCTGATCTGTTTGAGTTTCGATCGTCATGTCCAGCACATCACCATCCGCCTCGCATGCGATCACTTGCGCGCCAGCCCAATCGTGGTCGCGGCGCAGGCGGATCACCTCGCGATAGAATGGCCGAACCACGTCCAATCCGCGCTGGACGATGTCGCCATTCCAGGCCATCGGCAGCCATGGCATTCCAGACGTAAACCCGTGGTGATCGGTGCGATCCGCCGTCCATGGCACAGGCACACGCGCGCCTTCACGCCCCGGTCCATCGGGCCAGTACAGCAGGTCAAGCGGATCAGTCACATCGCCTTTGGCCAGATTGGGCTGCGGCAATGACAAATCCTCGCCTTGGTAGATGATCCAAGGGCCGGGCAGGAACGCCATCTGCAACGCCAGCACCAGATCAGAGGCATCCCCGCGCGAGTGGCGCGGTTGATCATGGCTCGACAGCCAACCCGCGATGCGGTGCAGACTGTCGCTTCGGTTCACCATATCTACAATGGTTGCAGGGCTACCGCGTCCTTCAGGCAAGTCGGTCGTGTAAACCGCATCCAATCGCCCCGGCTGGGTAAAGGCCATCGCCAGCTCAATCGACTGATTGCCTGACGTGTTTTCCCCAAACAGATAGGCGTCATCGCCCGCCCATTTGCGCAGGTTTTCCGCATAGGCGGCACCGTCACCGGGCAGCATGTCATAGACATGGTCCTGATAGGTGTAGGGGTTGAAATTCTCGCCTGCGACTTTGTCCTGCACCTCTGGCCGGGCGGGGGGGTTATCCTTCATCACTTCGTCCCACAGGAACGCCGTGACCACGTCAAAACGGAACCCGTCAACGCCGCGATCCCGCCAGCCACGCATTTGGGTCGCAATTGCATCTTGCACGCCGGGGCAGCGCAGGTTCAGGCAAGGCTGCTGCGGCAAAAACTGGCTGTAGTAATATTGCCGCCGCTGATGGTTCCAGTGCCATGCGGGCAGCCCGAACTGCGACAGCCAATTGTTGGGCGGGCTGCCATCAGGCTTGGGATCGCGCCACAGGTAATGGTCGGCCTTGCCCTCGTCCCCCGCAATCGCATCTTGGAACCAAGGGCTTTGGTCGCTGGTGTGGTTCAGCACTTGGTCCAGATAAACCTGCAACCCAAGGTCATGCGCCTTGGCGACCATAGCGTCAAAATCGTCCAAAGTGCCAAACATAGGGTCTATGTGGCGGTGATCGACGATGTCATAGCCACCATCGATCATGGGCGACACATAGATTGGCGACAGCCAAATCGCATCCACGCCAAGGTCTGCAATCTGATCCAACCGCCGCGTAATTCCCGGCAAATCGCCGGTCCCGCTGCCATTGGAATCCTGAAACGAACGCGGGTAAATCTGATAGATTGCCGGGGTTTTATTATGCTCCAACGATCATGCCTCCATTCGGATGCAGGGTCTGACCTGTGAAATAGCTGCCATCGCTGGATGCAAGGAACAGATACGCGGTGGCCACTTCCCAAGGCTGCCCGGCGCGGCCCATCGGCACGTCCGATCCGAAGTCTTCGACCATATCAGCGGGCATAGAGCCGGGGATGAAAGGCGTCCAAATCGGCCCGGGGGCCACGGCGTTCACCCGAATGCCTTTTTCAACCAGATTGGCCGACATCGACCGGCTGAACGCCAGCGATGCGCCGCGTGTGGTGGAATAGGAAATCAAGCTCGCATTCCCTTTGAACGCGTTGACCGAGGTCGTGTTGATGATGCAGTCACCTTTTTTCAGATGCGGCAGGGCGGCCTGCGTGCAAAAGAAATAGGACATGACATTGCTGTCCATCGTGCGGCGCAGACGTTCCTCTGACAGCTCTGTCAGGTCTTCGTCGATCCACTGCATCGCGGCGTTATTGATCAAGATATCAAGCTGACCAAACTCTGCCACAGTCTTTTCTACAGCAGCGGTGGCGTGATCCTTGATCGCCAGATCCCCGGGAATCAGCAGGGCCTGCGATCCCTCTGCTTCGACCAGACGCTTTGTCTCTTCGGCGTCGCGATCTTCGTTGAAATAGGCAATCGCTACCTTCGCACCTTCACGGGCGAAAAGGACTGACACAGCGCGCCCGATGCCGCTGTCACCGCCGGTGATCAGCGCCACCTTACCCTTGAGTTTACCCACACCCGGATGGCGCGGCATGAAATCGGGGGCTGGGTCCATTTTGTATTCATGTGCGGGCATGGAATCCTGATGTTGGCCCGGAATCTTCGGTGCATCGGTCATGTTAAATATCCTGTCATATCTGCCAGTTGGTTCCCGCACCAACCGCCTTGGCCGAAGGGCGGTTCCCCGGTCATGACACAATGGTGATCATGGAACCCGGGCGCGGCACGGATCGTTGGGCAGCAACTTTACTAATTTGGAGCAAGTCATGGATCTTGGCATAAAAGGAAAACGCGCATTGGTTACCGGCGGGTCGGGCGGCATGGGCATCGAGACGATTAAGCGCTTTATCGAAGCAGGCGTCACCGTCACCGCAACCGACCTGAAGGACGAGGATCTAGAGCCTCTCCGCAAGGAGTTCAGCATTGAATGCATCGCGGGCGATCTGTCCAGCAAATCGGGCGTTGATGACTTTATCGCCAAGGCTGGCACAGATTTCGACATCTGGGTTCATGCCGCTGGCGTCACCGGCGACAAAGGCGATCCGCTGACGATGAGCGAGGAAGCATGGGAAGACGCGCTGAACATCGACTTTATGTCGGGCGTGCGCATGGCGCGTCATTTGTGCCCGCCGATGATCGATCGCGGCTGGGGCCGCGTCGTCTTTGTCACGTCGGAAAACGTGGCCCAGCCTTATCCCGAAGAAACCGTTTATAACTCCGCGAAATCCGCCCTGCTTAGCCATGCCAAAAGCATCGCGATGGCGCATTCGGACAAAGGCCTCTTGGTGAACTGCATCGCGCCTGCCTTCATCGAAACGCCAATGACCGATGGCATGATGGAAAAGCGCAAAGAGGAAAAAGGCTGCAGCTTTGACGAAGCCGTCGAAAGCTTCCTTGAGGAAGAGCGCCCCTATCTGGTGATGAAGCGCCGCGGCAAGGTCGAAGAAGTCGCCCCCGTGATCGTGTTCTTGTGCAGCGAGCTATCGTCCTTTGTCACCGGTTCGAACTGGCGCATCGACGGCGGGGCCGTCGGGTCGATCAACGTCTGATGGACCGCGCTGCGCTGGAACAGCATATCCGGGACACCCCGGTGGAAGGGTCGCCCGCGAACATGCGGGCGGCATTTCTAGCGCTCGCGCAGGCGGGCACCGTGCCCGACCTGCCGCCGCAGCAAGATGTCGGCGGCTGCCCCGGACGCTGGTTCGGGCAGGGCGGTAAGCCGATAGTCTGGCTGCACGGCGGCGGCTATGTCTTTGGTGGATCGGACAGCCACGCCGCGCCGGCGCAGGCTTTAGCGGGCCTGACAGGCCGCGCCGTGTTCGTGCCGGATTATCCGCTTGCCCCTGAACACCCTTGGCCCGCGCAATTGACAGCAGCTAAGGCGGTCGTGGATGCGATCGGGTCCTGCGATCTGGTGGGCGATAGTGCTGGCGGGCACTTGGCACTGAACATCGCCATGGAACGCATGGGGCTGATCGGCAAGCTTGCCGTCCTTTCCCCCAACACGGACCGCAGCGGGCAAAGCACCACGCGGGTCCGCAATACGCCCCGTGATTTGATGAACGACGACGCGCAGGATCGCAGACTTAGCGACATGGTGCTTGGCCACCTGCCGGACGATGATCCAGCGGCTTCCCCCCTTTATGCAGACCTAAGCGGCCTGCCGCCCCTGTTAGTCACCGCCACAACGCGCGAGGTTCTGCTAGACGATTCCCTGCTGCTTGCCCGCAATGCGGCACAGCAAGGCGCGACCGTCACTTCAATGATCCTGCCAGACCTTTTCCATATGTGGCACCTGTGGCCAGATGCCACACCGCAAGCTATTGAAATCTTGCAGTCTGTTGCTGTGTATCTGGCCGGCGCCGCCGGCAGATAAAAATCGCGTCAGAGGGGGCGAAAACTGACGAAAACCGGTGGGTTTTGCATGAAAAGGGCTGGCTGTTCGCGGCACCCTCGGCAATAACATTGCCATGTCATTGTTTATCATCGTCGCCCTGCCCTTCCTTGGTGCACTGCTACCCGGTCTGTTTATCAGGGCCGGACGTCAGGCGTGCTTTGTCGCAACCTTCACGGTAAGTGCGCTGGCCTTCATTGGCCTGATGACCCACCTGCCCGCTGTGCTAGGGGGACAGGTCGCAACCGCCCGTCTGGACTGGCTGCCGGATCTGGGTTTGAACCTGAACCTGTTCCTTGATCCGCTGGGCTTTATGTTCGCGGCGCTGATCCTTGGGATCGGCTTGCTGATCATCATTTACGCACGCTGGTATCTGTCCCGCGACGACAATATGGGCGAGTTTTTCAGCTATTTGCTGTTGTTCCAAGGCGCGATGGTCGGTATCGTTCTATCCGACAACATCCTGATGTTGCTGGTATTTTGGGAACTGACGTCGCTTTCGTCCTTCCTGCTGATCGGCTTTTGGAAACATCTGCCTGCAGGGCGCCAAGGCGCACGGATGGCCCTGACCGTCACCGGTATGGGCGGGCTTGCGATGATCGGCGGCATGCTGATCCTTGGCCAGATTGTCGGCAGCTATGACCTGACCGTCATCTTGGAAAACCGCGAGTTGATCCAGGCCTCGCCGCTGTATCTACCGGCCTTGCTGCTGATCCTGACCGGCTGTTTCACGAAATCCGCGCAGTTCCCGTTCCACTTCTGGCTGCCCCACGCGATGAGCGCGCCAACCCCGGTGTCCGCTTATCTGCACTCTGCCACGATGGTCAAAGCCGGCTTGTTCCTGATGGCCCGCATGTGGCCAGTCCTGTCGGGCACCGATGTCTGGGTCACGCTTGTTTGCTCTGTCGGTCTGATCACCATGGTGCTTGGCGCATTCACCGCCTTCTTCAAAAATGACCTTAAGGCTTTGCTCGCGTTCTCGACCGTCTCTCATCTTGGCCTGATTTGCTTCTTGCTTGGCACCGGGACCACTTTTGGCGCTATGGCGGCGGTCTTTCATATTTTGAACCACGCCAGCTTTAAGGCGGCGCTTTTCATGGTGGCGGGCATCGTTGATCACGGCGTGCATACCCGCGACATGCGCAAACTGGGCGGGCTGCGGCACGTCATGCCACTGACCTTTGTGCTGGCGACGCTGGCGGGTTTGTCGATGGCTGGCATTCCGCTGCTAAACGGCTTTATTTCCAAGGAAATGATGCTGGAAGAAGCGGTGCACACCACCTTGTTCGGTAGCCCCCTGCTGGTCGCTATCGTGGCAACGATTGGCGCGCTGTTTTCGGCGGCTTACTCATTCCGCTTCATCTCTCACACGTTCTTGGGTGCAGAGCGGGATGACTATCCTGCCCATCCCCACGACCCAAAGGCGGGCCTGTGGTTTTCCCCTGCCCTGCTGATGATCCCCGTGATCGCCCTTGGCGTCGCCCCGTTTATGGCCGAGCCTTTTGTCCGCTTGGTGACAGAGGCTGTCGTGGGCGGCGTAGCCGAACTGCCAGAGGAGCATCTCGCGCTTTGGCATGGCTTCAAGCCCGCGCTGTTTATGTCCATGATCGCCGTCGTTGGCGGCCTGATCTGGCTGGCGCTGTTTAGCCCGCTATCGCGCATGTGGGAATCTGCCCCCCGGCCAGAGGCGAAGGATATCTTTGACGCCCTGATCAAGGCACTGGCGAACGGCGCTGGCCGCTTCAGCCGCACGCTGCATGATGGTAGCTTTACCCGCTACGCCGCGATTTTCACGCTGGCCGTCGTGGCCGTCGGCACCCACGCGTGGTTCACCGGTACCGCTGGCGGAGCCACCCGCGACATGCTGAGGGTCACGCCGATTGCAGCAATGCTGTGGGGCATGCTGATTGCTGCGACCTGTTTCCTGGTCTTCTATCACCGCAACCGTTTGGCCGTGTTGATCCTGATGGGGATCATCGGCTTGATCGTTTCGGTCAGCTTCAACTACTTCTCTGCCCCTGACCTTGCCCTGACGCAAATCTCGGTCGAGGTGGTGACGATTATCCTACTGCTGCTGGCGCTGAACTTCTTGCCCAACCGCAGCCCCAAGGAATCGACCCCCATCCGCCGCACACGCGATGCGGTGATCGCCCTGATCGGCGGCGCGGCGGTGGCCGGGCTGGTTTGGACAATTCTGATGTCCGGCTTTCCGCTGGCGTCGATTTCCGAATACCACCTTGCGAATTCCTACAAGGGCGGCGGCGGCGACAACGTCGTGAACGTCATCCTCGTGGACTTCCGTGGCTATGATACGTTCGGCGAAATCATCGTCCTCGGCATTGCAGCGCTGGTGATCTACGCGCTGACAGAGGCGCTGCTGAACGGACCCGTCCGCGCCAAGCTGCTGAACCGCGACTTTGAAGAGGCCCGCGCTGGCGACGCACACCCGCTGATGATGGTCGTGCTGACCCGCGTCATGATGCCCGTCGTGCTGATGGTTGGCGTCTATATCTTCCTGCGCGGTCATAATGAACCCGGCGGCGGATTCGTTGCGGGTCTGGTGGTCGCGATCGCTGTGGTCATGCAGTACATGGCCTCTGGCTTTGCTTGGGCCGAAAAGCGGCAACGCTATCCTTATCACGGCATTATCGGCGCAGGCGTGCTTTGCGCGGGTCTGACCGGAATTGGATCGTGGTTCGCAGGAGAGCCGTTCCTGACATCCGCCTTCGGTTATTTCCGCATCCCGCCGATGCAAGAATTCGAACTGGCCACAGCCATGGGCTTTGACCTTGGCGTGTTCCTGTCCGTCGTCGGTGCCGTCATGCTGCTGCTGGAAAGCTTCTTCCGCCTTGGCCGCCGCGCCGGGACAGAGGACAGCGAATACGCCATCGATATCGACCCGTCCCGCACCTCTACGGCCGAGGAGGGCTGATTATGGAACTGCTTATCGCCTCAGCCATCGGCGTGCTAACCGCCGCCGGAATTTACATGGTGCTACGCCAGCGCACGTTTTCCGTCATCATCGGCACATCACTGCTAAGCTATGCCGTGAACGTGTTTCTGTTCGCCTCTGGCCGCCTGACCGTGAACGCGCCGCCTGTGCTGCGTGACGGCGTGGACGTCTACGCCGACCCGCTGCCGCAAGCGCTGGTGCTGACTGCCATCGTGATTTCATTCGGCATGACTGCCGTGGTCGTCATCATGGCGCTTGGGTCGTACCTTAGCGCGGGTGATGATCTGGTCGATGTGCCCGATCCGCACGCGGATATCCCCCAAGCGCCGCAGACTCTGCGCGGGGAGGCAGTGGAATGACCCATTGGATTATCGCCCCCGTCGTTCTGCCCGCCATGCTGGCCGCCATATTGGTGCTGGTCGCGCGCTTTCATATCTCTTTGCAGCGCACCTTGTCGGTCGCAGGCACTGTCGTTTTGCTGGGTATCGCTGCCGGGCTGTTCTGGCAGGCCTCTGACGGGACGATCAGCGTTTATCAGCTGGGCCATTGGCAGGCACCATTCGGCATCGTGCTGGTCGCAGACCGCCTGTCTACGCTGATGGTGCTGGTCACTGCTGTCCTTGCACCGCTGGTCCTGCTTTATGCCATCGGCAGCGGCTGGGACACGCGGGGGCGGCATTTTCACCCGCTCTATCAGTTTCAGCTGATGGGGATCATGGGGGCCTTCCTGACCGGTGACGTGTTCAACCTGTTTGTCTTCTTCGAGGTGCTGCTGATCGCATCCTATGGCCTGATGGTCCACGCAGGCGGCGCGGAGAGGCTGCGCGCAGGCACCCAATATGTGCTGTATAACCTGCTGGGGTCGACCCTGTTTCTGTTCGCGCTTGGCACGATCTACGCCCAGACTGGCACACTGAACATGGCCGATCTGGCAGAGCGTGTGGCGACGCTCGATTTAGCCGACAATGCGGGCATTCGCGTAGCCGCCGTGCTGCTGCTGCTGGTCTTTGCGGTCAAGGCAGCCATTCTGCCGCTGCACTTCTGGCTGCCCGCCAGCTATGCAGAGGCCCCTGCCCCCGTTGCCGCCCTGTTCGCCATCATGACCAAGGTCGGTGCTTATGGGATCATCCGTATCTATACGCTGGTTTTTCCGCCTGATCTGGCGCTGACACAGGGGCTGTTCGACACGTGGTTGATGCCCGCCGCGTTGCTAACGCTTGCGCTGGGGATGATCGGTGTGCTCGGCGCGCGCCGGATCGATAAGCTGGTCGCGTTTTCGGTCATTGGCTCAATGGGTATGCTACTGAGCGCCGTCGCCGTCTTTACGCCGGACGGGATTGTCGCCGCGCTGTACTATGCCATCCACTCGACCTTTGCGACGGCGGCGCTGTTTTTGCTGGTTGACGTGCTGCGCGATCGTCGCGGCAAAGCCGGCGCTTGGCTGAACGATGCGGTGCCCGTCGCGGGCGGCCCGTTGGTTGCTGGCATGTTCTTTGTCGCCGCGATTGGCATGACGGGCCTGCCACCGCTGTCCGGCTTTGTGGGCAAGCTTTTGATCCTCGACGCGGCGCGGGACTCTGCGCTGGTGTGGTGGGTCTGGGGCACGGTGCTGATTGGATCGCTGATTGCCGTTGTCGGGTTTAGCCGCGCAGGCAGCCAGATTTTCTGGCGCTCGCACCAGGTTGCCTTGGTGCAGGCCGATACGGCCGAATGCGAGGACGAAGAGGCCAACATTGCCGATCTATCCCCGCCGCAGCCCGCCTTGCCGATGGTCGCCATTGGTAGTCTGATTGCGCTGCTTGTCGCCCTGACGATCTTTGCCGGGCCCGTGACGCGCAATCTGTCCGCCACTGCGGCGCAGCTCTTTGCGCCAGAGCCCTATATCTCGGCCGTACTGTCGATGCCGGGGAAGGTGATCAAATCCGATTCCTACGGCGACGATCACGCCGATGATGCAACCGAACAAACTGACGAAGGGGGGCATTGATATGCCGCTACGCCTGACCCGTCGCCTCGCTCCGCATCCTCTGCTGACCGTGATACTTGTTGCTGTGTGGTGTCTGCTCAACAACAGCGCCACCCTTGGCACGGTCGTTTTTGGAACGATATTGGGCGTCTTGATTCCCATCGTCACCGCCGCCTATTGGCCCGACCGCCCCCCGGTCGCGCGCCCCTTTCGTCTGGTCATTTATTGCCTGATCGTGATCTATGACATCATCAAATCCAACGCGCAGGTCGCTTGGCAGATCCTGTTCAAGCCTGACAGCTCTTTGCAGCCGGCGTGGATCGTGATTCCGCTCGACCTGAAAAAACCAGAAGCGATCACGCTGCTGGCTGGATCAATCACACTGACGCCCGGCACCTTATCCGCTGATCTAAGCGCCGATGGCACGGCTTTGCTTGTCCACGCGCTGCATGCGCCAGACCCGGACGGTGTGCGCGACGACATCAAGTCCCGCTACGAGCGGCGCCTGAAGGAGATTTTCCCATGATCGCAACTGCGCTTTATATCGCCGTCGGGACTGTGGGCCTTGCGCAAGTCTTGGCCATGGTGCGCCTTTTGCGCGGCCCGCATGTCGGGGATCGCATCCTTGCGCTTGATACGATGGTCATTAACGCGATTGCGCTGATCATCCTTGCGGGGATGAGCCTTGGCACACAAATGTATTTTGAAAGCGCGATGATTATCGCCATGCTTGGCTTTGTGTCGACCGTGGCGCTGTGCCGATTTGTACTTCGCGGGGATATTACCGAATGACTTTGCCACTTTACGCAGAAATCGCGGTGTCCGTCCTGCTATTGATTGGCGCATCTTTCACGCTGGCAGGCTCTTTGGGGCTTCTCAAACTGTCCGATGCGATGTCCCGGCTGCATGCGCCGACGCTTTCGGCCACGTTGGGCGTCGGATCGCTGTTGCTGGCCTCAATGGTCTACAGCTTTGCGACCGGCATGCCGTCCCTGCACGAGATGCTTGTCATGGCATTTCTGTTTGTGACAGCGCCGATCACGGCCAACTTTATCGCCAAGGTGCACTTGCATCGCTGCCGCGATGTCGAAGACCTGCCGCAACCGCCCGCAGACAAGATCTGGGCGACCCGCTCCGACACCTAAAACCTGTACGATCAGCCCTAAGCGGGCTGCTCTGCGGCCTGCTTTTGCGGGTCTGCGCCCAGCATGCGTGTGATCGCACCTTCGACCATCTGGGAAATCTGCCCCTTCATCATGGCAAGCACCAACGGGATTTCGACCGTGCCGCCGACGGCGTCCGCCGTCAGGATGGAATCAACTGTGATTGTCTGCCCCATCACACCGATGCGCAGCAGCATGCCGTCCTCACCAATCTGAGTCGCCTCGACCTTGCCGCCACCAGGGATCGCCTTTTCAAGCTTTGGCACGCCAGCAAGCAGTCGCTGTGCGGCGACATCGATTGGTAGGCTATGGGTGACGCTAAAAGGGACGCGGGGCATTGCACAGGACTCCAAGGTTTGACTGCCGCCCACCTAGCGAGGCCGAAGTGTAATTTCATCAATTCCGCCGCGTCACAGCATGCAGTGGTCACTGCTTGATTGCCAAATCGACGCTAGCAGGCTGCGATATCCGGCATTTCAACCAAAACTGCACGATCGCGTAAGAGTACAGCACCCCGCGATTGCATAATTATTTACGCGTGTAAATTACCGAGCTGCACCTTGCCTGATTTTTTGACGTAGTGTCTAACCTTCCCACGCACCTTGAGGGAGCCGCTTAAAATGGCGAAGCCGAAAATTCACACCATGGAAGAGCTGGCCGAAGCTATTGGCGTCTCTCGCCCAACGCTGTCACGCTACTTTCAGGACCCGACTAAGGTTAGCAAATCCTCTGTCGCGCGCATCGTCGATGGGCTGGAAAGGGTTGAATACACACCGAATTTCTTTGCCACACGCATGAACCGCAAAACGACGGGGTTGATCGGCGTGATCATCCCCTACCTAAACGACCTATTTTTTACACTCCTACTAGAGGCGATCGAGACGGCAGCGTTGCGCGCTGGCTATACGGTCATCACGCAATGCTCTCATGCTGATCCTGCGATTGAAAAGCGGGCGGCAGAGACGTTTCTATCCATGAATGTCGACGGTGCAATCGTTGCGCCGCTCGGCGACAACAGCGATATGGATGTCTATGCCCGCCTGAACGCGCGCCTGCCTTTCGTCCTCATGGACTCCCGCCCCAAAGCCCTACGGGACGTGGATTTTATCGGCTCTGATCACCGGCAAAGTACTGGTGCCATTACAGAATATCTTTGCCGCGTCGGCCCGCCGCCAGTGTTTTTGGCAATGCCGCGCGTCAACTTTAACGCGCTAGAGCGCGAGGCCGCTTATATCGAAAAGATGCATGAATTGGGCCACGAGCCGCAAATCGTTGGCGCGCGCCTTTACCACGAACACGACCATTTCGAGGCGCATGGCCTGGCGGTACTGGACGACATGTTTGCACGCGGCCAGTTGATCGAGTCGTCAATCCTGTGCGCCAATGACCGCGTCGCCATCGGGGCCCTACGTGCCGCGTCCCAGCACGGATTAGAGCCGGGAGCCCAACGCAAAGGCGGATTGCGAATCGCTGGACACGACGATTATCCGCTTTGCCCCTTCACCACACCGTCCCTGACGACTGTCGCGCAGAATGTTACAGCCATCGGACAGACTGCCGTGGACCGCCTGCTGGAAAAGTTACGCGCCGAAAATATCTCGGAGAATCAGGTCATTCGCCTTATGGATGGCATCCTTAAAATCCGTGAATCCGCCTAAGTCGGATACACATTGCTGCGTTGCAGCGTTTAATTTTGAAATTTTATATTGACGCAAGGTCGCATCGCTCGTTAAGTTTAACGCATGTAAAAATCCGTGGGAGGAACTTTTCATGACTTTGAAGCGCAACCTGATGTCCACCGCAGTCGGCTTCGGCCTAGCCGCTGGCTTGGCATCTGCCGCAATGGCAGAAGAAATCACCATCGCGACCGTGAACAACGGCGACATGGTGCGGATGCAAAAACTGTCCCCTCAGTGGGAAGAAGCGACTGGCAACACGATCAACTGGGTTGTTCTGGAAGAAAACGTTCTGCGCCAGAACGTCACGACCGACATCTCGACCGGCGGTGGCCAGTACGACGTGATGACGATCGGCACCTATGAAGCACCGATCTGGGGCAACAACGACTGGCTCGTGTCCCTGAACGAAGGCATGGCAGAAGATTGGAACGCCGATGACCTGCTGCCCGCAATCCGCGGCGGCCTGACCGTTGACGGCACATTGTACGCCGCTCCGTTCTATGGCGAATCCTCGATGGTCATGTATCGCACTGACCTGATGGAAGCTGCCGGTCTGGAAATGCCAGACGCACCAACATGGACCCAAATCCGTGAAGCTGCTGCCGCAATGACCGACCGCGACGCCGACATCAACGGCATCTGCGCACGCGGCAAGGCTGGCTGGGGCGAGAACATGGCCTTCTTGACCGCCATGTCCAACTCCTTTGGTGCACGCTGGTTCGACATGGACTGGAAAGCACAGTTCGACAGCCCCGAGTGGAAAGAGACGATCGACTTCTACCTTGGTATGATGAACGAATCCGGCCCCGCCGGTGCAGCAAACAACGGTTTCAACGAAAACCTGACGCTGTTCCAACAGGGCAAGTGCGGCATGTGGATCGACGCCACCGTGGCAGCATCCTTTGTGACCGGCGCTGACAGCACCGTCGCTGACAAGGTTGGCTTCGCGCTGGCACCCGACAACGGTCTGGGCAAGCGCGGCAACTGGCTGTGGGCATGGTCGCTGGCGATCCCCGCTTCTTCTGAAAAGCAGGACATTGCTAAGGACTTCATCAGCTGGGCAACCGGTCAGTCCTACACCGCGCTGGTCGCCGGTGAAGAAGGTTGGGCCAACGTTCCCCCAGGCACACGTACATCGCTGTACGAAAATGCTGACTATCTGGCCGCTGCGCCCTTCGCGCAGATGACACTGGACAGCATCAACTCTGCCGATCCTTCGAACCCATCCGTGCAAGAAGTGCCTTACACTGGCGTACAGTTCGTCGCGATCCCAGAATTCTCGGGCATCGCAACCCAGACTGGTCAGCAGTTCTCTGACGCGCTTGCTGGCAACCAGACCGCTGACGAAGCGCTGGCCAACGCACAGTCGATCGTGACCGAAGAAATGGAAGCTGCAGGCTACTAAGCCCAGCTTTACCTAGATCGGGGGCGGGTTCGCTCGCCCCCGATTTCTTTTGAAAATTCAACTTATCATTGTAGGCTTTTCCGCAGGGCGCTTTTGCGCGGTCTGCGCAAGACCCTGCTCACTGTCGGGAGGAGCCAGTCATGGCGACAGAACACTCAAAATCATCGGCGCGGCTTATGATCGCACCTGCAGTCTTTGTGCTGCTGGTGTGGATGTTAGTCCCGCTTTGTATGACCCTATACTTTTCGTTTGCGGACTACCGTCCGATGCGCGGCACATTTGATGCTTGGATCGGCTTTGGCAACTACGCATCGTTCCTGACCTCGTCGTCGTTCTTGTCGTCGGTCATGGTGACGCTGCAAATGGTGGCCGGCATCCTACTGATCACCATCGGCGGGGGCGTTGCACTGGCGTTATTGCTAGACCAGCCGATGTTTGGCCAAGGGATCGTGCGCATCCTTGTGATCGCCCCCTTCTTTGTCATGCCGACCGTGTCTGCGCTGGTGTGGAAGAACATGTTCTTCAACGTCGACAACGGTTTGTTCAGCTACCTGTGGAAATTCTTTGGTGCACAGCCTTACGACTTTCTGTCGCAATCACCCCTGCTATCGATCGTCGTGATCGTGGCGTGGCAGTGGCTGCCCTTTGCCACCTTGATCCTGCTGACCGCCGTTCAGTCGCTATCCAGCGAACAGCTGGAAGCCGCAGAAATGGACGGCGCACCGGGGTATAGCCGCTTTTGGTACATCATCCTGCCGCACCTTAGCCGGGCGATCACCGTGGTCATTCTGATCCAAACGATCTTTCTGCTGTCGATTTTTGCGGAAATCTTTGTGACCACCAACGGCGCCTTTGGCACCCGCACACTGACCTACCTCGTGTATCAGCGTGTGCTCGAAAGCCAGAACATCGGTCTCGGCTCTGCCGGGGGGATCGTCGCCGTCATCCTTGCCAACGTTGTTGCCATCTTCCTGATGCGCATCGTCGGCAAGAACCTCGATACTTGAAGGGAACCGGACCATGGCACGCGCTATTTCAAATCGCAAAAAGATCATGTGGACCGCCCTGTCTTGGGGCATCGGCTTGCTAATCTTCTTTCCAATCCTCTGGACGTTTCTGACCAGCTTCAAGTCAGAGGCCACGGCAATTTCCGACCCGCCCGTCTGGTTCTTCTTTGACTGGACGACGCAAAACTACTCTGACGTATTAGAGCGGTCGAACTACCCGCTGGCCCTAATGAACTCGATCATTATCGCCGTCGGATCGACCTTGCTGGGTATCATCATCGCGGTGCCTGCGGCTTGGGCTATGGCCTTTGTGCCAGGCAAGAAAACCAAGGATGTCCTGCTCTGGATGCTCTCGACCAAGATGCTGCCAGCCGTGGGTGTGCTTTACCCGCTGGTGCTGATCGCCAAGTACTTTGGTGTGATGGACAGCCGCATCCTGCTGATCGTGGTGCTGATGCTGATCAACCTGCCGATCATCGTCTGGATGCTTTACACCTACTTCCGCGAAATTCCGGGCGAGATCTTGGAAGCTGCGCGTATGGACGGTGCCGGCCTGAAGAACGAGATCATCTATGTGCTGACGCCAATGGCCGTGCCGGGGATCGCATCGACCATCCTGCTGAACATCATCCTTGCTTGGAACGAGGCATTCTGGACGATCATTCTAACGACGGTGAACGCAGCCCCGCTGACCAAGTTCATCTCTAGCTTCTCGGCACCAGAGGGTCTGTTCTACGCCAAACTCTCTGCCGCTTCGATCATGGCCATCGCGCCGATCCTCATCATGGGCTGGTTCAGCCAGAAACAACTTGTCCGGGGCCTGACCTTCGGCGCTGTGAAATAAGGGAGAAGACCCATGGGACGCATTACACTTGATAAAGTGCAAAAGAAGTTCGGCGAAGTTGAAGTCATTCCGCCGCTGGACCTGACCATCGAAGACGGCGAATTTGTTGTCTTCGTCGGCCCCTCGGGCTGCGGTAAATCCACGCTGCTGCGTTTGATTGCCGGGCTAGAGGACGTGTCGGGCGGCGAAATCCGCATCGACGGCAAGCCTGCCACTGACCTGCCCCCCGCCAAGCGCGGTCTGGCGATGGTGTTCCAAAGCTACGCTTTGTATCCCCACATGTCGGTGCGCAAGAACATCGCATTCCCGATGAAAATGGCGGGCATGGATCAGGCCGAACAGGATCGCCGCATTGCGAAAGCAGCCGAGGCGCTGAACCTGACCGACTACCTTGATCGTCGCCCCGGCCAGCTTTCTGGCGGTCAACGCCAGCGTGTCGCCATCGGCCGTGCCATCGTGCGTGAACCTGCTGCATTCCTGTTCGACGAACCGCTGTCGAACCTTGATGCGGCACTGCGCGTCGGCATGCGGATGGAGATTTCAGAGCTGCACAGCACCCTGAAAACCACGATGGTTTATGTGACGCACGACCAAGTTGAAGCCATGACCATGGCCGACAAAATTGTCGTGCTGCGCGCTGGTAATATCGAACAGGTCGGCAGCCCGCTGGAACTGTACAAAGCGCCGCGCAACACCTTCGTTGCAGGCTTTATCGGCAGCCCCAAGATGAACCTGCTGACCGGCGCTATCGCTGACAAGCATAACGCCACGACCATCGGCATCCGCCCCGAACACCTTGACGTGGTCGAATCCGGCGGCACCTTTACTGGCCGTGTTGGCGTGGCAGAGCATCTTGGTTCGGACACCTTTTTCCACGTCCACATCCCCGAGATGTCAGAGCCGATGACCGTCCGCGCTGGCGGCGAAGTCGGCTTAAGGCATGGCGATACGATCCATCTGGAACCGCGCGCAGAGCATATCCACCGCTTTGACGCGCAGGGCTTGCGGATCGCATGATGCGCTTAGCTGGGAAATCAGCATTGATCACCGGATCAGCCCGCGGCATTGGCCGCGGGTTCGCCGAAGCCTATCTGGCCGAAGGCGCGACCGTCGCGATCGCCGACATTAACATGGAAGCGGCGCAGGCGACGGCTGCAGAGCTTGGCGACGGGGCCTATGCCGTCCAACTGGACGTCAGCGATCAGGCCAGCATCGACGGCGCCATTGCAGCGGTCGTGGCGAAGTCGGGCAAGCTCGATATCCTGATCAACAATGCGGCCTTGTTCGATGCAGCGCAGACCGTAGACATCACCCGCGCGTCTTTTGACAAGCTTTATGCCGTGAACGTCGCAGGCACCCTGTTCACGATGCAAGCGGCCGCAAAGCAGATGATCGCGCAGGGTCACGGCGGCAAGATTATCAACATGGCGTCCCAAGCTGGCCGCCGCGGCGAATCTTTGGTGCTTGTCTATTGCTCGACCAAGGCTGCAGTCATTTCGATGACCCAGTCCGCCGGACTGAACTTGATCGAACACGGCATCAACGTGAATGCCATCGCCCCCGGCGTTGTGGACGGCGATCACTGGGAACACGTCGATTCCATGTTTGCCAAGCTAGAAGGCAAGCCATTGGGCCAAAAAAAGGCCGAAGTCGCCGCATCTGTCCCCGCTGGCCGCTTCGCTGTGCCTGCTGATTTGACCGGCATGGCTGTGTTCCTCGCCTCATCTGACGCGGATTATATCGTGTCGCAGACCTACAATGTCGACGGCGGCCAGTGGATGAGCTGACCGCCACCGCATCGCCCCAAGACCCCCTTTGAAAGCGCTATCATGGCCACCTCTTTGTCCCTTTCCACCTTGTCCGACCTGCCAGCAGATGTGCGCGTGCCGTCCTATGCGCGCAGTGATCTGACCCCCGGTATCGTACACATCGGCCTTGGCAATTTTCACCGCGCCCATCAGGCGTGGTATCTGCATCGGCTTATGGATCAAGGTCTTGCGCATGACTGGGCCATCATCGGCGCTGGCGTGCGCCCGGCAGATGCGGCCGCGCGGGACAAGATGCTGGCGCAGGACTGTCTGACCACGCTGATCGAACTTGATCCGGCCGGTAAATCGGCTGAAGTCACCGGGTCCATGATCGACTTCGTCCCGGTGCAAGAGGGCAACGCCCCCCTGATCGCCGCGATGAGCCAGCCCGCAATTCGCATCGTCGCCCTGACCGTGACCGAAGGCGGGTATTACCAGACCGGAACCGGCGACTTTGACGCGGCTCATGCTGATATGGTGCATGACGCAGCAAACCCCGACACGCCACGCAGCGCCTTTGGTGCCATGATCGCTGCCTTGCGCGCGCGGCGTGATGCGGATGCTGGCCCCTTTACCTGCCAATCCTGCGATAACTTACAGGGCAACGGCGACATCTTGCGCCAGACCATCGTTGGCCTTGCACGTTTGTCGGACGCGGCACTGGCCGACTGGATTGACGCGCACTGCACCTTCCCCAACGCTATGGTCGATTGCATCGTCCCGGCGACAGGTCCGTCCGAGCTCGCCCTCGCTCGCGATCTTGGCGTCGCCGACAACGTCCCCGTCACCCACGAAAACTTTCGCCAATGGGTGATCGAGGATGCCTTCTGCGCGGGTCGACCGGCGTGGGAAAAGGTCGGCGCGACACCGACCAACGACGTGCACGCCTATGAGGCGATGAAGCTACGCTGCTTGAACGCAGGCCACCAGATCATCGCCAACGCAGGCGAAATTCTGGGCGTGGAAACCATCAACGGCTGCATGGAAAACGCGGCGATCAACGCCTTCTTTCACAAGGTAGAGCTGACGGAAATCGTGCCCCACGTGCACGCTGTCCCCGGCATGACGCCAGAGGCCTATGTCGACCTGATTGCCCGCCGCTTTGCCAATCCGCAAATCCGCGACACGACCCGCCGTGTCGCCTTTGACGGATCATCGCGCCACCCCGGATTTATCCTGCCTGTCATCCGTGATGCGCTGGCTGCTGGCACCTCGGTCTGTGGCTTGGCCCTGGTCGAGGCGCTGTGGGCCCGCATGTGCGAAGGCACCCGCGAAGACGGCAGCGAAATCGCGCCAAACGATCCGTCATGGGATACGCTTCAGGCTGCAGCGAAAGCCGCAAAAACACGCCCGGAAAGCTGGCTGGATCAGACCCGCATTTATGGCGACCTTGCCCGCGACGCCGTCTTTGTGACCGCCTTCAGCCGTTGGTTGTCGCTGATCAACGAAGTCGGCACCACCGCGACACTGACGGCCTATGTCGCGAATGATCCACAAATCGACTAGGCGCAAACCGCGCCCGTCGGTCAATGTCTCCCCGAATGGCGGGCCCTATGATGGGGCCCGCTGTTTGGGTTTTAGGCAGCCCCGTGTTTCAGTGCGCGGATCGCGCCGCGCAATTCTGCAAGCCCGCGCAGCCGCCCGATTAATGGATAGCCGGGGATCAGCATGCGCGTTTGATCTGACAGGATGTGGTGGCCATGATCGGGGCGAAACGGGATCGCGTGATCAGCGCGGCCCGCGGCGCGGCGGCGCTTTTCCTCGTCCAGCAACACTTGGATCAAGGCGATCATGTCTGTATCGCCGTCCAGATGCGCGGCTTCTTCGAACGATCCGTCGGGGTCTTTGGCCACGTTGCGCAGATGGGCAAAGTGGATGCGATCAGCAAATCGCGCAGCAATGGCAGGCACATCATTCACCGGATTGGCCCCAAGCGAGCCAGAGCACAGCGTCATCCCATTGGCGGGCGCATCAACCGCATCCATGATCCAAGCGATGTCGTCTTCATCCGACACAATGCGCGGCAGGCCTAGGATATCGCGCGGCGGATCATCGGGATGCACACAAAAGCGCATCCCAAGGTCGGCTGCAGCAGGGATGATTTCGTCCAAGAACCTTTTGTAATTCGCCCGCAACGCCGCGCGGTCGATCCCGGCGTAGGCCTGCAGAGCATTACGTAGGCCCGGGATGTCATAGCGATCAAACGCGCCGGGCATTCCGGCCATAATCGACGCCAGAAGTGCACCGCGCTCTGCCTCGCTCGCTTGTTGGAACCATACGGCGGCCTTGGCCAGAACCTGGGGCGGATAATCGCCCTCGGCGTCAGTGCGGCCCAGCATATGCACCTCGAAGGCCGCCATGCGGACGGCTTCGAACCGCAAGCAGGTGCCGCCACCTTTGACAGGCGCGTGCAGGTCGGTGCGGGTCCAGTCCAGCAAAGGCATGAAGTTATAGCAGATCGTGGTGACACCCTGCGCTGCCAGATTGGCCATCGACTGGCGGTAATTGGCAAACAGCGCTGGCAGATCACCCGTGCCGCGCTTGATGTTTTCGTGGATCGGCAGGCTTTCGACGACGACCCAGTCAAACCCGGCCTGCGTGACCTGCGCCTTGCGGGTGGCAATCGCCTGCGCCCCCCATACCTCGCCATATGGAATATCGTGCAAGGATGTCACGATGCCAGAGGCGCCAGTCTGCGCGACCTCATCCAAGGTGATCGCGTCCAGATCACCGTACCAACGCCAGCTTTCGATCATTGCGCCACCTCTTGCACAGCGCTGCTTGCGCCTTTTGCCCATAGCGTTGCCGCAGCCAGAGAGACTGGGGCAGCCAATTGCGCAGCCAGATCGGCGGGAAAGATTTGGTCCAACGACAGCAGCGCCGCGACTGTGCCGGTTGCGCTGTCCGTCGCGGTATCGCGCAACAGATCCGCCAGAGGATCACGCACATCGATGGGCTGACCCGCCTCATCCTTGCCCGCGACATAACGCATCCACCCCGCCACAGCGAGGCAAAGAGCCGGACTGTCCCGGCCTGCATCCAAGTTCGCCCGCAGCGTACCCAGCAGCCGCTGCGGCAGCTTTTGACTGCCATCCATCGCGATCTGCCACGTCCGGTGCCGGATCGCAGGATTGGCGTAGCGATCAAACAGCGCGTCGGCGTAGTCTGTCAGGTCAACACCCGGCGGGGCGGCGACAGCGGGCATGATCTCCTCCCAGCAGTGCCGAACATAGGCGGCAAAGGCAGGGTCGGCGACGGTGTCGGAAATCGTTTCGTGCCCCGCCAGATAACCAAGGTAGGCAAGCGCGGAATGGGTGCCGTTCAACATCCGCAGCTTCATATCTTCAAAGGCTGCGACGTCATCGACCAGTTGCGCACCGGCGGCGGCCAGATCGGGGCGGTCCCCGTTCACGAAGTCATCCTGTACCGCCCACTGGCGAAAGGGTTCGTGCATAACTGGGGCCGCATCGTGAAAGCCAGTCAGCTGTTCGACCGTCTTGATATCCTCGTCCGTTGTGGCGGGCGTGATCCGGTCCACCATCGTCGCCGGAAAGCGTCCGTTTTCAGCAATCCAATCCGCCAAGGCCGGATCAATGCGCCGTGCCATGTCCAGCACCACACCGCGCACCAGCGCGCCGTTATGCGGCAGGTTATCGCAGGTCAGTACGGTAAAGGGCGCGATGCCCGCCGCGTGGCGCTGCTGCAATGCGCGCACCAGATATCCGGGGGCAGAGCGCGGAAGATTGTGGGTCAGATCATACAGAATGTCGGGATGCCCCATGTTCAGCGCACCCGTCGCTGGATTGTGGCAATAGCCCTTCTCGGTCACGGTCAAGGACACGATCCGAACCGCCGGATCGCACATCGCGTCCAGCACGGCCTGCGGATCCTCTGGCGCGACCAGTACGTCATTTAAAACGTCAATCACACGCGTCTGCGGCCCGTCCGGCGTTAGCGTGACAGAGGTATAGGCCCAGTCCTGCGGCTTTAGCGCGTCGCGCGTGTCAGGGCTGCGCAGGCTGACGCCGACAATGCCCCAATCGCCGCCCGCTGCCTGCATCGCGTCGGCGACATAGACGCAGCCGAAGGCGCGAAAGAATGCGCCAAGACCAAGGTGAACGATACCGGTTGCGGGGCGCGGTGTACGCGGGCGCATCAAGCGATCAGCGGGCAAGCCAGCCTCCATCGACGTTTAGAATTGCGCCGTGGACGTAGTTTGCGGCGGGTGTGCACAGATAAACCGCCGCGCCTGCGATGTCCGACGCCGCGCCCCACCGGCCAGCGGGAATACGATCTAGGATCGCAGCGTTGCGGGACTCGTCCGCGCGCAAGGCTTCGGTATTATTCGTCTCAATATACCCCGGCGCGACGGCGTTCACATTGATCCCCTTCGCGGCCCATTCGTTGGCCAGCAGCTTGGTCAGCCCCGCGACGCCATGTTTTGACGCGGTATAGCTGGGCACGCGGATGCCACCCTGAAACGACAAAAGCGACGCGATGTTGACGACGCGGCCTTGCCCGTCGCGGGCGAACACTGCCTTGGCAAAGGCCTGCGTGGTGAAAAACAAAGCCTTCAGGTTCACGTCCATGACGTCATCCCAGTCGCTTTCGGTAAAGTCCACAGCGTCGTTACGGCGGATGATGCCTGCGTTGTTGACCAAAATATCGATAGCCTGATCGCCGAACAGCCCCTGCCCCGCCATCGGGTCGGCAAAATCCACCAGCACGCTGGACGCAGTGCCACCCTCGGCCGTGATCATCGCCACGGTTTCAGCGCAAGCGCGCCTGCCAGCGCAGATCACCTCTGCCCCCGCCTGCGCCAGACCAACGGCGATTGCCTGTCCGATGCCGGTGTTGGCCCCCGTGACCAGCGCGCGCTTGCCCGTCAGTGAAAACATGCTCACCGCAGCGCCTCCATCGGGACCATGTCCATGTCGGTAAAATCGACGTTGTCGCCAGCCATTGCCCAGCAGAAGGTATAAGAGCCGGTGCCTGCCCCCGCGTGCACCGACCATGGCGGGCTGATCACAGCCTCTTCGTTCGCCATAACGATGTGACGGGTTTGCGTGGGTTCGCCCATGATGTGAAACACACGGCGGTCGGCGGGCATGTCAAAATAAAGATACGCCTCCATCCGGCGGTCATGGGTGTGGGCTGGCATCGTGTTCCAAACCGAACCTTCGGCAAATTGGGTGTAGCCCATCAACAGCTTGCAGGACTCAGCCACCTCTGGGTGCAGGAATTGCAAAATAACCCGCTCATTCGCGGCCTCTGCCGATCCCATCTCGACCCGGCGCGCGTCGGACAGCTTGATCAGCCGCGTCGGGCAAGTCCGGTGCGCCGGAGCGGACAGGATGTAGAAACGGCCGGCACCCGCGAATGCGACCGGACCCGCGCCCATGCCGATATAGACGACCTCGCCTTTTTCCAGCGTGTAGACCTTTCCGCCCGCAGTAACGGTGCCTGTGCCGCCGACGTTCAGGACCGCCATCTCGCGCCGTTCAAGAAAGGTGGCGGTGCCAGTCTCTGCAACCTTGTCCAATGTCAGGGTGCCAGCACCCGGCACAGCAGAGCCAAGGATCAGGCGATCATAGTGGCTGTAGATCAGTTTGATTTCACCGTCGGCAAACAGGCCATCGACGTGGAAATGATCGCGCAGCTGATCGGTATCCAGCGTTTTAGCAGTGGCAGGATCAATGGCATAACGGGTCTGGGTATTCAGCATGTCGGGTCTTTCACGTCAGGAATGAAGGGGGTCACAGCCGGTAGGCGCGTTTAGCGAGGCCGTAGGCAAGATCATGCGCCAGCTCTGGCGCCTCGTCCGCGTCAAGGCGGCCGGTCGCAATCAGATTGGCCAGAAAGGCACAATCCACGCGGCGGGCAACGTCGTGGCGCGCAGGGATCGAGCAAAAGGCGCGGGTGTCGTCGTTAAAGCCGACGGTATTGTAAAAACCCGCAGTTTCCGTCGTCATCTGGCGAAACCGCATCATGCCTTCGGGGCTGTCATGGAACCACCATGGCGGCCCAAGGCGCAGACACGGATAAACGCCCGCCAATGGCGCAAGTTCGCGCGCATAGGCGGATTCGTCCAGCGTAAACAGGATAACGGTCAGGTCTGCCCGGTGCCCGACCGCATCCAGTAGCGGCTTTAATGCGCGGACATAGTCGGTGCGCGTGGGGATATCGTAACCTTTGTCCCGGCCAAATCCGGCAAGGACATGATCCGAATGATTGCGAAAGGATCCCGGGTGGATTTGCAGCACAAGACCATCGTCCAGCGACATCCGCGCCATTTCCGTCAGCATATGCCCGCGAAAAGCGTCCGCTTCCTCTGCGGTGCAGGTGCCCTGCAGCGCTTTGTCGAACAGGGTGGCTGCGACGTCCTGCGGCAGGTCCTCTGTCCGGGCGGTCGGATGGCCGTGATCGGTCGAGGTCGCGCCGAAGCTTTTGAAATATTCGCGGCGATTACGGTGCGCGGCCAGATAGCCTGTCCAAGTGCCCGTATCCTCGCCCGCCATCTGCCCCATCAGGGCAACGTTATCAGCGAAGCCCGCGAATTCTGGATCGATGACAGCGTCAGGGCGGTAGGCGGTGATAACGCGCCCAGTCCAACCGCTGTCGCGGATCATGCGGTGCCATTTCAGGTCATCGATGGCGGATTCAGTGGTCGAAATCGCCTCGATATTAAACCGCTCAAACAAGGCACGCGGGCGAAAGGCATCAGTCTGCAAGGCGGCGTCGATCTGATCATAAATCGCGTCGGCATTCCTTGCCGACAAGCGCTCTTGCACATCAAAGACCGAGGCAAAGGCGTGATCGAGCCACAGCCGCGACGGCGTGCCACGCAGCAGGTGATAGTGGCTCGCAAAAAGCTGCCAGACGTCGCGCGGGTCAACGTCCGAAACAGTGCCATCGGCCCGCGGAACACCCAGCGCGTCAAGGGACACACCCTGCGAATGCAACATACGGAACACGTAGTGATCAGGCGTGACGAACAGAGCCGACGGATTGGCAAAACCAGCGTTTTCAGCAAACCAGCGCGGGTCGGTGTGACCATGAGGGCTGATGATCGGTAAGTCGCGAACGCCATTATAAAGCGCGCGCGCCTGCGCCCGGACGGACGGCTCTATCGGGAAAAGTCGGTTGTCGTCCAGAATTGCCATTACGTTTTCCCTACACTGAACCGATACCGGCCAACTAATATCCTAGTAGGCCAGTTTTGGGGTGTCAATTGATATCCCAGTTGCCTCGCCCCATGTTCTGCGTGCTACAAGGAACTGAGTTCAGGAGCTGCGTGTAACCCGATGACCCCAACCATGCCCAAAAGTGTCGCTGACCGCGTGTTTGATACGTTACAGCAGCAGATCCTATCTTTGGAGTTACCGCCCAATACGCGTATCTCTGAAGCAGAGGTCGCAGCCCGCCTAGGCGCGTCCCGGCAACCCGTCAGAGAAGCCTTTCGCCGCCTTGCTAACCTCGGTTTTTTAAACATTCGTCCGCAAAGCGGCACGACTGTCACCTTAATTTCCGAGGAAGCTGTCCTAAAATCGCGCTTCATTCGGATCGCGCTGGAAACACAAACATGCCGCGCCGCCTGCCGTGATAAGGCAGACGACGGTCTGGCCATATTGGCCAGCCTGATCAGCCAGCAACGCCAGGCCATCACCAACGGCGACCGGCAAAAATTTCACATTCTGGACGACCAGTTTCACCGCCAGATCTGCGTATCAGCCGACGTTGGTTTTGCATGGGACATTATCAGCGATCACAAGGCGCATATGGACCGCGTGCGGATGTTGTCGCTTGATACATCATCGCAAAATCGCGCATTGGATGAACATATCGCTATCTTTGCCGCCATCACCGCCCGCGACCCCGATGGCGCAGCACATGCCATGACTGCACATTTGACGCGGATCGAAACCCTGATCGCGCAGCTCAAGCAACAAAGCCATAACTGGTTTACCGACGACTCAAATTGATCGCCTGCAGACCGCCGGAACAGTCAGTGCATCAATTCGTCTGATTTCAGAAGGGTCTGGCGGAGACGAAGGGATTCGAACCCTCGATACCGTTTCCGGTATGCGCCCTTAGCAGGGGCGTGCCTTCGACCACTCGGCCACGTCTCCGAGGCCGCTTTTATGTGTGGCACGCCAATGAAACAAGCGAAAAATAGGCGCGCGCGCATATCCCGGTTAAATAGCTTGTTTCCCTTATGATCTGCTGAGCTGCGACAGCAATTATCAACGCGTCGCCCTTCCTAACGTCACCGCCAGAAATGACTCAGTTTAGCGGAATGTGAACTTGTTGCGGCCGGGGCGCTTGTTCAACTTGAAACTTCGCAAGCAAGAACATACCATGAACAACATGGCACAAACACTTCAAGAAAAACTTGCAATTCTGTCCGATGCGGCCCGCTACGACGCCTCTTGTGCGTCCAGCGGTACGACCCGGCGTGACAGCCGCGATGGTAAGGGGCTTGGCAGCACCGAAGGGTCCGGCATCTGCCACGCTTATGCCCCAGACGGGCGCTGCATCAGTCTGCTTAAGATCCTGATGACGAACTTTTGCATCTATGACTGCGCCTACTGCGTCAATCGGGTGTCGTCCAACGTGCCCCGTGCGCGGTTTAACGTGGACGAGGTCGTCAGCCTGACACTGGAATTCTACCGTCGCAATTATATCGAGGGGCTATTTTTGTCCTCTGGCGTGATCCGCAATCCGGACGACACGATGTCGGACATGGTGCGCATCGCGAAACGCCTGCGTACGGTCGAAAATTTTCGCGGTTATATCCACCTTAAGACGATCCCGGATGCGTCGCCCGAAATCATCGCAGAGGCCGGTCTGTACGCAGACCGCCTGTCGATCAACGTCGAACTGCCGACGGACAGGTCCGTTCAGGCCTTTGCCCCGGAAAAGAACCCCGCCACGATTCGCGCAGCGATGGGCAATGTGCGCGGCCTGCGTACTGCATCCAAGGATCGCAGCCATACGGGCAAGCGCCCCCCGATATTTGCCCCCGCCGGACAGTCGACGCAGATGATCGTCGGCGCAGACGGGGCCACTGATGCGACGATCTTGACGCGCTCGACTTCGCTTTACGGTGATTACAAATTGCGGCGAGTCTACTATTCCGCCTTCTCTCCGATCCCTGACAGCACGGCAAAGCTGCCGCTGATCAAACCGCCAATGATGCGCGAACATAGACTCTATCAAGCGGATTGGCTGATGCGTTTCTATGGATTTGGCGTGGATGAAATCACCTCTGTCGCCCATCAAGGGAACTTGGACCTGGAGATTGATCCAAAGCTTGCTTGGGCCTTGCAGAATCGTCACCTGTTTCCGCTGGATGTGAACAAAGCAAGCCGTGACATGCTGCTGCGCGTGCCGGGATTCGGCACCAAGACAGTGAACCGCATTCTGACCACACGCCGCCATCGCACTCTGCGCTATGACGACCTGCTGCGCCTTGGGGCATCGCTGAAAAAGGCGCAGGCCTTTGTTACCGCGTTGGACTGGACCCCCGGCAGCTTGACCGACAGCGTAAACCTGCGGGCGCGCTTTGCGCCGCCGCCTGAACAATTGACGCTGTTCTGAATGTTTACTGTCTCCCTAACCCGCATTGGCACATGGGAGGCGTGGCGCGATGCGGCACGCGCATTGCTGGCGGCCCGCGTTCCGCCCGAACAGATCGTCTGGGATTGGGACGGCACCGCGAGCGAGCTTTTCGCCACTGACATCCCGCCACCGACCACGCGGCAGGCGATTAAAGTGCCCGCCGATTTCGTGGAAATGGCGCAATGGGTGGTTTGGCATAAAGACCCCCAACGCTTTGCCCGGCTTTACGCCTTGCTATGGCGGTTACGGCTGGAAAAGGGGATTATGGCGGATCGCGCCGATGCGGAGCTTGCGCGCCTGCGCCAGATGGAAAAGGCCGTCCATCGCTGCAAACACAAGATGCGCGCCTTTGTGCGGTTCCGCGATCTGCGCACCGGCGGCGCACGGCGCAGCTTTGCTGCGTGGTTCGAGCCGACCCATCATTCAGTAGAGCCCTGCGCGCCGTTCTTTGCCCGCCGCTTTGCCGACATGGACTGGATGATCGTGACCCCCGACGTGACCGCAAAGTTCACCAACGGCGACCTGACATTCCACGAGGGGCGCGAAAAACCTGACCTGCCCGAAGACGCGGCAGAGGCGCTTTGGGGAACCTATTTCCAGAACATCTTTAACCCCGCACGGCTAAAGATATCGGCGATGACGTCAGAGATGCCTAAGAAATATTGGAAAAACCTGCCAGAGGCGCAATTCATCCCCGGCCTGATCGCCAACGCAGAGGCGCGCGTGCGCGAAATGGCAGCTGCCGCGCCGACGCTGGAACCCGCCCGTGTCGCCCGCATTCGCGAACAGCTGCAAGCCGTGCCGCAGCCCGCATCGTGGAACCTGTTGAACGCGGGGCTTTCCGCCTGCACCCGCTGCCCGCTGCACGGGCCGGCGACGCAGGTCGTGCCCGGCCATGGCCCCCACGACGCGCAGTTGATGATCGTTGGCGAACAGCCCGGTGACCAAGAGGATCTGGCAGGCACGCCGTTTGTCGGGCCTGCGGGGCAGCTCTTTGACCAGCTTGCTGCGCGGGCGGGACTTGATCGCGGGCAAGCCTATGTGACGAACGCCGTGAAGCACTTTAAATTCAAAGAAGGTGCCAAACGTCGCCTGCATGTGAACCCAAACACGTCAGAGGTCAGCCACTGCAAATTCTGGCTCGACAGCGAACGCACCCTGCTGAAACCGCGCCTGACGCTGGCGCTTGGGGCGACAGCAATGGGTGCGCTGACAGGTAACGCAAAAGGCGTCACCGCGCGGCGCGGAACGATTGAACAAACGCCGCACGGCCCTGTTTTGATTACCTTGCACCCCAGCGCATTGCTGCGGATGCCACCAGCAGATCGCCCCGCGGCAGAAGATGCCTTTGTCGCCGATCTGATGCTTGCCGTCGAAACCTTGGCGCAATCCACACCGTCGGTGGACGCGGCGGCGCGCAGCGCATAGATTGCCCGCGACCCGCAAGCAGAAAGCGCCCATGTCCGACAAACCCGCCTATCAGGTCCTCGCCCGCAAATACCGGCCAGAGACATTTGCTGACCTTGTTGGTCAGGACGCGATGGTCCGCACGCTGAAAAATGCCTTTGCCGCCGACCGGATCGCGCAGGCCTTTATCATGACTGGTATTCGCGGCACCGGCAAAACCACGACGGCCCGGATCATCGCCAAGGGCATGAACTGCATTGGGCCGGACGGCAACGGCGGCCCCACGACGGACCCTTGCGGCAAATGCGAACATTGCGTCGCCATCATGGAAGGGCGCCACGTCGACGTCATGGAAATGGACGCTGCTTCAAATACTGGCGTGCAGAACATCCGCGACGCGATCATTGAAACCGTCAGCTATCGTGCCGTATCCGCGCGGTTCAAGATCTTCATCATCGACGAAGTTCACATGCTGTCCAAAAGCGCCTTTAACGCGCTGCTGAAAACGCTGGAAGAACCACCAGCGCATGTAAAGTTCATCTTTGCCACGACCGAGATTCGCCAAGTCCCCGTCACTGTCCTGTCGCGCTGCCAGCGTTTCGATCTACGCCGGATCGAGCCTGAAGTGATGATTGGCCTGCTGCAAAAGATCGCCAAGTCAGAAACAGCCGAGATCAGCGAAGACGCCCTCGCATTGATCACCCGCGCTGCCGAAGGCTCTGCCCGCGACGCGACTTCGCTTCTGGATCAGGCGATCAGCCACGGCGCTGGCGAAACCACCGCTGATCAAGTGCGTTCCATGCTGGGCCTTGCCGATCGCGGCCGGGTGCTGGACCTGTTCGACATGATCCTGCGCGGCGACGCGGCAGAGGCCCTGAACGAGCTGTCGACGCAATATGCCGACGGCGCCGACCCCATGGCGATCCTGCGCGATCTGGCCGAAGTCACCCACTGGGTCAGCGTGATCAAGATCACGCCCGACGCTGCGGACGATCCCACGATCGGTCCGGACGAACGCACGCGCGGCCTTGCCATGGCGCAGGCCGTCCCGATGCGCGTGCTGTCGCGGCAATGGCAGATGCTGCTCAAATCGCTGGAAGAAGTCGCCGCATCCCCCAACGCGATGATGGCCGCCGAAATGGCCGTGATTCGCCTGACCCACGTCGCCGACCTGCCCACCCCGGACGAACTTGTGCGCAAGCTAAAGGACGCAACCCCGCCTCCCCCCTCTGGCGGTGGCGGTGGCAGCGGTGCGCGCATGCCCCCCGCAGGCGGGGCAGCGCAAGCGATCTCTCAGACCCATACGCCGACGCACAGCGGCCCGTCAGGTCCCTCTGCTTCTGCCGCGCCGCAACTGGCGACAGACGCCTTGCAGCATTACGCTAGGTTCGAGGATGTGGTGAACCTGATCCGCGCCCACCGCGACGTGAAATTACTAGTCGAGGTCGAAACCGGCCTGCGCCTTGTCAGCTATCAACCCGGCCGGATCGAAGTGCATCCGACGGGCGATGCTGCTGGCGATTTGACCCAGCGTCTTGGCGCGCGCTTGCAAGCTTGGACAGGCAACCGCTGGGCTGTGATTATCAGTAATGATGAAGGCGAGGCCACAATTGCCGAAGTCCGCGACGCGGCCGCCACAGCACTACAACTACAGGCCACCGCCCACCCGCTGGTGCAGGCCGTGCTGCTGACCTTTCCCAAGGCCCGCATCACCGACATCCGTACCGAAGCCGACCGCGCCCAAGAGGCGCAAACTGACGCCTTGGCAGAGGTCGAAGACGAATGGGATCCATTCGAGGATGGCTAAGCCCCTTGTTCCGCCTCGCAGGGCACATACCTGAGTAAAAATATTCACGACGACGGAGACAGCACAATGTTCAAAGGTTTGGGCGGACTTGGCGACATGGCCAAGATGATGAAATCTGCGCAGGACATGCAGGCCAAGATGGCGCAGATGCAGGACGATCTGGAATCGATCACCGTGACTGGTGAAGCCGGCGCAGGTTTGGTCAAGGCCACAGCAACGGCCAAAGGCGAGCTGACCGGCCTCGATATCGATCCCAGCATCTTTAACGGTGCCGACAAAGAAGTTGTCGAAGACCTGATTCTGGCCGCCATCAAGGACGCGCAGTCCAAAGCATCAGAGCGTGCACAGGATGAGATGGGCAAAATCGCCGAAAGCCTTGGTCTGCCCCCCGGCATGAAGATGCCCTTTTGAGGAACGGACCCCTGTTCATCTGGCTAAAAAAACTCCCGCCGGAGGCGCCTTTGGCGATCCTTTGCGATGGCTGATGGCACGGATGACCTGACAGACCTTATCGCACTGATGGCAAAGCTGCCGGGCCTCGGCCCGCGCTCTGCCCGCCGTGCCGTGCTACATTTGATCAAAAAACGCGGCCAACTATTGGTGCCGCTTGCTGACGCTATGCAGCGCGTCGGCGCGAATGTGCGTGAATGCCTGAACTGCGGCAACATCGCCGCAGGTGACATCTGCAATATCTGCAACGACGACCGACGCGCGAATGGCGAAATTTGCGTTGTCGAAGATGTGGCCGACCTCTGGGCGATGGAACGCAGCCAGCAATTCAAAGGACGCTATCACGTTCTGGGCGGTACTCTTTCTGCACTGGATGCGGTTGGCCCAGAAGATTTGCGAATCCCCCGGCTCTTGGACCGCGTCACTTCTGAAAATGTGACCGAAGTGATTCTAGCGCTCGGCGCAACAATCGACGGCCACACCACCGCCCACTACATTGCCGACCAACTAACGGACGTGACAGTGACCTCGCTCGCGCAGGGCGTCCCTGTGGGTGGAGAGTTGGATTATCTGGACGACGGCACCATTACAGCCGCTTTGCGCGCCAGACGGGCCTTATAAAGCTGGGTAACAGCTAAACTATTCACAATGCTTACAAAGAATAGCGCAACCGCGCCCGGTGGCATGTCACCGCACACTCTGTATCATCATATCTGAAGGTAAGAGTGTGTGGTGAGCCGGTCGGGATCCGAACCCGAGACCTACTGATTAAAAGTCAGTTGCTCTACCAACTGAGCTACCGGCCCATGCCACGAGGGGGGAATTAGGCTGTGGGCCAGATGGGGTCAACCCCGAAATGTCACCTCCTCTGGATAAAGTTTCGCGCGGCGCGTATAGGCCCGTCATGCAGAACAAAACTTCCCCCATTCCGTTCATGAAAATGCACGGCCTCGGCAACGACTTTGTTGTCATCGATGCACGGACCGGTCCGCGCGTGACCAGCACTCTTGCGGTCGCGATGGCTGACCGCCACCGCGGCGTCGGGTTCGATCAACTGGCCGAGATAACCAATAGCCGGGCAGGCGATCTGCATCTGACGTTCTGGAACAGCGACGGTTCCAAATCTGCCGCCTGCGGCAACGCGACCCGCTGCATTGCGGCTTGGGAAATGGCGAACCGCGGCACCGACACGCTGACCATGACAACTGACCGCGGCACATTGCAGGCGCGCGATGCCGGGAACGGCCTGACGTCCGTCAACATGGGGGCCCCGCTGCTGGACTGGGCCGATGTGCCCCTCGCCTCTGCGATGGACACGCTATCGCTCCCCATCGACGGCGCGCCAACGGCCACCGGCATGGGCAACCCGCACTGCACCTTTTTCGTGGACGACGTCGCCGCCGTTGATCTAGCCGCACGCGGCAGCGCGATGGAACATCACCCGCTTTTCCCCGAACGCACTAACGTACAGTTCGTACAAGTGATTGGCACCGATCACCTGCGCATGCGCGTTTGGGAACGCGGTGCCGGCGTCACCCTTGCCTCTGGCTCCTCGTCTTGCGCAACCGCTGTCGCTGCGGCCCGCCGGGGCCTGACAGGGCGCGCTGTGCGCATTGATCTGGATGGCGGCACGCTGCACATCGATTGGCGCGATGATGGCGTCTGGATGACTGGCCCCACCGCCCATGTGTTCGACGGTGTCTGGCATGTCTAACGCACCGATCTTTTCCAACCACGGGTGTCGCCTGAACGCCTATGAAACCGCCGCCATGACCGAGCTGGCCGAGGCTGCAGGCGTGCAGAACGCCATCGTCGTCAACACCTGCGCCGTCACAGCAGAGGCCGTGCGCAAGGCTCGCCAGGACATCCGCAAGCTGCGCCGCGCCCACCCGGACGCCCGCCTGATCGTCACCGGCTGCGCCGCCCAGACCGAACCGGCCACCTTTTCCGCGATGGAAGAGGTCGACATGGTCATCGGCAACACCGAAAAGATGAAGCCCGAAACCTGGGCTGCGATGGCACCCGACTTCACCGGCACAACAGAGCCTGTGCAGGTCGACGACATCATGTCGGTCACCGAAACCGCAGGCCACCTGATCGACGGCTTTGGCACCCGCTCTCGTGCCTATGTTCAGGTCCAGAACGGTTGCGATCATCGTTGCACGTTTTGCATCATCCCCTTCGGCCGCGGCAATTCTCGCTCTGTCCCTGCTGGCGTGGTGGTGGACCAAATCAAACGCCTCGTGGATCGCGGCTTTGCCGAGATCGTGCTGACTGGCGTTGACCTTACATCCTGGGGTGCCGACCTGCCCGCGACACCGCGCCTTGGCGATCTGGTCCTACGCATCTTGAAGCTGATCCCAGACCTGCACCGCCTACGAATCTCCTCGATCGATTCGATCGAGGTCGACCCCGCCCTGATGCAGGCGATCGCGACAGAGCCGCGCCTGATGCCGCATCTGCACCTGTCCCTGCAGCACGGTGACAACCTGATCCTGAAACGGATGAAGCGCCGCCATTCCCGCGACGATGCCATCGCTTTCGCCGAAGAGGCGCGCAAACTGCGTCCTGACATGACCTTCGGTGCCGACATTATCGCAGGCTTTCCCACAGAAACTGAGGAAAGCTTCGCGAACTCGCTCGCGCTCGTAAAAGACTGCCACCTGACGTGGCTGCACGTCTTCCCCTACTCCCCGCGCCCCGGCACTCCTGCCGCGCGTATGCCCCAAGTCCGTGGCCCTGCGATCAAGGACCGCGCCGCCCGCCTGCGCGCAGCCGGTGACGCCGCCGTTCAGGCCCACCTGACCGCGCAGATCGGCCAGACCCATCATATCTTGATGGAATCGCCCCGCATGGGCCGCACTGCCCAATTCGCCGAAGTCCATTTCGATACAGACCAACCCGAAAGCCATATCGTCACAGCGACGATTAAAGCTGCCGAAGGGGCTCTGCTGCGCGCCTGACAGGCTTCACCTGGCAAGAAATACTCCGGGGGGCTGCTCAACGGGCAGCGGGGGCAGCGCCCCCCTCCGCCGCTTGCCAGATCGCATGGCCTATGATTGGCTCGCTCCAACCTCAAAGGAGCGCTCGCCATGAAACTGCTGATGTCCCCCGCCTCGCCTTTCGCCCGCAAATGCCGTGTCTTACTGCGCGAGGCGCAGCTGATGGACACCGTGGCCGAGGTGAATGTCACCACATCCCCCTTTGACACCGCCCAAGACGTTGCCGCCGCCAATCCGCTGGGTAAAATCCCCGCGCTTTTGCGCGAACATGCCCCCGCGATTTATGACAGCCGCGTCATTACCCGCTTTTTGGATGATCATGCCGGCACGGCTTTCTACCCAAGCGCCCGCCTGTGGGAGGTTCTAACGCTCGAGGCGACCGCTGATGGGATTATGGAAGCCGCCCTTGCCATCACCTACGAGGCGCGGATGCGTCCCGAAGATCGCCAGATGCCAGAGTGGATGGACGCCCAGTGGGCGAAGGTCAGCCGCGCGGTCGCATCCATCGATGATCGCTGGATGTCACACCTGAATGGTCCGCTTGATATGGGGCAAATTGGGGTCGCCTGCGCGCTGTCCTATCTGGACCTGCGCCATGATGCGCGCGGTTGGCGCAGCGGGAACGACGATCTAGCCGCGTGGCATAAAACATTCATGCAACGCGATTCGATGCAGGCGACTGTCGTTCCCGCCTAGGTCTTAAAAGCTAAAGCTAACACCGACATTCAGCGCATTCGTGATGATGTCGGTGCTTAGCGTGCCGCCGCCGTCCAGATCGGCTTCGTTCTGGGAATAGGTGAATTTGTATTCACCAAACACCGACATACGGTCGTTGATGTCATAGCTCGCACCGGCCAGCACCGTCGCTGCCGGACCCGTGATCTGATATTCAGCGGTCGAGGTGGCGCCGTTCGACACTTCGACATGCGGAATAGCCAGACCGACACCGGCACCGACGTAGGGCGTAAAGCCACGCATCGGCTGGAACCGGCGATAGGCGTTGGCTGTCAGCGTGTTCAGACCATCCGTGAATTCCAGCACCTCGTAAGGGGTGCCTTCGCGTGATTCGTCGTCGGAATAAACTTTGGTATGCGTGAAATCGAGGCCGTAACCAAAGGTTTCAGACGCCCAATACGTCGCTCGGATACCATAGTAAGGCGGGGCGTCGAAGGATTTACCCTCCCATTTGACCCGCGTATTGGATGGGTAACCATCGGCACCAGATGTGAAAACATCAGAATGCGGCGCACTTTGAATGCCTCCGTAAAAACTCAGCTCGACTTCCGCGCTAGCGGCCGCCGGCAATAGGATGGCAAGGGCTCCGGTCAGGACAGCAGTACGCAGCATAGGGCGTTCTTTCGGTTATACAGTCATAATATCTTTGTAACTTAGGGCTCCGCCCTTTGCCGCTCAAGGCCTCGTTTGCGTAATATTAAACAGAATCGCGTGACCTGCACGCGTAGACTGGGGCGCATTACGTGCCAAAAATGCGTCTTTCATGCCGCATTTGCCTGCCCTGCGCCGGAATGTCCGCTGGACTGGCGCGGGCATGGCGGCTAAACAACGCCTGATAGAGGGTGGCATGATTAGCCGCCCTTGCTGTTATTCGCAGGCCCGCCACGCGGCGCGCCCAACTTAACCGGAGACATCCCTTTGTCACATGCAGACGAACATCAGGGCACACGCCGCGATTTCCTTTACTATGCGACCGCCGGTGCTGCCGTCGTGATCGGCGGCGCTGCCGTATGGCCGCTGGTCAACCAGATGAACCCCTCGGCCGACGTGCAGGCGCTTGCCTCGATCCGCGTCGACGTGAGCGGCATCGCCGAAGGCACCCAATTGACCGTGCTGTGGCAGGGCAAGCCCGTGTTCATCCGCTACCGCACCCCGGCAGAAATTGAGGCGTCGCAAGCCGTCGCAGTGACAGACTTGCCCGATCAGGGCGCTGAAAACGCAAACCTGCCCGCAGGCAGTGAAGCCACCGACGCAAACCGCGCTTTACCGACCCCTGAAGGGTCCGAAGTGGCACCCGGCGCATGGCTTGTGCAGATGGGCGTATGTACGCACCTTGGCTGCGTGCCGCTGGGCGAACAGGGCGACTTTGGCGGCTGGTTCTGCCCGTGCCATGGTTCGCACTACGACACCGCTGGCCGCATCCGCAAAGGACCTGCGCCGCGTAACCTGCCCGTTCCCGTCGCGTCTTTCGTTGACGCCACCACCATTCAACTCGGTTAAGGAGAGACACCCATGGCTGGTATTCCCCACGACCACTACGAACCGAAGTCCGGCGGTGAAAAGTGGCTCAACAATCGGCTGCCGATCGTCGGCCTGATCCATGACGCGCTGTTCATCCCAACGCCGAAGAACCTGAACTGGATGTGGATCTGGGGCATTGTCCTGGCCTTCACGCTGATCCTGCAGATTGCGACCGGTGTTGTGCTGGTTATGCACTACACTCCGCACGTTGATCTGGCCTTTGCATCGGTCGAACACATCATGCGCGACGTGAACGGCGGTCACATGATCCGCTATTTCCACTCCAACGGTGCATCGCTGTTCTTCGTTGCTGTTTATCTGCACATCTTCCGCGGCCTCTACTACGGCTCCTACAAGGCGCCTCGTGAAGTCACGTGGATCATCGGCATGCTGATGTATCTGCTGATGATGGGCACCGCCTTTATGGGCTACGTTTTGCCTTGGGGCCAAATGTCGTTCCACGGTACCGCCGTCATCACCGGTCTGTTTGGCGCGATCCCGTTCATCGGCGAATCGATCCAGACATGGCTTCTTGGTGCAGGTGCCGTCGGTCAGCCCGCGCTGAACCGCTTCTTCTCTTTGCACTATCTGATGCCCTTCATCCTGCTGGGCCTGACGATCGTTCACATCTGGGCATTCCACACGACTGGCAACAACAACCCAACGGGTGTTGAGGTTCGCCGCACGTCGAAAGAAGATGCAGCCAAAGACACGCTGCCCTTCTGGCCCTACTTCGTCATCAAGGACCTGTTCGCACTCGCGATTATCCTGGCCGTCTTCATGGCAATTGTTGGCTTCATGCCGAACTACCTGGGCCACCCGGACAACTACATCCCGGCAAACCCGCTGGCGACACCGTCGCACATCGTCCCCGAATGGTACTTCCTGCCATTCTACGCGATCCTGCGGGCCTTTACCGCTGACGTTTGGGTTGTGCAGTTGGTCAACTGGGTCACCTTCGGCATCGTCGACGCCAAATTCTTTGGTGTGCTGGCCATGTTCGGTGCAATCGCTGTCATGGCGCTGGCACCTTGGCTGGACACCTCGTCGGTGCGTTCGGGCCGCTTCCGCCCAACGTTCAAGTGGTACTTTGCCCTGCTGGTCGTCGACTTTGTCGTGCTGGCTTGGGTTGGCGCACAGCCTGCGGAATTCCCCTACGACTGGATTTCGCTGATCGCTGCGACCTACTGGTTCGCCTACTTCTTGGTGATCCTGCCGCTGCTTGGCGTGATGGAAAAGCCGCTGACGCCGCCAGCCACGATCGAAGACGACTTTAATGCGCACTACGCGCCGACCGGTGGGACCAAAACCATCGTGAACCCGGCCGAGTGAGAAAGGACCAAGTGACCATGCTTCGCAAACTCACACTGACGGCCATGGCAGCACTGGCGATTTCCGCCGGTGCCGCCACCGCCGAAACCGAAGTCGAAATTCATGATTTCGACTTCCCCTTCGAAGGTCCATTCGGCAGCTACGACACTATGCAGCTGCAGCGCGGTCTGAAAATCTACACAGAGGTCTGTGCCGCTTGTCACGGGTTGGAGCGTGTTGCGTTCCGCACCCTGCACGACGAAACCGGCCCTGCCCTGCCAGAAGACCAGATGCGGGCCTATGCGGCCAACTTCGAAGTCTTCGACAAGGCGCTGGCCGACGGTGAAGGCGATTACCGCGCAGCGACACCTGCGGACTACTATCCCGCATCGTCGCTGTCGAATGCGCCTGACCTGTCCTTGATGGCCAAGTCGCGCGCTGGCTTCCACGGCCCATACGGCACGGGTATCAGCCAGTTCGTAAACGGCATGGGCGGCGCGGAATACATCGCGTCCCTGATGGACGGCTACGAGGAAGAGCCCGCATGTGCGGCTGAAATGGAAACCCCGATGGAAGGTGCCTACAACGTCGCCTTTGCAAACGGCGGCTTCCCTGATGCCTGCAAGGACGAGCATGGCCACCACACCGTGCCCGGCAGCTGGATTGCCATGCCGCAGCCGCTTTATGGCGACGATGTCGAATTTGACGACGGCCACGAAGCGACACTTGAGTCCGAATCGCAGGACGTCGCTGCCTTCCTGATGTGGGCGGCAGAGCCTAAGATGACGGCGCGCAAGCAGGCTGGTTTGACCGGCGTGATCTTCTTGTCGCTGCTGTCGGTGCTGCTGTACCTGACGAACAAGCGCATCTGGGCACCGCATAAGAACAAGCTGAAAGACTAAGGCATCCGCCAAAGTCCGACGCCATCAGGCCCGCCCCTTTCATCAGGGGCGGGCCTTTTTTATGCGTGGCACTACCCGAGGTAGGATTGCGCAGCAGGCGATGGGTCATCAAAAAACGCCGCCGCCTTTTGCGGGGGATGCGCGACACCTTCGGCCACAAAAAGCACCTGATCCGAAAAGCTGCGCGCATCATTTGGATCGTGGGTCACCATGATGACAGTGCGCCCCTGCTGCGCCATGCGGTCACGCACCAGCGTCAGCATCTCTGCCCGCAGCGCCGGACCAAGCGCGGCAAACGCTTCATCCAGCAACACGACAGGCCGATCCGACAACAGGCACCGCGCCAGCGCGGCCCGTCCAATTTGGCCGCCGGACAAGGCCGCAGGCTTGCGCCCACCAAGGCCCGGCAAACCGACGTCGGTTAAAACGGTATCGACCTGCGCGCTTTGCTTCACGCTCAACTTGAGGCGGGGTGCCAGTGCCAGCCCAACGTTTTGGGCAATCGTCAGATGCGGGAACAGATTGTGGTCCTGAAACAACATGGTAACGGGCCGTTGCCCCGGCTCGTTGCCTGACAGATCGTCTCCGTCCCAGATAACGCGACCAGCCACGGCAGGCTCGAACCCCGCGATAGTTGCCAATAGCGTAGACTTCCCCCCGCCCGATGGGCCGATGACCGCTGTCAGGCCGGGCGGCACCTGCAGGTTTGCCCGCAATTGAAACGTGCCCTTGGACACGGTCACATCATCCAGCGTCAGCATCACCCTGCCCCCTTGAATCGCAGATCCAGAATGCGCCCAGCGCCATGAACAACAACAGGACCGCAGCCCCCGCGGCCGCGTCCATCCGGTAAGCCCCCATCAGCCGATACATCGCTAGCGGTAGCGTTTCCTGTGCGGGTGTGGCGAATAGCGCGACTACGCCTAGGTCTCCGATCGAGAGCGCCATCGTCAAGCCTGCGGCAAAGCTGAGCGGTTTGCGCAGGCGCGGCAAGATCACCAGCCGCAAGGTCGCCCATGATCCCAGCGCAAGGTTCGCGGCCAACGGGCCATAGTCGCTGCGGATGTCGGCGACGGCCGGCGACAGCAGACGCAACGCAAAGGGCATCGCCATGACGGCGTTGACGCCAACCGTCACCGGCAACGCAACTGTCACAGGGTTTACGAAAGGGAAAACCACTAGAAATAGCCCCGTTCCCATCACCAATGCGCTGGCCGCCAAGGGCAAGGACCCAACCAGCGCAACCAACACGCCGCCGCGCAGGGACAACGCGAGCGCACCGGCGAGCGTCAGCGTGGTCGCGGCCAACGCCACCAGAACTGACCGCCCCGCCGCCCGGTAAATATCAGGCCCAAGGTCCGGCAATGACGGCACGCCGCGCCACAGGATCATCGCGAGCGGCAAAACCAGAAACAGTGTCACCAGCAGCAGCCAGACCCAGTCCCACCGGCTTTGGTCCCAGCGGGCCACGGTCCGGTCGAGCCCGCTGCCGAACCCGTTCAGCGGTGTGATACGCCATGCGACAAGCGCGGCCATCGCACATAACGCAAACTGCACACAGGCCAGCAAGGCGGCCCTGCCCAGATCGAAATCAAACCGGATCGCCTGCCAAATCGCTAATTCAACCGTCGTCGCACGCGGTCCGCCGCCAAGGGTGAGGGCCACAGCAAAGCTGGTCAGGCAGATCAGAAAAATCACAAGCAGCGCGCCGGGCGCATGGCGCGCCAGCATTGGCAGCTCTAGCACGCGCCAGATTGGCGCATTCAGCTGGGCGGCCAGACGGAACCGTTCGGCCGGAATAGACAGCCAGCCCTGTAGGATCAGCCGAACCGCGAGCGGCAGGTTGAAAAAAACGTGCGCCAGAACGACTCCGCCAGCGCCGTAGATTGAGATTGGAGCAACGCCCAGCGCCAAGAGCCCCGCGTTCAGCAGGCCGCCACGGCCAAAGACCGCGAGCAGCCCGAGGACCGCGACGATAACCGGCAAGATAAATGGCGCACCCAATAGCATCACAAGCGCACCACGTCCGCGAAACTGCCGCCGTGCCAGCGCACGGGCGACGGGGATCGCCAAAATGACAGAGGTGATCGCCGAGGCAGCAGCCTGCAAGACGGTAAACCGGATCGCGGACCAATCCCCGGCGGACAACCCGCGCCCCACCTCGGCCCGCAGCGCGACGGCAAGCAGCGTACCAAGGGTCAGCGCCAGCACCAGCGCGGCGGTCAGCCACGCTGGCAGGCTGCGGATTATTGCGACAGCGCGGCGCGCCATGTCTCGACCAGATCATCACGCAGGTCGGCGGCGTCTTGCGATGACAGCAAAAGGCCCTTGGACGGCACGGTCAGCGTATCAAACCCACCCGGCAAGCTGACGTCGGTTGCGGGGTACATCCAGTTTGTCTCGGGGATGACGTCCTGAAATCCGGGGCTCGTGATAAAGGCCATGAACTGATCCGCCAGCGCGGGCTGATCGGTCCCGGCGAGTTTGGCTGCAACCTCGACCTGTAGATAGTTGCCCGCATCAAAGCCCCAGGATGTCTTGCTGTCGTCCTTTTCGGCGATCAGGTGATAGGCGGGCGAGGTGGTGTAGGACAGGACCGCGTCCGCCTCGCCTTCTAGAAACAGGTTATAGGCCTCGGTCCAGCCCGGGGTCACGGTGACGATATTGTCCGCCAGATCTGCCCAGATTTGCGGGGCAGCGTCGCCTTCGCTTGCATAGACCCACATCAGCAGCCCCAAACCGGGGGTGGATGATCGCGGGTCTTGGATGACGATTTTCAGGTCGCTGTCAACCAGCGCGCGAAAGGATGCAACGGCCGGCGTGTCTTTGTTTGCAACAAACGCCAGATAGCCCCAGTCAAATGGCAGAAAGGTGTCGTCGTCCCACGCGACGGGCAGCGTCAGGTCGGCCGTCACGCCGTGAGGCGCAAACAGACCCGTATCGCGGGCAGCGGCCGTCAGGTTTGTATCGAGGCCTAGCACGATATCTGCATCCGTGCGCGTGCCTTCCAGTTGCAGCCGCGCCAGCAGGGCTGCGCCGTCACCCGCGCCGGTGAACACCAGATCACAGGCGCATTCCGCCTCGAACGCAGCCTCGATCGCCGGACCGGGGCCCCATTCGGATGTAAAGCTGTCGTAGGTCAGCACGTTCAAGGTCGGCGTCTGGGCGATAGCCGTGCTTGCACACAGGATCGCGCCGACGCTCAAGAGTTTGGTCTTCATGTCATCCTCCAAAACGACGGGCGGAATGGGGGACAGCGTGATTGCCGGACCTTCCCTCCGCCGGTCTTAACCGGTTCAGGTTCAACGGGTCCGCTTGCGCATCTCAGCCAGATTGGCCCCCCGAGGTTGGATGACGTTAACAATCAGCCTGCGAAATGAAAAGGGCCGCAAAATGCTGCGGCCCCGTTCAACGATGTCGCGTCGTTTAGGCGATGGCGTGGTCAGGCAAATGTGCCTCGCCTTCGCCAGTCGTGCCTGCGTCAGGGTTGTCAAAGATCGCCATGTCGATCTTGCCTTCGCCCTTGGCGACGATGGTTGTGACGATGGCATCGCCGGTGATGTTCACCGCCGTGCGGATCATGTCCATCAGGCGGTCCACACCAAGGATGATCGCGATACCCTCAATCGGTAGGCCAACTTGCGTCAGAACCATGGTCAGCATGACCAGACCAACACCCGGGACACCGGCCGTACCAATCGACGCCAGCACGGCCATACCGATCACGGTCAAATACCCCATCAGGCCAAGGTCGATGCCGTATACGTTCGCAAGGAACACCGTTGCCACGCCTTGCATGATCGCGGTGCCGTCCATGTTGATGGTCGCACCGAAGGGGATGCAGAAGGACGCAACGCTTTCGTCCACGCCAACCCGTTCCGTCGTGCACTGATAGGTGACGGGGATCGTCGCGTTTGACGACGCGGTCGAGAAGGCAAATATCTGCGCCGGGCGCATCTTTTTCATAAAGGTGATCGGGCTTAGGCCGGACAACAGCTTCAGCATGCCAGGCAGTGTGATGAACAGGTGGATCATCAGCGCTGCAACAAGCGTCAGCACATAGGCAATAACCGGCATGAACAGGCCGAGCCCCTGTTCAGCAAAGGTCTTAGCGATCAAGGCAAACACCCCGTATGGCGCTGCGCGCATGACAAGATCGACGATCTTCATCATCACTTCGTTCATGTAATCGCACGCTTCGATAAAGGGCTTGGACCGATCACCCAGCATCAGCACCGCTATGCCAAGGACCACCGTGTAGAAAATCACCTGCAGCATTTCGCCCGACGCAAAGGCGGCAATCGGGTTGGTCGGCACGATGGCGGCAAAGACGTTCCAGACGCTTGGTGCCTCGGCTGCGGAAATACCGCTTGCGTCGATGCCGGTCATGTCAAAGCCTGTGCCCGGCCCGATGATCGTGGCCAGCACGAGCGCGACAGTAATCGCAAGCGCTGTCGTTGCGATATAAAGCGCAAAGGATTTGGTCCCCACACGGCCAAGAACGCGCACATCGCCGATCCCGGCAACGCCCCCGATCAGGGAAAAGAACACCAGCGGCACGACCAGCATTTTCAGCGCGTTGACGAACATCTTGCCAATCATGCCAAAGAAGCCAGCGACGACGTGATCATTGATGAAGGCGATGTTCAGCGTGTTGAAAACAACACCCACAACAATGCCCAGCCCCATCGCCAGCATGATCTTCATCGTCAATGACATCTTACCGTCGTGCACTGGGGGGGAAGTGTGACTTGCGTCCGTCATGAGGCAGCTCCTTCATCATGATACGTCAAACTTGGTAGGTCTTAGGCTGTCACAGAAACGTCAGCTTGGCGACGAAAACATTTTAAAGTTGCATGCCGGCTGCGATTACAACGGCTTACAACTGGTATTTTACAAAGGTAACGCCCGAATTGAACCCGCGCCGCCTATGGTTTAAGCCCTGTGCAACAACACAAAGGGCCGCGCATGTCAGTCAACTCTTTCGGTCACCTGTTCCGGTTTACCACATGGGGCGAAAGCCACGGACCCGCCTTGGGCGCAACGATCGACGGCTGCCCGCCGAGTGTACCGCTCGACCCTGCGATGATCCAGCAGTGGCTGGATAAACGGCGCCCCGGTCAGAACAAGAACACGACCCAGCGCAATGAACCTGACGCGGTCGAAATCCTGTCCGGCGTCTATGAGGGGCGCACAACGGGCACGCCGATCCAGCTGATGATCCGCAACACGGACCAGCGGTCCAAGGATTACGGCGACATCCTGAACACCTTCCGTCCCGGCCATGCTGACATCACCTACCACCAGAAATACGGTCTGCGTGATCCGCGCGGCGGCGGGCGATCCTCTGCTCGTGAAACCGCGGCGCGCGTGGCCGCTGGCGGCGTCGCCCGAGAGGCGATTACTGCGATTGCGCCCGGCGTGCAGATCACCGGCTACATGGTGCAAATGGGCGAGAAAAAGATCGACCGTGCGCGGTTCGATTGGGACCAGATCAGCCAGAACGACTTTTGGTGCCCTGACGCGCAGGCCGCAGGCGAATGGGAAGAGTACCTGACCTGGCTGCGCAAGGACGACCACAACTCTGTCGGCGCGATCATCGAAGTCGTCGCCCGCGGTGTGCCGGCAGGTATCGGCGCGCCAGTATATGCCAAGCTTGATACCGATCTGGCCGCCGCGATGATGAGCATCAATGCCGTCAAAGGTGTTGAGATTGGCGAAGGTATGGCCGCCGCTGCCCTGACCGGGCGCGATAACGCGGACGAGATTTTCATGGGGAACGACGGACAACCCGTCTATTCGTCAAACCACGCGGGCGGCATCCTTGGCGGCATCAGCACCGGGCAGGATGTTGTCGTGCGCTTTGCGGTCAAGCCGACATCTTCGATCCTGTCGCCGCGCAAGTCCATCACGATGGATGGCCAGCCGATTGAGGTGATCACCAAAGGTCGCCACGATCCCTGCGTCGGCATCCGCGCCGTTCCGGTAGGCGAGGCGATGATGGCCTGCGTGATCTTGGATCACATCCTGCTGGACCGCGGCCAGACTGGCGGGGTGCGAGGGCAGATCGGCTGATCCGCCCCCGCGCAAATCCGTCATAGCCAGTAAGGTGCCAGCCCGTAATAATCGTGCAGCCGCGTCTCGTAGGCGCGGTCACGCGACCAATCGCTGACACGCTCTGGCGCGCCGGTCAGCTGGTCTTTGGTCAGGTCAGTGACATAGCCGCCAAGCGACGTATCGTAGCGCAGTGATTTCCACGGCAGCGGGTGCTGTTCCTCGCCCATGCCAAGAAAGCCGCCGAAGTTCATGACGGCATAGGCGACATTGCCGGACAGTTTGTCGATCATAAGGTGGTCAATATGGCCAATCTGCTCTCGGTCAGACCCAAAAACATGGGTGCCATTCACGCGGCCAGAGTCGATCAGGTTGTGTTCGGTTTCCATGGCGTATCCTCCTAGATTACCTAGGGTTGAAACGCACTGCGCCGCATTGGGTTGCATTGCGGCCAAGGCCTGACGGATCATCTGGCAGATTTTGGCCGATTAGGCCGGAATGGCGGCAGCCTTTGGCGCATCATCGTCACGCAGCAGCAAGATCAGTGCAAAAATGGTCAAGGCGATCCCGATCAGGATCAGCGTGGGCGGCGGCGGTGAACCAAGTGCAAGCTGCCAGCAGATGACCCATGTGGGGGTCAGATAGGTGTAGGCCATGACCTTAGCGCTAGGCAGCCGCGTCGCCGCGAACTGCAACAACACAAAGCTAGAGGCAGAAGCAAAGATTGAAATATAGAGCAGTGTAATCCAGACGATGCGTGGCAGTTGCGACCAATCCGTCGCAATGATTTCGCGCGCGCCGTAGATGCTGGTCAAGATCGCACCGCCAAGCAAGGTCATACAGGCAAAGGCCAACGTATTTTCACCGCGCTTTAGCTTGGCGATCAACGGTGTGTACACCGCATGGGCCACGCATCCCCAGAAAAAGATGAACTCTCCACGTCCTACATCAAAGGCAAGCGCCGCTTGCAAATCTGCGCGAAAGATCACCCAAAGCGCGCCAACCCCGCCAATGGCCAAAGCGACCATCATCCGGCCCGTCAGTCGCTGGCGCAGCAATAGCCAGCCAAAGCCCGCCGCGATGATCGGGGTCAGCGTAAACACCGCCGAGGTACTGATTGGCGGTGCCGTTTTCAGCCCCTCGAACATCGACACGAAATAGGTCGAGATAATCCCTGACAGCAGCACAAAGCGCCAGGGTGCGCGAAAGACGCGGTTGTCCCACTTACCCAAAGCAACGGCCAGTGCGGCCAATACGGCCGACGCGATCCAAAACCGCGCCGCAGTCATCACAAGCGGGTCGATATCATTCGCCGCCCGCGAGCCAAGCGCAAACGACCCGGCCACCAGCGCCGAAAACGCCAACATGGCAAGGTGCCCGCCTGTCGCTGGCCGCATCAGATTTCAAATTCGGCGGCACGCGCCTTAAGGTGGCTAAGGAAGGTCTGCACTTTGACGCTGCGATGCAGGTCGACGTGGGTCACTAGCCACAGTTGCACCGTCCACTCTGCTGGCGACGGCATCACCCGCTTTAGGGTCGGGTAAAGCGGCAGTTCTAGTTCTGAGATAAAGCCGATGCCGGCCCCGGCTACGATCGCGTCGGTCATAACGCGCATATCAGTGGCGCGCAGCACCATCCGGGACGGTCCGACTTTTTCATGTAGCCAGCGGAAAAACGGCGCGCGATGCGGCTCTTCGACATGCGACACGAAATAGTGGTTCTTTAGATCATCCTCGCCCTTTGGCATTCCAAAGCGGGCGATGTAGTCGTCAGAGGCCACCAAAGCCATGCTTTGCGACACCAGCAACTGCACGACGTTATCAGGCTCTGACGGCTGGCTACCCGCGCGGATCGCGACATGCGCCTCGCCATATTCAAGGCGGAACACCCGGTCATCGGTCAGGAACTGCAATCTGATTTCAGGGTAGTCGTGCTGGAAATCTGTCAAGATTGGGATCAGCACAGGACTCAGCGACGCGAGCGATGTGATGACCAGTTCCCCGCGCACGCCGTCGCCAAGACCTTTGATCCGCCCTGCAAGCTGGGTGAACTGTTCGTCCGTCGCTTGGGCAACGCGCAGCAAATCCACGCCTGCCTCTGTTGGGGTGTATCCCCGTGCATGGCGTTGGAACAGCTTCACGCCCAAACGCCCCTCTAACGCGTCGATATGACGGATCACGGTGGCATGGTGTACGCCAAGCGCATCTGCAGCGCCGCTCACCGTGCCAGCGCGCGCAACCTGAAATGCAGTGCGGATTTCGTCCCAGCTATCCATGTTGTCCTGTGCAGTAATGAACCTTGCGCGCAATCGTTCCGCAATTCTGTTTGAAATTGCAATGACTAATCGGTGCAACTGGTCGCATGGGCCTTGACTGCACGCCCTATGCCGCAAACATGGGCATATGCATTCCTTGCCCCAGCGCCTTGCAACTTTGAACGCACGTTTCGTGCAAAAGCCGCTGTTGGCGGTCGTGCGCAGCCCTGCGATCTTGCGGCGGCTGTTTACGCTCAACGCGATCATTCATATGCGCACGCCAGCGGGGCTGACAACGGTGCCGATCCAGCTTGGCACGCGCAACTGCACCCTGTGCGACGCCGGGCAAGCGCAGAACCACGGCACCTTACTTTATATTCACGGCGGCGCTTTCGTCATGGGTAACCTGCGCGGCTACCGCCACTTGGTTGCGGCCATCGGCAAGTCCGCGGGTATGCGCGCTGTGTTCCTAAATTACCGCATGGCACCAGAGCATCCCTTTCCCGCCGCGCTAGACGATGCAGAGGCCGCTTGGCGCGCCCTGTCGGATGATCCAGATTGCGGGCCTTTGACGCTGGCAGGCGACAGCGCGGGTGGAAATATCGCACTGGCGCTGCTGCAACGGATCATCGCGCAGGGACTGACACTGCCTGCTGCCGTGGCCGTCATGTCGCCGATTACCGATCTGCGCATGAATAACCCAAGCCTTACGGCCAACCGCCGCAGTGATCCGCTTGTCTCGACCCGCTGGGGCGCGCGCGGTGTCGCAGCCTATTTGGCAGGCGCGGACCCGGCGCAACCTGATGCCTCGCCGATCTTGGGCAACTTCACCGGCGCGCCGCCCGTGCTGATCCATGCCGACACCACAGAGGTGCTTTTTGACGACGCCCGCCTGATGGCAGATCATCTGCGCGCGCAGGGCGTCGACGTGACCCTTCACACGCAAACCGGCTTGCCCCATGTCTGGCACATGGGCGTTGGCCGCACGCCAGAGGCGGACGCGAGCGTTGCTGAAATCGGCCAGTTCCTTGCCAGCCACACCCTGCCCGGCACCAAACGCCAGTATACTTGACTCGCAGCCCTGCACATTCTAAACGCCTTGTAACACCCGGAAGCAAAGCCTTCCGGTCCTTTGCTTGTCAAAGGATCGCCCCTCGTCAGCGCGTTGCGCCCACGGGGGCGTTACTGCATTGACCCATCCGCCCTATATTGGGGTCTGGATGTAACGAAACGGGGCCCGCGCCGATGTTCGAGAACCTATCAGACCGCCTGTCAGGCGTTTTTGACAAGCTCACCAAACAAGGTGCGCTGTCCGACGACGACGTCAAAACCGCCCTGCGCGAGGTCCGCGTGGCCTTGCTAGAGGCTGACGTCTCTCTGTCAGTCGCCCGCGATTTCGTCGCCGCTGTGCAGGAAAAGGCGACCGGCCAAGCCGTCACCAAGTCGATCACCCCCGGCCAGCAAGTCGTCAAGATCGTCCATGACGAGCTGGAACGTGTGCTGACTGGCGACACTGACCCCGGCGCGCTGAAAATTGACAACCCGCCTGCCCCGATCCTGATGGTCGGCCTGCAAGGATCTGGTAAAACCACAACGACCGCCAAGCTGGCCAAGCGCTTGAAAGAGCGTGAAGGCAAGCGCGTGCTGATGGCGTCCCTCGACACCAACCGCCCTGCCGCGATGGAACAGCTGGCCATCCTTGGTGTGCAGATCGGCGTCGACACGCTGCCGATCGTCAAGGGCGAAACCCCCGTCCAAATCGCGAAACGCGCTAAGACTGCGGCCTCCCTTGGTGGCTACGATGTCTACATGCTCGATACAGCGGGCCGGTTGCACATCGACGCTGAACTGATCGCGCAGGCCGCTGCCGTGCGCGACATCGCCAACCCGCGCGAAACCCTGTTGGTCGTCGACGGTCTGACGGGTCAGGACGCCGTCAACGTTGCACAAGAATTCGACGACAAAATCGGCGTTACCGGTGTCGTACTGACCCGGATGGACGGCGACGGTCGCGGCGGCGCGGCTTTGTCCATGCGCGCCATCACCGGCAAGCCGATCCGTTTTGTCGGCCTTGGCGAAAAGATGGACGCGATCGAGACCTTCGAGCCGTCGCGCATCGCGGGCCGCATCCTTGGCATGGGCGACATCGTTGCGCTGGTCGAAAAAGCACAACAAACCATCGAGGCTGAACAAGCCGAAAAGATGATGAAACGGTTCCAAAAGGGCCGCTTCAACATGAACGACCTCAAGATGCAGCTGGACCAGATGCTCAAAATGGGCGGTATGGAAGGCATGATGGGCATGCTGCCCGGCATGGGCAAAATGTCCAAGCAGATGGACGCCGCCGGCATGGATGACGGCATCCTGCGCCGCCAGATCGCGCTCATCAACTCTATGACGAAACAAGAACGTGCCAACCCCGACCTGATGGCCGCCAGCCGTAAAAAGCGGATCGCCAAGGGTGCGGGTCTGGAAGTGTCGGAACTGAACAAGCTGGTCAAACAACACCGCCAGATGGCCGACATGATGAAGAAAATGGGCAAAGGCGGCATGCTGAAGCAGGCCATGAAGCAGATGATGGGCAAAGGTGGCGGCATGCCCGACATGAACGACCCCGCTGCCATGCAAGAAGCCGCAAAAGCCCTGCAAGGCAAGATGCCCGCTGGCGGCCTGCCCGGCCTTGGCGGCGGCGGCATGAAGCTGCCCGCCGGTCTGTCTGGCTTTGGGAAAAAGAAATAAGCGATGACGATGCGTTTTCATCTGGCCCACAAACTCCCGCCGGAGGCACCCGTTGCCCGCCGCGCGCACGAGGCTGCGCCATGCTGAAGACTGCGCCAAACCTGCAAACTGAACGCCTGATCCTGCGTCAGCCCGTTGCTGGCGACTGGGCGGCGTTCCGTGACTTCATGCAATCGGATCGCGCCGCGTTTTTCGACCATCAGGGCAATATCGGCAGCACCTGGCGCAGCTTCGCGGCCGAGCTGGGGCATTGGGATATCTTTGGCTACGGCATGTGGGCCGTGACCCGGCGCGGCGACAATACCGCCATCGGCCTTGTCGGCCCTTGGACCCCGCCCGACTGGCCAGAGACTGAAATTGGCTGGATGATCTTCGATCCCGCGACCGAAGGCACCGGCATCGCAGCCGAAGCCGCCCGCGCCGCCATCGCCCACGCCTTTGATGTTCTAGGATGGACGACTGCCGTCAGCTATATCCACCCGGACAACATCCGGTCCATCGGGCTGGCTGAAAAACTTGGCGCTGTGCGCGATCCTGCAGCACCGATGCCAACCAGCTATCCCGACAGCGCCGCTTGGCGCCACCCCGCCCCGCAACCCGGCATTTAGCGCCACAGCATCCAAGGACTTGCCATGACCATTCACCCCTGGGAACAGCCCCCCGCCGGACAAGCCGCCGTCGCCGTCGAGCGGATCGCGCAGTCGCTGCCGCGCATTGCGTCGGACCGCTGCATCTTGCGCGGCCCCTACATGGAAGACTTCAACGTCTTTGCTGATCTGGTGACGTCCGACCGTGGCCGCTATGTTTCGGGCCCGCTGACGCGCGAAGGTGCTTGGGATGATTTCATTCAGCTGACCGCAAGCTGGATTCTGCGCGGCTGCGGATTGTGGACAGTGGAACATCAGGACGACAAGCGCGTCTTGGGCTTTGTGCTGCTCGGCCATGAAACCGGCGATCCAGAGCCAGAGCTTGGCTTTTTGTTCACCGAAGAGGCCGAAGGCCAAGGCTATGCCTTTGAAGCGTCGGAAAAGGCCCGCAACAACGCGTGGAACGCCCTAAGCTTTGACACGCTGGTCAGCTACATCGATCCCGAAAATGACCGCGCCATCGCGCTGGCCAAGCGCCTTGGCGCTGAAAAAGTACCGGGCGAAATGCACGACGGCTGCGAAGTCTGGCGCTATGCACGGCCGGAGTACGAGCTGTGACAGACGACACGAACCGCGCCGCCGAAGTCCTGAAGGATCACCGCGCCAGCATCGACCGGCTGGACGCGATCCTTGTCTATACGCTCGGCGAGCGGTTCAAACATACACAGGCCGTAGGCCGGCTGAAGGCAGAACATGCCTTGCCGCCTTCGGACCCGACGCGCGAGGCGACCCAGATCGCCCGCCTTACCAATCTTGCGGATCAGGCCGATTTGGACCCTGAATTCGCCAAGAAATTCCTGAACTTCATCATTCAGGAAGTCATCCACCACCACGAACAACACCAATCCTGACGGCATTTGCTGTCACTTCTGCCAAACGTAAGGAAATACACTATGTCTATGAAAATTCGTCTCGCCCGTGGCGGCTCCAAGAAGCGCCCTTACTACTCGATCGTTGCTGCCGACAGCCGCATGCCGCGCGACGGCCGTTTCAAGGAAAAGCTGGGCACATATGCACCAATGCTGTCCAAGGACGACGAAAACCGCGTCAAAATGGACATGGAGCGCGTCCAGTACTGGCTGGACCAAGGCGCTCAGCCAACCGACCGTGTTGCGCGTATGCTGGAAGCTGCTGGCGCGATGCCTAAGAAAGACCGCGCTAACCTGAAAAAGGGTGAGCCAGGCAAAGCTGCTAAAGCACGCGCAACCGAGAAAGCTGCCAAGCAGGCTGCGATCGACGAAGCTGCAAACGCACCAGCAGAAGCACCTGCTGAAGAAGCCGCAGCAGAGTAATCTTGCCTGCCGCAGGCCGGATCGTCATGATCCGGCCTGCACCCCTCCCCTGCTTTGCCGAGCGCTGATCGCCAGCGCCCCGCCAATCAGAGGTTCCGCTATGACAGACACTGCATCCGATCCCCGCGTTATCGTCGGCCGCCTGTCGGGGTCCTTTGGCGTGCGCGGTGAAGTCCGCCTGAAATCCTTTTGCGCCGACCCTGCCGCGATTGCCGATTACACGCCCCTGACCACAGACACCGGCCTGACTTTTGCGCAGATCGTGCTGACCGGACAGATTAAGGGCGGATTTACCGCACGGATCGACGGCGTCGTCACCAAAGAGGACGCTGATGACCTGACCAACGTCGATCTGTACGCCCTGCGCAGCGCTTTGCCTGCGACGGATGACGACGAATACTACTACGCCGACCTAGAAGGGTTGACCGTTCTGGATACCGGCGGCGTAACGCTTGGCAAGGTCGTGCGCGTTGTCGATCACGGCGCTGGTGATCTGCTTGATATCGCGGTGCCCGGCCAGTCAGAGACGATTCTGCTGCCGTTCACGCAGGCTGTGGTGCCGACAGTGGACTTGGCCACCGGACGTATTGTGGCGGACCCGCCTGACGGGCTTTTCCCAACCGCATGACCCAAATCCTGCTGCATCCGGGGTTTCATAAGACGGGCACAAGCTCGATCCAGCATTTTTTGTGGCTCAATCGCGCGGTGCTGGCCCCCTATGCCGCGCCTGTGCTGCTGCGCCACCTGAAACCCGTCGTGCGTATGGCCTGCCGGTTTTCGCGGTACAACAATCCGATTGATCTAATTGATATCGTCGCCGCCATGGATACCGCCATGGCTCAGGCTGCCCCGCGCGCGGGTCAGGACATCATCGTGTCTTGCGAGGGGCTACTTGGCCACCTGCCCGGCTGGCCCGGCGTGGATAGCTACGCCGCAGCCCCGACGTTGATCACCTACTTCGCGGGCTATTTTCAAGACCGCTACCCAGATGCCCAGCTCAGCGTCGTACTGACCACCCGTGACGCGGCAAGCTGGTTATTCAGCGCCTATCGCCACCACCTACGGGGGCAGCGCATGACCCTGTCGGCCGCCGATTTTGCGGCGACCTATGTCGGCGCTGGCAATCTGGACAGTGACGTCAACGCAATCTCTGTGGCGCTGGGCGGCGTTCCAGTGCAGTCGCTGAACCTATCGGCAATGCGTGACCACCCGCTTGGCCCCGGCGGCGCGATCTGCGAACTGCTGGACTTGCCGGCAGAGGTCACCGCCAAGCTATCCCCCGTAGGTGCAGGCAACGCCGGGCCAGAGGAAGCGCTGTGGCAGCAATTCCTAGACCTGAACCGCAGCGATCTAGATGACCGCGCCGTGCAGGCTGCGAAAACAGAGCTCGCCCAAGCGACCGACCTTGGCGGCTGGCGAAGAAACTGATGGTGCATGTCATCGTTCATCCGGGGTTTCACAAGACAGGCACATCCAGCCTGCAAAGCTGGCTGGGGCAAAACCGCCGCGCGCTGAAACCTTACCTTAGCTTTTATGGCAAAGCCGATTTCCTGACCGCTGGCAGCGCTGCGCGGATTTATGGGCAAAAGCCCTATCCTTGGCGGCTGCGTGCGTTCCGGCGCAGTCTTGATCGGTTCTTGGGCAAGGTTGCTGATGCGCCCGTGATTGTGCTGTCGCGCGAAACCTTTAGCGGGTCGATGCCGGGGCACCGCCGCTTTCCGGGGCGACTAATAACCGGATATCGCAGCGTTGCCGTGCCACTGGGCCAGCAAATCATCGCGGCCCTGCAGGCGCGGTTCGGCGCGGATGTGCAGATTACGTTTCTGTACACCCTACGCGACCGCGAAAGCTGGATTCGCAGTGTCTATGGTCACCTGCTGCGGTCGATCCATCTGCGCGATGACTATGATACCTTCCGCGCCCGATTTCCAAAGCTGATCGATCCAAGGGCAGAGGCAGAGGCCATCGCCAAGGCTCTTGGGGTCACCGCCCACTTCGTCGACCTCGCTGATGTTGGTCACCTGCCAGAGGGGCCTGCTGCCGCCGTGCTGGACCTGCTGGGCGTGCCGCAGGCCGTGCGCAATGCCCTACCCCCTCCAAGCCGCGCCAACACCGGCCAGACACAAGCGCTAGAGGCTGAATTTCTACGGATGAACCGCGGCAGCCGGGACAAGGCAGCATTGAAGTCCGCGAAGGACGCGATGCTGAAAGCGGCCAAGGATGCGGGTTCCAACAGCTAGGGAACTGAGTGCGCCTATCAAGTGTTAGACGTCGTAACACTTTTGAAAGGACCGCATCATGATTGGCTGGATCGTCACACTATTGGTTGTCGCTGCGATTGCGGCACTTCTTGGGTTTGGCCGGATTTCCGGCGCGGCGCTGACCGGCGCAAAGGTTCTGATTTTCGTTGTCCTGATCCTGTTCCTACTGATGCTTTTCGGCCTGATTACCTTGATCTGACGAATTAGCGTTTGCGTGCGGGGGGCGATGTTCTAAGACGCGGTTATGACCGATACACCGCCCCCCCGCGCCCAAGGCCGCAAAACCATTCGCCCAACGCTGAAGCCGCAAGAGCTGATGACGGATACGCCGGATCTGGCTGGTGTCTGGACTGCGCAGGTCCTGACCCTGCTGCCAGACGCCTTTCCCGGGATCCTTGGCGAAAGTCTGCTTGGCCGCGCGTTGAAGGACGACGTGTGGCAATTGCAGGTCACCGACCTGCGCCGCTTTGGGATTGGCAAGCATCGCAATGTTGACGAAACCCCTGCAGGCGGCGGCGCTGGCATGGTTTTGCGTGCTGATGTGTTGGAACAGGCGCTGCGAGAGGTCCGCAGCGGCGCGCGTGGAAACATGCCGCTCATCTATCTGTCACCGCGTGGCCGCCCTATGACCCAATCCCTGATGCAAAAGCTGTCGCAAGCCGACGGCGTCACCCTTCTATGCGGCCGATTCGAAGGCATCGACGAGCGTGTCATCGAACATTTCGACATGATCGAGGTCAGCCTTGGCGACTTTGTCATGACCGGCGGAGAGATCGCCGCAATGGCCTTGATTGACGCGACTGTCCGTCTTATACCCCGCGTGCTTGGGAATCAGGCATCCACAGAGGAAGAGTCATTTTCCGATGGGTTGCTGGAACACCCTCACTACACGAAACCCGCTGACTGGCACGGTCGCATGATACCTGACGTTCTTCTGTCAGGGCACCATGCGAAAATCACCGACTGGCGGCGGGAACAGGCCGAAAGGCTAACAAAGGAACGCAGACCTGACCTCTGGCGGGCTTATTGTGCACAGCATGGTAGGGACCCGGGTGAAGACCAAGAGCTCTAGGGCCAGCATCAACGTCGCGGGAAAACCCGTGCTATCATAGGAGCGAATCATGAACTTGATCGCACAAATCGAAGCGGAGCAGGTTGCTGCGCTGGGGAAGACGATCCCCGATTTCAAAGCGGGTGACACCATCCGCGTCGGTTACAAAGTGACCGAAGGCACCCGTACTCGGGTTCAGAATTACGAAGGCGTCTGCATCGCACGCAAGAACGGCTCTGGCATCGCCGGTTCGTTCACCGTGCGTAAGATTTCCTTCGGTGAAGGCGTGGAACGTGTGTTCCCACTGCACTCCACCAACATCGACACGATCGAAGTTGTGCGTCGCGGTAAAGTCCGTCGCGCCAAGCTGTATTACCTGCGCGCTCGTCGCGGTAAGTCCGCTCGGATTACCGAAGTCTCCAACTACAAGCCTCTGGCCCAGAAATAAGGAATCTGACGATGAAAAAAGGTATTCACCCCGACTACCACGACATCAATGTCAAGATGACCGATGGCACCGTGATTCAGATGCGCTCCACTTGGGGCAAAGAAGGCGACCAGATGTCCTTGGACATCGACCCTTCTGTGCACCCTGCATGGACCGGCGGCACGTCTCGCCTGATGGACTCCGGCGGCCGCGTGTCGAAGTTCAAGAACAAGTACGCCGGTCTGGGCTTCTAAGCCAACCAGCGCTGACAAACGAAACGCCGCCCCTTCAAGGGCGGCGTTTTGCGTTTCAGGGTCGCAGTGCCGCAGCTTAAAGGTTCTGCGCGGCCTTGCGGCAGTCTGCGGCACATTCACGGCACATCTGGGCGCAGCGCTTGCAGTGGGCGTCGTTGTGCATATCGCACATTTTCTCGCAGGCATCGCAGGCGGTAGCGCACAACTCTAGCATCTGCTTGATGATCGCGACATTCTCGCCGGTTCGGCGCGTCGCAACACGGTAGGTCGCGGTGCAGATGTCGGAACAGTCCATGCACAACCGAATGCACTGGGCGCGGTCGCCGTCTTCGGCGCTGCACCCATCCGCGCAAGAGTTGCAGATCGCGGCGCAATACATGGCGTGCTTCACAGCCTCGGTCAGCAATGCGTTGTCATGGCCCGCAACATCGGGGTGTTCGGCAATCATTTCCTTGATGGACATCGGCGTCTCCTGTTTCAGGTTCTGCCAGCCCAACCCACTTGCCCCGCAAGGGGTTCCGAAACGCAAAAGGCGCACCCCAAGGGATGCGCCTTTCATCAAATCAATGCGCGCGTTTAAGCGGCAGTGCGACCACGGCCGCCGCCACCGCCAGCACCGCCACCGGTCCGGCGACGCTGCCCCTGCGGCTTGCCACCAGCAGGCTTGCCCGCTGCAGCAGCAGGCTTACCGCGGCCACCGCCGCCGCCGCCAGCACCACCGCGACCACGGCCACCACCGCCGCCGCCGCCACCATTCGGGCGCTTTTTCTGGCCCGGCAGGATGTCCCACGGACGGCCAGATGCGACAGGAATCTCGGCCTTCATGGCCTTTTCGATATCCTTCAGCTCGATCATCTCGTCGGGTGCGACCAGTGCAATCGCGGCACCATCGGCACCAGCGCGAGCCGTACGGCCAATGCGGTGAACGTAGTTTTCAGCGACGTTCGGCAAGTCATAGTTATAGACGTGACGCACGCCAGGAATGTCGATGCCACGGGCAGCGACGTCAGTGGCGACCAGCACGCGAATCTTGCCGGATTTGAAGGCCTCGATCGCGCGTTCGCGCTGACCTTGGGACTTGTTGCCGTGAATGGACGCGGCGGCAAAGCCTTTCGCTTCCAGCTGCTTGTACAGCTTTTCGCAGCCATGCTTGGTACGGCCAAAGACCAGCGCCAGCTCGTCCCGGTGCTTGTCCAGCAGATCGACCAGCAGGTCGGTCTTGGCAGCCTGTGCAACGAAGTGCACCGACTGTTCGATCTTGGCAACAGCCTGACCCGGAGGGTTAACCTGCACGCGCACGGGATCGTTCAGGAAGGCATCAGCCAGTTCGGACATCAGTTTCGGCATAGTGGCCGAGAACATCATCGTCTGACGCGGCGTCGCCAGCAGCGGTGCAATCCGGCGCAGTGCGTGAATAAAGCCCATGTCCAGCATCTGGTCAGCTTCGTCGAGGACCAGATAAATCGTTTCGTCCAGACGGATCGCGCGGCGATCCAGCAGGTCGATCAGACGGCCAGGCGTTGCAACCAGCAGGTCGACGCCGTTCTGCAAACGCTTGGTTTGTGCCGCAATGCCAGCACCGCCGACGACCAAAGCCACCTTCAGGTGCGAGCCTTTGGTGTAATCGGTTAGGTTGTCTGCAATCTGCTTGGCCAGCTCGCGCGTCGGGGCAAGCACCAGGCCGCGTGCGGTCTTGGCGTTTGGCTTTACGCCAGCCTTCATCAAAGCGTCGATCATTGGCAGACCAAAGGCGGCAGTTTTACCCGTGCCGGTCTGCGCCAAGCCCATCACGTCACGGCCATTCATGGCGTGCGGGATGGCTTGCGATTGAATTGGGGTCGGGTCAGTAATGCCTTGTTCGGCAAGCTTCGCCACAAGGCGGGGCGCGAGGCCCAGCATATCAAAATCCATCAGTATTCTTTCCGGGCCGCATCGGCCCAAACGGTTCGGGCGCACGGGGGTGTGCGCGCGGCGACAAAAGGTTGCGCCGAAATCCTGACAGTCAAAGCCACATTGCCCTGACGCCGATCTGGCGCTGGACCCCCTGCGTGATCATGGGAACCGAAGTTGGCGACGGTGATTTGCGGAGCCTATGGCTCGGCCCTGCTCACGCGGCAGGATCAATCGTCTGAGGCGCATGTGGACCTTTGCGTCCAATGTGTCAAGGGGCTGTGAAAAGGGACGGCAGGGGTGCGCTTGCGCTTTCATCGCGGACAGACACAAGATAAAGTGTCTGCAACTGAAAAAGGCGTGGGGCTGACTGTGGCGCATATCATTGTGGTGGGCAACGAAAAGGGCGGCGCAGGCAAGTCCACAGTGGCGATGCACGTCGCGACGGCGCTGGCGCGCATGGGGCACCGCGTGGGCACGCTGGATCTGGACCTGCGCCAGAAATCCCTTGGCCGTTATATGGCGAACCGCCGCGAGTACCTTGCGGCAGAGGGCATTGATCTGCCATCGCCCAGCTATGCCGATCTGCCTGATATCGATCAGTCGGCGCTTGGCCCGAACGAAAACATCTATGACCACCGCCTGTCCATGGCCGTGGCAGAGCTAGAGCCGACCAGCGATTTTATCCTGATCGACTGCCCCGGCAGCCATACCCGGCTAAGCCAAGTTGCACACAGCCTCGCTGATACGTTGGTGACGCCGCTGAACGACAGCTTTGTCGACTTCGACCTGTTGGCCCACGTCGATACGGCCGGCGAAACCATCACGGGGCCTAGCGTTTATTCCGAAATGGTCTGGAACGCGCGCCAGTTGCGTGCGCAGGCTGGCCTGACCCCGATTGACTGGGTCGTCGTACGCAACCGCGTCGGCGCGCAGCAAATGGTCAACAAGGACAAGATGGAGCGTGTCATCGACAAGCTGGCAAAGCGCATCGGCTTTCGCAATGCGCCCGGCTTTAACGAGCGCGTCATTTTCCGTGAACTGTTCCCCCGCGGCCTAACCTTGCTTGATCTGCGTGATGTTGGGGTCAAGAACCTTAATATTTCGAATATTGCAGCCAGACAGGAACTTCGGGACCTGATCAAAGCGTTGAACCTGCCCGGTGTAACTGCCGATTTTTAAAGAGGAGAGCACCAAGGTGCTCCCCTCGCCTACATCGTCATTGTAAACGCAGCAGGCCTGAACCTATGCGAGCGGCTGCAAATGGCTTTCTATAAGCGACCGTTGGTCTTCGTGTTGCTTGGGCAACTTCAGGGCTTCGCCCAAGTGAGCGATATCTTCGTCGCGATCAAATCCCGGTTCATTCGTTGCGACTTCGAACAAAATTCCGCCCGGCGTGCGGAAATAGATCGCCCAAAAATAATCACGGTCGATGACGGGGGTCACCTGATAGCCTGTGTCCAATAGCGCCGCGCGAACCTCTAGCTGGGCTGCGCGATTTTCCACGGCAAAAGCAATGTGGTGGACAGATCCGGCCCCCTGCGACGCATGCTTAGCAGACGGCAGTTTTTCCAGATCGATGGTGTTTGCACCTGTCCCATCCGCCACAGCAAAGCGAGAGACGTTGCCGATTGTGTCCTGCTTTTCATACCCCATGAAGGTTAACAGCTCGGTCATTGCGCCCGTATCCTGCAACCGCATCGTTGCCCCGTGAAAGCCGCGAATGGCGTGATCGTCGGCAATTCCATTTCCAGTCCAACCATGGCGGTTGTCGTCCGCGATCTCCGCAAGCGCAAAGCCTTCGCCATCAGAGGTTTGAAACCGCAGACGCTCTTCGCCGAAATGATTAACGGCCTCTAAACCCTCTGCAGCCGCACCAAGGCGGTCCGCCCAGAACGGCAGGCTGCCCTTGGGGACGGAATAGACAGTTTCACCAACTTCGCCGGTTCCGCGGCGACCGCGGACTGCATTGTGGAATGGAAAGTAGGTCATGACGCTGCCGGGGCTGCCGACTTCATCACCATAATACAGATGATAAACATCAGGCGCGTCGAAATTCACGGTCTTCTTAACGCGTCGCTGGCCCAAGACCTGCGTAAAGAATGCATTGTTTTCCGCCGCATCAGAAGCGATCGACGTGACATGGTGAAGGCCTTTGATCTGGTGCAACATGGTGCATCCTCCTTTTGGTTGATGCAAACCTAATGCTGGACAGCGATTGCGATAACCGCAATAAATCACCAGAATTAATTGCAGAAACCGCAACAATAGATGACTGGCCACGCCGAGCAAATCACAGCCTTTCTGGCCGTCGCAGCCGAACATAGCTTTGCTCGTGCGGCCAAAAACCTTGGGGTGGCACCATCCTCTGTCACCCGAACGGTGTCGGAACTGGAAGCTCGCCTTGGCGTCCAACTGCTTGTGCGCACGACGCGGCGCGTATCCCTCACGCAAGCCGGCACGGCCTTTCGCGCACAAGTAGAGCCGCTTATGGCCGGATTGGCGCAAGCGCAGAACGACGTCCGCGCGTTTCAGACGACCTTGACCGGCACCTTGCGGGTGTCAGCGCCACTATCATTTGGCCTGCACCGCTTGTCGGTGCCTTTGATCAGTTTTCGCGATGCGACGCCTGATGTTGACCTGCAAATCAGCCTGACGGACCGCTTTGTTGATATCCTAACCGAAGATTTCGACATGGCTCTGCGGATATCTGGCGCGCCATCTGATCTGTCGACCATTTGGCGTAAAATCGCGCCAGTCCCGCGCTCGCTGGTCGCGTCACCGAATTATTTAGCGCAGCACGGCACGCCGCAGACACCGGGCGACCTGACGGCGCATACGGCGCTGGCCTATACCCACCTCGCCAACGGGAACGTCTGGCAGCTGACCAGCGCTGCAAGCGGCCTGACAGAGCCCGTGCGCATCAAGGCAGGGCTGACCTGCGACAACGGTGACCTACTGGCGCAACTGGCACAGGCGGATCAAGGCATCGCCCTTTTGCCCGATTTCCTGCTGCGCGATGCAATCGCCTCGGGGGATTTGGTGCGCCTGCTGCCCGGCTGGAACCCGCCAGAGATTTGGTTGACCGCGTTTTTCCCGCCCTACCGCCGCTTGCCTGCCGCGCTGGACCGCTTCACTGCTTGCGTCGTGACCGCCCTTGGGGGCACCCCGCTATAGCGATTTAGGCGCGCCCGGCCAGATGCAGGGCAGCGATAGAAACGATATCGCGCGAAAAAACGCGCAACCCGCCGCGCGATTAAACCAGTTTATACCGCCACGTCGAATCACGACCTATGAAACCACATCAAGTTTCAAGTGTTGCGTCATGTAAGGCGTGCAAGTCGGTGACTGCCGTCTTGCCAAGCAAGAGGTGGTTTATGTTAAAGACTGTTCAAAGTGCGTTTCAATCCCGGATCAGCCGGCACATCCTATTAACTGATACCGAGCGGGACGCCCTGTCGCGCCTCGAAGGTCAGGCCGTGGCTTTGGGCAAGCGGGATCACGTTTTTTCAGACTCGAAACCAAATGATCGGATCGCCATCGTGCGGTCCGGGTGGGCCGTGTCGCGTGTGCGCAGTGATGGCAATCAGACCACCATTTCCCAAATTTTTATGGCCGGTGACATCATCGGCCTTTCTGACATCGGACTTAATCGCCCCCCGCACGAGACGACGATGCAGACTGATGGGTCTGTGCATCTCCTTAGCCGCAAGGCTCTTTGCGATTTCGGTGCCCAGCACCCACGCCTGTTTGCGCTGATTTTGTCGCTGGCCAGCCTTGATGCCACGGCGCTGAATGATCGCCTGCACGCCATCACGCGCTATTCGGCCGAAGATCGGCTGATGCATTTTCTGCTCACGATCAAAGCCAAATCAGAACAAATCAGCGAACACGCTTCTGATCGGTTTCCACTGCCTTTGTCGCAGAAAGAGATCGGTGATGCGCTTGGCTTGACCGATATTTACGTCAATCGTTTGCTGCGGGGTTTGCAGAAGTCGGGGCAACTGTCCCTGACCCGCCCGAACGTAAAGATTAACGAGCGTAGCGTTTGGGCGACGCGGCTAAACTTTCAAGATCGTTATGCAGCCTTAGATTTCAGCTGGGCAAGCTAACGAAAAAAGGGCCCCGCACTGCGGGGCCCTTTCATTTAGGAACGTATCTTTCGCTTATTTATCAGCAGCTTTTGCAGCTTTGTCGGCGACATCATCCACCGTTTTGCGAACTTTATCTTCGGCCTGCGATGCGGCGTCTTTCAACGCGGCCTTGGCCGAACCTGCAGCCTCTTGCGCGGCGGTCTCTAGCTCTGACCGGGCGGCAGCGATGGCGCGTTCTGCGCGGGCGCGTTCCTCGTGGTACACGCGCTCTGCTTCGTCCATCAGGGCATCGCGGCGCGCACCCAAATAGCTGTCTTCGGTTCGGGTCTTTGGCAGCAGAGCCGCAACCGCAGCACCGACGGCAAAGGCCAAAGCACCGATCACCAGTGGCTGGCGGTCAAACAAATCACCGGCAGAGTCGCGCCCGTTCGACACTGCGCTGCTGGCCTGGCGGCGCGCCTCAACGGCACGGTGACGGGCGGCAACGACGCGTTCACGCGCGGCCTCTGACAGACCTTCGGTCCCTTCAGACAGGCGGTCGCGCAGGCGGCGCGCTTCGGCGCTAACGTCATGACCAACGCGGTGCATCGTGTCGTTCGCATCTTGGGCCAACTTTTGCGCCGTATCGCTAGCGCTGTTCAGCATGTCTTTTGCAGTATTGCTCATGGGATTTTCCTTTACGGGTTACAGGCCTTTAACCTGCATAAATTTTCAACGACGGCGCGGGTTCGGGTCCTGATCATCACGGGCCCACAGCGGATCAGCATCATAAGCTGGCACAGGGCGTGCCTGCGCAGACAGCGCCTGATCGGCCCAGACGTCGGCGTCCTCTTCCAACTGGGCCGCAGCCATATCGGCCGGGCTGCTGTCATAGTGATGCACTTCTGGACGGGTCGCAGGTTTGATCGGAGCCATGCCGATCCGTGGCTTTTTGCTGCGCGGCGCGCGTTCAGGCGTCACAGCGCTGATCGCCAGCCAAGCAAGGCCCAGACCGATGACCGCAAACGGCCAAGGGTTTTTCTGCGCCGTCCGGCTGACCGTTTCGCTGGCGGTTGCGATTTGATCGCGCATCACAACCGAAACGTCACGTGTCACGATGCCGACTTGGCCACGCAGTTGGGCGGCAACTTCGTCGATCTGGCCGCGCACCTGCAGCTTTACTTCTTCCATCAGACCATCAACGGTCAAACGGTTTTGCAGGACATCCAGATCACGTCCAAGCCGCGCGCGTTCTAGCGCGATCTCAGCCTCGATCTCTGCCGGTTTACGCGTATCAGCGGTCATTATAGGCCTCTTTCATCATCTGCGCGTCGGCCTTTAGGCTGCGGGCGGTGCGGGTCGGCGCGATACTGGACAGCTTCAGCCGCTTAACGCCCACGATCACCAAAATGATGGCGATCAGCAGGACAACGAGGCCCACCAAGACGGTGGCCCAAAGCTGGCTGATCCCGGCCAGAACAAGCGCAGAGATCACAGCCGTGGACAGCACGGACAAGCCGATGAAGGAAAGAATCACAGCGACAACCAAAAGGCCCAGCGCCGCGCCTGCACGTTTCAGGTTCTGGTCAACCTCGGCACGCGCCAGATCGACCTCTTGGCGCAGCAAATTGCCGACGCTGCTTAGCACATCGTTCAGCAGTGAACCGGTGCTACGGGGGTCATGGGACTCCATGTTCAGCCCCGACCGTCTGTGTCAGCATTGCCGTGGCGCGGCGGCATGAAATCGTCGCTGCCGTGGTAATCGGGCTGCGCAGCAGCCGCGCCATTGCGCTCTGACGCTTTCGCAAAGCGGCTAACCGCGAACCCCGCCAATGCAGCACCAGCCAGGAAAACCAGCGGATTGCGGCGGGCAAAGTGGCCAACGTCGCTAAGCGCTGTGCCCAGATCCTTGTTGCTGATCGCATCAGACGCATCCGCCAGCGTATCGGCAATCTGACCAAACGTGCGTTCCTGCGGGCTGCCTGTGCGGCTTTCGTTCGCAGCCTTACGCAGGGCAGAGGCGACGTTGTTCACCTCTTGCGCGGCGGCACCTTTGGCTGCGTCTGCGCGGGCGCTGACTTCGGATTTAATGGTTTCTTTGGCATCATGAGCGACCGACTTGGCCTGCTCTGCCACGTCATTTACGACGCTTTTCGCCTCGGCGCTTGCGTCATGGGCTGCGGACTTTGCGTCACGCGCAGCGGCGTCCACCGTGTTCTTGATATCCGTCATTGCAATCTCTCCGGCTGGGCCGAAGGAGGCGCGATTACGGGCTCCTCATTCGGCGTTCATGTCATTGTAGACAAAACAGCGCAGCAGATGATTTGGTTCCGGCGGGTTGCCAGAATTGCCCCAGAATCGCCAATGACGTCAATCATAGGTTCCGCGAAATCCGTGGGGATTACCAGACTGCCAAGCCCATGTGCTAGCCGCCATGTCATCCAGCGTATGGGTCGCGGACCAACCAAGTTCGGCATGCGCACGCGTCGAATCCGCCTGCATCGCCGCAATATCGCCTGCACGGCGCGGCGCGATGACAACGGGGATCGCATGGCCAGAGGCTTTGCGGAACGCCTTTACCATCTGCTGCACGCTATAGGGCTGTCCGGTGCCGATGTTGAACGCCCGCGCGCCGCTATGATTTGCCACGTAATCGACGGCAGCGACATGGGCCCGTGCCAGATCGACAACGTGGATATAATCACGCTGTCCCGTGCCGTCAGGCGTATCGTAATCATCGCCAAAGACGTTCAGATGCGCCCGCTGCCCCACCGCAACCTGCGCGATATAGGGCATCAGGTTGTTCGGCACGTCCGATGGATCCTCGCCCAGCGTGGCAGAGGCATGGGCACCAACCGGATTGAAGTAGCGCAGCAGCACCGCCGCGCCTTCCTTGGCCACAGCCCAATCGGTCAGGATCTGCTCTGCAATCATCTTGGTGCGACCATAGACAGAGGTCGGGTTCAGCGGGTGCGCCTCGTCATACGGCAAATAGACTGGCTCGCCATAAACCGTGGCGGACGACGAAAAGATGATCCGCTTGCAGCCCGCCGCATCCATCGCGCGCAGCAGCGCAATGGTGCCATTCACATTGACATCGTAATAGCCAAGTGGGTCTTTCATGCTGTCGCCAACGGCCTTGAGCCCGGCAAAGTGGATCACCGCATCGGGGCGAAAATCGGCCATCACGGCGTTCAGGGTCGCGTCATGGCGCACGTCGCCTTCGACTGCAGTCACCGTGCCATTGGTCAGCTTGCGCACCCGGTCCAGCACGACGGGGCTAGAGTTGTCGTAGTTGTCGAGCACACAGACTTCATGCGCCTGCCCCAGCAATTCGACAAGCGTATGACTGCCGATATAACCGGCACCGCCGGTGACCAGAACGCGCATGAAATGCCTCCCTTAAATACAGCGCCTGCTTAGGCGACCACCGCTGCCGGATCAATCCCGCGGCGCGGGCACCTCGACCGGGCCGCCTTGGGCTGTCCAGTCGCTAAATCCGTCCCGCAGGTGGGCGGCCGCAAAGCCCATGTCGTTCAGCGCCGCCACCGTTAAGGCAGACCGCCAGCCGCTGGCGCAATGCAGGATGAACCGCTTGTCTTGGGCAAAAACCGGCTTGTGATAGGGGCTGGCCGGATCGACCCAGAATTCAATCATCCCGCGCGGGGCATGGATGCTGCCGGGGATATAACCATTCTTGCGCTCGCGCACGTCGCGGATATCGACAATGACAACGTCAGGGTCATCCAGCAGCGCCATGACAGCGGGCGTATCCAATTCTTCGATCCGCGCCCGCGCTGCGGCGACCATTTCAGAGACCGGTGTAATCGCCATCGCACATATCCTTTTACCGTTGCGCGCCCGTCGCCGCCTGCCCTCAACACCACCTGCATCGCGCATCAAGGTCAAGCACGCGCCACCATTTCGCGCATATTCGACTGATTTTTTTGCCCTCGCACACGCTTTTCCCGGCGCTGCGCCTTACACTTTGCAAAGTCACTGCTAAGCTCACAGCAACAATAAGCGGAGCGATATGATGCGGGAATGGTGGCGTGACGCGGTGATCTATCAGATCTATCCGCGATCCTTTCAAGACAGCACGGGTGACGGGGTCGGCGATCTGAACGGGATTACCCAGCGGTTAGAGCATATCGCCAGCCTTGGGGTGGATTGCATCTGGCTGTCCCCGATCTTTACCAGCCCGCAAGCGGATATGGGTTACGACGTGTCGAATTATACCGACATCGACCCGATCTTTGGCACGCTGGATGATTTCGACCGGATGCTGGCGCGCGCGCACGAACTGGGGCTCAAGGTCATCACCGATCAGGTGCTGTCCCACACTTCTGATCAGCACCCGTGGTTTATCGAAAGCCGCAAGGATCGCACCAACTCAAAGGCAGACTGGTACGTCTGGGCTGACCCAAAGCCTGACGGCAGCCCGCCAACGAACTGGCACAGCCATTTTGGTGGCCCCGCTTGGGAATTCGAGGCTGTGCGCGGTCAGTACTATCTGCACAACTTCCTGTCGCAGCAGCCTGACCTGAACTTTCACAACCCTGACGTCGTCGACGCCATTTTGGACACAGCCAAGTTCTGGCTGGACCGCGGCCTTGATGGTTTCCGCCTTGATACCGTGAACTACTACTTCCAAGACAAACATCTGCGCTCTAACCCCGCGGCTAAGGGCGGGCGCCAGGTCATGGCGACAGATCTGTATGGGATGCAGGACAACATCCACAACAAGAACCAGCTTGAAAACCTTGCATTTCTTGAACAGCTGCGCGCGCTTTGCGACCAATACGACGACATCATGATGGTCGGCGAAGTCGGTGATATGGGCCAGCGGTCCATCGATCTGATGGCCGAATATACCAAAGGCAGCAGCCGCCTGCATATGGCGTACAGCTTTGCGATGCTTGGACCTGACTTTAACCCCAAGCACTTCCGCGGCTGCATCGAAGGCTTTCAAAAAGGTGCCCCCGACGGGCAGCCGGAATGGTCCTTTTCCAACCACGACGTGCCGCGCCATGTCACCCGCTGGGCCGAACACGCCGTATCTGACGAGTCCATTGCGAAGCTCGCCTGCGCCATGCTGATGAGCTTTGAGGGCACCATCGGCATCTATCAGGGCGAAGAGCTGGGCCAGCTGGAAACCGTGATGAAGTTCGAGGAACTGACCGACCTGCAAGCGATCCGCTACTGGCCGGGCGTCAAAGGCCGCGACGGTTGCCGCACCCCGATGGTCTGGGACCACAAAGCAGATAACGCAGGGTTCACCGCTGGCACACCATGGCTCCCGCTCAAAGCACCGCAGGTCGCCCATTCTGTCGATCTGCAAGAGGCGCAAAATGACAGCGTCCTGCATTTTTACCGGCAAACGATCGGGTTCCGCAAATCACATCCCTGCATGACGCGGGGCAAGACCGCGTGGATCGACCTGCCCGATCCGATGCTGGCCTTTACCCGCAGCACGGCGGATCAGCACCTGACTTGCGTGTTTAACCTGTCCAAGGCTCCGCAAACGCTGACCGTGACAGGAACGGCGACGCTAACCGGGCCGCAACATGCGACCCTAGCAGACAGCACATTGACGCTGCCCGGAAATGGCTTTGCCTTTCTGGGTCACAGCGCAACTTTAAAGCTGACGGCCTGATGGGCCGGCGGGCGGGGCGCATTCGCGGCCCTGCTCGCGAACAGCTGCGTTCTGGTGGCACAAAAGATGCACAAATATGCAAAACTATGTCAGCTTGATCCCATGACGCAGCGCACCCTCACTCATCATGACGTTCTGCCGCCCGGGACCAGCATCCACCTGACCCGCGCCCTGCTGACGCCTGCACGGCCCAAGGCGCTGCATACCCACGATTTCACGGAACTCTTTTGGGTGCAAAACGGCACCTTAAGACACCACCTGCCCTCTGGGGTCGAAACATTGACCGAAGGCGCGCTGATCCTGCTGCGCCCCGGCCAACCACACGCCCTGCAAGGGCGCGGCGATGCGGCGCTGGCTGTGTCTATCGCGATTCATCCCGATCTGGTGCAAAGTCTTGATGCCCGCCTGCCGTCACTGCCCTTTTGGCTGGCGGAACACGGCCCTGCGCGCACGCATCGCGACAGTCGGCAGTTGGTAACGCTGAACCACGCCGCTGGCCTGCTTGAACGCGGCCCCTGCGACAGCCTCGCGGCAGAGGCGTTTCTGCTGCCCTTGCTGGCCGATCTTATCCAGCACGAGACAGGCTTGCCCACCGGCGCCCCCACATGGCTGCACCGCGCCTGCGCCATGGCGCATGATCCTGCGATCTATCGCGGCGGGGCGGCCACCTTTGTTTCCGCCACCGGTCAAAGCCACCCTCATGTGTCACGCAGTATGCGCCGTTGGCTGGGCCAGTCGCCCACGCAATACGTCAACCAAATCCGTATGACCCAAGCCGCCCGCGCCCTGACCAGCGACAGCGAGCCGATGGCCGAGGTTGCCGCTGCGGTCGGGATTGCGAACCTGTCACATTTCCATAAGCTGTTCCGCAGCCACCATGGCGTGACCCCGCTGCACTATCGCCAACAGTTCCAACGTGACGTCGTGCAGCCCAGCGCTTAATTGACCAAAGGGTCAAAAACATGCCACAAGACCCCACCGCCGCCTCAGGAGCTTTCCCCGTGACGACAAAAGAACATCTGCCGCGCAATCCGGGCATGCCTTTGGATATGGACTGGGTCATGTCGGCGCAGGCCAATACATCCGCCATTGAACGCCGCGCCGCGACCCTGCCCGGTCGCCGCAGTGTGAAAAAGGACTATCAGGCCGCCTGGCTGTGCAAGGCCATTAGCCTGATCGACCTGACGACGCTTTCTGGCGATGACAGCGCCGGACGCGTGCAGCGCCTGTGCGCCAAGGCCCGCCAGCCTGTCGCGCCTGATCTTTTGGAAGCGCTGGATATGACCGGCCTGACCACCGGTGCCGTCTGCGTCTATCACGATATGGTCGAAACTGCCGTCGCCGCGCTTACTGGGTCTGACATTCCTGTTGCCGCAGTGTCCACCGGCTTTCCCGCCGGCCTGTCGCCATTCCATCTGCGCATTGCCGAAATCGGCGAAAGCGTCGCCGCCGGTGCTGCAGAAATCGATATCGTCATCAGCCGCCGCCACGTTTTGACCGGAAACTGGCAGGCACTTTATGACGAAATGGCCGAAATGCGCGCCGCCTGCGGCGATGCCCACGTCAAAGCGATCCTCGCGACCGGAGAGCTGGGCACCCTACGCAATGTCGCAAAAGCCAGCCTCGTTTGCATGATGGCTGGCGCGGATTTCATCAAGACGTCGACCGGCAAAGAACCTGTAAACGCGACATTGCCGGTGACCCTGACCATGATCCGCGCGATCCGCGATTATCATGACCGCACTGGCATTTACGTCGGCTACAAACCAGCTGGCGGGATTTCTAAGGCAAAGGACGCGCTGGTTTATCTGTCGATGATCAAGGACGAACTGGGCGACCGCTGGCTGCAGCCCGACCTGTTCCGCTTTGGTGCCTCGTCCCTTCTGGGCGATATCGAACGGCAATTGGAACACCACGTCACGGGCAGCTATTCTGCCAGCTGGCGTCACGCGATCGGCTAAAGCCGGTTTTTGAGTATTTTTAAAAAAGCGAGGACTGGGCGCATGACCGTCAAGGAGATCTTCGAGACCATGGACTACGGCCCCGCACCTGAAAGCAGCAAAGAGGCGCTGGCGTGGCTCGCGTCGAAGGGTGACTTTGGTCACTTCATCGGCGGCGCGTGGACCGCGCCCGGCACTTTGTTTGCCGTGATGAACCCGGCGACGGATACCCTGCTGGCGCAGGTGACCCAAGGCACGCAGGCCGATGTGGACGCGGCTGTCAAAGCGGCGCGCAAGGCGCAACCCGCTTGGGCCAAGGACGGGCACGCGCGGGCAAAAGTGCTTTATGCGCTGGCCCGCATTTTGCAAAAGCAGTCGCGCCTGTTTGCCGTGCTGGAAACGCTCGATAACGGCAAGCCGATCCGCGAATCCCGCGACATCGACGTGCCGCAGGCTGTGCGGCACTTTTATTACCATGCCGGCATGGCGCAGATCATGGCGGACGAATTGCCGGACCGGCAGGCGCTTGGCGTGTGCGGTCAGGTCATCCCGTGGAATTTCCCCCTGCTCATGCTGGCGTGGAAAATTGCGCCAGCCTTGGCGATGGGCAACACGGTTGTGTTGAAACCTGCCGAATGGACGCCGCTGACCGCCTTGCTGTTCGCAGACATCTGCAATCAAGCTGGCGTGCCGCCGGGCGTTGTGAACATCGTGACGGGCGATGGCGAAGTCGGCGAGATGATCGTCACCGCTGACGTAGACAAAGTCGCCTTTACCGGATCAACCGGCGTCGGCCGCCGCATCCGCGAACTGACCGCTGGCACCGGCAAGGCGCTGAGCCTGGAGCTGGGCGGCAAGGGCCCGTACATCGTGTTCGAGGACGCAGATATCGACAGCGCCGTAGAGGGCGTCGTTGATGCGATCTGGTTCAATCAGGGCCAAGTGTGCTGCGCTGGCTCTCGTCTACTGGTTCAAGAAGGTATCGCAGATGTCTTCTACACCAAGCTAAAGGCCCGCATGAGCGGTCTACGCATTGGTGATCCGCTGGATAAATGCATCGACATCGGTGCAATCGTCCACCCGCGCCAACAGGCGCGCATCCGCGATATGCTGGCGGCCCACCCAGAGGGTGAGACGTTCCAGACCACCGCCCCGGATGGCTGCTATTTCCCACCCACGCTGATCACCGGCCTCGCCCCGGCGTCGCCGCTGATGCAGCAAGAGATTTTCGGCCCAGTGCTGGTCGCGACAACCTTCCGCACCCCGGTAGAGGCGGTTGAGATCGCCAATTCCACACGCTATGGCCTTGCGGCTTCGGTCTGGTCGGAAAACATCAATCTGGCGCTCGACGTCGCGCCAAAGCTGGTCGCCGGGATCGTATGGGTCAACGGCACCAATATGATGGACGCCGCAGCAGGCTTTGGCGGCGTGCGCGAAAGCGGCTTTGGCCGCGAAGGCGGCTGGGAAGGGCTGACAGGCTATACCAAGCCAGTTGCAGCCCCAGCCAAAACGCGCAGCATCGCAGCACATACTGGCGACGGCGGTGCAGGCGGGCTAGATCGCACCGCCAAGCTTTATATCGGTGGCAAGCAGGCGCGGCCTGACAGCGGCTACTCCCGCGCGGTCTACGGCCCCAAAGGCGCACTGCTCGGTCACACCAGCCTTGCCAGCCGCAAAGACCTGCGTAACGCGGTCGAGGCGTGCAATGCCGCTAAGGGCTGGCCCAAGTCCAGCGGACATCTGCGCGCGCAGATCCTGTATTACATGGCGGAAAACCTGTCCGCCCGTGCCACCGAGTTTGCGACGCGTTTGAAATCGCTGACAGGAAGCGACGGCACAGCAGAGGTCGAGGCCAGCATCAGCCGTCTGTTCAGCGCAGCGGCTTGGGCCGATAAATACGATGGCCAAGTGCACGACGTGCCGATCCGCGGCGTCGCGTTGGCAATGAAGGAACCTGTTGGCACCATCGGCATCCTTTGCCCCGATGACGCCCCGTTGCTCGGCCTTATCAGTGCAATGGCACCCGCGATTGCGATGGGTAACCGCGTGATCCTTGCCGCCTCTCAGCCGTTTCCGCTGATTGCGACGGATCTGTACCAAGTGCTGGACACGTCCGACTTGCCGGGCGGTGTGGTGAACATCCTGACGGGTGATCATAGCGATCTGGCAGACCCCATGGCGCGGCATATGGATATTGACGCCGTCTGGTCCTTTGCCGATCCAGCGCTTGCAAAAGGCATCGAAGTGGCTGCCGCAGGTAACCTGAAACGCACCTGGTGCGGTGCGCTGGACTGGAACCGCGACAACACCAAAGCGATCCTGCCGCACGCGACAGAGGTCAAGAATATCTGGATCCCCTACGGGGCCTAGACAAAAGACCAGAGGAAGGGTCGCTCCCTTCTTCTGGTTAAAAATATCTCGGGGGACGTCGCGCAGCGACGGGGGCTGGCCCCCCTTTTTCTGCGGTTGATCAGCGGCGGTCTTTGGGCTTCCAGCTGTCGAACCAACGCCGCATCTTTGACCGGCGGGCATCCATGTTTGCCTGTGCGATATCCAGACGATCACCTGCGGCGTCCATCGCCGGATCGATCATGCGTTCGCGGAACTGGAACCACATCGCCCGCACCATGCCGATCAAGAAAATCACGATCACAAAGAACGCGATATTGAACCATGGGATGATCGTCTCGTCCGGGCTGGATACAGGGCGGATCGCAATCGCATTCGGAAAGGCCGACAAGTAGCCGTTGCGCCAACCATAGTGCGTCACGACCGCCCATTTCGGGCTTTCGGGGGTAGAGCGCAGATCGTCAGCTTCCGTCTGCAGGCTTGCCGTGTCGAACTTAAAGTAGAACGGCCAACCCCAGCCCGTATCCTCATTACGATAGACCATCACCTCTGTCGTGTCGCGCGGGATGAAGCCTAGCAGAAACGTCTCTTTGCGCACGGCCTGAATGAACTGCACGTCCCTGTTGACCAGCGTCGCGGACTGCGGGCTTGGGTCGGACCAGAAAATCCGCGTCCAGTCGTTAAGGTCCTGCCGTTCTTGATAGGTATTCACGATCCGGACGATGTCATGCTGCGGCAGCACATAGTGCAACACGACGCCAACAGCGAGGATCGGCATCAGCCGCAACAGGAAAGCCAAAATGCGCATCAGAGTCTCTCCTGCGATGGGTCAGTTCGTATTAATCACATAGACGATGCCGCCCCAGATCGCCACAGGCACAACATAGACCAGCACAAGCAGCTTTGGCCGCAGACTGGTGCGATAGGCCGCCATGCCGGTTTCGACATAGTCATCGCGGCTTTGCCCGGGCACAGGATCGGCGTCATAGTCCTTTTCCAGCCGCTCGCGCCGCAAGGATGCGGAATAGACTGATAGGGACAGGTAAATGATGCTGAGCCCGACCAGACCAAAGAAAACCAGTTTGAAAAACGTAATCATCGTGTCGCGTTATCCCCAGGGGCCGCGCCGCTTGGGCAGGGGCGGCGGTGTTTGCGGTACATGCGGCATAGCGCCGAACAAAGCGTCACGGGTGCCGACCTTGTCCGCCAGATATTCCTTTGACAGCATCTCTACCACAAATTCACGTTTTGCGTCCGGCCAGGTGGCATAAGCCGCGTAAAACGCCTGTTTGTGACAGATGAACAACTGCCGTGCATCTAGCGGGGCCAGTTCTGACAACAGCATATTCACCAAATCAGCATGGCGTCCGGGCCGCGCGCGCAGGGTATAGAAATAGCCCGCATCGTCGCTGGTGATCCGCGGCCAAGGCGCGCCATCTTCGGCCCAGCGCACCAGCGCAGCCAGCGTATGCCACGCCTCTGGCAGCGCGTCTGCATGTTGCCGGGCCAGTTGCCGCATTTGCCGAGGCGAGGTTTGCGCCAAGTCGCCGCCCAGCTTTGATGCGATATCAGCAACCATAAAGTCCATTTTGCGCCGCAGAATATCCGCGACCTGCGGGCTTTTGGACTGCGCCACCGGCTCTACCAGATCGTTCAACTTGAAAAACGTCGCGATATCGCCCCGCGCTTGCAATCCAATCACCGGGGACACGGGCAATTCGCCCAAGGCATCCACGTCCCCCATGGCGATCACGGCGGGATGATCGACACTGCGAAACACATAAAGCCCGCCAAATAGCGCGGTCCAGAAATCCGGTGTCTCGAATGTCATATGTTTCAGGCGCACAGGGTTGCGGGTCACATCGCCCGTGTCCTTGGCCAGATCGATCATCTTGGCGATCAGTACGTCATCGTACCAGCCATCTGCGCGGGCTGTAAAATCGTCAATCATCGCGCCCAGCTTGTCCGACGCCTCAATCGTGCCAGCGGTGGTATCTGCCTCGACCGTGATGCGGCGGATATTGAACAGTCGCGCCGGGCTATCGGCGCTGTGGACGGAATTTAGCAACTCGCCCGCCACGGCATCCTTGGCGGTCAGGGTAAACAGGGCCGCTTTGTTTTCCATGATGAACTGCCGCAGGATTGTGCGGCTGTGGGAAAACGTGGCGTCCAGTAGCGGTGCGCTGACCTGATTGGTGCTGAGCAAGATAAACTGCCGGTTCACGCCGCGCGGGTTCAAGTAGGCCGGATCGCCGAGCTCTTCGCCAATCTCGGGACTAAAGCCCGAGATATCGATATGGAACTCGGCCAGCGCCGTCTGCTTGCCCGTCAACGCCTGCAACGCCCGGTTATAGCGCGCAACCAGCGGCGAGCTGTCGACCCGGAACAGGTTCCCGAACATCAGACCGCGTTCAATTAGACGGTGCATATTGCGCCCTTCACCATGTTACCCGCACCCAAGTGCGCGGCAGTCCCATCAGCGATAGCCCTATCATGGGTGCCCAGATGATCGCAGCGGCCAATCCCAGACGTCCAAAATAGATGGCGTTCCCCAGCAGCCCCTGATCAATCAGCCGCGCCAGTGTGACCCCTGCCGCCCAATACTGGACCATAAAGTATATGCTCGTCAGCGCCGTTAGAACCAACGCTGACAGCACTGCATTCACCGCCAATGCAGGCAGCCCCTCTGGCAAGACCATCGACCACAGCTTTGGCACCAGCCACCCCAGCAGGCCCAAGGCGATTGCAGGAATAAGCAGCCCTTCGGTCATGCACCAAGGCTCGCGGCATAGCGTTTGCGCGCAGCTTCCATGCGCTGCATGTCCCGCACCGCGTTGTCGATGGCGACTTCGTCCGACTTGTCCGCATAGCGGAATTCGCTATCGGCGTAGCGGTTGATTTCCTGCAAAACCATGTCCGTCGTGATCGGCTGGCGCAGCTCGCGGATCATCCCAAGTTTCGTGTCGTAGTTCTGCCGCAGGAACAGGTCGGGCTGGTCCATCCAATCGTCCGGCAGTTCAAAGTCCATCGCCCGCACCTTGACCGCGTCAGTGATGTTCTTGATCGCGCGGCCGGTAAAGCGCTCATCCGCCTCTTGGATCGCTTTCAGATAGGTGCCCAGCTTCGCCAGCGTATCCAGATCGCCATGTTGCGCCTGAACACGCTCAAATACCCGCAGCAAACCCTCTTCATGCGGGCGCGCGTGGCTAGCATAACTGGCTGCGACCGCCTTTTGGATCGCCTGCGCGGCAAAGGCATCATGATCGCCCAGCGGGATGTCGTGGTTTTTGCCCATCAGCAGCGACAGAATATCAATATAGTCTTCACGGCTTTGCGGTCCGTCCACCAGAAACCGCGCGCCGGCGCGTTGGCGCAAGGCATCATCGACGTTCTCGGGATAGTTACTGAACATACCAAATGTGCAATTCCCGCGCACCACGGTATTCGCCCCGGCAAAGCTTTCCATCAGCACGGCGGTGATCTCCAATTGGCCCGCGCTGGACTGGCGATCGCCGCGCTTGCCGGCCAATTGGTCGATATCGTCAATGGTCCCAAACCCAATCACCGCAGGATCAATAATATTGGTAATGAAGGCCTTGGCATTTTGCCCCGACTTGCCCTGATAACTGTCGATATTATCGGTGCTTAGGTTCTGATAGCGGAATGGATAACCCGCCGTATCGCAATACCCGGACACCAGCCCCGCCATCATCTGGATTAGCGTCGTTTTGCCCGTCCCCGGCTTACCGTCCCCCATAAAGGTAAAGATAAAGCCGCCCAGATCAGCAAAGGGGTTCATCCGCCGATCAAAGTCATAGGCCATCAGCATTTTTGACAGGCGCAACGCCTGCGCCTTAGCGATGTGGTTGCCCACGACCTGCTCTGGCGTCTTGAAACTCATCGTCAGTTTCGTGCTTTTGCGCGCATGCGGCGCGGCAAACCCCTGAACAGTAAAGTCGTCCGCAGCGACGTGCCATGTCGCTTGGGTAAACGCCTCTAACCCAGGCATCGCGGCGGCGCGCGCCGCAACCTTGTCGGCCAGCGCATCACAAAATGCGATAACCACGGCGACGAGTGTGTCGTCATCCTGCGCCAGCGCTGCGATATCTTGATCCAACTCCCACAGCACGCCATTCAGCGCGAGGGGGGCATTATCGGTCAACACCTCTTCAACTTCGCTCAGTTCGACTGCAGCCGTCCCCGCTTGATCAGCAAGCAAAAACCCAGCAGCAGAGGCCAGCACAAACAGCGAAATCACTGCCTCTGCCTCTAGCAGATGCACAAACCCGGCGCGGCGATCTTCGGGCAAAGTGCCCTCAAGGCTCGCGCGCTTCAGCGCCGCCAGCCCAGTGCGATCCGCAAACTGATCCGCGACACCCATCGCAATCGCAAGTCCCCGCCGTAGCGCTTGCGTCACCTGCGCCTGCACAGGCGTCACCAAATCACCATCCGCGACTGCCGCAATCCGGCCCCGCAAAGCCACCCCGTCGCTGGCGACCGTCCGCCGGGTGACAAGGCCCGGAGTCGTGCTGCGAAATGCCCGCCGTGTACCGACACCGGACGACCGTTCCTGCGCAGGGGACGGAACAGAGGCGACAGCCAGACGCGGTGCATGTTCCAACCGATTCAGAAGCGCTAAGGCTGCAGCGTAATGTGCCCTGATATCCGCCTCGCGCAACTCCATCCGATTGCCGGTCTCGCTCATGTCATCATCCGCTTCATCTTGCCAAATAAACTCCCGCCGGAGGCTCCTGCACATCCCATAACGCTACCGATAGCCCCTCACGCGCCCATCATCGCCAACAACAAACTTACGCACATCGTCAAAGCCCGCGGGCCGGCGTTCAGCAAGCGCTTGATAAGGCCGCGCCGGCATAATGATCGACCGGTCCATCCGGCTCACACCCCGATCCTGCGCGCCCGCGTCAAAGGGATCACGGGCAAAGATTTGACGTTCCACCGTGCCGAACCAGCCGGATTTGACCTGCTCGACCCGCTCGGTCTGCAAATCCTCTTCGGTCCAGACCAGCGCCCAATCTTCACCCACCGGACTCTGGGCCTGCTCTAGCACTTCGCGCAGCGGGCCGTTTTGTTGGGTAAAGGCGCTGGAATACATGGGTCCCACGTGAAAGCGGCGCAGCCGCACGGGGTGCAGATCGTCGAAGTCTGCGTCAAACCCCGTTGCAATCGTCATCAGTTTCAGCCCGGCGATCGACTGCGCCATCAGATGCGTTTGCGCCATGGGCCAACGGCGATCATCCTTGGGCAGGCCAACCCGGCCCGTATCCTCGACATCCATTAGGTACAGGGTCGGCAGGTTCACCTGACTGTCATAGACAGCCCAATGCACCAGAAAATGCCGCCGGTCGCCGCGGTGCGACAGGAAAACAGCCTGCGGATCATTGCGGGCCCAAAACTGGCCGCCCTTCACCAATTCCTCGTAGTATAGCCGCTGAGACATGGCATATTGCAGCCGCGTCGGGATGGTCAGATCGCCAACGATCTGGCGGATCATCTGCGATTTCAAATCATCAACGGACGGCATCCCCGCCAGATGCTGCCCTGCCTGCAGCGCATCATTCGCCATCTCGAGCAGCTCTTGGTAAACAGGAAAGCCACTTTCAACCCGGTCGATGGTCAACTGCCCCGCATGGGACGCCCGGCCAGCAAACTGGTACTTATGCGCCAGCGCTGTAAAGCTGTAATTTAGTCCGGCAAGGTAGCCCGCCAACGCCCCGATATCCGCCTTGGACAACCGCCCTTCGGTCTGCATCGTGGCCGCGACCTGCGACAGGTGCCGCGTGATCCGGGCGAACTTGTCAAAATAGCGCCGGGTGACACGCGTGTCCTCCAGCTTGAAGTGGTCAAGGGCGAGGTCGGTTTCAGCCATGATGCCCGCGCCAACGTAAAATGCTCAGAACAACCAGCCACAGGCAAGAAACGACCAGCATCGGAAACGAATTGAAATAGAACAAGCCGAAGGCAATCAAACCGATATCACCGACAAAGGGGTAAGATGAACCCTCGGCTGCAAATGAAATCAATGGGAACAACAAGGCGCAGAAAGCCAGTAAAAGCGGCGCGCGAAATGGACGCAGCTTACCCATCGACCCCATACCGATTACTATCGTGCTTCTCTACAATCTTGGCAAAGCGACGCATGAACCGCTCGTCCGCCTTGGCCTTCTGTTCCAGCACATCGCGGGCAAAGACCATGTGGTCGCCGTGCGCTTCTAGCATGTCGGCCATCCGGCTGTTGGTCGCGGCACCGATGGCGGCCATAGCGGTCTGCGCCTCTTGGTCCGTTTTGACGCCAATCTCGTTGATGCGGTGGGCGACGTCCTGTTGCTGCGCTGTTTTCAACGACTTGGACAGGGCGTCATACAGCACGACGCGCTGCTTGGTGTCTGTCTGCAGTTTGTTAATCAGCACCATCTGCGTCGCCGCTTGGTTCTGCAGACTGTCGATCCAGGTCTTACCCTTTTCGATATAACGCTCCAGCGTTTGGGACTGCGCCAACTGCACCTGTTCGGCCTGAACCAGCTCGTTATAGCGGGTGTTCAGCGCGGCAAGCTCGCTTTCCAGCTTAGTGCGCACACCAGCGTCCTGTTCGACGCTAATCTTGTTTTCCAGTGTGATAATCGCAGGGTCCATGCTTTGCACTTCGGCGCGTACACGCTCCAGCTCTGCCACGGCAATTTCGCGGTCGGACAGGGTAGTGGTCAAATTGCCTTCGACGCGGGCCTTTTGATCGTTCAGCATTTCCAGCTGACCTTGCAGCAGGCGCGTAATCACATCGGATTTGGAAATCAAATCCTGCAATTTGTCGTCGACGCTGGCTTGACGCATACGCTCTTCGCGCATGGAGTCCGATTTACCTTTGGAAAAGAAACCAATCAACTTTTCCGAGGTCGTCTTGGACCGCATTTCTTCAAAATCGCGGGAAAAGCCTGCGGTGACGTCGTCTAGCCCCATGATCAATTCCGCGATATTCGCGTTCATCAAATCGGTATGGGCGTGTACATCGTCCAGCGTGGCGTTTTCGATATCGATACTGACGTCGGTGCCAGCGGCCATCTTCTGACGGGCCTCTTCGATCCGGCCCGAAAGCGCGGCAATCTTGCCCTGCGCGGCCGCAACCTGCTGCTGACTATCTTCTATTTGCTGATCAAACGACGCCATCTTCATCCCTCACATGCCAAACGTGACTCCTAGATAAGGAGTCACGCCAATTTTACCAATACGCATCACATGCGTTTGGGGCATTTTTCAGGCAAGTCGCGACTTAGTTGAACGCCAATTGCGTTAGGTCAGGCTTCTTGTCGTTTGCAATCGCTTCAGCACCCAACAGATCTTTTGGATCGACAATCTTGGGGGGCAATTCGCGGCCGCGGTTATAATATTCGGGATCCACCCGCATAGATTCACTTTCGGACCGAATATTGATCGTCATCGGCAACGACACATTATTGAATAGGTGAATAATGTCTTGGTTGAACATGCGAATACAGCCAGCAGAGCCGGAATTGCCAATGCTATCCAGATCGTTGGTGCCGTGAACACGGTAATAGGTGTCGCGGCCATTACGATAGATATACAGCGCACGTGCGCCAAGCGGGCTGCGCAGACCGCCGGGGATGCCGCCACGGAATGAACCATAGACCTCTGGCTCAGTGCGCAGCATGTTCGCTGTCGGCGTCCAGCCCGGCCAAGCCTTTTTCAGCTGGATGGTCGCAAGACCTGACAATGTACGACCCTGACGGCCGACACCGACAGGATAACGCGTCGCCGTACCGTCGAATTTCACGTGATACAGAAACTTAGCATAAGGATCGACGTCGATCGAACCTGCAGGTGCCTCGCCCGTATAGATGCCTTCCATGCGGCGATTGACGCCTTCGGTGTACTGCAGCGGAATTGCGGGCAAATCATATCCCGCATCGCGCAGGGGGCCGTACTCTGGCAACCAGTTCACTTGCGGCGCGACGGGGGCAGAATCCGGCACGCGCGGCGCACAAGCCGCAGCAGAAGAAGCAAGGAGCAAAGCGCCGAAAGATCGGCGATTTAAGGCTTTCGAAAACGTCATATGGGGCAGCACCACAAATAAAAATGTCAATCCTAGTTATCATTCTGGCGTAAAATGGCAATGCAATGCCGTGCCGCGTTATGTTTCAATGCGTCAAACCCAGTTGACCGCAAAAGGTTTAGGCGCGACCAGCAGCGGGCGCGACTTTAATCCCCGCGATATCACTCGAAATGAGTGGCCACGGGCCTATTTTGAACACGGTGTAACCTTTGTGCCGCCGCAACTTGGGTGTGTAACGATCCCACCGGGTTGATCACCGGCACCGCGCGAAATCCAGACGAAGGCCGCCTGACATGAACATGAACTTCCTGCTGAACCGTTTGATGCGCTATGTGGCGCGGCGTGGATTGCGCGATCTTAAAAAGCTGATTCCCTCTGAAAGCACCCGGCTGGAACAGCCGCATGCGCCCGTGCATCTGGACGAGGCGCATCTGCAATTACATCTGTTTGGCGCAAACTTTCCATCGCGCAGCGAAGCTGACGCCTTTTGCACCCCGCCGCCCGGCACCGACTTGCCCAGCCGTCTGACGCAGGAACTCGATGGTGCCTTTATCGACGAAAACGAGGTCGAGGTTGTCCACGGCGACATCCTTGCCCGGTTGCTAGAATTCATGCCGAGTGACGAGGCTGACGATATCATGCTGCGGCTTGCCGGTGACGACACGCTGATCATGATCACGGAAAACGCCTTTCACGACCTGCCCTATACCGTCGATGACACAGAGCATCTGACCTATTTGGGGCATGTCATCGTCGACGTGTAATCCAGCTTAGCCGCCGACAACGTCCTGCGTCAGCTTTGATTCCGCGTCCTCTAACCCTGCGATAATATCAAAGTGGTGCCGCCCGTCGTCAATCACCACCGGGCAATTCCACGCCTGACCCAGCCAGCGCGCCTGATCCAGAAACGCGGGCCGCTCTGCCCCGCCGACCCAGACCGTCACCGCAGCATCGGGGATCGGCTGATGGATCGGGCTTTCAGCACGCGCTGTGCCCGCATCAAGACCAAAGTCTGCGTTCATACTGGTGCGCAAAAACGGTTCCATATCACAGAGTGGAGAGATCGGAACAACGCCTGCCACCCGTTTCATCCAATCGCCCGCCACCTGCGGGTCCAGCATCCGCGCCACTAGGTGCCCGCCAGCCGAATGCCCCGTCAGCCGCAATGGGCCCGCGCAGCGATCCGCGATGACACCAATCGCCGCCGCGATCTGCCGGGTGATTTGCGGGATCGTCACATCGGGGCACAGGTCATAGTCCACACAGGCCACCCGCCACCCTCGTGCCAGCGGGCCTGCCGCCAGATGGGTCCACAGATCCTTGTCCGTGCTGCGCCAGTAACCGCCATGCACGAACACCACATTGCCCAGCGCATCGCCGGCAGGTTCAAACAGATCGAACACCTCTCTGGCACGCGCGCCGTAGGGTTGGTTCAACGCGCCCGGCACGGCAGCACGAAACGCCTTCGCCTTGGCCGCCCATTGCGCCGGAAAAGCGTCGCCACCCGGTATGTGGGGCCCATTTGCATAAGCATCGTCCAAATCCATCGCCGTTTCCCTTTCGCCCACAGAGCCTATATGCCTGTGACAACCCTACCCTGAAATGCGGAGAGCGCCATGCTTGACCAGAAGACAGACCTTGCCAGCCAACTCAAGCGTCCGGACCTGCTTTGCCAGCAGGCCTTTTTGGCGGGCGAATGGGTCGATGCCAAATCCGGCAAAACCATCGAGGTCACGAACCCCGCCCGCGGCGACGTCATTGCCACCGTGCCTGACCTAAGCCGCGCCGAAATCAACGCTGCCATCGCCGTTGCCGATAAGGCGCGCAAAGGCTGGGCCGCGCAAACTGGCAAGGCCCGCGCTGCTGTGATGCGCAAGTGGTACGACCTGATGATGGAACACCAAGAAGACTTGGCGATCATCATGACCGCCGAACAGGGCAAGCCTTTGACCGAAAGCCGCGGCGAAGTCGCTTATGGCGCGGGCTACATCGAATGGTTCGGCGAAGAGGCAAAGCGGGTTTACGGTGAAACCATTCCCGGCCACGGTCCAGACAAGCGTATCATGGTCATCAAGCAGCCCATCGGCGTTGCCGCCGCAATCACGCCGTGGAACTTTCCCAACGCCATGATCGCCCGCAAGGTCGCGCCTGCGCTGGCCGTCGGCTGCGGTTTCATCGTGCGCCCCGCGTCCCTGACGCCGCTGTCTGCGCTGGCGATGGGTAAACTGGCCGAAGAGGCTGGCGTGCCGAAGGGTGTGTTTTCTGTCGTAACCTCGTCGTCGTCGTCCGAAGTCGGCAAAGAGTTCTGCGAAAACCCCATCGTGCGCAAACTCACCTTTACCGGATCCACCGAAGTGGGCCGCATCTTACTGAAGCAGGCTGCCGATCAGGTCATGAAATGTTCGATGGAGCTGGGCGGCAATGCGCCGTTCATCGTGTTCGACGACGCCGATATCGACGCCGCCGTTGAAGGCGCGATCGCGTGTAAGTTCCGCAACAACGGCCAGACCTGCGTCTGCGCCAACCGGATCTATGTGCAAAAAGGCGTCTATGACGAATTCGCGCAAAAGCTAAAGATCGCCGTCGAAAAGCTGACGGTTGGCGACGGCCTGACCGCTGGTACCGACCTTGGCCCGCTGATTGAACCGTCCGCCAAGGAAAAGGTGAAAGAGCATCTTGCCGACGCGCTGGCTAAAGGCGGCAAGCTGATCTCTGGCGGGGAAGAGCACGCGCTGGGCGGTCAATTCTTTCAGCCAACCATCGTGACTGGCGCGACGCAGGACATGAAGGTTGCGACCGAAGAAACCTTTGGCCCCTTCGCGCCGCTGTTCATGTTCGAGGACGAAGACGAAGTGATCGCCATGGCCAACGACACGATCTTTGGCCTGGCGTCCTACTTCTACGCCAAGGACATCAGCCGCGTGTATAAGGTGCAAGAGGCGCTGGAATACGGCATTGTCGGCGTGAACACCGGTGTGATCAGCACCGAAGTCGCCCCCTTTGGCGGCGTCAAGCAGTCTGGCCTTGGCCGCGAAGGCAGCCACCACGGCACTGACGACTACCTCGAGATGAAGTATATCTGCACAAGTGTCTGATAAGACTGCTCTCGTTTAAGATTTTAGGCCGTCCGCAAGACATTGCGGGCGGCCTTGTCATGTTATCCGATAGCAGAGCAGCTTTACGGTCTTGCATCACTTTGTGTAGCGGGCGAAATACGGCCGTCCATGACGTTGCCTTACTGGAAAACCGCATTATGCGCGCGCCTTCGCACCCTCAAGAAGCTGAACGTCTGCAAACGCTTGCTGACTACGATATCATCGATACCCCGGCAGAAGCCGACTTTGATGACGTCGTCGCGCTTGCGTCCCGGATTTGTGACACCAAGGTGTCGCTCGTTTCGCTGGTCGACGAGTCGCGCCAGTGGTTCAAGGCCAAGCATGGCTTCGACGACTTGGACACACCGCGGGACGCAGCAATCTGCGACCACGCGCTGCTCCAGGACGAACTGCTTGAAATTCACGACACCACAGACGACCCGCGCACGGCCGATAACGAGCTGATCATTACGGAAAAAGGCATGCGCTTTTATGCGGGTGTTCAGCTGCGCGCGCCCAATGGGCTGGCGATTGGTACCCTGTGTGTGCTGGATGACAAGCCGCGCCACCTGACCGATTTGCAGCGCCAAACGCTGCGGACTTTGGCCAAACAGGTGATGAACCAGCTGGAACTGCGCCGCACCCTGCGCAACCAAGAAATCCTACGCGGAGAGATGGACCACCGCGTTAAGAACTCGCTGCAAACCGTCCAGTCTTTGCTGCGCCTTTACGCCAGCAAAATTCAAGACCCCGCTGCCCTGACCGCCTTTGCCGCCGTCGAACGGCGCGTCGCTGCGATCGTCGCCCTGCACCGCGAACTGCATCAGTCCAGCAGCATCGCCAAGGTCAATATGAAGCCCTTTATGGACGGCGTGCTGGGCCATCTGGCCGCCACCTGCCCTGACAACGTGCGCATCACTTCAGATATCGCGGCGTTCGAGCTTGCCTCGACCGAAGCGACAGCGCTGGCCGTCGTCGCATCCGAATGCATCGCCAATGCGATCAAACACGCCTTTCCAGCGGATCAGACTGGCGTAGTGCACGTGACGCTCGCCTATGCGCCCGATGGCAAAGTGCAGATGATTTGCCGCGACAATGGCGTCGGTGTCGTTGAAGACAACGCCACCCGCGACCCGATGACATCACTTGGCCTGCGGATCATGGACGCCTCTGCCCAGCAGATCGCCGCCACAGTCGACCGCCGCAGCACGCCGGACGGCTACGTCGTGGAAATGAGCTTTAAGCCAGTCTAAGCGGGCAACTCGTCCGCCGGGATGATCGGGAAAAACTCTCCGCCAGACCGCAGGCCAAACCAATCCGCGCCGTCGACAGTCTGCGTCTGCCCCAGATCCACCAAGCGGTAGAAGCTTTTGCGATCAATCAGCGCCTCTAGGTTGCTGCGCACCATGACATAGGGCGACGGCTCTCCGGTCGCGGCATCGCGGACAACCCGTATGGGGTGATCCGCATTGGCCGTGACCGTATCGCCCACGTTGGTTTCAAATATCAGGTAATCGCCGCGCTGCTGGAAATCGACCGCGACAAAGGGTGCATCTTCGACTGTGATCCCAACCTTTTCCCCCGGCGTGACCAGAACATAGTCATCGCCATCGCGCCGCAGAATTGTGGAAAACAGCCGCACCAGTGCAGGCCGCCCAATGGGTGTGCCCTGATAAAACCACGTCCCATCCCGCGCGATGCGCATGTCGATATCGCCGCAATGCGGCGGGTTCCACAGGTGCACCGGCGGCAAACCTTTGCCGCTTTGGGCGCTGCGGGCGGCGGCAGCCAGCCCTTCGGCGCTGGGTGTCACGTTCTTTTGTGCGTCTGTTGCTTTTGCCATTGGGGCCAACCGGGATAAGTGCTGATATGACAGACATAGAATTGCAGGAGGCATTGTCATGTCCGACACCGAAGATCTGGTCACTCAAATCGAAACATTGGGCCAAAAGCTGGCCCAAGCACGCGCTTCTATTGCTAGTCGCTTTCTGGGGCAGGACCGTGTTGTCGATCTGACGCTGACCGCGTTGATCTGCGGTGGTCATGCCGTTCTGATCGGTTTGCCCGGCCTCGGCAAGACCCGGCTGGTCGATACCCTGTCCACCGTCATGGGTCTGGACGGCAACCGCATCCAGTTTACCCCTGACCTGATGCCCGCCGATATTCTGGGGTCAGAGGTGCTGGACAGCCTGCCCGACGGCACGCGCCAGTTCCGATTTGTCGAGGGTCCGATCTTTTGCCAGCTGCTGATGGCCGATGAAATCAACCGCGCTTCGCCGCGCACCCAGTCAGCTTTGCTGCAAGCTATGCAAGAACGCGAAGTCACGATTGCAGGCCAGCACCGCCCCCTTGGCCGCCCGTTCCACGTGCTTGCGACGCAGAACCCGCTGGAGCAAGAAGGCACCTATCCCCTGCCAGAGGCGCAGCTTGACCGCTTCCTTGTGCAGATCGACGTGCCCTACCCCGACCGCGCAACAGAGCGTGACATCCTGATCGCCACCACCGGCGCGACCGAAGAGCAGGCGACAGCTGTGTTCACCGCCGATGAGTTGCTGGCCGCGCAAACCCTGCTGCGCCGGATGCCCGTCGGCGATACGATTGTGGAAATGATCCTCGACCTGGTGCGGTCCTGCCGCCCGGATGCCGATGCCCCCGGCGCGATCCGGGGCGCCGTCAGCTGGGGCCCCGGCCCGCGCGCGGCGCAAGCCCTGATGATGTGCGTGCGTGCGCAAGCCTTGCTGGAAGGGCGTCTTGCCCCCACCGCGGACGATGTTCGCAAAATGGCGGGACCGGTGCTGAAACACCGCATGGCCTTGTCCTTTGCCGCCCGCGCGCGCGGCGAAGATCTGGACGCGATCATCGACACCATTGCCGCTGACGTCACCCGGACCACCCGCGCCGCATGACAGGTGCCCTCGCCCTTCGCGCCGCTGCCGAACAGCAAGCCAGCACGCTGCCGCCCCTGCTGGCAGCGGCAGAACAGTTGGCCAGCACTGTGATCCTTGGGGATCACGGGCGACGCAGGGCGGGCACTGGCGATACCTTCTGGCAATACCGCCCCGCGCAAAGCACCGACCACGCCCGTAGCATCGACTGGCGCCGCTCGGCCCGTTCGGACGTCAGCTTTGTGCAGGACAAGGAATGGCAGATCGCGCAGTCCGTCACACTCTGGGTGGATCGCGGTGCCTCTATGCGTTTTGCGTCGACCGATAAGTTGCCGGAAAAGGCGACCGTTGCCCGCACACTGGCGCTGGCCTGCGCGATCTTGCTGATCCGGGGCGGTGAACGCGTCGGCCTGACCGGCAATGACCTACCTGCGCGCCGCGGCACGGCCCAGATCACCCAGATGGCCAACCTGTTGGCGCGCGATGACGCCGCCGACTACGCCTTGCCCGATGCACGCGGCATGGCCCCGCACTCTCGGGCGGTCTTTATCTCGGATTTTATGGGCGACATGACCGGGGTCCAAGACGCCCTGACGCGCGCCGCCGACAACGGCGTGCGCGGCGCGCTCGTGCAAATCCTCGACCCCCAAGAAGAGGCGTTCCCCTTCGACGGCCGCACCATTTTCGAATCCATGACGGGTGCCCTGCGCCACGAAACCCTGAAAGCTGGCGACTTGCGCAATCGCTACTTGGATCGCTTAGCGGCGCGCAAAGATCACCTGACCCAGCTTGCCCGCACCACCGGTTGGCAATTTAGCACCCATCATACCGGTGCCCCCGCCACGCAGGCGCTGCTCTGGCTTTATCAATCCCTCGCCCAGCCCGCATGAGACGCTGCAATTGGTCGGCCATTCTTCTCGTCAAAAATATCCCGGGGGTCGCGGTTGTCGCGCCATTGGTCCAAGAGACAATGGCGACGGCAGAGCCCCAAGACGTCGCACCTAGCAAAAGGCCCGCCTGATGTTCATCCTCGGCCCCCTCGCATTCACGTCTGGCTGGCTTTTGCTCGGCCTGATCGCGCTGCCGGTTTTGTGGATCCTGCTACGCGCTGTACCGCCCGCACCGATCCGCCGCCGCTTTCCCGGCGTGGCGCTGCTGCTTGGACTTGCCGACGCTGAAAGCCAGTCTGACCGCACGCCTTGGTGGCTGTTGCTGCTCCGCCTTGCAGCCGTCGCCGCCGTGATTGTCGGCTTTGCCGGGCCGATCCTGAACCCGCAAGCTGCCCGCCCCGGCACAGGACCGCTGCTGATCATCGCCGACGGCACATGGGCCGACGCCCGCGATTGGGATGCGCGGACCGACCGAATGTCCGGCCTGCTGGACGAAGCAGCACGGGCAGGGCGTACCGCTGCGATCGTCACGCTGACCGCCCCGCCCGTGGATGGTCCGAACTTTCAGCCCGCCGCTGCCGTGTCGCAGCAACTGCCGAACATCACCCCCGCCGCGTGGGAACCTGACACCGCCGCCGTCGCAGACTTTGCCGATACCATGACCGGCAATTTCGAAACCTTCTGGCTGTCAGACGGCCTTGCCCGCGACAGCCGCGCGCCTTTGCTGGCCGCGCTAGAGGCGCGTGGCACTGTGACCGTATTCCAAACCCCGCGCAGCACTGTAGCCCTGCGCCCCGCCCGGTTCGAAGACGGCGCAATTGCCCTGTCTGCCGTGCGCACCCCCAGCGGACCAGAACTGACCGTGCCCGTGCAAGCGATCGGCCTTGATCCGGCAGGCACTGAACGCGTGCTTGCCGCCGTCGACATGACATTTGACGCCGGCAATAGCGCAGCAGAGGTCACACTGTCCCTGCCACCAGAATTGCGCAACCGCGTCAGCCGCTTTGCCGTCGCCGCGGCTCGGTCTGCCGGGGCCGTGACCCTGACTGACGATGCTTTGCGCCGACGCGAAGTCGCGCTGATCGCAGGCGGCGGAGAGGCGGAAGGCCTCGATCTGCTGTCGCCGCTATATTACCTGCGCGAAGCCTTGTCCCCGACCGCCGATCTGATCGACGGAACACTGGCCGATGTGCTGCAAGCCAACCCAGATGTCGTTGTCCTAGCCGATGTCGCAAATCTGGCTGGGACAGAGGAAGACTCTCTACTGCAATGGGTCGAAGATGGCGGACTTTTGCTGCGCTTCGCGGGCCCGCGCCTTGCGGCATCCGACGTTGGCCGCACCAGCGAAGACCCCCTGCTGCCCGTGCGCCTGCGTGCTGGCGGACGCAGCGTCGGCGGCGCGCTCAGCTGGGGAGAGCCGAAATCGCTGGCCCCCTTTCCCGAAAGCTCTCCTTTCTTCGGTCTGCAAATTCCAGATGACGTCACCGTCACCTCTCAGGTCGTGGCGCAGCCTGATCCGTCACTCGCGGATCGGTCTATTGCGCAACTAGCCGATGGCACGCCGCTGGTGACGCGCAAAACCGTCGGCGAAGGACAAATCGTATTGATGCATGTGACGGCAAACGCCGAATGGTCCACCTTGCCGCTGTCCGGTCTGTTCGTGCAGATGCTGGAACGGCTCGCCATTTCCACCCGCGCCGCCACGCCAGATCCGGGCGATTTGGAAGGCACCATCTGGCTGCCGCAGGCCCAATTGGACGCGTTTGGGCGGCTGGACGAAGCGCGTGCGCAGGCGGGCGTTGCCGGCGAGTTGATTGCAGACGGCACTGCCGGGCCAGACCTGCCGCCGGGCCTTTATGCAAATGACGACGCCCGTATTGCCGTGAATATCGCCGGGCCAGACACCACACTGTCGACCGCCCAATGGCCTGCTCGGATTACCGTCGAAGGACTGGAAGTTCGCGCGGAAACGCCGCTGCAAGGCTGGCTGCTGGCCGCTGCGCTACTGATGTTGATGCTGGATGTGATTGCCTCTCTCGCCGTTGGTGGCCGCCTGCGCGGGCCGCGTGCGGATGTCGCAGCGATGGCGCTGCTGGCGCTGCTGGTCGGACTTACGCCGCGTACGGCCGCGGCGCAGGATGCCGATGACTTTGCTATTCAGGCCACCAGCAGCGTTGTTTTGGGCTATGTGACGACTGGCGACGCACAGACGGACGAGATTTCGCAGGCGGGCCTGCGCGGTTTGTCGGACACGCTATTCCGGCGCACATCGATCGAGCCTGCCGCCCCGATGGCCGTCGATCTGGAGCGCGATGAGCTGGCGTTCTTTCCCTTCTTGTACTGGCCCGTCGTGCCCAGCGCCCCCCTGCCCAGTCGCGACGCCTATGCAAAGTTGAACCGCTACCTGCGGTCCGGCGGCATGATCCTGTTCGACACCCGCGATGCCGATACCGCTCGGTTCGGGTCTTCCAGTCCCGAAGGGCGGCAGTTGCAGGTCATCGCCCGGTCGCTGGACATTCCCCCGCTAGAGCCGATCCCCGAAGACCACGTCCTGACGCGGACTTTCTACCTGTTGCAGGACTTCCCCGGCCGCACGGACAGCCGTGACGTCTGGGTCGAAGCATCCCCCCCGGACGCAGAGCTGGCGGACGGCATGCCGTTCCGCAATCTGAATGACGGTGTCACGCCGGTGGTGATCGGCGGCAATGACTGGGCGCGCGCTTGGGCGATCGACGCGCGGGGCAGCAAGATGTTTCCCGTGGGGCGCGGACAGGCTGGAGAGATCCAGCGGGAATACGCATATCGCTTTGGCGTGAACCTGATCATGCACGTGCTGACGGGCAATTATAAATCGGATCAGGTCCATGTGCCGAACCTGCTGGAAAGGTTGGGACAATGATTTATCGTTGCGCAATCTGCCCGGGCTGGATGCCTCCGGCGGAGATATTTAAGACCAGAAGAAGCAGGGGACTTGCATTGTGACCGGGACTGTTGTGCTTGATCCGCTGCTGCCGCTGGTGGTGATTTACAGCGTGGGCGCGCTGGTTGCGCTTGGGGTTGGGCTGGCTATCTGGCGGCGCCTGCCGGGCTGGTGGCTGCGCGGGCTGGCGGGGCTGGCCTTGCTGGCGGCGCTGCTGAACCCCGCGGTGCAGTCAGAGGATCGCGAAGCCCTGTCCGATATCGTCGTGCTTGTGGTCGATGCCTCGGCCAGCCAGCGGATCAGTGACCGCCCGGCCCAGACCGAGGTCGCGGTTGCAAATGTCCGCGCCGAGGTTGCGGGGCTTGAGAATACAGAGCTGCGCGTTGTGACTGTCGGCGACGGCGATGGGGACAGCGGCACGCAGTTGATGACGGGTCTGTCCGATGCGCTGGCCGAAGAGCCGCAAGGGCGCATCGCTGGGGTGATCCTGCTCACGGACGGGCGGCTTCACGATCTGGAGCGCACCCCTGCCCTGCCCGCACCGCTGCATGCACTGCTGACGGGGCAGCCCGATGATTGGGACCGGCGGCTTGTGGTGTCGAACGCCCCCGCCTTTGCCATTCTGGGCGAGCCTGTGACGCTGACTTTGCGGATCGAGGATCAGGGTGCTGCGCCGCAGGGCGATGCCTTTGTGCCCCTCACCATCAGCATCGACGGCGGCGAGGCGATGGGATTTCAGGTGCCTGTGGACCAGGATATCGAACTGCCTGTCGATCTGCCCCATGGCGGGATGAACGTTCTGCAATTCGACACCCCCGCTGTGGACGGAGAGTTGACGCCGCGCAACAACGCGGCTGTCGTGCAGATTAATGGCGTGCGTGACCGGTTGCGCGTGCTGCTTGTCAGTGGCGAGCCGCATGCGGGCGAGCGGACATGGCGCAATTTACTAAAAGCGGATGCGGCGGTTGATCTGGTGCATTTCACCATTCTGCGCCCGCCGGAAAAGCAGGACGGCGTGCCGGTAGAGGAGCTGTCGTTGATCGCATTCCCAACGCGCGAGCTGTTCATGGAAAAGATCGAAGATTTCGATCTGATTATCTTTGATCGCTACCGTCGGCGGGGCATTCTGCCCGCCCTGTATCTGGAAAACATCGCGAATTATGTGCGCAATGGCGGCGCGGTGCTTGTATCCTCTGGCCCTGAATATGGCGGGGCGGAAAGCATCTATCGCTCTCCGCTGGAATCGATCCTGCCCGGCGCGCCGACGGCACGGGTGTTCGAAGAAGGTTTTGTGCCGCAGGTCAGCGATCTGGGCGAACGCCATCCTGTGACCGAAGGGTTAGAGGCGATGTCGCCGCCGTCTGCTGATGGCATTGGTCCCGGTTGGGGGCGCTGGTTCCGGCTGGTCGATACGGTTGTGGCGGACGGGGCAGAGGTCTTGATGACCGGGCTAGATGATCGCCCCCTGCTAACCCTGAACCGCGTTGGCGAAGGACGTGTTGCGCTGCTTGCCAGTGATCAAAGCTGGCTGTGGGATCGTGGCTATGAAGGCGGCGGACCGCAGGCAGAATTGCTACGCCGTCTTGCGCATTGGATGATGAAAGAGCCCGAACTGGAGGAAGAGGCGCTTTGGGTCGAACCCACCGGGCAGACCATGCGGATCATCCGCCGCACGCTGGAAGAGACCGCGCCAGATGTGACCATCACTTCGCCTGATGGGACTGAAACTGTGCTTGAGCTAGAAGAAGTCAGCCCGGGCCGGTTCGAGGCGATTTGGACTGCGCCCGATGTTGGCCTTTATCGTCTGACCGATGGAACGCTCGATAGCGTCATCGCGCTAGGGCCTGCAGCGCCCAAAGAGTTCGAGCAGACCATCGCCACGGGCGATCTGTTGGAACCGGCAGTCGATGGGACGCGGGGCGGGATCGCCGCGATTTCAGGCGGGGATATCGATCTGCGCAGCGTGCGCGAAGGCCGCCCTGCTGCGGGACGCGGCTGGCTTGGTATCACGCCGCGCGGCGCTTATCGCACGGCTGCGATTAGCATCACGCCAGTCTTGCCTGCTTGGGCCTTCTTGCTGATTGCTTCGCTGCTGACCGTCGGGGCTTGGCTGCGCGAAGGGCGCGGGCGCAAAGCTTAAGGCTGAAGATCAAAAGGGGCTGCGCTTTCAGCCCAACCATCAACGTTACAACTGACGCGCACAAAGATGCGCGTTGGCAACGGTTCTGCAACGGTCAGTCCCCGGGTGAATGGTTGCTCGTGCACATGGGGATGCATCAGTGTGCGGGTGGCGAGGACAGTGCCCGCGCTATCCTCGATCCGCCAACCATCGGCGTAGTGGTCCCACCCCGTGTCGGGATGCGCCAGCGTCACGTCGATCTGCCAAGCTGCGCCGGTAGAAGTTGCAGCCATGCCCATGATCTGAGGGGTATCGGCAAGCGCGGGCGGTGCCAGCAAGCATAGCACTGCAAAAGGACGCATCATAGCTTTTCACCCAGCAAGATACGGCGCGGGATCGATGCGAATTCCCGGCTCCAAATCGTCCAGCCGACGATGATGGTCGCGAGGATCATGGCCCACGCGCCGATCAACCAAGCCAGCGCGCCCAGCGCGAAATACATCGCCCGCAACCCGCGGTTAAAGTTCATCGCGGCGCGCACGTTCAACTCTCCGGCTTGGGCGGCGAGGGGGTAGGCAGTCGGGTCGTTTGGGTCCTGCGGCACGGCAGCCATCAAGACAGAACAGTAGCCGAAGACACGGTTGGACCAGACGAATTTCAAAAACGCGGTGACCAAAAATAGCGTCACGAGCCCCAGTTTCACCTGCCAGACCAGCGTCGGCGTTTCGGCCAACATCACCTCTGCCGCGACACCGCGCAGCGGATCGGTATTGCCGATCAGCGCAAGGACCCCGCCAATCGCAAGCAAGCTGGTGGAGGCAAAGAACGACGTGCCTTGCCGCAGACTGGCCAGAATTTGGCTGTCAAAAATGCGCGGATCGCGGGTCACAAACACCTTCATCCAGTCGCGGCGGCGTTGCGCGACAAGCACGGTCACCGAGGGCCGGCGCGCGCTAGGGTGTTCGATCAGCCAACCCAGCAGGATCCACAGACCAACAATCAGGCCTAATGCGACCAAATCAATGACGCCCAGCGCCGCAAGATGAGAGGTAAATATCATCGTCAATCCTTAGCATGGGAAGGACTTCTTGCCAGCGCCGCAAATTGGTTATAATATCTTACCAATTAACGGGGGACTTGCGATGCAGATGCCACAGCCCAATGCCAGCGTGATCGCGCTGAAAGACCAGCTTGCCGCGCGCTTGCGCAGCGTCATGCCCGCTGATGCGGTCATCACCGACATCGCGGAAACCCGCGCCTATGAATGCGATGGCCTGTCCGCCTATCGCTGCCCGCCCCTGCTGGCGGTCCTGCCTGCGTCCACACAAGAAGTGTCTGACATCTTGCGCATTTGTCACGACATGGGCGTGCCCGTCGTGCCGCGCGGATCGGGAACCTCACTGGCGGGCGGCGCGATGCCAACGGCGGATTGCGTGATCCTTGGCGTGGCGCGGCTGAACGCGGTGTTAGAGACTGATTATGCCGACCGGATCATTCGCGTGCAGACCGGACGCACGAACCTGTCCGTCACTGGCGCGGTCGAGGCAGAGGGTTTCTTTTACGCACCCGACCCGTCGTCCCAACTGGCCTGCGCGATTGCGGGCAATATCGCCATGAACTCTGGCGGGGCGCATTGCCTGAAATACGGCGTGACAACGAATAACTTGCTGGGCGTCACGATGGTGATGATGGACGGCACCGTGGTCGAGATTGGCGGCGGGCATCTGGATGCCCCCGGCCTTGATCTGCTGGGTGTCATCTGCGGGTCAGAAGGGCAGCTTGGCGTCGTGACAGAGGCGACACTGCGCATCCTGCACAAGCCCGAAGGCGCGCGGCCCATGTTGATCGGCTTTGACAGCAATGCTGTGGCCGGGGCCTGCGTGTCCGACATCATTAAGGCGGGCGTACTGCCCGTCGCCATCGAATTCATGGACCGCCCCTGTATCGTCGCCTGCGAAGCCTTTGCAAAAGCAGGTTATCCTGACTGCGAGGCGCTGCTGATCATCGAGGTTGAAGGCTCTGACGCCGAGATTGATCACCAACTGGCCCTGATCGGAGAGATCGCCGCACGCCATAACCCCGTGGAAGTGCGCGAGGCCCGTGACGCGGACCAAGCGGCCCGCATTTGGCTGGGCCGCAAGTCGGCCTTTGGCGCGATGGGACAGATCAACGACTACATGTGCCTTGATGGTACAATCCCGGTGACGGAACTACCGCATGTGCTGGACCGTATTCGCCAGATGTCGGCTGAATACGGGCTGGATGTCGCCAATGTGTTCCATGCCGGCGACGGCAACATGCACCCGCTGATCCTGTATAACGCGAACCTGCCCGGCGATCTGGAACGCTGCGAAGAATTTGGCGCGGCGATCTTAAAGCTGTGTGTCGAGGTTGGCGGATGCCTGACGGGCGAGCATGGCGTTGGCATTGAAAAGCGTGACTTGATGCACGTGCAGTTCAATGCCGCCGATCTGGATGCGCAGATGGCGGTCAAGGATGTGTTCGATCCGGGCTGGCTGCTGAACCCAGCCAAAGTATTTCCGCTGGATGCGAGCGAAAGTCACCGCGCGGCGTAGCTTGGGGGCCAGCCCCCAAACCCCCGAGATATTTTTGACCAGAAGAAGGCAGGGCCGCGAATGATGCCGACGAGTGAAGACGAACTTTCGGGGATGATCCGCGATGCTTCTGGCCCGATTTCGGTGCAGGGCGGTGGCACGCGAGGTGTGTTTGCGGACGGTCAAGCATTGTCGACCGCAGGGTTGAGCGGGATCACTCTGTATGAGCCCGGTGCGCTGACGCTGGTGGCGCGCGCGGGTACGCCGCTAGCAGAGATTGAGGCCGCTCTGGCAGCAGAGGGGCAGCGTCTGGCTTTTGAGCCGACAGATATGCGCGCGCTACTCGGCACCAGTGGCGCACCGACCATTGGCGGTATCGTGGCGACCAACGCCAGCGGTCCGCGCCGGATTCAGGTCGGTGCCTGCCGCGATCATCTGCTTGGTGTGCGGTTCGTCGATGGTGCGGGAAATATCGTCAAGAACGGTGGCCGCGTGATGAAGAACGTGACTGGCTACGACTTGGTCAAGTTGCTGGCGGGCGCGCATGGCACCCTTGGCGTCATGACAGAGGTCAGCCTGAAAGTGCTGCCACTGCCGCAAGCTGTTGCGACACTCTCAATCCCGGATCTGGACGCAGCGCAAGCGGTCGCGGCGATGTCGGCCGCGCTTGGCTCGCCCTACGATGTGACCGGGGCGGCGTGGGCGGAAGGCGCGGCGATCGTGCGCTTAGAAGGGTTTAGCGATTCGGTGGCTTACCGCGCGGATCGGCTGGCGGAAGAGTTGACGCAGTTTGGTGCTGTGACGATTGGCGATGTAGATTGGTCGGCAGTGCGCGACGCCCGTGCCTTTGCCGGGCAGCCCGGTGATGTCTGGCGCGTGTCGATCCGTCCGTCGGCGATGCCTGCGATGGTCAGTGCCCTTCGCGCCGGCGGTGACGTCCAAGTTATGGCGGACTGGGGCGGCGGGTTGTTATGGGTTTTGTGTGCGGCGGGGCGCGATCTGCGCACCAGCATCACCAGCGGGCATGCGACCCGGGTGCGGGGCGACGCCAGTGCAGCAATCGCGCGCTTTCATCACGAACCTGCCGCCGTTGCTGCGCTTAGCCGCGGCCTGCGTCAGCGCTTTGACCCGCGCGGAATTCTGAATGCCGGAGTGATGGGCTGATGCAAACGACATTTACGAAGCAGCAACTGCAAGACCCCGGCACGGCGCGGGCAAATCAGATCCTGCGCGCCTGCGTGCACTGTGGTTTCTGCACCGCGACCTGCCCCACCTATCAGGTGCTGGGGGACGAGTTGGATAGCCCGCGCGGGCGCATTTACCTGATCAAGGATATGCTGGAAAACGAGCGGGTGCCCGATGCGAAAACAGTCAAGCATATCGACCGCTGCCTGTCCTGCCTTGCCTGCATGACAACCTGTCCGTCGGGCGTGCACTACATGCATCTTGTTGACCACGCCCGCGCCTATATCAACGAGCATTACAAGCGTCCTATGGGCGACCGGATGCTGCGTTGGGTGCTAGCCCGCGTGCTGCCCTATCCCGGGCGGTTCCGGCTTGCGCTGCTGGGGGCCAAGATCGCGCGGCCTTTTGCCGGGCTGATCCCTGATCCGCGACTGCGGGCGATGATCCAAATGGCACCGAAGGTGATCCCGCCTGTCAGCCGCAATGATGACCCGCAAACCTTTGCCGTGGCCGCGCCCACAATGCGCGTCGCGTTGATGACCGGCTGTGCCCAGCGCGCGCTGAATACAGACATCAACGATGCCACGATCCGCCTGCTGAACCGTCTGGGGGCAGAGGTTGTGGTGCCAGAAGGCCAAGGCTGCTGCGGGGCCCTGACCCACCACATGGGCAAAGAAGCCGAGGCCCATGCTACTGCTGCAAAGAACATCCGCGCCTGGACCGCGCAGATGGATGCGGGCGGGCTTGATGCGATTGTCATCAACACCTCTGGTTGCGGCACGACGGTCAAGGATTACGGCCATATGTTCCGCAATACCGATCTGGCCGACGACGCCGCGCGCGTATCGGCAATCGCCAAGGACGTGAGCGAGGTCATACTGGACCTGTTGCCCGCCAACTCGCCCCATATCGACCTGAATGTGGCCAAGGGCGGCATTGCCGGAACGGATGCGAAGCGCCTGCCATCAGAGCCCAACGTCGAGGGCAGCGGCATGCGCGTCGCCTACCATGCCGCCTGTTCCCTGCAACATGGCCAGCAGATCAAATCCGCGCCCAAAGAGCTGCTAAAACGCGCAGGTTTCACCGTGTTAGAGCCTGCTGACAGTCACCTGTGCTGCGGCTCTGCTGGTACCTACAACCTGATGCAGCCCGAAATCTCTGGCCAGTTAAAGGCGCGTAAAGTGGCCACGCTTAAGGCACTGTCGCCGCAGATCGTTGCCGCGGGAAATATCGGCTGCATGATGCAGATCGGCACGGGCGCAGGTGTGCCGATTGTGCATACGGTCGAACTGCTGGACTGGGCAACCGGAGGGCCACAGCCGCCGGCCCTGACACGGCAGATTACTGACAACCCTGTTCCCAATTTGCGCGGGGCGCCTTAATCCAGCCTGAAACCCGTGCGACCAAGGCCGTATGGACCGTTTTATAAGGCAGGGCATGCGTCATTTTCTGGCACTCGTGATGGCGCTTTGGGCTAGCCTTGCCGCTGCGCAGGATACGAACCTGCAATCCCTTGATACCGGGGAAAGCAGCCGTGGCTGGCAATCGGTCGGCCGTTTGGACATTGCGGGTAGCGGATTTTGTACCGCGTCCCTCATTTCCCAGACGATGATTATTACGGCGGCGCATTGCGTCTATGCCGACGATGGCAGCCTTATTCCGGCCAAAAACTTTACCTTTCTCGCGGGCCTACGTGATGACCGGGCGATGGCCACCCGCGCCGTCATCAAGGTCACGCCTCATCCGGACTATCGACATCACGGCGAGAAACCACAGGACGGTGCCGTGGCCGTCGATCTGGCCGTGCTTGAACTTGAACGCCCGGTCCGTCTGCCAAGCCTGACGCCCTACGGGATCGGCCCCACACCAACAGTGCAGGCCGATGTGGCGGTCGTGTCCTATGCCCGCGACCGCGCAAATGCGGCTAGCTTGCAGCGGGTTTGTCATGTGCTGGATCAATCACGCGGCGTGCTGATGATGTCGTGTTCTGCCGATTTCGGGGCCAGCGGCGCGCCCGTATTTTGGACACAAAACGGGCAGTCGCGCATTGTTGCGATCGTGTCCGCGATGGGCACGTCGAATGGCAAGCAAGTTTCACTTGCTGTGGCGGCGGCCTCTGCCATCGACGCGGTGTTGATTGCGCATAGGTCGAACCAAGGGCAAATCACGCAGGCCCCGCAGGCACCCCAGCCGCGTTTCACCAGCAGCGGCACGCGCAATGACACGGGTGCCAAGTTCGTCAGGCCGTAGCGTCCCCCTCTTGAACCACTGCAAAACGCTCCCCACATCAAGGTCAGGACGGTGCCACAACGGGCCGTCCGTACGATACGCCTGTCCCTTTGCGGGAAGGCGTCACTGTTATCGCTTTGAAAAGGATGACCCGATGCGTAGCTATGATTTAACACCCCTTTACCGCGCCACTGTTGGCTTTGATCAAATCGCCGACCTGATGGACCGCGCTTTGGCCGCCGACGTTGGCCAATCGACCTACCCCCCTTATAACATTGAAAAGACCGAGGATGACGCTTGGCGCATTTCGATCGCTGTCGCTGGTTTTGCCGATAGCGATCTTGGGATCGAAGTGAATGACCGCGCCCTGATCGTGACGGGCCGCAAGTCCGAGGACGAAAGCGCGCGCAAGTTCCTGCATCGCGGCATCGCCACGCGCGCGTTCGAGCGTCGTTTTCATCTGGCCGACCATGTCCGCGTGACGGGCGCGAGCCATGCCGACGGCATGCTGCATATCGATCTGGTCCGCGAAGTGCCCGAAGCGCTGAAGCCGCGCCGGATTGCGATTGAAAAGTCGAACGCAACCCGCACAGATGTTGTGGACGCAAAAGCCGTCAACTGATCCGGTATCAACCGACAAACGAAAGGCGGGCCGATTGGCCCGCCTTTTTTGTGTCCGTTTTGGCAAAGTTTAGAACGTCAATTCAGCCTGATATCCGGTGTCGGGTTGGGTGTCAGTCAAGTTGGCCTTTGCAATTTCATACAGAAACTTAACGCCGCTGGTGGTCGACAGCCAGACCGCAGCCTTGGACGGGGTGAAGGCCAGTAGGCGCAGATCGGGGTCTTGTTTGTCATCCTCGAACCAAGCCGAGGCGACCATGTTCCAGATTTCGTCCAAAACCTCTTTGTCATTGTCATGGGCCAGCGTGCCTTCGACGTTGGCATAAAGGCCGGATTTGGCGTCGGCGATCACAAACCGTGCCTCTGACGGGGTGGCAGATGTGCTATCTACGATCTCTTCGCCTTTGGCGGCGATAAACCAGATTTTCCCATCGCGTGTCATGCGCAGGTTGGGCGACATTGGCACCAGCTTGCCGTCGCTGGTCAGGCCCAGCATGCCGGCCTGCACGTCGTCTACGCGGTCCCAAAAATCGGCTTTTGCGTCCTTAGTCATGGCATTGATCCTTTTGTGTCCGTTGCCGCAAGAACCCGCCAGAAGGGCGATTTGTTCCTGCGGCAACGGCGCGGCGGATCAGGCGTGTTTGCCAAGGGTGTGGTCGGACATATCCATCACGTCCTCGTTCGACTTTTCCCACTGGCGGCGTTCTTCGTCCGTCGCCTTGGGCGAAAACAGCCCCGTCAGCGCATAGAAGATACCGATCACGGGGGCGGTCCAGCAGGCAAAGGACAGCGGAATATACAGCAGATTTTCCAAATTGCCGTCCATGATGCCAAGCCCCAGCGCAGAGATGACAAAGGCACCGCCCGCGTTCCACGGGATCAGCGGCGACATCAATGTGCCTCCCTCTTCGACCGCGCGGGACAGGTTTAGCGTGGAATATCCCATACCGCGATACAGCGGCGCATACATACGGCCGGGCAGCGCGATACTGATGTACGGATCGCCCGCCACCATATTGGTCGCAAAGGATGTCGCGATAGCAGAGGTTTGCACCGCGCCAAAGCTGCTGACGCGAGAGATGATCGCGTTGATGATCGCCTCTAGGCAGCCTGTCCGTTCCAGCGCGCCGCCAAAACCAAGCGCGATCAGGATCAGCGAAATTGTCCACATCATCGATTGGATACCGCCAGAATTCAGCAAGCTGTCGATATCGGCGATGCCGGTGTCGATGCTGTAGCCCGCCTGCGCAAAGGCAAAGACGTCATGCAGCCCGTAGCCTTGCCAAAAGATCGCAACGGCAGCGCCCGCTAACACACCGGCAAACAGCGACGGCAGTGGCGGGTTCTTGGTCAGTGCCAAGCCAATGACCACAACGGCTGGCAGCAATGGCACAAGACCAATAGCGAACTGGCTTTGCAGCTCTGTCGTGATGGCGGTGATGGCGTCAAAGGATGACCCCTCACTGTCGATCAGCGCGAAGCCCGCGATAAGGTAGATCACCAACGCGATCAGCATCGCAGGAACCGTCGTCGGCAGCATATTCTGGATGTGGTCAAACACCGTGGTGCCGGTGACAGCAGGCGCAAGGTTCGTGGTGTCAGAGAGTGGAGAGATTTTGTCGCCAAAGAACGACCCCGACACGACAGCGCCCGCGGTCCAATAGACTGGCACGCCAAAGCCCGCGCCAATGCCCATCAGCGCAAGGCCAACGGTGCCGACCGTGCCCCAACTGGTCCCCAGCGACAGCGACACAACAGCACAAAGGATCATGGCGGCCGCGAGGAAGATCGAAGGGTTCAGGATCGTCAGACCGTAATAGATTAGCGTCGGCACCGTGCCAGATGCGATCCATGTACCGATAATCATACCGACGACGATCAACACTGCGACGGATGGCATCGACACGTGGATCACGTGAAAGATGCCCTCGCGCACGTCCATCCACTTTTGCCCGCGCAACACGCCAAGCAAAGACGTAATCGCAAGGCCGATCACCAGCGGAATATGCGGGGTGAAATCGCCGTAATAGAAAAGTTGAAGCGCCAATAGCCCCAGTGTCAAAACGACCGGCAGAAGCGCCAGCCCCAGTGATGGCAGATTTTTCTCTGACATTGTTCCCTCGATTTTGTTCCTGTTATTGTGAAAACAACGGGAACGTCGGCGGGAAAGTTCCGAAAAACTGGGAACTAAGGGCAGTTTCCTGCCCTTAGCGTTAGTGGGCGGCAGCCCAGTTTGGCCCTTGCCCGGCCTCTACCGCGAGTTTCACATCCAGCTTTACCGCCGGGTCAGAGGCGTTTTCCATGACATCACGGGCCGTCTCGATCAGCTTGTCTTGCGCACCGTCTTCGACCTCGAACAGCAGTTCGTCGTGGACTTGCAGCAGCATCTTGGCGGGCTGGCCTTTGATTGCGTCGGGCATGCGGATCATCGCGCGGCGGATGACGTCAGCGGCTGTGCCTTGGATTGGCGCGTTGATCGCGGCGCGCTTGGCAAAGCCGGCTTGCGGGCCTTTGGCGTTAATCTCTGGCGTGTTGATCTTACGGCCGAACAAGGTCTGGACGTAGCCATGATCCTTAGCGAATTTCACGGTGTCATCCATATACGCGCGGATGCCGGGGAAGCGTTCGAAATACCGGTCGATGAACCCCTGTGCGTCGGCGCGCGGAATGCGCAGGTTGCGCGCCAAGCCAAAGCCGCTGATGCCGTAGATCACGCCAAAGTTGATCGCTTTGGCCTGGCGGCGGATGTCGGGTGTCATGTCTTCTAGCGGGACGTTGAACATCTCTGATGCGGTCAGCGCGTGAATGTCGACGCCGTCGCGGAAGGCTTGCTTCAACTCTTCGATACCCGCGACATGCGCGAGGATGCGCAGTTCGATCTGGGAATAGTCGAGGCTTACCAGCACCTTGCCATCCTCGGCGATAAAGGCTTCGCGGATGCGGCGGCCTTCGTCTGATCGGACGGGAATGTTTTGCAAGTTCGGATCGGTCGACGCCAGACGCCCCGTGTTCGCCCCCGCGATGGAATAGGACGTATGAACGCGCCCCGTTTCGGGGTTGATGTGGTCCTGCAGCGCGTCGGTATAGGTCGATTTCAGCTTGGCCAACTGCCGCCAGTCCAAAATACGGCGCGGCAGATCGTGGATGGTGGCAAGGTCTTCGAGCACGTCAGCGCCGGTGGAATAGGCCCCGGTCTTGCCAGTCGCGGGCTTCTTGCCATCCGGCATGGTCAGGTTCAGCTCGTCAAACAGAATTTCGCCCAGTTGCTTGGGGGAGCCTACGTTGAACTTGCGCCCTGCAAGCTCCTGAATCTCATCCTCTAGCCCGGCCATTTTCTGGGCAAAGGCGTTGGACATGCGCGACAGCGTATCGCGGTCGACTTTAATGCCCGCCATCTCCATCTGCGCCAGCACGGGCACCAATGGGCGTTCCAGTGTTTCATAGACGGTGGTGACGCCTTTGACGTGCAACTGCGGCTTCAGCAGTTCCCACAGGCGCAGGGTGATATCAGCGTCTTCGGCGGCGTATTTTACCGCGTCATCAATTGGCACCCGGTCAAAGGTCACGGCAGATTTTCCGGTGCCAAGAAGCGGCTTAATCGGGATCGGCGTATGGCCAAGATATCGTTCCGACAACGTATCCATGCCATGGTTATGCAGGCCCGCGTGCATCGCGTAGGACAGCAGCATCGTGTCGTCGATCGGGGCAACGTTAATGCCCTGCAACGCGAAAATCTTCGCGTCGTATTTCATGTTCTGCCCGATCTTGAGGATGCTTTCATCCTCTAGCAAAGGCTTCAACGCAGCGAGGCAGGCGTCGAAATCGATCTGCCCCTCTGCCCGCGCGTCAGAGCCGAACAGATCGTCCTGCGCCGCAGCCTTATGCGCCAGCGGGATATAACAGGCCTGCCCAGCGGTGACGCACAGGCTGATGCCCACCAGATCGGCGCGCATTTCGTTCAGCGATGTGGTTTCAGTGTCGACGGCGACGTAGCCGCGTTCCATGATCCGGTCGATCCAGACCTGCAGCGCATCCAGCGTCCGAACGCATTCGTAGCCGTCCGCATCGAACGGCACCTCGTCCGGGGTCGCGACGTTGGCCACCGGGGCGGTTTCGATAACCGGCGCTTCTGCCCCCAAACGATCCGCAATCCGCTTTGTCACAGTGCGGAATTCCATCTCGGCCAAGAAGGCGAGCAGTTTTTCCGGCTCTGGATCACGGATTTCCAGATCATCCAGCCCAAAGGGCAACGTCATATCGCAGTCGAGCTGCACAAGGCGTTTCGACAGCTCAATCTGGGCACGGTGGTCGATCAAGGTTTGGCGGCGTTTGGGCTGCTTAATTTCGGTCGCGCGGTCCAGCAGGCTTTCCAGATTGCCAAATTCGTTGATCAGCAAGGCAGCGGTCTTAATCCCGATGCCGGGCGCGCCGGGCACGTTATCGACAGAATCGCCAGCCAGCGCCTGCACGTCAACGACGCCTTCAGGCGGAACGCCGAACTTTTCGATCACCGCCTCGCGGTCGATACGCTTGTTCTTCATCGGGTCCAGCATTTCGACACCGTCACCGACAAGCTGCATCATGTCTTTGTCAGAGCTCAGGATCGTCACCCGCCCGCCGGCATCCCGCGCCATGTGGGACAGGGTGGCAATGATATCGTCAGCCTCAAACCCTTCAATCTCTTCGCAAGCGATGTTGAACGCACGGGTGGCGTCGCGGGTCAGCGGGATCTGCGGGCGCAGATCCTCTGGCATCGCCTCGCGGTTCGCCTTGTACTGGTCGTACATGTCGTTGCGAAAGGTATGGCTGCCCTTATCAAAAATCACAGCGACATGCGTCGCGGCATCAGGGCCGGCGTTATTTTCAATATAGCGCTGCAACATGTTCACAAAGCCGCTGACTGCGCCGACAGGCAATCCGTCAGAGGCGCGCGTGAGCGGCGGCAGCGCGTGATAGGCGCGGAATATGAAGGCAGAGCCGTCAATCAGATGTAGATGACAGCCTTTTCCAAACGCGTTGGCCATGGTGAACTTCCTCGTTTGGTCGGTTAAAAGGTGATCGCCCGGGCGGTCTTAATGGTCGTCCGCGCCGTCACCCTCAAGCACATATTTCGCGTCGCAATAGCCGCATTCGACAAAGCCTGTCTCTTCGGGAATCGCCAGCCAGACGCGGGGATGGCCAAGGCCACCGTCGCCGCCGTCGCAAGCGACCTTGCGGGTGTGAACGATCTTGGTTTCGGGGGCGGGACGTGTCATTGGCTTGCCTGTCTGTTGTCGCGGGCCAAACCCGCCATAGATCAGACACGACACTAGCCCAGCACCGCCGCCGGTGCCAGCCCCCGCACGACTGCAAAAGGCAACACCATGACCGACAACGCTATCGAAATCTCTGGCCTGACGAAAACCTACGCCGCCACGGGCCGTTCCCCGGCAAAAGAGGCGCTGAAAGGCATCGACCTGAACATCCCGCGCGGGTCGATCTTTGGCCTGCTTGGGCCGAATGGCGCTGGCAAATCGACCCTGATCAACGTGCTGGCCGGGCTGGTGGTGAAAACGTCCGGCAAGGTGAACATCTGGGGCTTTGATCAGGACGAAAACCCGCGCCAATCCCGCGCCGCCATCGGCATCATGCCGCAAGAGCCCAATCTTGACCCTTTCTTTACGCCGCGTGGATCGCTTGATGTGCAGGCTGGCCTTTACGGCGTGCCCAAAGCGCAGCGCAAAACGGACGCTTTGCTGGAACTGATCGGCCTGTCTGACAAGGCTGATGCCTATGCGCGGTCGCTTTCCGGCGGGATGCGCCGCCGCCTTCTTCTGGGCAAGGCGCTGGTCCACAGCCCGCAAATCCTTGTGCTGGATGAACCCACCGCTGGCGTCGATATCGAACTGCGCAACATGCTGTGGCAGAACGTGCGACAGCTGAACGACGAGGGGATGACGATCATCCTGACGACGCACTATCTGGAAGAAGCCGAACAGATGTGCGACGAAATCGCGATCATCAACCACGGTGAAATGATCGTCCGCGACACCACAGCAAATCTGCTGGGCACGCTGGATCAAAAGACATTGGTCATCACACCGGACGCCGATCACCCGAACCTGCCCCCCCTGCCCGGCGGCATCACAGGGCAGCGGCGCGACAACGGCACACTGGCGTTCACATATCAGTCCAGCAAAACCCCTGCGGGGGAAATCCTACAAGCTGTGCGCGACGCTGGAATCACAATCCGCGACGTCACCAGCGAACAGCCTGATCTAGAAGACGTATTCCTGTCCCTCACGTCCGGCCGCTAAAGTAAACGGGACGGCGGGCGGGGCGTCTTGCCCGCCCGACGGCGGGCAACAGCGCCGGACGGCGTTACTCTGGCAACATCCGGCCCAGCCGCTTACCGCCCAGAATATGCATGTGGAAATGCGGCACGTCCTGCACACCATGCGCGCGGGTGTTCGCGATGGCGCGAAATCCGTCATCCACACCGCTGATCCGGCAAACCTCTGCCACAGCTTTCATAAACCCCGCCTGCTCTTCTGCGCTCGCCTCGGCCGCGAAGTGGTCAAGGCTCATGTAAGCCCCCTTTGGGATTATCAGCACATGCACCGGGGCTTGCGGCGAGATATCTTCAAAAGCCAGTGCATGATCGTTTTCAAACACAGTCCGGTTCGGAATTTCACCGCGCAGGATTTTGGCAAAGATGTTTTGGTCGTCATAGTCAAAGGTCATAGCCGTCCTCAATCAACGAATAGGTAAGGTGTTTCCGCCAACGTGCGGGCTGTCTCGTCAGAGACTTGTAGGAATTCCGCAAGCGCCGGCGCGTTTTCTGCCGGAGTCGCGCTTTCGCGGATACGCAGGTGATTAGGGAACTCTGCGTCTTTAATCTGGTCAGACTCAAAGATCACGTCGGCACGGATCGTCGGTAAAAGTTGCGCCAATGCATGCGCCGGCGTCTCTTCCCCAGCGAGCCCAACACGCCGGGCATGGCCGCTTAGAAAGTCGTCCGACAGCCCGCATTGGATTTCAAGCAGCTTGGTCGTGGACCGATCCGAAAAGAAGTCCTGCATCAAGTCAATATTCGCGGTATCAAGACAAATGATCAGGCGGTCGCTGTCGTAGTAATCAAACAGCATCCGCATCAAGGCACGCCGATGCCGCGTCCGCTTGCCAAGGCTACCCTGAATGCCGCCTAGGTCAGGCATGTCAGTGCCTTCCTCGTTGAACAGATAGGCAATCGCCGGGGTTTGCGTGTGCGATTTGATCGCCCCTAGCAAGCGTTTGGCGACATGCCATTTCTTGCAGGCGATGATCAACAGCTCTCGCTCGCGGCCCAGCGTGCTTTCCGATTCCCAGAACCGCGCCGCAAAGCGCCGACCAACCCGGCCCCGCCCGGTCAAAAAGGTAAAAAGGCTGCGGCCTTCGTTCGAAATCTTGAACTCCTGCCGATCCGAGGCGTAAAGAATCCCAAGCCTGGCCTTCAGCTCTTTCGCCTCGGGACTAATCTTGCGGGCGAACAGAGCGTCTTGGCTGAGTAGCAGATCGAAGTGATCGTTGTAGAATGTCACGGGCATGCCGTAATCGGTAAACATCAAAAACGTCAGGGTGCGCGTTTCGATTTCCTTGCTTGGAATCAAGTGCCGCACCACGGTTTGAAAGAATGTCTCGTCCGGGATCCAAGTCGTGCGGAAAAACCGCATGACGTCGCGCCGGTTCTTGGTGAAATCAAGAAGCGCCTCGATCGTGCGCCGCCGAAGACACCACCACTGCGAACCAATCATAACCTGCACATCCGCAGGCACCGGACGGGTCCAACCCAGCTTGCGCTGCGCCCAAAAGCTCCAGTAAAATCGCCGCTTTTGCGTGCGTTCATTGAACCAATGGCGATAAATCAAACGCTCTTCTTTAAAGCCCGTTTTGATCCATTCGCTGTCGTAAAAGTCAAAGCTTTCGACATAGTCTTTGTCGTGGCGATCCAGAAAATCATGCGCATAACTGGCCGACTTGATCGCCATGCAGTCGCCAGACACCATGTAAAAATGGGTTGCGCGGGGAAACGCCTCGACCGCGGCCTCGACCGCGTAAAGCGTTGCTTGCACAAGGCTCCACTCACCCCAGCCGCATTTGATCCGGCGGCGTGCAAAGGCAACATTCGGATTGTCATGCAGCGCAGCCTGAATAAGGGCATAAGCCTCTTTCGGGGCGCGGGCATCAAAGTGAATCGCGATGCAGTCACCAGCCGCCGTCAGTTGCCGGGCCTGCTGGATGATCGCATCAGGGTCTTTGTGGCAGAGAAGAATAAAAGCGATTTTTGCCATGAAAAGGCCGTTATGCTCCAGTTTACCGACGTCCATAGCCGTCATAGCGTGAACGGCCCCTGAACATACAGGGTTTCTTTGCATTTCCCAGTCCACTAAGACAGGACCGGAAGCGACTTTCGGCAGTTCAGTCCGAATAGGAAGGGTAGACACGATGGGTTTTCCAGGCACCTGGATGACGGAAAGCGAAAGCATGGTTTACCGCGTGGTGCCAAAGTGCGCCTGCTCGACCATCGGTCAGATCATGTACTACTCGGACCACGGCACGTTCTTTGATGGCGACATCCACGACGCTCAGGCTGGCATGCACAAATGGGCGATGGATGACAGCCAGCCGCTGATTAATGCCAACGTGAAAGCGCATAAAAGCTATGCCTTCACCTGCGTGCGCAACCCCTACACCCGCATCCTGTCGTCCTTCTTTGACAAGATCTGCGGCATCCAGCGCAATGGCCGCCGCTATCGCGGGAACCTTGTCCCGCTGCTGATCCAAAAATACGGCATTGAAGTCGGCGATCCCGAAACCGGGTTTGAATTCGATCAGATCCAATCATTCCGCCGCTTCCTGCTTTTCGCCCGCGACACCATCCGCTGGCGCCGCCCGATGGAGCCTGACATCCACTGGTCAGCAATGTCAGGTCACATCTCGACGTTCATCGTGAACGGCGGCACCTATGACAAAATTTTCTGGACCGAAGCCTTCAACGACGGGATGCAGGACGTGCTGTCGGCCGTCGAAACACCGCATAAAGTCGATCTTGCGACGATTCCGCGCTTCAACGAAAGCGAAGGCCACGGCCCAAAGCGGCTGCACAAAGTGTCAGACTATTTCGACGACCTGTCGATGCATCTCGTCTATGAAATCTATAAGAAAGATTTCCAGCTTTTCCGTTATGATTTCGAAAACCCAGACAACAAGATGCCAACGGGTGAAATCGACCTTGCAGAGGTCCATGCCAAGCTTGGCGAGTAGTTAAGGACGCACCGCAGCAGGGGGGCTAGCCCCCCCGCCGCCTTCGGCGTCACCCCCCAACATATTTTTATTCGGGTGAAATTAATCCCCTATTAAGCTCAATGGCCTTGGATAGGCGAGCGGTACAGGCAGACATGCCGATGACCGCTGACGGTGAAAGCCGCCATTCCAGGGTGCGCACCAAGTGACAAAGTCTGGAATGGCGCACCCACTTAAGTTTTCACCCGAACAAAAATATGTCCGCCGGAGGCTTCTTTAGTTCGATTTCTGATCGACATCTGCAGCGGCACCGCTACCTCCTGTCATGCACAAATCAGGACGGTTGGGACATGGTTGCAGTACTTATTCTGGGTTCAGGCCCATCCGTCATGGATTGCGAGCATTGGGAAAGAGGGCCATTCGACCGCATCGTCGCGATCAACAATGCTTGGCGTGTGCGGCCTGATTGGGATGATCTTATCCATCCAAGCGATTTTCCGGTGGAGCGCAGACCTTCGTCTTTATCGGCATCCCAACACATCGTTACTGCAAACGCATATGTCCCGGCCCAAAACGACTTTGGCGGGTTTGTCTATGCAGGGGGGACGATGGCATTCACGGCGGGGTACTGGGCGCTGTCCGCGTTAAGGCCATCGGTGATGGCCTTCTTGGGTTGCGATATGGTTTACCCTGCGACTGGCCCTACTCATTTTTATGGCACCGGCGCGCCCGACCCCTTGCGGCAGGACGTCACCCTGCGATCGCTTCCGGCAAAGTCGGCGAGGCTTCAGATCATGGCGGCGCGAGCGGGATGTGCGTGCATTAATTTATCGACGGCGGACAGCCAATTGGTGTTCCCCCGCGGGAATCCGAGTGGCCTTCCCGCCGCAGCGCTTCCCTATGACCAAGCAATCGCCGCAGGTGCGGATGCGGAGGAAGCGCGGCTGAACTATTACGTCCCCAGCGGCAAATACTGGAAAGAAGAAGATCGCTTTGATCCAGCCGCAATTGATGCGCTGGATGCAATGTGGCTTTCAGCCGTTCAGAACTCTTTGGCGTCGTAGGCGCAAAGATCGCGGATCAGGCAGGCCCCGCATTTTGGCTTGCGCGCGACGCAAGTGTAGCGTCCGTGTAGGATCAACCAGTGATGCGCATGGCGCTGGAAATCTGCGGGAACGTGGTCCTCGATCTTGCGCTCAACAGCGTCGACATCTTTGCCCGGCGCGATGCCGGTACGGTTACCGACACGAAAGATATGGGTGTCCACAGCCTGCGCCGGGTGGCCCCACCACATATTCAGCACCACATTGGCCGTTTTGCGACCAACACCGGGCAAAGACACCAAGGCCGCGCGGGAATTGGGGACCTCTCCACCATAGTCGTCGACGAGGATCTGGCTTAGCTTGATGACGTTCTTCGCCTTCTGCCGGAACAGGCCGATGGTCTTGATATGCTCTGTCACGCCGTCAATCCCCAACGCCAGCATCTTCTGCGGCGTATCGGCGATAGCGAACAGATCGCGCGTCGCTTTGTTGACGCCCTTGTCAGTGGCCTGCGCCGACAGGGCCACAGCGACAACAAGGGTATAGGCGTTTACATGATCAAGCTCGCCTTTCGGCTCGGCCTCGGCCGCTTCAAACCGGGTAAAGATTTCGCGGATCGTCTGATAGTCGAGTTGTTGTGTCATACGCGCTTTGTGCCCTGCCCCGGCACCTAAGCGCAAGTTCCGGGTCGCCTGCTGCAGCGGTAATCCTTAAGATTAAGATCATGGAACATGCACCTTATCATTACGATGTCATGGCGCGGGCGATCGCACTGATTGATGACCGCGCGGGCGCGCCACTGTCCTTGACAGAACTTGCCGAGTCCCTTGGCATGAGCACCAGCCACGTGCAGCGCGTATTCACCACTTGGGTTGGGGTATCGCCCAAAAGGTATCAGCAGTTCCTAGCCTTGGATCATGCAAGAGAGTTGCTGCGCGATAATTTCACCACATTAGACACCGCGGCAAAGGTCGGCTTGTCCGGCAGCAGTCGCCTGCATGACCTGTTCATCCGGTGGGAGGCGATGACACCCGGGGAATTTGCCCGCAAAGGTTACGGGCTGACAGTGTTCTGGGGATGGTTCGACAGCCCCTTTGGCCCGGTCCTGTCGATGGCGACAGACAAGGGGCTTTGCGGTTTGGCTTTTGCAGCAGAGTCCGGTCCACAGGCGGCGATGGCTGACCTAACCGCGCGGTGGCCCGCCGCGACTTATATCGAGGCACCGGACAGTATTGTGGAATGGACGCAGGCCGCGTTGACCGGTGTGGGCGAGGCGCGGCTTTTGATGATCGGCACTCCGCTTCAAATCCAAGTCTGGGAAGCGCTTCTGCGCATTCCGTCCGGGCATGTGACGACCTATAGCGAGATCGCGAAATGCATCGGCCGGGACAGGGCCGTGCGCGCCGTCGGCACGGCTGTCGGGCGTAACCCTGTCAGCTTGCTGATTCCGTGCCACCGCGCCCTACGCAAATCGGGGGCGCTGGGTGGGTATCATTGGGGTCTGCCAGTGAAACGAACCCTTCTGGCGTGGGAGTCGGCACGTGAAACACAATCGTTAGATCAGCGGAACCTTGCCTGATAGTTGCGCGTTATTGGATAGCGTGGATGATTGCGGCATATAAGCCCCATCACCATACCCGGATGACCGGGGGCATTAATGAAAGAGATTCGCATGATCACCATGACCCGTTTGAACCTGACACTCGCAACCGCCGCACTGGCCCTGACGACAGCGTGCGCTGGCACCGGTGGTCCAAATGACAACGTTATGACCGGCCAAGGTGCTGCCATCGGTGCGGGCCTGGGTGCCTTGGTTGGCGCTGCCACTGGCGACGACAAGAGTGAGCGTATCCGCAACGGCCTGATCGGTGCATCCTTGGGTGCCGCTGCTGGTGCAACTGTCGGCAACCAGATGGACAAGCAAGAGCAGGAACTGCGCAACCAGTTGGGCGGCAACGTCGGCATCGTGAACAACGGCCAGAACCTGACCGTGACCCTGCCGCAGGATATCCTGTTCGCCACGAACTCCACCTCTGTTTCCGGTGCGGCGCAAGGCAACTTGGCGACACTGGCCAATTCGCTGCGGCAGTACCCCAACTCCACCGTCAACGTGATTGGTCACACCGACGATGTGGGCGATGCAGCGTTCAACTTTGATCTGTCCCAGCGCCGCGCGCAGGCCGTGTCCGCTGTTCTGGCCAACTACGGTGTGTCCAACGCACGTATCCGGTCCATCGGCCGGGGTGAAGACCAGCCGGTCGCAACGAACCTGACCGCCGAAGGCCGCGCGCAGAACCGCCGCGTCGATATCGTCATCACGCCGAACTAAACCACGCTTTTGCCGTGACGACACATTGGGCTGCCCTTCGGGGTGGCCCTTTTTGTATGTGACATCGCGAAATTGGTTATATATCCTGACCACCTTAGGTCAGGGAATGTTATGCCGTTCGAGCGTGTTACTCAGGAGAAGCTATCTATCGGCATCGCCCGCCAGATCGAGGATCTGATCCTGCGCGGCATACTGCGCCCCGGTCAGCGCCTGCCGTCAGAGCGCGAGCTAAGCGAGCGGATGGAGGTGTCGCGCCCATCCCTGCGCGAGGCGCTGGCTGACCTGCAGCATCGTGGCTTGCTTACGGCACGGGCTGGGGCGGGTGTCTATGTTGCTGACGTGCTGGGCAGCGCCTTTGCCCCTGCGCTGATTGATCTGTTCGCCGATCACCCGGTCGCCTTGTTCGACACCATCAGTTTTCGCCGCGACATGGAGGGGCTGGCCGCCGTCCGCGCGACCAAGCATGGCACCGATACGGATCTTGCCGTGATCGATACTATTTTCAAGAAGATGGAAGCAGCCCATCGCAAGGCTGACCCCACAGACGAGGCGCAGCTGGACGCCGATTTCCACCTCGCCATCATCGAGGCGAGCCACAACATCATCCTGCTGCATATGATGCGGTCGATGTATGATCTGCTGCGGCAGGGCGTGTTTTATAACCGGGCTGTTATGTTCCAGCAGCGTTTAACGCGCGGCGATCTGGTTGGGCAGCACCGTGCCATCAACGTCGCGATCCAAAACCGCGATGCGGCAGGCGCCCAGGCTGCGATCAATGCGCATTTGGACTACGTGCAGCACGCGCTAGAGGATCAGCAAACAGCCATTCAGAACGAAGGCTTCGCCCGCAAGCGTCTAGATATCGAACGCCAACGCTAGAAATGAAGAAAGCCCCGGCGCTATTCGCGGCCGGGGCTTTTTCCTAAGATGGTCAGACGCAGCTTAGTGCATCTTTGCCTTAACCGTGGCGATCGACTCGTCGATCAGCGCGTTGGCGCGGGCAGCGTCCATGTTGCTGGCAATCACGTCCTTCGCGGCAGCGACAGCGACAGTCACAGCACGGTTTTGCACGTCCTTGACGGCGGCAGCGCGGGCGCTTTCCAACTGCTCTTCAGCGCTTGCCAGACGGCGGGCGATGGATGCAGCGATGTCGTCCTTAGACTCTTGCGCAGAACGCTCTGCTTCGGTGCGGGCGTTGGCGACGATGCGGTCAGCCTGCTCTTGCACTTCTTTTTGCTTACGCTCATACGAGGCCAGCAGCGTCTGTGCTTCTTCACGCAGGGCGCGGGCTTCGTCCAGGTCAGACCGGATACCATCAGCGCGCGCATCGAGCATCGCACCAATCTTCGCCGGAATTTTCATGTACATCAGGATCGCGATGAACAGGATGAACGCCAGCAAAACGATGAAGTTCGTGTTCCGCAGCGAAAAGAAGGGACCCGTCGCAGCCATGGCGGGGGACGCCAGAACCGTGAACAATGGGATCATCAGATAACGCATGGTTTACCCTTTCATCCGGTTTGCGACAGCCGCGTCGATTGCGGCCTGATCGGCGTTTGTGCCCATGGCAGCGACGAGCGCTTGCGCCACGTCCTTTGCCACGATGGCGACGTTGTCAGTCGCGCTGGCACGGATTTCGGCGATATTCGCCTCTGCCGCAGCGGTCTGAGTCGCAATCTTTGCATCGGCCTCGGCCAATGCTGCGTCCAGGTCAGCCTGCGCAACTGCGCGGGCTTCGTCACCGATACGGTTTGATTCTGTACGGGCGTCAGCAAGGGCCTTTTCATAGACCGCTTCAGCCTCTGTTGCGCGCAGTTTGAAGTCTTCTGCGGCAGCAAGATCATTTGAAATGGTGCCCGACCGTTCCGCCAACACACCGCTAATGCGCGGAAGGGCGATCCGGGACAGGACCAGATAGATCACGACTAGCGCGATCAGAAGCCAGAAAATCTGGTTCGGAAAAGTCGAGAAATCAAGCTGCGGCATGCCCGCTTCGACTTCTTGTGCGACGTCTGCAGTAGCCATCTGTGTCCCCGGTTACCGTTGGTTTCAACGATCCGACGCGAGGGTTGCCCCGCGCCGGAAAGTCGTAAGGATGTTGTTCAGCGTATTAGGCTGCGAACATCAGCAGCAGAGCGATGAGGAACGAGAAGATCCCCAGTGCTTCTGCGAAGGCCAGGCCGATGAACAGCGTCGCAGTTTGCGAAGCAGCGGCCGAAGGGTTGCGCAGTGCGCCAGCCAGGTAGTTGCCGGCAACGTTGCCAACACCCAGAGCGGCCAGACCAGTACCGATGCCTGCGAGGCCGGCACCGAGGAATTGACCCATGCTTGCGATATCGCCTTCCATAATCTTATCTCCTTACGATGGTGGAATTGCGTTGGTGGTTCGTAGACTTACTTGTGGTCCTTGGCTCAGTGAGCCGGGTGCAGTGCATCCTTGAGGTACACACAAGTCAGAATGGCAAAGACGTAGGCCTGAATACCGGCCACGAGGACCTCGAGGCCATAGATGGCTGTGATCGCGAGGATCGACACAGGGCTGACGATCGCGAGGCCAGCGAATGCGGCGAAAACCTTCATGACGGCGTGACCAGCGGTGATGTTACCGGCCAGACGGACAGAGTGGCTAACAGGGCGCACGAAGTAGGAAATCAGCTCGATCACGGCGATGATGGGGCGCAGGAACAGCGGTGCTTCGGACATCCAGAACAGTTTCAGGAAAGACGGACCGTTCAGGACGAAGCCGAGGATGGTCACACCGAAGAACACGCCGAAACCAAGGACCGCTGTCACAGCGATGTGGCTGGTGGTGGCAAAGGACATTGGCAGCAAGCCAAGGAAGTTGGCGAACAGGATGAAGACAAACAGTGTCATGACATAAGGGAAATACTTCAGACCCTCTTTGCCGCAGACATCTTCGACCATCTTGTGTGTGAAGCCGTAGAACAATTCGCCGACCGACTGGACGCGGCTCGGGATCGTGGCGCGGCCACGGGAACCGACAACGAACAGCAGAACAACGCAAAGGACGGCCAGCGCCAACCACAGCGTTACGTTCGTTGGGGTGTACCAATGCACAGCGCCGTCACCAAACAATGGCTTAACGATGAACTGGTCCAGCGGGTGAAACACCAGGCCGCCAGCGTCATGCGCTGCGTCGGCACCATGTGCCACCGCGTCGCCGCCGTGGGCCGCAGTCGCTTCTGCGCCGTGGGTCGCTGCTTCGGTCGTCTCGGTTGCCGTATGACTAGCCACGTGTGTCACCCTCGTTCTTGGCAGTCGGCCCCTCTTGGCCCGCCAGTTGTTTCTTCTGCACTTCGTCGGCAGACCTGATCATGGTTTTGATACCAGCGGCCAGACCCAACAAAACGAACAGCACCAGAAAAAGCGGAAGAGTTCCAAAGAACCGATCCAAACTGTATCCGATGCCAAAACCGATCCCAAGACCGGCGACAAGCTCGATCACCATCCGCCAGGCAAGCTGCCCTTGGTAGTGACCGTCGGTTTGACCATTATCCTGCGCGACTGTGCGCCGGGCCGCCAATTTCGCCTCTAACGCCTGAAGGCGAGTGGCATGGTCGGCTGGGTCCGGGCTGTCTGACACGCGGTAAATGTCCCGTAAATTACTTGGCTTCGTCTAAGCGGCGTGGGGCTGCGAGTCAAGGCAGGGGTATATTGCCCCAAACGCCTGAAAAACATGACTTATCCTGAACAGAGATTCGGTAAGTCGACCGCCAAACACCCCTATTTCCGCATATATCAAATTCAACCAATCGGTTGACGATCACCGCAACGCGCCCCTAATGGCCGCATGACACAAGATCTGGACACAACCTTTGCCGCACTGGCCGACCCAACGCGCCGCGCCATTCTGGCGATGCTGCTAGAGGACGATATGGCCGTCACCGATGTGGCAGAGCCATTCCAGATGTCGCTTGCTGCGATCTCGAAACACTTGGGGGTGCTGTCTGCTGCTGGTCTGATCTCTCAGGAAAAGCGGGGCCGGGTCAAATGGTGCAAGCTGGAACCGGACGCCCTGCGCTCTGCCGCGGTGTGGATGCAGGGGTTTGGCCAAATTGGCGGGATCGACCTTGATGCCTTCGAGGCGTTTTTGGACCAGCAATTGCAAACGGGTCCAGATGTAAAAAAGGCCGTCCGATCAGATGATCAGGACGGCCCATACTCGTAAAAGAAAACGGGTTTACCGAAGACCAAACAGGCTCAGGACGGCCAAGACGACGACGACGAGGCCAATGATGTAGATGATGCTGCGCATGGGGTGTTCCTTATATTATCTGTGAGCAAACACGCATCCGTGAGCAAAGTTCCCTACCGATCTGTATTAGTTTAATCGGTTGTTAGCTGTGTCACTGGTCGCAAGCGCAGTTGGTTGCTTGCTTAGCTGTACCGCCAGAATGCCTGCCGCGATGATGATGACACCCACGACATCAAGCGGGCCGATTTGTTCACCCAGAAACCCGGCAGCAATCACGACCCCAAGGAACGGGTTCAAAAAATGAAACGTGCTGGCGCGCACGGCACCGATCCGGCCGACCAGCAAAAACCACACCCATGTCGCCGCAAGCCCCGGGATCAGCGTTGTATAAAAGAACGCAGCGATCAGCGTCCAATTCCAGTCCACGACAAAGGGTTCAAAGATGACAGCGGGGATCGCGGTCAGGACGGCCCCCACCAGCAGTTGCAGCCCGACAATCGCCAGCACATTGCCGCCAGACGACGCGCCCATCACGGCCAAGGTTGCCGCCGTCAGGGAAAAGACGCCCACGATCAGCAGGATGAGCCCCAGCACATCGGTGCCCCCCGACAACCGCGCGCCCATAATCAGGACCACGCCTATAACGCCCGCAGCCAGCCCTGCGATGCCAAGTGGGCGCACGCGCGTGCCAAACAGCAACCATCCTGCGATCGCCACAAGCAGCGGCATGGTCGACGCGATGATCGCCGCCAGTGACGCCTGTACGGTCTGCATCGCGACAAAATTCAGGCCCAGATACAGCGCATTCTGGCACAGGCCAAAGATTACGACCCCGGTCCATTGCCGCTTTGTCAGGCGAAACGACTGGCCCAGCGCCCAAGCAATCGCGCAGCCCAGCAAACCTGAAATCAGAAACCGCAGCGACAGCGCCGTCAGCGGCGGCGCGTATTGCACGATAATCCGCGCCGAGGTGAAGGCAGAGGACCACATCGCGGCAAAAGCGAAGCCCATGAAAAGAGACTTGAAATCCATATCACCTCAAACGCAAAAAGGGCCGCCCGAGGGCGACCCTTTCGTTAATTCCTGCAAGATGCAAGATCAGCCGTTCACGCTGTCCTTCAGCGCTTTGGCGATCGTCATTTTGACAACCTTGTCGGCGTCTTTCTTCATCTGCTCGCCCGTGGCGGGGTTACGAACCATCCGCTCTGGACGCTCGCGGCAATAAATTTTGCCAACGCCGGGAAGCGTAACGGCACCGCCGCCAGACACTTCTTCAGTGATGATCGCGACGACGGCGTCCAAAGCGGCACCGGCGGACTTTTTGTCCATGTCGGTCTTTTCAGCCAGCGCTGCGACAAGTGCTGCCTTGGTCATCGGTTTCGTTGCCATTGATCGTATCTCCCTTAAATGATCCCCGCCTATGGGGCCGGTTGGTCGCGTTTAAACGTTATGTTGTGGGACACCACAACGGTTTGCTGCCTCGTGCAAGCGCAAATTTACAAAAAAACGCTTATTTCGTGGGGTTCAGAGGAAAGCTGTCTCTTCAAAGCTACGCAATTTGCGACTGTGAATGCGTTCAAGTGGCATTTCGCGCAGTGTTTCCATCGCCCGGATGCCAATCATCAGGTGATTTGCGACCTGACTGCGATAGAAATCCGACGCCATGCCGGGCAGTTTCAGCTCTCCGTGCAGGGGCTTATCGCTGACGCAAAGTAATGTACCGTAGGGCACGCGGAACCGAAAGCCATTGGCGGCGATGGTCGCGCTTTCCATATCCAGCCCCACGGCGCGGGACTGCGACAGGCGCTGCACCGGGCCGGAATGGTCGCGCAGTTCCCAGTTGCGGTTGTCGATGGTGGCAACGGTGCCGGTGCGCATAATGCGCTTTAGCTCATAGCCCTCCAGCTGGGTCACAGCCTCGACCGCGTCTTCTAGGGCGATCTGGATTTCTGCCAGCGCCGGGATCGGCACCCAGACCGGCAGGTCATCATCCAGCACGTGATCTTCGCGCAGATAGGCATGGGCCAGCACAAAATCCCCCAGCCGCTGCGAATTGCGCAGACCTGCGCAATGCCCGACCATCAGCCAAGCGTGCGGACGCAGGACGGCGATATGGTCGGTTGCAGTCTTGGCGTTCGACGGGCCGACGCCGATGTTCACCAGCGTGATCCCTGCACCGTGCTTCCGCTTTAAATGATAGGTCGGCATCTGCGGCAGCTTTGCCGGGGCCTGCATCGGCGCATCCGCGTCCGTGATGATCTGATTGCCTGGTCCGACAAAGGCGGTATAGCCGCTGTCCGGGTCTGCCAGCATCAGACGGGCAAAGGCCTCGAACTCCTCAATATAGAACTGGTAGTTGGTAAACAGAACGTGGTTCTGAAAATGCTCGGCGTTGGTGGCAGTGTAGTGCGACAGGCGCGCCAGCGAATAATCGACGCGCTGCGCGGTAAAGGGCGCTAAGGGCGCGGCACCGTCGGGATAAAGGAACCCATTCCCATTCACGATGTCATCATGGGTCGTGGACAGGTCCGGCACGTCAAAGATGTCGCGCAGATGGAAATCTGCGGCACCATCTTGCGGCACCGTGACGCTCGCGTCGTTCGCAACAGCAAAATGCACGGGCATTGGCGTCGTGGACACACCAATCGTGACGGGCACGCGGTGGTTCTGCATCAGCAGGCCGATCTGCTGTTCCAGATAATGCCGGAACAGATCAGGCCGCGTCACTGTCGTCGAATAGGTCCCCGGCTGCGGCACATGGCCAAAGGACAGGCGGCTGTCTGTCGGGGCAAAGCTGGTCGTGGTTAGGCGAATTTCGGGATAGTAGGCGCGATAGCTGACGTCGGATTGACCGCTGCGGAGCACCTCTTGGAAATGCCGAGACAGGAAACCGGTGGCGGCCTCATAAAGCTCGCACAGGCGCACCACAGCAGCGGCGGCATCATCAAAGGTTTCGGGGGCTGCCACATCAGGGCAGCGCAAATGGCGGATTTCGGTCATGGTTGGCCCTCGAATAGCGGTGTCAGTTCAAATTTGGTCACGTCGACGAGCCCTAGATCGCTGATCCGCAATTCTGGAATCACGACCAGCGCTAGCAAGGAGTGTTGCATATAGGCGTTGTTCAGCGTGCAGCCGCAGTCGGCCATCGCGGCGACCATGGCGTCCGCCGCGGCTGCGACCATTGCCGCAGGGCGATCAGACATCAGGCCAGCGATGGGCAGTTCGACCAGCGCGATTTCGACGCCATCTTTCCACACTGTGATGCCGCCGCCCACTTCGCCAAGCCGGTTTGCAGCCTTTGCCATGCAATCCGCGTCCGTGCCGACCACAATCATATGGTGACTGTCATGCGCCACGGTCGACGCGATGGCCATGTCCCCGGTATAGCCAAAGCCCGAGACAAAGCCGTTTGTCACGCCGCCGGTGCCGCGGTGCCGCTCAACCAGCGCGATCTGGCAGACTTCGCCTGTCGCCTGAACGCGGCCTTCGGTGACGGGGAGTTCGAATTTCAGCGACTTGGTTGGCGCCTGATTTTCCACAACGCCGATGACCTTGGCGGTGACGGCATTCGCCCCTTGGGGGGCCGGGATCGCGAAATCCGCGGCACCTAGCACCTTGCCCAGATGCACCGTCTGCCGCGCGGCACTTGGCCAGTCATAATGCGGGCAATCGACTGTAATCTTGCCATCTATGGCCACTGTCCGCCCCCGTGCGATCACATGTTCGATCGGTAGTGTGACCAAGTCGGATGTCAGGATCATGTCAGCCCGCCGCCCCGGCGCGATAGAGCCAAGTTCGCGTTCCAGCCCGAAATGCGTCGCGGTATTGATCGTTGCCATTTGCAGCGCGATGACCGGATCGCAGCCGCAGGCAATGGCGTGGCGCACAACGCGGTTCATGTGGCCGTCATTCACCAGCGTCCCCGCCATGCAATCGTCGGTGCACAGGATAAAGTTTCGCGGATCAAGGCCGCGTTCTGTCACCGCCGTGATCTGGCTTTCGACATCATACCAAGCCGACCCCAGCCGCATCATACTGCGCATGCCTTGCCGCACGCGGGCGATGGCGTCGGATTCAGCGGTGCCTTCGTGGTCATCGGCGGCGCCGCCAGCGGCATAGGCATGGAACGGGATACCCTTGTCGGGGCTCGCGTAGTGGCCGCCGACAGTCTTGCCCGCGTTCATCGTCGCCGCCATTTCCGCCAACATTTGCGGATCGCCATTGATGACACCCGGAAAGTTCATCATTTCGCCCAAGCCAACGATACCCGGCCAAGACATCGCCTGAGCGACGTCTTCTGCCGTGATCTCATACCCTGTGGTTTCCAAGCCGGGGGCAGAGGGCGCGCAGGACGGCATCTGGGTAAAGATGTTCACGGGCTGCATCAACGCCTCGTCATGCATCATCCGCACACCGTTCAGCCCCAACACATTCGCAATCTCGTGCGGGTCGGTGAACATAGTTGTCGTGCCATGCGGGATTACGGCGGCAGCAAATTCGGCGGGCGTCAGCATGCCGCTTTCGATATGCATATGCCCGTCGCACAAACCGGGGATCAGATAACGCCCAGCGCCGTCAATCACTTCGGTCGCGCCGCCGATGCAATGGCTGGCGTCAGGGCCAACATAGGCAAAGCGGCCATCAGCAACGGCAACCTGCCAACCATCCAGAACCTCTCGGGACTGGACGTTGACCAGACGGACGTTGCGAACGACCAGATCGGCTGCGTCGCGACCAGCGGCGACGGCAACAAGGCGGGGGGCAGTTTCAGCCCAAGTGGGAATATGATGTGACATGGCGAAACGTGACACCAAAGCCCGCCCCGCTTCAACCCCGGCCTAGGGTAGTTTGTGCAATTCCAGCGGTTTCTGACCGGGATTAAGCCGCAGGATCGCCAAATTCAGCGCCGTCGCGATAGTGACCCAGACCAGATAAGGCACAAAGGCAAGGCCAGCCCACAGATCAAGCTGAAAGTGCGTAATCGTCGCGCCCAAGATCGCCAGCCACAGTGCCACGATAATCACCAGCGCGCCCTTAATCCGCCGCGCACCAAAGAACACCGGAGTCCACAGCGTATTCAGGGCGATTTGCAGCGCCCAAAACGCCATGGCAAAGGCATTGCCGTCTAGCGGCGCAACGCGTGCGCCAGCAAAGGCGATCAGCAGATAGATCGTCGTCCACATCACGGGAAAGGCCCAGTTCGGCGGCGTCCAAGCTGGCTTTTGCAGGCTCTTGTACCATGCACCTGTCGGAAACAGCATCCCGGTTGCGCCAGCGGCGACCGTGGCGGCCAGAAAAATCGCGAACAAGGTGATGGACATGAAAGTGCCTTTCTTAAAGCTTCACGCATAACCTAGGGCTGATACGGGTCCACGCCAAGCTGCACGCTAACGTAGATCATTGGGCAAAGAAAAAGGCCGCCGCAGTTTCCCGCGGCGGCCCCGTAAATCGCTAACGGACGTGCCGATTAGTTGGCAGGACCAAAGCTTGCCAGATAGGCGTAAAGGTCAGCGGCTTGACCCGCATCACGCACCTGATAGGCCATTTTGCTGCGGGCACGCTTGTCGTCCAGCGCGTCGCGCAGGAAAGCGGTTGGGTTCTGGACGTAGCCGACAAAGCTTTCCTCGTCCCAAGCCGTACCGATTTCACCGTAAGCAACCAGAGCGTCGCCATAGTTAAAGCCTTCGACGCTGGCCGGCATGTGGCCAGCAAGACCATACAGGTTCGGGCCAACCTTGGCGTTACGGCCAGCCAGCACTTCGCCCGACACGGGGTCTTGCACAACGTGACAAGCGACGCACTGACGGTTGAACTGCTCTTCACCGCCAGCAACGTCGCCGGTGGGGGCCGCCATGTGGCTTTCAGCAAAAGCGGGCGCGGCGAAGGTCGTCATCGCCAATGCAAGAGTTGTAAGTTTCATCGTGTTCTTCCTTCGAGGTGGAATTCAAATGTATCTGCGCAGGTCTAAGCTTGATTTAGCGTCCTGCGCCACGGCGTCCAGATCATTCGCCTGATAGGCGCGGACATCGCGCCGGGGTGCACCGGACATTGCCCTAGTATGATTGGCCGCACAACTGCGCCTTTGGTCGCGCCCATGCGACATGACGCCTTAGTGATCGGCGTGGGCGCCGTGATCAGCGGCGATATTGCCCGAATCCTCGACCTTGAAAACAACATCAAGGCGGCCGGCCTTTTCAAACACAAGCGTCGCGGGAACGCTTTCGCCGGCTTCCAACGGATCGCCATTCAGGCCCATAAACATGACATGCAGCCCGCCGGGCGCAAAGCTGACGGTGCCGCCAGCTGGGATCGTCACGCCGTCCATCTGGGTCATCGTCGCGATACCGTCGACGGTGGCACTGTCGTGCATCATCACGCGGGGGAAATCAGCCTCTATCGCGACAAGGGTGTCGTCTTCGGTGCCGGAATTCAGGATCGTCAGGTAACCAGCCCCGGTCATCGCCGTCTTTGGCGTCGCGCGGGCAAAGGGGTGTTCGACATGCAAATCGCCAACCTTATAGTCGTGGCCCATCGCAAAGCCGGGCAAAATGGCCACGGACAGCGCAATCATCAGGCGGGTCAAAGACGTCATGGTGGGATCCTTCGTATCGGTCATCGTCACTGACCTATGCAGTCTGCTGCCTGCGTGAAAGGGGCGAATGGCCGCAGTTTCGCGACCCGTGCGGAAATTTGCCGTAGGCGTATCCGTTTTGGTCTGCCATAGTTTCCCCCTAGCCCGGCATAGACCGGACGGAACAGACGAAAACCGGGAGGAATACAATGAACTACACTGGACGCACCGCGCTGGCCGCCTTGGCGCTAAGTATATCAGCAGCCGCACCGCTGCACGCCCAAGAGGCGGATTACATCCTGGCCACAGCATCCACTGGCGGCACCTATTATCCTGTCGGCGTCGCGCTTTCGACACTGGTCAAGGTTAAGCTGCAGCCAAGCCAAGGCATCGGCATGTCCGCCATCAGCAGCGCCGGGTCGGGTGAAAACATCCGCCTGCTGCGCGAAGGAGAGGCGCAGTTCGGCATCCTGCAAGGTCTGTACGGCTACTTCGCAGCATCCGGCACCGGCCCGCTGGCCGATGTGGGACCGCAAGACAACCTGCGCTCTGTCTCGATGCTGTGGCAGAACGTGGAACATTTCGTCGTTAGCGCTGATGCAGCAGCCACCGGCACCATGGCAGATTTCGTGGCGCTCAAGGGTGAAAGCGTCGCGCTTGGCGCGCAGAACTCCGGCACTTTGGGGTCGAACACGGCCCTTCTGGACGGGCTCGGCGTCAATGCTGAAACCGATTACACCCTTGTCTATGGCGGCTATGGTCCCGCAGCAGAGGCGTTGCAGAACGGTCAGGTCAAAGGCATCAGCACCCCCGCGGGCGTGCCCGTTGGCGCGCTAAGCCAGCTTTTCGCATCCGCCGGTGACAGCGTGCGTCTGCTGTCCTTCACCGACGAAGAGCGTGCGGCGGCTGACGCCGGACGCGAGCTTTGGACCGCCTATACCGTGCCGGCCAACACCTACTCTGGCCAGTCAGAGGACGTCACGACCGTCGCACAGCCGAACTTTTTGGCCGTGGACGCCAGCGTGTCAGAGGAAAACGTCTATCAGATCACCAAAGCGATCTATGAAAACCTGCCCTTCCTGCAGGCAATCCACCCGGCCACGCAGGCCATGAGCCTAGAGGCCGCAATTGCGGGCTTGCCCCTGCCGCTGCACCCCGGTGCGCTGCGTTATTTCCAAGAGGCCGGGGTCAACGTCCCTGACCGTCTGATCGCGAAATAGCACCAATCCCCCGGCCCTCATCCGGGCCGGGGACTCTGCGCAAAGGGGAATTTGCATGTCGGATGATACCGAAAACGCCGCACTGCGGCGCATTGATGGCGCGTGGGCGCGTGGGCTGACCGTATTCTGCGCGGCCATATCCGTGGCACACCTTTATATCGCGCTGTATCCGGTGGTGTCAGAACTGACGCGCAATGCGCTGCACTTTGCGGTCTTTGCCCTGCTGGCATGCATCTATTACCCTCTTGCGGGCACAGCGCGCGACAGCCGACTGGTGCGGATCTTTGATCTGATCCTTGGGCTTGCTGTTGCCGCCTCCGCCATCTGGCTCGCCACAGCGGAAAACGCGATTTATGACCGCGGGGTAAAGCTGTCGACGCCCGACTGGATCGCCATCGCCGTCTGCGTCGGCGGCGCGATAGAGTTGACGCGGCGGCTGACCGGCTGGATCATCCCCGTTCTGATCATCCTTGCCCTGACCTACATCGCGTGGTGGGGTCAGTTTGTCGGCGGCGTCTTCCGGTTTCCGGGGCTGAGTGTCGAGACTGTCGCCTTCCGCTCTATCTATGGCGATGACGCGATGTTCGGGTCGATTGCGCGGATTTCTTCGACCTATGTGTTTTTGTTCATCATCTTCGGTGCCTTCCTGCTGCGGTCAGGTGCGGGCGATTTTGTCATTGATTTGGCACGCGCTGTCGCAGGCAAGATGGTCGGCGGGCCGGGTATTGTTGCTGTCATTGCCAGCGGACTGACTGGCACGATCAGCGGCTCTGCCGTTGCCAATACGGCCAGCACTGGCGTCATCACGATCCCTTTGATGAAAAAGGCAGGCTTTAGTCCCAAGTTTGCCGGCGGGGTCGAGGCCGCGGCCAGCACTGGCGGTCAGCTGATGCCGCCCATTATGGGGGCCGGTGCCTTTGTCATGGCTGCCTTCACCCAGATCCCTTACGAGCGTATCGTCGCGGCCGCTGCCCTGCCCGCCCTGCTGTATTTCCTATCCGTCGCGTTCTTTGTGCGGATCGAGGCGAAGCGTCAAAACCTTCCGCCGATGGAAAACACCGGCCAAACCCTTGGTTCCGCTTTCCGGAATGGCGGGGCGAGTTTCGTGCTGCCCATCGGCCTGCTGATCGGGATGCTGGTCGCGGGCTATACGCCAACCTATGCAGCCGTTTACGGCATCGTCGCGGTCATCGCGTCCAGCTGGCTGACCCGCAATCCCATGGGCCCAAAGGCTGTGGTCGAGGCGCTGTCGATGGGCGCAAAGGGTATGATCTTGACCGCCGTGCTGCTGTGCGCTGTCGGCTTGATCGTGAACGTGATCGCGACTGCGGGGATCGGCAATACCTTTAGCTTGATGATCTCGGATTGGGCTGGCGGAAACATTCTGGTGGCCATCGTGCTGATCGCGCTGGCGTCATTAATCCTTGGTATGGGTCTGCCGGTGACGGCGGCCTATATCGTGCTGGCGACGCTGTCGGCCCCCGCATTGGCCGGTATGATCGCAGACCGCTTTGTCGTGGACGCGCTGGTCCTAGGCCAACTGCCAGACACGGCCCGCGCCGTCCTGATGCTGGGCGCACCAGAGGCGATGCAGGCGATCATGGCCCCCATGGCGCGGCCCGAAGCTGCGGCGCTGGTCGCGTCCTTGCCGCTAGAGGTCGCAAGCCCCCTGCGCGACCTGACGGTCCCAGCAGAGGCTGCGACGCTAGCCCTACTGTCAGCGCATATGATCATCTTTTGGCTGTCCCAAGACAGTAACGTGACGCCGCCCGTTGCCCTTGCGGCATTTACCGCCGCTGCGATTGCCAAGGCCCCGGCGATGGCGACAGGCTTTGCCAGTTGGAAGCTCGCTAAGGGCCTGTACATCGTGCCGGTCCTGTTCGCCTATACGCCCTTACTATCACGCGACTGGGGGGCGGTCGTAACCGTTTTCGGATTTGCGGTCTTTGGCATCTACGCCGTCGCGGCGGCGCTGCAGGGCTGTATGGAACGCCCCCTCGGCTGGCCCTTGCGGATTGTGGCGTTAGCGGCGGGTATTGCCTGCCTTTGGCCGCATCATCTGTCGGTCAATCTGGTTGGTTTGGCCGTGGTCGCAGGCCTACTTGCGCTGAACATGCGCGGGGAACGCCGCGCGGTTATCGCCTAATTTTCAGGCAATCGCACAAGAATGGCCCGTAACGAAGGGCTGTTCTGTTGCCTCTGCCCAAGAAATTTGCGCAGGGTTGGGCCATGATACTTGCCGCGCCCTTGCATGATGACCCGCATCACCTGACGCCCCGCGCGCAGGGTGTGCTGCGCATTGGCGTTAAGGCAGGTAACCGGCTGGACACGCTGCGCCAATCCGGCGCGTCCAAGGCGCTGTTCCCGCGCCACGCGGGTGGCGATCTGCTGGCCGTGACGCTGAACACCGCAGGCGGCGTGACTGGAGGCGACCGCTTTTCCATTGCCGCGCAGGTCGCACAGGGTAGTCACCTGACCCTGACCACCCAAACGGCAGAGCGGATTTACAAAGCCCAGCCCGGCCAGACCGCCCGCATGACGACGGAAGCGGCCCTTGCCCCCGGCGCACGGCTGGACTGGCTGCCGCAGGAAACCATCCTGTTTGATCGCTGCCGCCTGCGGCGCAGGCTGACTGTTGATATGGCCGAGGACGCGGTTTTCCTAGGTGTCGAAACGCTTGTGCTTGGCCGTGCCCTGATGGGCGAGCGGATTGAAGCAGGTTTTGCAAAGGACGACGTCCGCATCACACGCGGCGGCGATCTGGTCTTTGCTGATGCCATCGCGCTGGATGGCGCGATCTCTGACCAGATGGCTGCGGCTTGGTGCGGCGGCCCGGCGAATTGCCTTGCCAGCGTGACCTATGTGGCCCCCGATACCGAGGCGCGGTTGAATACCCTGCGCGCATTGATGCCCGCCAATGCGGGCGTCAGCCTGATCCGGGACGGCGTCCTATTCGCGCGCGTTCTGGCCGCAGACAGCCACGATCTACGCCGCGCACTGATCCCCGTTTTGACCGCTCTTCGCGGCCCCCTGCCCCCGACTTGGACGCTTTGATATGCAACTGACACCCCGTGAAAAAGACAAACTGCTGATCGCTATGGCGGCCGAGGTCGCGCGCAAACGGCTATCGCGCGGGGTAAAGCTGAATTACCCCGAAGCGATTGCGCTGATTACAGATACCGTCGTCGAAGGTGCCCGCGACGGGCGGTCCGTTGCCGATATGATGGAAGCCGGCGCGCAGGTGATTACCCGCGATCAGTGCATGGAGGGTATCGCAGAGATGCTGCCCGAGGTGCAGGTCGAGGCAACCTTTCCAGATGGCACCAAGTTGGTGACGGTCCACCAGCCGATCCGTTAAATTTTGAGTATTTTTAGCAAGATGATGAGAAGAGGTATCGCAATGATCCCCGGTGAAGTGATGACGGCAGAGGGTGATATCGAGCTGAACGCGGGCTCTGAGGCGCTGACGCTGATGGTCGCCAATACGGGCGACCGGCCGGTGCAAGTTGGCAGCCACTACCATTTTGCAGAGACCAATCCGGGTTTGGATTTTGACCGGGCTGCGGCGCGCGGGATGCGGCTGGATATCCCGCCCGGCTCTGCCGTGCGGTTCGAGCCGGGTCAGCGCCGCGAAGTGAAACTGATCGCAATCGGCGGGCGGCGGCATATCTATGGGTTCAATGCAGCCGTCATGGGAGAGTTGTGACATGGCCCGGAATGCGACCCCGCTCGAATTATTCAAAACACAGATGGAGGTCGGCATGATGCTGGCCGAAGCGCAGAGCGTCATCGCCATGCGCATGATGGGCTGGGGCGGGCTGTGGTCCGTCACCTCCGATGAAAACGACCGCATGGTGTCCGAGAAGACCGAAGCGATCACCAAGTCGATGCAAAGTGCCACGCTGGCGGCGATGACGGGCAAGCGCCCGGACGAGATCATGAATGCCGCCGTAAAGCCCTTGCGCCAGAAAACCCGCGCCAATGCCAAACGCCTTGGCAAGCGCGGCCCAACGTTGATGAAGTGAGCCTATGCCAGCCCTGATTTCCCGCGCGAATTATGCCGCCACCTTTGGCCCAACGACGGGCGACAAGGTGCGTCTGGCGGACACTGATTTGATCATTGAGGTCGAACGCGATCTGACCACCTACGGCGAAGAGGTGAAGTTCGGTGGCGGCAAGGTGATCCGCGACGGGATGGGGCAGTCTCAGGTCACGCGGGCGGGCGGGGCTGTGGATACGGTCATCACCAATGCGCTGATCGTTGATCATGCTGGGATCTGGAAGGCGGATGTTGCGCTGAAGGATGGCCGCATTCACAAGATCGGCAAGGCGGGCAATCCTGACACGCAAAGCGGCGTTGATATTATTATCGGACCGGGGACAGAGATTATCGCCGGCGAGGGCCGCATTTTAACCGCTGGCGGGTTTGATTCGCACATCCACTTTATCGCGCCGCAGCAGATGGAAGATTCGCTGCATTCCGGCGTCACCACCTGTTTTGGCGGCGGCACGGGGCCTGCCCATGGCACGTTGGCCACGACCTGCACGCCGGGTCCTTGGCATATCGGGCGGATGCTGCAGGCCTTTGACGGCATCCCGATGAACATCGGCCTTGCGGGCAAGGGCAACGCCAGCCAGCCGGACGCTTTGATCGAGATGGTCAAAGCTGGCGCTTGCAGTCTAAAGCTGCACGAGGATTGGGGCACCACACCTGCGGCCATCGATTGCTGCCTGTCTGTCGCGGACGACATGGACGTGCAGGTCATGATCCACACCGACACGTTGAACGAGAGCGGCTTTGTGGAGCATACTGTCAAGGCCATGAAAGGCCGAACGATCCACGCGTTCCACACTGAAGGCGCTGGCGGCGGTCATGCCCCGGATATCATCAAGATTTGCGGCGAAGAGTTTGTTCTGCCGTCGTCCACCAACCCGACGCGGCCCTTCACGGTGAACACGATCGAAGAGCACCTCGATATGCTGATGGTGTGCCACCATCTGGACAAATCGATCCCCGAAGACGTCGCCTTTGCCGAATCCCGCATCCGCCGCGAGACGATTGCCGCAGAGGATATTTTGCACGATATGGGCGCGTTTTCGATCATCGCGTCCGACAGTCAGGCGATGGGCAGGGTCGGTGAGGTGCTCATCCGCACATGGCAGACCGCGGACAAGATGAAGAAACAGCGCGGGCGCTTGGCCGAGGAAACCGGCGACAACGACAACTTTCGCGTCCGCCGCTATATCGCAAAATACACGATCAACCCGGCGATTGCCCATGGCGTCAGCCACGAGGTGGGATCCATCACAGAGGGTAAGCGCGCCGATCTGGTATTGTGGAGCCCCGCATTCTTTGGCGTGAAGCCGGAAATGGTGCTGCTGGGCGGCACGATAGTCGTGGCACAGATGGGCGATCCGAATGCCAGCATCCCAACGCCGCAGCCTGTTTATTCGCGCCCGATGTTCGGGGCGTATGGCAGCTCACTTCGGCATGGCAGCGTCAGCTTCGTCAGCGCAGCAGCGCAGGATGCAGGCATCCGTGACAGCCTTGGGCTGGCAAAGCAGACTGTCGCCGTCAAGAACACCCGCAACATCGGCAAGCGCGATCTGATCTTGAATGACGCCCTGCCCCAGATCGATGTGGACCCGGAAACATACGAGGTCCGCGCCGACGGAGAGCTACTGACATGCCAACCCGCCGAGGTTCTGCCGATGGCCCAGCGATACTTTCTATTCTGATGGTGGGCATCGGGGTTGCAGAAAACGCAATTGTGCTGCGCCGCAGCATCCCTATGTTGTTTGGCAGGGGAGGAGACCTGATTCATACTTTAGCGGCGATTGCCGCAGACAAGGTTTCCAATGGCTACGCAAACACTCAGCGCACCGCGCACCGCAGCAATCCGCGAAAAAGTGGACGCTTTCTTCGCTTCGATCGGCCAGGGCATGAATGCCTATATGGAGCGCCGCTCGCGGATGGACCAGATCACACGTCTGGAAGCAAAAACAGACGAAGAGCTGTCCAAACTGGGCATCAAGCGCGACCGTATCGTGCAACACGTCTTTCGCGACCTGTTCTACGTCTGATCTTTGATCCGGCGAACGGGGGCCGCGCATGACGCAGCTGATCGTTCATAACATTGTCACTGACAATCACAGCGCGCAGGTGTTCGACACCTGCGCGCTGACCTATGATGCGCGGTTGATGCGGCGCAAAGTGCTAACCTGCGATGGTGGCACCGCGGTTCTGGTCGATTTGGAACACACAACATCCCTAAATGAAGGTGATCTGCTGGCGCTGAACGACGGTCGGTTTATTCGCATCAAAGCTGCCGCAGAGCCGCTGTACCGCGTCGCTGGCGATTTGGTGCGGATGGCATGGCATATCGGCAATCGCCACATGCCCTGTCAGTTTGCAGGCGACCACCTGCTGATCCTGCGCGATCCGGTCATTGGTCACATGTTGCGCGATCATCTGGGCGCGGATGTTGCCGAATTCGACGCACCCTTCACCCCCGAAGGCGGCGCTTATGGCCACGGCCGGACGATGCCGCATGCCCACTGAGGGACTGCTAACGCTGATGCAATGGCTCTCGCCCGGCTTTCCGCTGGGCACGTTTAGCTATTCGCACGGGTTGGAAATGGCGGTCGCGGATGGGCGGTTGCGCGATGCAGCGGGCCTGCAGGACTGGATTGCCACCGTCCTCACGCATGGAACTGGCCGCAACGACGCCATCTTGTTGGCAGAGGCGTATCGCAGCGACGATGCGCAACAGATTGACGCACTCGCCCGCGCGCTTGCGCCATCCCGCGAACGGCTGCTGGAAACGACAGCACAGGGCGAGGCGTTTTGCACCACGGTAAATGCCGTTTGGGGGCTGGACCTGCGGCCCATGTGCTTGCCGGTTGCCGTCGGCCGTGCGGCCCAGATGCAGGGGATCGCCCTAGATGTGACGCTTTCGGCGTACCTGCATGCGTTCACCGCCGGGCTGATTTCAGCGGCGCAGCGCTGCATGCCATTGGGACAAACTCAGGCGCAGCGGATTGTCGCGGATCAAACGCCGCTATGCCTGTCGCTGGCGCAAGCGGCGCTGACGCAAAGCATTGACGATCTGGGCGGCAGCGCGTTTCTGGCGGATATCGCCGCCATGCAGCACGAGACACTTCAACCAAGGATATTCCGGTCATGACCTCTCCTCACGGGCCACTGCGCATTGGTATTGGCGGACCTGTTGGCGCGGGCAAAACAACGCTGACGGCCAAGCTGGCAGTGCGGCTGAAGGACCAACTGTCCATCGGCGTGATCACCAACGATATCTATACGCAAGAGGACGCCGAGGCGCTGATGCGGATGCAAATCCTGCCTATGGACAGGATCATCGGCGTGGAAACCGGCGGCTGCCCGCATACCGCCATCCGCGAGGATGCCAGTATCAATCTGGCCGCCGTCGCTGAGATGCGCAGCCGCCATCCCGATCTGGACGTCGTCCTGATTGAGAGCGGCGGCGACAACCTTTCCGCAACCTTTAGTCCCGAACTTGCCGACCTGACGATCTATGTCATCGACGTCGCCGCAGGAGAGGAGATTCCACGCAAAGGTGGCCCCGCCATCACCCGGTCCGATATTTTGGTGATTAACAAAACCGATCTGGCCCCGCATGTCGGTGCATCGCTGGACGTCATGGCACGCGACGCAGCACGCATGCGCGGCGATGGCACGGTTTGCTTTGCGGCCCTGCGCCACGATCAGGGAATTGATCCCATCATCGCCCGCATTGCGGCCCTTGGCGGGTTGTCTTTGGTGTGACATAGGACGGAACTAATCTGCGTTACGGCGGGTTTTGCGACGACACCTTCAGACAGGATTATTTACTTGGACAGCCAGATCACTGTGCGCCTGAACTATGGCATCCCCCAGCCTTGCACCCTGCTGCTGCAGATCCGCGCGATGACGGATTTCAACCAGACGGTGACGTGGGAAAACACAGAAATTGCGGCTTATAAGTCCTTTCGCGACATGCCCGCCGAAGAAGGTATCGGCAATCGTATCTGGCTGGAAACCAACGGTGATCTGCTGCTGACCTATTCGGCGCAAGTGACCGTCAATCGCCCGGTTGCCCAACTGAAATCCCTGAAAGAAACGCCGCTGTATCAGCTGAACGCGCCAACGGTGAAATACCTGATGGCGTCGCGTTATTGCACGGCTGACAGCTTTGGCGCGTTCATGACGGACACGTTTGGCGACCTGCGCGGCGGGCCGCGTGTGCTGGCGATATCGCGTTGGATCACCGATAATTTGACCTATGATGGCGAAAGCAGCGACGGCAACACCACCGCGCAGGATACATTTGACGCCCGGCGCGGCGTTTGCCGCGATTATGCCCATCTTTTAATCGCTATGTGCCGGTCCAGCGCGATCCCCGCACGCATCGCCAGTGTCTATAGCCCAGATGTCACCCCGCCAGATTTTCATGCTGTAGCAGAGGTTTACCTGAACGGCGGCTGGCATTTAATCGATCCTACAGGCATGACGACGCCTGATCGCATGATCATCGCAGGCGTTGGCCGCGACGCCGCGGATGTCGCTTTTTTAACCGCTTTTGGGGCGGCAACCTTAAATGAGCAGACAGTTTCGGTGGTGACCTGTTGACCTTTCCGCGGAACCTGCCTGAATAATTTGCAGTATCCTAGGAAAGCGTTAGCTTCAGTCACATGAATACAAAGCCAGATCACTTTGACGAAATGCGGATGGGCGACGATCAGGTGCGCCCGCCTTATGCCAATTATAAATCGTGGTTCGACGGCCAAGATCCCGGCCGCCTTGCCAAGAAATCCAAAGAGGCCGAAGCCTTCTTTCGGCGTACCGGCATCACCTTTAATGTCTACGGGCAGATGGCCGCCGAAGAGCGGCTAATCCCGTTCGATCTGGTGCCGCGCATCATTTCGGGGCGCGAATGGACGAAGCTGTCGCGCGGCATTGAACAGCGCGTGCGGGCCATCAACGCGTTCCTACACGACATCTACAACCGTCAAGAAATTCTGCGGGCAGGCCGCATCCCAATAGATTTGATCGCCAGAAACGAAGCGTTCCTGCCGCAAATGATGGGCTTTTCGCCACCTGGCGGCGTTTACACGCATATCGTCGGCACCGATATTGTCCGCACTGGCGAAGACGATTTCTTTGTTCTCGAAGACAACGCACGCACGCCGTCCGGTGTCAGCTATATGCTGGAAAACCGCGAAACGATGCTGCAGATGTTCCCAGAGTTGTTCAGCCGCATCAAAGTGCGGCCCGTCAGCGATTACCCGAAGAATCTGCGCCGTTCTCTTGCGGCATCTGCGCCCAAGTCCTGCGGTGGCAAGCCGGTGATCGCTGTGCTGACGCCGGGAATTTATAACTCGGCTTATTACGAACATTCATTCCTAGCCGATCAGATGGGGGCAGAGCTGGTCGAAGGCCACGACCTGCGCGTTGTGGACGGCCACATCGCCATGCGCACCACCCGCGGCTACAAGCAAATTGACGTACTGTATCGCCGGGTCGATGACGAATTTCTTGACCCGCTGACGTTCAATCCCAAGTCGATGCTGGGCGTGCCGGGCATTATGGACGTCTACCGCGCCGGCAATATCACCATCGCCAATGCACCGGGCACGGGGGTCGCCGATGACAAGGCGATCTATAGCTATATGCCCGATATCATTGAATTCTATACCGGTGAAAAAGCGATCCTGAAAAACGTCGAGACGTTCCGCTGCGGCGAGCCGGATAGCTTGAAATACGTGCTCGATAATCTGGCAGAGCTGGTCGTGAAAGAAGTCCACGGATCGGGCGGTTACGGCATGTTGGTCGGCCCCGCCGCCAGCAAAAAAGAGCTCGCTGATTTCGCTGACAAGCTGCGCGCGCGGCCCAGCAACTATATCGCTCAACCCACGCTGTCGCTGTCGACTGTGCCGATTATGGTGAAAAAGGGCCTTGCTCCGCGCCACGTTGACCTGCGCCCCTACGTGCTGGTGTCGCCTGATGGCGTCGACATCACGCCCGGCGGCCTGACGCGCGTTGCGCTGACCGAAGGATCGCTTGTCGTCAATTCCAGCCAAGGAGGCGGCACCAAGGATACTTGGGTGCTGGAGGACTAAACTATGCTGGGAAAAACCGCAGGCGGCCTGTTCTGGATGTTTCGCTTTCTGGAACGCGCCGAAAACACCGCACGCCTGGTCGAGGCTGGCTTTCGCATTGCATTGACGCGGTCCACTGACGCAAGCACCGAGTGGGAATCCGTTGCCACCACCGCAGGCGTCGCGACCCGCTACCGCGAAAAGCACGACACCTTTAACGCCACCGATGTGATCGACTATTTGCTGCGCGACAAAGACAACATGTCGTCGGTCTATTCGGTGACAAAATCGGCCCGCGACAATGCGCGGTTGGTGCGCACCGCGCTCACGTCAGAGGTCTGGACCGCCGTCAACGATAGCTGGATGACGATTCAGGATCTGCTCAAGCGTCCGGTCAAGGAAACCGAACTGCCCCGCGTTCTGGACAGTATCCGCCAGCAGTCCGCAATTGTGCGCGGCGCGTTGCACGGCACGATGCTGCGCAATGATATTTACGACTTTGCCCGCATCGGCACCTTTATCGAACGCGCTGACAACACGGCGCGGATCATCGACGTAAAATATTACACCCTGCTGCCGTCCAGTAGCTTTGTCGGATCGTCCTTGGATAACGTGCAGTGGGAAACGATCCTGCGGTCCGTATCCGCACACCGGGCCTTTCGCTGGCTGGACGAGGACGAGATGACCGCCGCTGGTGTCGCGCGGTTCCTGATCCTTGATCGTCGCCTACCCCGGTCGCTGGTGTTTTCCATGGCAACAACTGTCGAAAACCTGAACTATCTGGCCGACGAATATGGCGAACGTCACGCCTGCCATGACCACGCCGAGCTGATGCTGAAAAAGCTGAAAGAGCGGGACATCGCCTCGATCTTTGATGAGGGTTTGCATGAATTCATCACGAATTTCATTCAAGACAACTATGCCCTCGGCCAAATGATCGAGCGTGATTACAAGTTCTACGGTTAGGATACCCCTTGGACCTGCATATTTCCCACACGACCCGCTACGCCTATGACACGCCCGTCAGCTATGCTCTGCAGCGACTGCATTTGCGGCCGCAGTCGAACATCATGCAAACCGTGTTGGACTGGACAGTCACCGTCGATGGCGGCGTGATCGAACTGACCTGCGAGGACCACCACGGCAACGTCATCGATCTGGTGAACACCGACCGCGGTGCGACCGAACTGACCGTCACCGCCAGCGGAACCGTGCGCACGCATGACCGTGCAGGCGTGATGGGTAAGGTTTATGGCGCTGCACCGTTGTGGCATTTCATGCAGGACACGGCGCTGACAAAACCAAGCAAGGATATCCGTGCACTGGCCCGCCCGCTGAAATCAGCCACTGATACGCTGGGGGCTTGCCACGCACTATCAGCCCAAATTTTGGCGGCTGTGCCCTATCTGATCGGCCAGACCTATACCAACACCACCGCCGATCAGGCACTGACGGGCGGCGCGGGTGTGTGCCAAGACCATGCGCACATCATGATCGCTGTCGCACGCTACGCCGGATTTCCTGCGCGCTATGTCTCGGGCTACCTGAAACTGGACGACCGGATTGATCAAGACGCCAGCCATGCTTGGGCAGAGGTGCATTTGCCGACGCTTGGTTGGGTGGGGTTCGATGTGTCAAACGGGATCAGCCCAGACGAACGCTATGCCCGCTTGGCTATTGGGTGCGACGCAAGCGATGCGGCCCCGGTTAAGGGGATGCGTATGGGCGACGGGGATGAATCGCTGATTGTCACGCTGCAAGTCCAGCAGTAGAAGCGACTTAACCTAAATCAGAGAATTCCCATGACCTATTGCGTTGGCCTGCGTCTAAACCGCGGCCTAGTCTTCATGTCCGACACCCGCACCAACGCTGGCGTCGACAACTTTTCCATGACCCGCAAGATGTTTACATGGGAAGCGCCGGGCGAGCGGGTCATCACGATCATGACCGCCGGCAACCTTGCGACGACGCAATCCCTGATTTCCCTGCTGGAAGAACGGTCAAAATCCGCCGCTGACCGCGACCCCAGCATCATGCGCGAACCAACCATGTTTCAGGTCGCCCGCCTAGTCGGCGCGACCTTGCAAGAGGTCATCGCCTATTCGTCCCCCACGGGCGACACATCGGGCAGCAATTTCCGCGCGACCGTCATCGTCGGCGGCCAGATCGCAGGCGGCGTGCCGACGATCTTTATGGTCTATCCCGAAGGCAACTTCGTCGAAGTGACCGAAGAGACTCCGTTTTTTCAGATCGGAGAGACGAAATACGGCAAGCCAATCCTTGTGCGCGCCTATGACCCGGATATGACGTTCGAAGACACCGTCAAACTGCTGTTGGTGTCCTTCGATTCAACGGTCAAATCGAACCTGTCTGTCGGTCTGCCGTTTGACATCGTGCTGTACGAAAAAGACGCTTTTGAAATCCACAAACGCGCCCGCGTCGAAGCTGACGACGAGGTCTATCATCAGATTTCCAGCGGCTGGGGTGATGCGTTAAAAGAAGCTTTCGTATCTCTTCCGACGTATAAGCTTTAGCGTTCCAGCCACAGTTTAACGGACGCGGCCATTGACCGCGCCAGCGCCTGTCGCGATGTCGCGCGCAGGCGTTCGTTTAACTGCAACAGCTTGTCGATTTCACGCACGATGCCTTGCCCAGCGCTGCTCGCCTGTTCCGCCTGCATGCCGTCCTTCAGGACAAATTGCGATCCAACGACATAAAGCAGCTCCCCTTCTGCATCTGTCAGCGGCTCAATGATCACAAGGTTGTCAAACGTGCTGCCATCGGCACGTTTGTTGCGGAACACGACCTGAAATCCGGTTCTTTGCGCCAGCCCGCGGCGCATTTTTAGCCGAGCGGTGTCGTTGTCCAAATCGCCCTGCAAAAACCGGCAGTTCTTGCCGATAACCTGCTCTGAATCATAGCCTGTCGCGGTACAAAATGCGGGATTAACGTAGCAAAGCGGCATATCGGGACGTGTTGCATCGGCGATCGTCAGCGGGATGTTGGCACCATCCAGCCGCTTCGCGACTTCGGTCATATTCAGCTGCGTCATGTTGTTACTTGCAAGCCCCTAGACCGAACGCCTCTATGGTTTATGTACCCAGCTTAACGAATGCACCCGACCGGAACCAGACATGACGCGCCTGACTGACCAAACGACCACTGACCACGACGGCTTGATCATTGTCGGCATCGGTGCCTCTGCCGGGGGGCTTGAGGCGATCCAAGGTCTACTGGAACATCTGCCCGATCAGCACAGAATGGCGATCGTCATCGTGCAGCATCTAGACCCGCATCACGACAGCCTGATGCAGGAACTGCTAAGCCGACAAACCAAGAGCCCCGTCGTGACCGCCTACGAGGGTTGCCCCGTCCACGAAGGGCACATTTATCTGATTGCGCCGGGCGATATTTTGACGATCGCGGATAACCGCTTTCATACTGAAAAGTTTCAAGAGCCGCGCGGCGTACGACGGCCTATCGACGACTTCCTGATTTCACTCGCGCGGCATTCTGGCCTGAATGCGGTCGGAATTATCCTGTCAGGCACCGGCAGCGACGGTAGCGTCGGGATCAGTGACATTAAGAATAACGGCGGCCTCGTACTGGTCCAGCGCCCCGAAGAGGCGAAGTACGATGGCATGCCGCGCAACGCGATTGCGACCGGGGCCTGCGACCTGATCCTACCCGTCGCCGAAATCGCGCCTGTCCTCGAAGACTTCTTTGCCCGCATCCAGAACTTTGCCATCGAAGAGCCGTCGGATAGTGACTTTATCCAGCGCGTGATGCGTCACCTGCGCCACCGCGTCGGGCATGACTTCACCGAATACAAACCCGGCACGCTACTGCGCCGCATTGCCGTGCGCATGTCGATCCTTGGGCAGGAACGCGCGTCGGAATATCTGCGCTATCTGATCGACGATCCAAGAGAGGCCGACCTGCTGTTCGATAGCATTTTGATCAACGTCACCAGCTTTTTCCGCGACGAAGACACATTCAGAGAGTTGCGCGATGTCACCCTGCCAGATTTGATCACGCGCGCAGGCAGCGAGGGCGATCTGCGCATTTGGGTGGCCGGCTGCGCGACCGGCGAAGAAGCCTATAGCTATGGGATCGCCCTGCTAGAGGTGATGGAACGGCTGAACGTCTGGCCGTCCCTGTCAATTTTTGGCACCGACATCGATGAAGGCGCGCTGCGCGTCGCACGTGCGGGACACTACAGCACGGAAAACGTCAGTCACATGCCAACTGACTTGGTGCAGAAATACTTCAGACCCAATGCGAATGGATATTCCGTCAACGAGCGGCTGCGCAATATCATCCGATTTTCCAACCAAAGCCTGATCAAAGATCCGCCATTTTCGCAGATCGATCTGCTCTCGTGCCGGAATGTCATGATCTATTTTCAGACGTCGTTGCAGGATTCCGTCGCTAAGGCGTTCCACTACAGTCTGCGTGAAAATGGCATTTTGGTTTTGGGAAACAGCGAAAGCATCCCCCGCGTCCATGACCTGTTCGAAGAAGCATCGCGTAACCACCACATCTTTCGCCGCATGCCCGGGCCACCGTCCCGGCTGGAATTGCGCGCAGCAGATGGCATCTTTGACAAGGCAAACGATAACAATCTGTCTTCCGTGACGCAGCCTGAAACGGCCCCCGGCGCACCCGAGGTGATGCAACATTTTGCGCCGCCTTATATGGTTCTGACCATGCAGGGCGATCTGATTTACACCTCTGAAAAAGCCAGCAAATACCTGCAAGTCGGCGCGGGACGTCCGCAACTGTCGATCCTGAAATTGATCCGACCCGAGCTGAACACCACACTTGCGCGGCTTTTACGGCTGGATCAAAAGCTTGATCAAAATCAGTCCATTACCTTTAGCGGCGCGCTAGACGACAAGCCCGTGCGGCTACGGATCACCGGGCGTAAAACCGATGACCGCCAGATCCTGATCGCATTCGAGGCGCTCGCGACTGACGACGTCGACGCTGCACTCACAAGTCAGATGGTCGGACAAGACAATGAAGAATACCTGCGTCAGCTAGAGTCAGAGCTGGACGACGTGCGCCAACGGCTAACCAGTGCGACTGAAAAGCTTGAGACCTCGAATGAAGAGCTGAAAAGCTCTAACGAGGAAATGATGTCGATGAACGAAGAGCTTCAATCGGCGAATGAAGAGCTGACGACCACCAATGACGAGTTGAACGCCAAGATTGCCGAAATTCGCGATGCTCATGCCGATATGGCAAACTTTATCGCCAGCAGCAAAATCAGCACCATCTTCCTCGACAGTAAACTGCGCCTACGTCGGTTTACGCCAGAAGCGCGCAATCAATTCCGCTTTGTGTCGGGCGACGTTGGGCGGCCCCTAGATGACATCGGGTCGGACCTTGATGTCTTTGCCATCCTTGATGATTGCCGCAAGGTGCTGGAAACCCAGACCATGATCGAAACCGATTACGACAGCCGTAACGGTCAAGCCTTTCGCGCCCGGATCGTCCCGTTTGAATCCGACCGGTCGACCCAAGGCGGGATCGTGCTGTCGCTATTCGATGTCACCGAATTGCGCGTCCTTGCCCAAGAGGCAGAGCATCAGCGCGGCCTGTCGGTCCAGCGTCTGGCCGAGATTGAAGACCTGTATAATGGCAGCCCCCTCGCGATGGGCATGCTCAGCCATGATCTAGTTTATATGCGCGCCAACGAACGCCTTGCGAAAATCGCAGGGTTCGAGGTCGACGAGCTGATCGGCAAGACACTGGGCTCTATGTCACCCGCGCTGCGTGATGTGATCGAGCCGATCGCACGCGAAGTTCTGGACAACCGCACGCGCATCGAAAACAAGCAGTTGCGCGGCGGCACAGCCGATAACCCCGGACAAGAACGGGTCTGGGAAACGGATTGGTATCCGGTATTTCACGATGGGGGCCTGACAGGCGTAGGACTGAACGTCCGCGACATCACCGAGCAAGTGCAACTGCAGTTCGAACTGCGCCGTGTCATGCAGGAACTGCAGCACCGCGTGAAAAATATGCTGGCAAATGTGCTGGCGCTTGTGTCCCGTGCCAGCCGCGATGCCACGGTGGACCGCGATGTGTTTACCGCGCTCGCCCGCCGCATTCAGGCGCTCGCGCAGACGCACAAACTGCTGACCCAGTCGAACTGGGCCTCTGCGAACCTTAGCCAGATCCTTGCCCCCGAACTGACTGCTGTCTACGGCGCGGACCGCGTCGAACTGAAAGGCCCAGAGATTATCGTCAATGCTCGCGCGGCCCTATCGCTGGGCATGGCGGTGCATGAGCTGGCCACGAACGCCGCAAAATATGGTGCGTTCTCAAATCCACAGGGCAAGGTTAGACTTAATTGGCTGCGCCAAGACGATGGCGAGTCCGACACCTATATCTTTACTTGGACAGAAACGGGTGGTCCCGCCCCAACGGTCAGCGGTGACGATGGCTTTGGCACTCAATTGATCAAATCCACTATCACCGGCAGTCTAAATGGAAATGTTGAATTTCATTGGGAACCAGAAGGTTTGCGGTGCGTTCTCCAAATACCGGTAAATGCGCTAATTGAGATCCCTCATGAATCACTGTTCAACTCCCTCGAAATCTAAACTGCTATATGTCGAGGATGAGGTGATCGTCGCTCTGGATGTGTCTGACGGGCTAGAACACGAACTAGGGTTCGACGTTCATATGGCGCATAACCTGCCCGCTGCGATGGCAAAGTGCGAAACTACGTCATTTGATTTTGCGTTGCTGGACATGAACCTTGGCAACGGCGAAAACAGTCTAGCGCTGGGTCTGATGCTAGCCGAACGCGGGACGCATGTCGTCTTTGCCTCTGGCTATAACCGTCACGAAATTTCCAAGATCGACTCGTTTCAACTGATCGAAAAGCCGTTTCAGCTGTCCGATATTTCGGCCGCTTTCGCGGCCGAAATATCGGATCACTGATCCGCGACTGATACCCAGGCAGCATCATTTGCAGATGACCTGACACAGGCATCAACAAACATGACCCCGGCCAGACCGTCACGCACAGTCGGATAAAGCGCATCACTTTTGCGCCCGGCGCGCGCTGCCTCAATTGCGTCAGCAGCCGCGACATAGATATTCGCAAACCCTTCCAGATACCCCTCTGGGTGGCCGCCCGGAATACGCACGCCGTCTTGCGCACCAGAGGCCCCGTTGCGCGTCAGGATCTGCGTTGGTTGTCCAAAGGGCGTATATTCCATCACATTAGGGTTCTCTTGCCCCCAAGACAGCCCACCCTTGTCGCCATAAATCCGCAGCGTTAGCCGGTTTTCATTGCCCGGTGCCACCTGTGAACACCACAGCATCCCCCGCGCACCGCCCTTAAAGCGCAGCAGCACATGCCCGTTGTCATCCACACGCCGCCCCGGCACAAAGCTTTGCAAATCCGCCGCCAGACTATCCAGCGTCAGCCCAGACACAAAACAGGCAAGGTTATAGGCATGCGTGCCAATATCACCGGTGGACCCGCCAGCGCCCGATCGCGCCGGATCCGTCCGCCAGCCCGCCTGCTTGTTGTCCGCGTCCGCCTCTTCGGTCAGCCAGTCCTGTGCGTATTCGACCTGCACAACGCGAATATTGCCCAGCTTGCCATCTGCCACCATTTGCCGCGCGTGGCGCATCAGGGGATAGCCGGTGTAATTATGCGTCAGCACAAACAGCGCGTCCGATGCTTCGGCCACCGCGACCAATTCCTTCGCCTCGTCCAACGTTGCCGTCAGCGGCTTGTCGCAAATCACATGGATGCCGCGCGACAGGAACGCTTTGGCGGCGGGCGCGTGCATGTGGTTCGGCGTCACAATCGCAACCGCCTCGACCCCATCATCGCGGGCCGCCTCTGCTGCGGCCATCGTATCGAAATCAGGATAAATCCGGTCCTCGGCCAATCCCAAAGCCCGCCCGGATTCCATCGACTTTTCCGGTGTCGACGACAAAGCCCCCGCCACCAAATCGAACCGATCATCCAGCCGCGCCGCATAGCGATGCACCGCCCCGATAAAGGCATCCTTGCCCCCGCCCACCATGCCAAGCCTGATCCGTGCCATCATATCTCTCCTGCGTCCGAATTCTTCTGGTCAAAAATACCTCGGGGTCGCCCTTTGGTGCGCCATTGGTTCGAGCCCAATGGGCGACGGCAGCGCCCCAGTCCGACAGTTCAAATTGTCAAAGCCCCAGCATCTTGCGGTTCATCGCATCATCCGTCCCGCCTGCTGCGAAATCGTCAAAGGCATGCGGCGTCACGCGAATGATATGATCCCGCACGAACTGCGCACCTTCCCGCGCGCCGTCCTCAGGATGCTTCAGCGCACATTCCCATTCCACAACCGCCCAACCGTCAAAGTCATTCGCCGCCATCTTGGAAAAGATAGCGCCAAAATCGACCTGACCATCCCCAAGCGACCGGAAACGACCAGCGCGATCGACCCAAGGCTGATAGCCGCCGTAAACGCCTTGACGCCCCGTCGGATTGAACTCGGCGTCCTTGACGTGGAACATGCCAATCACATCCTTATAGATGTCGATGTTGTCCAAATAATCGAGGCATTGCAGCACATAGTGCGACGGATCGTACAGCATCTTGGCGCGCTTATGGTTGCCGACACGTTCCAGAAACATCTCGAATGTGACACCATCGTGCAGGTCTTCGCCGGGGTGGATTTCATAGCACAAATCAACGCCGCGATCCTCTGCGTGATCAAGGATAGGCCGCCAACGTTTCGCAAGCTCGTCAAAGGCTGCCTCGACCAAGCCAGCGGGGCGCTGCGGCCACGGATAGACGTAAGGCCATGCGAGCGCGCCGGAAAACGTCGCCTGCGCTGTCAGTCCCAGATGCGCAGAGGCATCAAGCGCCTTTTTCACCTGTTCCACCGCCCAGACCTGCCGGGCCTTCGGATCGCCGTGCACCGACGGCGCGGCAAAACCGTCAAACGCCAGATCATAGGCAGGGTGGACGGCGACCAATTGCCCCTGAAGGTGGGTCGACAGCTCTGTCACGGTGATCCCGTTGTCGGCCGCCTGCCCTTTCCATTCATCGCAATAGGTCTTGCTGGTCGCGGCCTTGTCCAGATCGAACAGACGCGCGTCCCAGCTGGGTACTTGCACACCGTCATAGCCCATCTCTTTGGCCCATTTGGTGATGCCGTCCCAAGTATCAAAGGGGGCGCTGTCCCCTGCAAATTGCGCTAAAAACAGTGCCGGTCCTTTGATGGTCTTCATGGTGTCCTCCCTCAGACGTAACGATTAACGACGTTTTCCAGTATTTCCTGACGGCCCGATACGGGCTGCGGATCAAGTCCCTCGGCGCGGGCAGCGATACCATCCAGCGTCGCGCCTTCGGCCAGATAATCAACACTGTCCCACTTAGCATAACGGGCGCGGCGCGGTGCCTCGAGTGCGTCATCCTCTAGCATCTTAGCCGCAGCTTTCAGGCCGCGTGCGCAAATGTCCATCCCGCCGATATGCGCGGCGATCAGGTCTTCAGCATCCAGCGACTGACGGCGCAGCTTGCTGTCAAAGTTCGTACCGCCCGTCGTGAAACCACCCGCCTTAAGCACCTCGTAATAGGCCAGCGCGGCCTCTGGTGTGTTGTTCGGGAACTGGTCCGTGTCCCAGCCGGACTGGTAATCGTTGCGGTTCATATCGATGGACCCCAAGATGCCCAGCGTGCGCGCCATCGCCAGTTCATGCTCGAACGAATGGCCGGCTAGGATCGCGTGGCCCTGCTCGACATTGACCTGCACTTCACCTTCCAGACCGAACCGCTTGAGGAAGCCGTAAACCGTGGCGACGTCATAGTCATACTGGTGCTTGGTCGGCTCCTGCGGCTTTGGCTCGATCAGGATTGCGCCCTTATAGCCAATCTTGTGCTTATATTCGACGACCATCTGCAAAAAGCGGCCCATCTGCTGCAACTCGCGGTCCAGATCGGTGTTCAGCAGCGTCTCGTATCCTTCGCGGCCGCCCCACAGGACATAGTTCTCGCCGTTCAGGCGCTGGGTCACGTCCATGCAAGCCTTCACCGTGGCTGCGCAATAGGCAAAGACATCAGGATCGGGGTTCGTGCTTGCGCCGCTCATGTAGCGGCGGTTGCTGAACATATTCGCGGTACCCCAAAGCAGTTTGGGGCCGCCGTCAGCCATCTTCGCCTCGAACACATCAGCGATCTGGTTCAGGCGATCCCGGCTTTCCGCCAGCGTCGCGCCCTCGGGCCGGACGTCGTGGTCGTGGAAACAAAAGTATGGCACGCCAAGGATGCGGAACATGTCGAACGCCGCATCAGCGCGCTGCTTGGCCAGGTCCATGGTGTCAGCCGGGAACCAAGGACGATCGAAGGTCTGGCCGCCAAAGGGATCGACGCCTTCCCAGACAAAGCTGTGCCAATAGGCGACAGCAAAGCGCAGGTGGTCTTCCATCCGCTTCCCCATGACGACTTCGTCCGGGTTGTAGTGGCGAAACGCCATCGGGTTTGTGCTGCTTTCGCCCTCAAACTTGATTGGGGCGATGTTCTTGAAGAATTCAGTCATTGGACGTTCTCTTTGATAAAAATGTTAAGAGGGATATCGCCGCGCCCTGCGTCGGCAGTCGCGCCGTCCGCAAGGTCACGCATGATGGACATGGCCCGCGTCACGGCGCGGGCCGGATCTTGGTCGATGACCAGATCGAATAGATCAGACCGCAGGCCTTTGCGGGCCGCATCAGTCAGTTCGTGCAGGATCGTGACAGGACGAAACGCGCTATTGGTGTTTTTCATCGCACTCAGCAGACCCGCGTTACCGGCACCAATCGCATAGACGCCCATCAAAGGCGCGTCGGCCATCGCCTGCTGCGCAATGGCCGCAACGCGGCGCGCATCATCAAAGCCTTCGGTCACGGGCAATACGTTCAGCCCGGGAAATTCGGATGCGATCACCTGGCGAAAGCCGAACAAGCGCTGCGCGTGGTCCCGCGCGGCCAGCGATCCCGCGATCACAAGCACAGAGCCAATCGGGTTGCGCATAAAGCGCCCCATAAAGCTGCCCGCCATGCGGCCAGCAACCTCGTTATCAGGCCCCACATAGATATCGCGCCCCGGGGCCGCGACATCAGACACGAGCGAGAGGATGCGAACGCCTGCACCGCGCAGCCGCGCCAATTCACTGCGCACTTCAGGCACATCCGACACCATAACCGCGGCGCAATCTGTCTGTTCGGGGTCAATACGGCGCAGTGCTGCAACTTGCGCAGCTGAATCAAATGTTTTTGAGGACCGCACATCAACATTGATACGATCTTTGCGCACGCGCTGCGCTTCATCGCCAATTGCCGCGATCAAAGACCGAACAAACGACGATTGCCCGGCGGGCAGCAAGAATACAAACCGATAACCACGACCGCGCGACAGGTTAGCCGCGAACTGATCCCGGACATATCCTGTTTTCTCAACAGCACGCTGCACTTTATCGATGGATTTCGCCGCGACTCCACCACGCGCATTCAGAACGCGATCAACCGTTGCAAGGCTAACTTGCGCCTCGCGGGCGACATCATGAATCGTCGGTCTTTCCATCGCGTCCTCCTGCGACAGTTCTAACTTCCGAAAATGATGTACGTCAATCTTTTTTCGGTCACGTGATGGCAACAGGTGCGTACGAAAAGGCGGAAAACCGCGCCTTCTCACCACGACCGGTGATGTCGAATGCCATCATACCAACAAAAGCCCCGGTAAAAGACGCGTGCTCTCCCTGCGCGCCCTCGTCCGAGACGTGATAGGCATCTCGCGCCGGGCCAAGCGGATGCTCTTGCCCACCGCTCGACCAGAAAAACTGCTGTGATGCGCCGCGCACTTCGACCCGCAAGCCAATGGGGCCCTCCGGGATCGGAACTGGCGCGATCGGATGATCAAGTCGACCTTGCGGCCAATCACCGTTGCACGACATCAGCGTCAAACACCGCTGGCCGCCCTCAAACGTCACGAATGCACCGTGGAATTTGTGACGGTTGTAATAGGTCATCAGCCCAGCGCCCTGCTGATAGCAATCCGGCGCAAAATCGAGCGTTGTGCTGGCGTCAAAAGCTGCATCCTCTTGCCGCCGCGCGACAAGGGATTGTTCAAACCAGCTGCCAATGCTCTCTCGCCCTGTCAGAACCAGCGCGCCGTCTTCAACTGCAAACAGTCGATCCGGATCAGGCGTGCGCAGCCACTGGAATTCCGGCGGCAAGCTGTCAAAGCGCGCATGCACGACCGGACCACGCGGGGCGGCATCGACGGGGGCGTCGACCATCTCGGGCGGCAGCAGACTGCCATCCTCTAAATAAAGCCAATCGTCCCGCCAGACGCAGCGCGCGATGCCGGTCTCTCTTCCTGTGGCGCAGAACGGTTTGCCGTCATGCATCAGTGGGCGGCCCATCAGATAGGTATGCCATGCGGTGCCGTCCGGTGCTTCGACATATTGCCCGTGACCGGTGCGCTGCACGGGATGATCCGGTGCGCCCTGCGTTGACATGACGTGCTTATCGGGGTGCGTATCGTAGGGGCCGTCGATAGCCCTAGACCGCGCCAGCGTCACCGCGTGATCATAGCCGGTGCCGCCTTCGGCCGTTGTCAGATAATACCAGCCGTTGCGGCGAAAGATGTGCGGTGCCTCTGTCAGACCGCGATCGGTGCCCGCATAGATATTCTTGACCGGACCGAACAACCCGCGATCCGGCGACCATTCCTGCAAGATGATCCCGTCAAAGCGGTCATGCGCCGGGTTTACACCCGTGCCCGCTGCGCGGTGGTTCCATTGCATATTCACGAACCACTTGCGGCCGTCTTCGTCGTGGAACAGCGACGGATCAAAACCGCTGGAGTTGACGTACCACGGGTCAGTCCAGTCGCCGTCGATCGCCTCGCAGGTGGTGATGTAGTTATGGGCGTCTTTCCAGTCGCCCTCTAGCCGCTTCACGTCGGTATAAACCAACCAGAACTTGCCGTCCGCATGGGACAAACAGGGGGCCCAAACCCCGCAGCTGTCGGGATTTCCGCGCATATCTAGCAGCGCGGCCCGGTTCAGAGGCCGCGCTACCAGCGTCCAATTCACCAAGTCCGTACTGTGGTGAATCTGGACGCCGGGATACCATTCAAAGGTGGACGTCGCGATGTAGTAATCCCCGCCTACCCGGCAGATCGAAGGATCAGGATTAAAACCGGGCAGGATGGGATTACGGATCATCGGTTACTCCGGTGCGTTGTCAGACAGGCTGGATTTGGCCCACAGGTTGATCGCTTGATCGCCTGCGTGTTTGTCGATTTGGGCAAGTTCGTCAGCGGTGAACTCAAGGTTGCTGACAGCGCCCACGCAATCGACGATCTGGCTGGATTTACTTGCGCCGATCAGCGCCGTGGTGATGCCGTTGTCGCGCAGCACCCAAGCGATCGCCATCTGCGCCAGCGTCTGGCCGCGCGCTTCTGCGATATCGTTCAGGGCACGGACAGAGTTCAGCGCCTCTTCGGTGATCAGGCTTTGCGCCAGCGATTTACCCTGCGCGGCGCGGCTGTCAGCAGGAATACCGCCAAGGTATTTCTTGGTCAGCATGCCCTGCGCCAGCGGCGTAAAGGCGATGGAGCCAACGCCAAGATCGGCCAACGCGTCCTTTAGCCCGTCCGTTTCCACCCAGCGGTTAAACATGTTGTAGCTGGGCTGGTGGATCAGCATAGGCACGCCCATCTCGTCCAAGATCGCAACAGCTTCGCGGGTTTTCTCGGTGTTGTAGCTAGAGATACCGGCATAAAGCGCACGGCCCGACGACACGATATCGGCAAGCGCGCTCATCGTTTCTTCAAGAGGCGTTTCAGGGTCGAAACGGTGGGAATAAAAGATATCGACATAATCGAGGCCCATCCGCTTGAGCGACGCATCGCAGGACGCCATCAGGTACTTGCGGCTGCCAAACTCTCCATACGGGCCGGGCCACATGCGGTAGCCGGCCTTAGAACTGATGATCAGCTCGTCGCGATAGCCGGCGAAATCGGTTTTGAGGATCTCGCCAAAGGCTTCCTCGGCGCTGCCTGCGGGCGGGCCGTAGTTGTTTGCGAGGTCAAAGTGCGTGATGCCGTGATCAAACGCCGTGCGGCACATATCGCGCTTGTTTTCGTGCGGGCTATCGCCGCCGAAATTGTGCCATAGCCCCAGCGACACGGCGGGCAGCTTGACCCCCGATGCGCCGCAACGGCGGTAGGTCATCTTTTCATAGCGGTCTTCGGCGGGTGTATAGGTCATGCATCTTCCTTTAACAGGTCACGCGCCGCATCGGGGCCAAGGGCTGCCGGGCGGTCGCAGGTGGTCGTCATATCGACAAACTGGCCCGTCTCGCCGGATTTCAAGATGCTGGCCATCACGTCAGTCACATGAACGGCCAGTTCCAAGGCGCAACGGTGCGGCCTGTTGTCGACGATACCGGCGGCCATATCGGCCAGCCCGGCGGTGCGATAATTGGCGCGCGGCGTGTCCTTGTCCAGATCCCAGTTCATTTGCCCAAACGGGTGATCCCAGACCGGGACCTGCGTAATCGTTCCATCTGCGTCGGCCTGTTCCAGCGCGCCGCCAAAGTGGTTGGGATCGGGCACGAACAAGGTACCTGTCGTGCCATATAGCTCCATGTTCGCATGGCGATGCGCTTTGACATCCCAGCTGGTAGACAGGGTGATCGTCGCGCCATTCTCGAACGCCAACAGCGCGTGGATGTTGGTGGGCGTCTGCACCGGAATCGTCTCTCCCGCGCGGGGCTCTGACGTGATGGTCCGCTGCTTTTGCGCAGAAGAACTAAGCGCCGCGACGCGTTTGACCGGACCGATCAGCTGCACAAGGTTCGTGATGTAATACGGCCCCATGTCTAGCACTGGGCCGCCGCCGGGCTTGAAAAAGAAATCGGGGTTCGGGTGCCACATCTCCATGCCTGGGCCCATAAAGTGGGCGGTGCCGGATGTGACTGTGCCGATACCGCCAGCGTCGATGATCTGGCGCGCCTGCTGATGGGCACCGCCAAGGAAGGTATCGGGGGCAGAGCCGATGCGCAGGCCTTTGCTTGCGGCTAGATCAGCCAGCGATTTCGCCTGCTTCAGCGTCAGCACCAGCGGCTTTTCGTTATAGGCGTGCTTACCAGATTCCAGAATGCGCCGGGTCACATCGTAATGCGCATCAGGGATCGTCAGGTTCACGACGATGTCGATGTCGTCGGACGCCAGCAGGTCACTGACAGTACGCGCCTTGATGCCGAATTCCTTGCCCCGCGTCAGCGCGGCCTCTTCGTTCATGTCGGACACAGCGACAAAGCGGATATTTTTAAAGGTCGGGGCCAGCGTCAGATAAGCGGTCGAGATGTTGCCGCAGCCGATCAGGCCCACGTTCAGAATAGTCATGGATCGCAGTCCTTAAAGAGAGGTCATGTATGCCAGCGCGCGGCTGGCAAAACGGTTGTCGTCTGCGGGCTTGTCATGTTCCATGATGAACAGATCGCAGCCAGCCGCCTTCAATGCGCTGAAATGGCCCGGCCAGTCCAGTGTGCCGTGACCTGCATCGGCCCAGCCGTCCTCATTCGCGTTCTGACCCGCTGGCGCGCGGTCCTTGACGTGGGCGGCGATAATGCGGTCCCCGTATTGGGCGATCACATCCGCAGGATCTTTGCCTGCAACGGCGGCCCACGCGACGTCGAACTCGAAACCGACGCTTTCGTTCGCAAGGATCAGGTCGATCGGCAACTCTCCGGTTGGTAGGGCGATGAATTCAAAGTCATGGTTGTGCCAGCCAAACTGAAAACCTGCATCTTGCAGCGGCTTGCCTGCTGTGGCCAGACGCTTGCCAAAAGCGGTCCAGCCTGCGGCATCCGTGGGACGGTCCGCGGGCATCAGGTAGGGCACAATGATTTTCCGAATACCCAGCGCTTTGGCAATTTCAATGACGCGGTCCGGGTTGTTTTCCACCAGATCCATTGCAAAGTGGCCGGACGGCATGGTCAGGCCCGTTTCGTCCAGCGCCTTTTTGGTGGCGTCCAGATCTTCGTAAACGGGACCGTAGCCTTCGACATGCGCATAGCCCAGCGCGGCCAGCATTCCGAAGGTTTCCGGCATCGGTCCAAAGTCACGAGAGCTGTAAAGCTGATAGGAGAAATCGGCCATCGGGTGTCCTTAATCGTTATAAGTCGCGCTATGCAGATCGCGCAGCGTAAAGGTCGGGGTGGCGCCGGGATCGGCGGGTGTGAAGGTCAGCGTCGCCGTATGCCCCGGCCCAAGGTGGACCGCGTTGCGGTCGAACCGGCCCGGCACAGATGCTTCGGCAGTGACATAGAATGCCATGGCTTGCGCGGTGATCTGCAACACGTGCGTGCCTGCTTTTGCCTCGATATGGCAGGTCAGCTGCGGCGGCAACAGATCGTAGGTCTTATAGGATCGCGGCGCGAAAACATCCCCGCCTTTGCTGCCGTCGCTCGCCGTCCAGCCAAAACTCAGCATCTCTTGCGCGCCCAAATCGGCCAGCTTGATGCGCAGCAGTTCAACCGCACTGTCACCGATGGTGCCTTCGCCCTGCCCTAACACGCGGGCCGTGCCGTCCATCGCGCAGGCATAGGCGGTGACATCGATGCGGGCAGCCTCGCGCAGGTCATTGACGCCGCGCAGCACCAGATCGTCGCCATCAGGCATCACGACCACCGTCACAGGCGCATAAAAATCCTGCGCCAGATGATGCAGCACCTTCCAGCCCCCGCCATAGTCAAGCGAAGCCCAAGAACACACTGGCCAAGTGTCATTCAACTGCCAGACCAAAGTCCCCATGCAGTGCGGCTTTAGCCCGCGCCACTGCGTCACGGCCGTCTTGATCGCCAGCGCTTGCTGGACTTGGCTGACATACACGAAGTTTTCGAAATCCACGGGAAAGCGGAAGTAGCGGAACATGGTTTCGGCAATACGCGCGTTGCCGCCCTCGTTCTTTTGATGGCTCTCCATCACCGGGGCGGCGATGTTGAAATCCTTGGGGTCCGCGAACTGGCGGATGATGTCCATCGACGGATAGCTTTGAAAGCCGAACTCTGAACAAAAGCGGGGTGCGACATCGCGGTAGTGGTCGAAGTCGCGGCCTTCGTGCCAGACGGACCAAAAGTGCATGTCGCCGCTGCTATCATCATGCCACGCATCGCCAAACGATAGCGGCCCGGTCGAGGGGCTGGATGGCCACCAATTTGCGGCTGGGTCGGTCTCGCGCAGGGCATCTTCGATACAGCGGTTCAGGCGGTCGTAGTTGACCAAGTAGCGGTCGCGGTCGTTGATGCTGACGTCATACCACGTCAACGCGCCGACCAGTTCATTGTCGCCGCACCACAGGGCAAGGCAGGCGTGGTGATGCATGCGGGCGACGTTATCGCGCACCTCTGCCTTTACCTCGGCCAAATAGGCGGGGTCTGATGGGTAAAGGTTGCAGGCGAACATGAAGTCCTGCCAGACCAGTAGGCCAAGTTCGTCGCAGGCGTCGTAAAAGATGTACGGCTCGTAGCGCCCACCGCCCCAGACGCGCACCATGTTCATGTTGGCGTCGACTGCCGATTGCAGCAGGGCACGCGTCTTTTCGTCCGTGATCCGCCCCGGCAATGCATCAGCAGGAATCCAATTGGCCCCTTTGCAGAACACATCGTGCCCGTTGACTCTGATCTTAAAGCCAAGGCCAGCGGCGTCGGGCTCTGCCACCAGTTCCATCTGCCGCAGACCGACGCTGCGGGTAGTGGTTGCTGTGCCTGCGGTCACTTTCAGATCGTATAGGTGCTGATCACCCAGGCCCGCCGGCCACCAAAGCTGGGGGTCCGGGACAGGAATTATTACCTGACACATGCCGCCGGCGCTGTTGGCCGTGACCACTTGGCCCCCCAGTGTCACAGTCACGGGGCCATCGTGGTGGCTGGTGTGGACTGCTACCGTGACGCTGACGCCATCGCTATGATCTTGGCTGATTGCCAGCCGGTCAATCCGCGCGGCCTTTGACGGCTCCAGATGCAGGGCACCATAGATGCCAGACGTGGCAAGCGCGATATTCCAGTCCCAGCCGAAGTCGCAGGCCGGTTTGCGCAGGAAATTTCCATAGGGGATCGGGCAGTTCTTGGACCACGGCACGTCGAAGGGGTGGACGTCTGCAAGCGCCTTGCCAGCCACCACCGGCGAATGAAAGGTGATCGCAATGTCATTTGCACCCACCTTCGCAGCGGTGCTTAAAGGCACGCGGTAGCTGCGGAACGCGTTCGCCGCATGCAGGACCGCCGTGCCATTCACCCGCACCGTGGCCACGGTGTCGAGTTCCGAGATCACCAGATCAACGTTCGGATCAGCCAGGTCAAAGGTCCGCGATACGGTCCAGTCTTCCTCGCAGATCCAGCGTAGATCGTATTCGTTCTGCCCCGCATAAGGGTCGGGGATCAGCGCGGCGTCATGCAGCGTGGATACGACGTCGCCTGGAAACGTCATTGCCGCACGCATCGCGCCAGAGGCGGATTGAAGCGTCCAGCCGCCCCTAAGGTCGCAAGGTGTCACAAACGCACCTCTGTCGTTTTGTCGAACAAGGACGCCGCGGCGGGATCAATACCTATGGTCAGGCGGTCACCAACAGCGACCTGCGCTTGTCCGTCCATCCGGACCCGCATCGTCTGGCCGCCGAACTTGCAATAGACCAGCGTGTCCGAGCCCATAGGTTCGACCAGATCAATTTCGACCACCGTCGTGTAGGGCGCAGAACGTAGGTTATCGCCGGTCATCACATGTTCTGGCCGGACACCGATGATCGCCGGGGTGCCGGGGGCGGGTTGGGACGTGAATTCATAGCGGCCCAGCGGCAAATCGTGACCGGGGATGCGCATGATATTGCCGTCCACCGTGCCATCAAAAAACGTCATCGAGGGCGAACCGATGAAGTCGGCGACATACAAGTTCTGCGGCTTGCCATAAATCTCGGCCGGGGTGCCAAGTTGCATGATCTTGCCGCCCTTCATGATCGCGATCCGGTCGGCAAGGGTCATCGCCTCGACCTGATCGTGGGTCACATAAATCATTGTGTTTTTCAGGTTGTTGTGTAGGCGCTTCAGCTCCACCCGCAGATCGGCGCGCAGCTTGGCGTCTAGGTTCGACAAAGGTTCGTCGAACAAGAACACCTCTACGTCGCGCACAAGAGCGCGGCCGATGGCAACGCGCTGGCGCTGGCCGCCGGACAAGGCACCGGGCTTGCGTTTCAGCAGCGGCTCGATCTGCAAGATTTCCGCAGCGCGGGCGACCCGTTTGGCGATTTCAGCCTTAGGCACCTTCGCGTTTTTCAGGCCAAAGGTCAGGTTCCCCTCGACCGTCATCTGGGGGTAAAGCGCGTAGCTTTGGAACACCATACCGATGCCCCGCTCTGACGGCTCTGCCCATGTGACGTTCTTGTCCTTGATCCAGATTTGCCCGTCCGTGGGTTCAAGCAATCCTGCAATCACGTTGAGTAGGGTCGATTTACCGCAACCGGATGACCCCAGCAGCACAAGGAATTCACCGTCGCCGATATCAAGGTTCAGGTTTTGCAGCACCTTCACGGCACCAAACGACAGATCGAGGTTCTTGATCGAAACGGAAGCGTTTTGAATGGTCACTATCTTATCCTTTTACCGCACCAGCGGCGATCCCGCGGACGAAGAGCTTGCCCGAGGCAAAGTAAATGACGAGGGGCACGAGGCCGGTCAGAAGCGTCGCCGCCATGTTGACGTTGTATTCCTTCACCCCCTGCACAGAGTTGACGATGTTGTTCAGCTGCACCGTCATCGGGTAGCGATCAGGGGACGAAATATAGGTCACGCCGAATAGGAAGTCGTTCCAGATGCCCGTGACTTGAATGATCAGCGCCACCACGCAGATCGGCAGGGACATCGGCAAGATGATCTTGAAAAAGATCGCCCAAAAGCCTGCCCCATCGACGCGGGCGGCCTTGAACAGCTCCTCTGGAATGGACGCGAAATAGTTGCGGAACAGCAAGGTGTTGATCGGCATGCCAAAGGCGACGTGCACCAGCACCAGACCGGTGAGAGAGCCGTAAAGCCCAGCCTCGCGCAGCAGGATCACGATGGGATACAGCATCACCTGATAAGGGATGAAGGCGCCGATCATCAGGATGGTAAAGAACACCTCTGACCCTTTGAACTTCCACATCGACAGGGCGTAACCGTTCACTGACGCAATCGCGACGGACAGGATCACCGACGGGATCAGGATACGGACGGAATTCCAGAACCCGCGCGACAGGCCATCACAGTTGATGCCAGTGCAGGCCTCTTGCCATGCCTTGACCCAAGGCTGGAACGTGACCTCTAGTGGGGGGGCAAAGATGTTGCCCATGCGGATTTCGGGCAAGCCTTTCAGCGATGTGACGATCATCACATAAAGCGGCAGCGCGTAATACAGCGCGACGACGAACAGCGTGCCGTAGATGATGATGTTGCTACGGCTGAACTTGTTCTTTGGTTTCGGACCCCGCGGTCCGGCAGCAAGCGTGCCGCGCAAGGGCTGCGTGACGGCGGCAGCCGCGTTTAACATGCCAGTATCAGCCATGCTTCTTGCCTCCGAATTCTAGGTAAGCCCAAGGGATTAGGATAATGACGACCATCAGCAGCATCATCGACGAGGCCGCAAAACCTTGGCCAAGGTTCTGACCGCCAAACATCGCGGTCATGACGTATTTCGCTGGCACTTCAGAACTGATGCCCGGCCCGCCCGATGTCTGCGCGACCACAAGGTCATACAGCTTCACAATGCCCGCTGCGATCAACACCAGCGACGTCACAAAGACCGGGCGCATCATGGGAATAATCACGCGGATATAGGTTTTCACCGTGCCGATGCCGTCCACGCGGGCGGCCTTCCAGATATCTTCTTCAATGCCGCGCAGACCAGCCAGCATGATGCACATGATCAGCCCGGTGCCCTGCCACAGACCTGCGATCAGCAGGCCGAACATCACGATTTCCGGGTTGTTGAGCGGGTCAAAGGTAAACGACGTCCAGCCCCATTCGCGCACAACGTTTTGCAAGCCCAGCTCTGGGTTCAGAATCCACTGCCAGACAAGGCCAGTGACAATAAAGGACAGCGCAAAGGGATAAAGGAAGATCGAGCGGAACACAGCCTCGCCCCGAATTTTGCGGTCCAGCAAGGCGGCCAGCGTAAAGCCGATCACAAGCGTGCCGATCAGGCTGCAGATACCGTAAAGCGCCAGATTTTCGATCGAGACGATCCACTTTCGTGACGACCAGAGGCGTTCGTATTGATCAAGGCCCACCCACGACAATCGCGGCAAAAGGCCCGATTTCGTAAAGGAATACAGCACGGTCCATAGCGTGCCGCCAAGGAAGACCACGCAGGCCGTAAAAATGAGCGGCAACATCGCAATCTTGGGCGACAGGTTGCGCAAGAACCGCGAAGGGCGGCGCACAGTTTCGCGTGGCCCGGTGTTCGGGCCGATATCAGTGGTCGTCATGGGCTCCCCCCCGCAAAAAATGCCAGCCGCGCGGGCGTTGCGCGCAGCGGACAGAACGGGCCCCCGCGGGGGCCCATTCGTTGCCATACCGGATCGCTTAGTCAGCAGATGCGATGATATCGGCGTACTGCTGCTGCACCTCGGCGGGTGTCATTGCTGGGGTGTTCCAGAATTCCGTCAGCAGATCGTTCAACTGCGTCGTGGTATCAGGGGACAGCAAGGATGCGGCGTCTGGGATGGTCTTGCCGTCTTTCAGCAGATCCAGACCCTTTTGCGTGCATTCGTTCACCGTGGTCAGGTCAACGTCGCCCCGGATCGGTAACGATCCCTTGGCAGAGTTAAAGGACACCTGAACCTCTGGCGAAACCAGAAGCGCGGCCAGTTCTTTTTGACCGGCAGTGATGTCAGCATCGCTGTTCACCGGGAAATAGAAGGCATCGCCCCCCGTGGACAGAACGCCCGTTTCGCCCAGACCCGGCAGACATTCGTAGTCTGTGCCAGCAACTTTGCCAGCCAGCGCGAATTCGCCCTGCGCCCAGTCGCCCATGATCTGCGCACCGGCGGCACCCTCGATCACGGCAGAGGTCGCTTGGTTCCAGTCTTGCACGTTCAGACCTTTGGCCATCTCGCGCGCCGCACCGTAAGCCTCAAAGACCTTGGTATACTCTGGGCCCATTACGGCCTCGGCATCCTTGCCTTCGTTGACTTTGGTCCACGCGTCGACACCGCCAAGGGCGACAGCCATCACGCCGAAAGCGCCGTTCTGTTGCCACGACTGACCACCCATCGCCAGCGGCGTGATTCCCGCCTCTTGCAGCTTGGGTGCGGTCTCCATGAACTCTGACCAGTTTGTCGGAACAGGAACGCCAGCCTTTTCATAGGCAGCGCTCGACAACCACATCCACTGCCAAGAGTGGATGTTCACTGGCGCGCAGTAAATCTTGCCGTCGATGGTGCAAGCATCCAGCAGGCTGGGTGGATTGATGATCTCTTTCCAGTTGTTCGCCTCGGCCACTTCGGTCAGGTCAAGCATCAGACCAGCGTCGATTAATTCTTCGGCCTGACGGCCATGGTTGAACTGGAACGCGGCGGGTGGATCACCACCAATGATACGCGACACCATGATCGGGCGCGCCGTATCACCACCGCCTGCGATGGCCCCGTCGACCCATGTATTTCCGGTCGCATCCCAAGCCTGTGCAAGGTTTGAAACGGCGTTGGCCTCCCCCCCAGAAGTCCACCAGTGCATCACCTCTAGGTCGACAGCCCCTGCGCTTGTTGCCGCGCAGATTGCCGCCCCCGAAAGTAGTATTTTGCTTAACTTCACGATTCTAACCTCCCTGATCTAAATCGTTATAGGAAGGCTACTCTGAAGTTGTTTGCGCAAACAAGACTGTTTTTTACGCCATTTAAAAATTACAGTTTGCAGTTAGAGTCGCTGGAAAATAAGGCAGCGGAAAGTATCAATTGATACAGGATATAAAGGACGTTTCGGTTGGATAATGCAGCACGCGGCAACACACCTAAACCGACGCTGAAAACGATTGCTAAGCTGACGGGTCTGGCCGTGCCAACCGTTTCGCGCGCGCTGTCAGGCGCAGAGGATATCAACATCGACACCCGCGCCCGCGTGCGCGCCGTTGCCGACGAAATTGGCTATGTCCCCAACCGCGCCGGGGTCCGTTTGCGCACAGGGCGCACAAACGTCATTTCGCTGGTCATGTCGACGGAACATGACGTGATGAACCACACGGCAAAGTTGATTTCCTCTGTTGCCGGCGGGCTGCGTAACACCCCGTTTCACTTGAACATTACGCCCTATTTCGCGGACGAAGATCCAATGAAGCCGATCCGCTACATCGTTGAATCCGGATCTGCCGACGCGGTCATTTTCAACCAGATTAAAGGGCAAGATCCGCGCGTAAGATACCTGCTTGATCGCAAGTTTCCCTTTGCGACTCATGGGCGCAGCGACTGGTCGGATCAGCACGCTTGGTTCGACTTTGATAATGGATCATATGGCGCGCTCGGCGTGCGATCGCTTGCTGCACGCGGGCGCAAACACATCATGCTGATCGCGCCGCCAATCGACCAATCCTATGGTGCGGCCATGATCGCAGGTGCGACTGCCGCGGCCCAACATGCCGGAGTGTCATTGGCCGTCATGCCCGGTCTAAGCAGCGATTCGCCCGTCGATGCGATCGAAGCCCAATTGGCCGCAATGCTGCGCGACGGCGATAAAACTGATGGCATCATTGGCGGCTCGACCAACTCGGCATTGGCGGCGGTCGCTGCGGTCGAATCTTGTGGCCGTGTGCTCGGGGACGATGCGGACGTCTTTACAAAAGAGGCGATTACATTCCTGCGCCGGGTGCGTCCGCGCATTCTGGCCATCCACGAAGACGTCGCTGCCGCTGGCGATTTCCTCGCACGCGCCGCCATGTCGCTTGTCCGCACCCCCGAAGCGCCGCCGCAACAGCATCTGGACGTCCCCCCCGACACTCCGTTGTAATCACAGCGCTGGCACATCGCGCAGGTTGCGGGCAATATCTGCGCATATCTTGGGGAGGATGCGAAAATGGCAGGCTTATGGTTTGACGAATTCACGGTGGGCATGACCTTTGACCACCCGTGGACCCGCACAATTACAGAGACGGATAACCGCTGGTTTTCGCTTTTAACGATGAACCCGCAGCCGCTGCATATTGATGCGCATGCCGCCGCGCAGACGGAATTCGGGCGGCCCATCGTGAATTCGCTGTTCACGCTTGGATGCCTTGTTGGCATGACCGTGAACGACACTACGCTGGGCACGACGGTAGCCAATCTTGGCATGACTGACGTCAACTTTCCCGCCCCCCTGTTCGAAGGTGACACGATCCATGTCACGACAGAGGTGGTGGCCCTGCGGCCCAGCGCGTCCCGGCCCGGTCAAGGCATCGTCACATTCCGCCATCGGTGTTTTAATCAGGACAACATACTTTGCGCTATTTGTGATCGCGCCGCCCTGATGAAGGGTCGGCCCGCATGATTTTCCCCCACCGATCCTATCTGTTTGTGCCCGGCGACAGTGCGCGCAAGCAGGAAAAATCCCACGGCACAGGGGCTGATGCGATTATTCTCGACCTTGAAGATTCGGTCGCTGCTGAGTCAAAAGACGCAGCCCGGCAGCTGACGGCGGAGTGGCTTAAGGCCCCCGCCAAAATGGCCCGCTTCGTACGGATCAATGCACTGTCCACCGGTCGCGCGGCCGATGATATTGCCGCCACCGCCCCCGGACAGCCTGACGGATATGTGCTGCCAAAGTGTGAAAGCCTAGCGGACATTGCCGAAACCGCAGCGTTGATCGCGCAGGCTGGATCGCAGGCGCCGATCCTGATTATCGCCACGGAAACCGTACGCGCCGTGCGTCAACTGATGCGCAGCGACTGGGCCCACCCGGCCCTTGGCGGCATGGCCTGGGGGGCCGAGGATCTGGCCGCCGATCTTGGCGCGATGTCCAACCGCTGCGATGACGGCACGTGGCGCGCGCCCTTTGCGATGGCGCGGACTTGCGCGTTTTTGGCTGCAAAGGATGCCGGAGTCGCAGCCATCGATGGCCCCTATACGGCCCTCAGCGATGCGAGCGGGCTAGAGCGCGAATCGCGTGCCGCCTTTGCCGAAGGATTCGACGGAAAGCTGGCCATTCACCCCGCGCAGGTCCAAATTATTAACGCAGCCTTTACGCCAAGCGCCGACCAGATCGATTATGCGCAGCGGGTTGTCGATGCCATGGCGCAAAGCGGTGTCGCGAGCTTGGATGGCCAGATGTTGGACCAGCCGCATTTGGTGCAGGCGCATAAGATCTTGAACCTCGGCACGCGGCGGTAGCGCTGGGTAATCCCAAGAAACGGGTCTGATCCGCCGCAGAAAAGTCGCTTCATTGCTTGATCTTTAAAACTTGCTTCATGCCTTTCCCCTAAGCCTAGAGGGGATGTTCAGTGAGAGTGTGATGCAAGTAGATCCCGATCAGAACGCGGAAATATCGGCAATGCAGCAGGTTATCGGCAGAAATATTCTGTTGCCGCTGTTCGAAAATTCCGGCCAAGCGATCATGGTATTGAACAGCGACGATTTGCATATCGTCGCAGCAAATAGACTTGCCAGAACGATTTTGAAAAACGGTATGCGTGCGTTGCAGCGCCTGACGTTGATGGATGCCGTTCCCAGCCTTCCACCCGACGACGTTGCGCGTTTTTTGCGACAGTTCATCAGGGTCAGGCGGCGCAGTGTGCGGGCACGGGTTGGTCTGAACACAGACAAAGCGACGATTTACGACGTCGATATCATCCGGATGCCCGATCAGGAAAAGTCGATTGTCATCATTGCGCAGGATGTCTCGGCGACCGTACTCGCGCTGAAAATGGCGGACGAAGCGGAAAGCAAAATGGCGACGGCCATCAACGCCTTATCCGATGGCTTTGTTCTGTATGACGCAGACGACCGCTTGGTCATCTGCAACCAGACCTACCGTACGTTCTATCCCGAAAGTGCGGCTGCGATGGAACCTGGCAATACGTTTGAAAATATCCTGCGGCTTGGGTTGCAAAACGGTCAATATGCCGATGGCATTGGGCGAGAGGAAGAATGGCTCGCCACGCGGTTAAAGCAACATCGCAGCTCTCAAGGCGTTATCGAACAAAAACTGTCCAATGGTCGCTGGTTGCGAATCGTGGAACGCGCGACCGCTGATGGCGGGCGCGTTGGCCTGCGCGTCGATGTCACCCAGCTAAAGGAACAACAGCACGCGCTGCGCCGGCTTGCGATTACGGATGAACTTACCGGATTGCGAAACAGACGGAACCTGCTGGAAGATATCGCACTGATGGCGGATGGGCTTGGCCCGCACGAAACCGTCGTCGTCTATCACCTTGATCTGGATCGTTTCAAAGCGATCAATGACGTCTATGGCCACGAAGCAGGTGATCATGTCCTCAAACATTGCGCTGCGATTTTGGAAAGCGCGGTCGCGCCTGGCGAATTTGCGGCCCGTGTTGGCGGTGATGAATTCATCATCGTACGTCGTATGCCAAATGACAGGGACGCGATCACAGCCTTTGCAGATCAGATCATTGACCGCCTGCTGAAACCCTTGGGCTATGCGGGCCAGTTTATGCATATCGGCGTTTCGATCGGCATCGCCCTGCTAGAACTGAAATCGGGCATGGCGGCGCGCGGCACTGTCCTGACGGCCGCGGATCTTGCCTTATACGAAGCAAAGAAAATTGGCGGCGTCGCGTTATTTTTTGAAAATACGATGCGGGATCAGGTGCTATCGGCAAACGCCTTGGCGCGCGAATTGCAGATCGGCTTGGAACGCAACGAGTTCGAGGCATACTTTCAACCACAGGTCGACGCAGTCGCCGGCGAATGCGTCGGGTTCGAGGCGCTGTTGCGCTGGAACCATCCGCGACGCGGTGTGATGAACGCAGGTCAGTTTCTTGACGTTGCGCAGCGGGCTGGACTTACCGACGCGCTAGATACGTTGATGACGGATGCGGCGTGTCATGCCCTGCGCTGGCTGTCCGACCAGGGGATGCCGCACACAAGCATCAGCATAAATATGTCGACCGCTCAACTGTCTGACCCTCGCCTACTGTCCCGACTGGAAACCGCACTGGTAAAGTTCGATGTGGCCCGACATCTGCTTCGTATCGAACTATTGGAATCGACGCTGTTGGACGAACGAACAACCCACTTTCTAGCCAACGTCAACGCCATGGTCAGCGCGGGCTTCGTGGTAGAGCTTGATGACTTCGGCACAGGTCACGCTGCCATCGCCGCACTGCGAAAGTTTCACGTCTCTCAAATCAAGATCGACCGCAGTTTCGTCCGTCACGTCGACACCGACGAAGATCTGCAAAAGCTGACCGCCGCGATCATCGGCTTAGCAAACAGCCTAGATATTAGCGTGCTGGCAGAAGGCGTGGAAACACACGAAGAACAGGCAAGGTTGATCGACATGGGGTGCCGATTGGCGCAGGGCTGGTTTTATAGCAAGGCCATGCCGCTGTCACACATCAAGGATTTTCTGACCCGCTACCCGGTGCCCACTCATTTTCGCACCAATGTGTCCCCAAAATCGATCCGCGGCGTCAGTTGAACAAGGCTCGGCCCCGGGTCTTCTCCGGCGACGCGTTTGGCGATGATATTTGCAGCGCATGCTCCGATTTCAAACCTGCAGGCATCCATCGTCGCCAATCGCCGCGGCAATCCGGCAAGCAGCTCTACACCGTTAAATCCGGCTAGGCCGATCTGCCCCGGCACATCAATCTTCTGGTCCAAAAGGTACATAAGCCCGCCGGCGCCAATCATGTCATTGGAATAATACAGAAAATCAAGATCTGGATGACGCGCCAGCATAGCTTGCGTCATTTCCCGGCCCTTCGTCAAAGCAGATCCGCCAGCGTAGAATTCGTGGTCTGTAATCTCGACCCCTGACTTTGCCAAAGTCCGGGTGAACCCTTCGAAACGTTTGCGCGCGCGGTGGTCCAGCGGCATTTGCGTCCCCATAAAGCCGATCTTGCGATAGCCGGCCGCAAGAATCGCTTCTGCCATTTCCCGCCCCGCCCGGCGGTGCGAAATGCCGACGCATGCGTCGATGGCCTCTCCATCTGTATCCATAATCTCGACCACGGGAATGCCAGCCTGCGCCAACATGGCGCGCGATGGGTCAGAGTGTTCCAAGCCGGCGATGATGACCCCGGCTGGACGCCAAGACAGCATCTCGAACAAGACCTTCTCTTCTTTTTCGGGACGGTATTCCGTCACACCAAAGACCGGCTGCAGCGCTGTGCCATCGAGCGATTCGGAAATACCGGACAACACCTCTGGAAACACCATGTTTTTCAGCGACGGGATAATAACCGCAACCAAATTGACGTGGCTCGATGCGAGCGATCCCGCGATACGGTTCGGTACATAGCCCAAACGTTTCGCAGCCTCTTGTACCTTGACGCGGGTCGCGGCGCTGACGTCACCCTTGTTGCGCAGCACCCGGCTGACTGTCATCTCGCTGACGCCGGATGCTTCTGAAACGTCGCGGAGTGTCATCGGTCTGCGAGGAGGCTTGTTCACGGGATCATCCTGTCACTGCGTTCAAATAAGTATTATCCCGCAGTCAACGGCTTGTCCAAGCCTGCCGCCACCCACGTTGACCAATCGCGCATTTCAAGGCAATGACGTGTCGTGGTCCCGTGGCTCAATTGGATAGAGCAGCCCCCTCCTAAGGGGCAGGTTACTGGTTCGAACCCAGTCGGGATCACCACAAACCCTATAAAACAAAGGGTCGCGGCAATCTAAGTACAGCGCCACAATCGCAGGTCTGCAAGAAAATGCAGGACAAAGCAGGAACTTTCAGGTTAGCCACGTACAAATCCCGTACAGCAGATTCGTGGAATGTTCCGATGGCACGACGTAGCACAACAGCGGCCGGCGATGCCGATCGCAAGTTCCCGATCAGGATTAAGGTTCGCGTCCCGCCAACAGGCCTAGGGGTCATGATTGTCGAGATGGACGTCTGGCTGAAGAAAACTTTCGGAGCTGAGGGCTACTGCCAAGGTCCAGCGTCAGCGAATGGAATGGACGCGACAGCATTCTACTTCATGGCGATCGAGGATGCTCAGGCTTTCCTGCTGGCATTTCCCAGCATCGAATTGGCCGTCGGGATGGCTCTACCGCCACCGCTGCCGCGGGGGGATTTCAACTGACTACTTCGTCGCTCGGTCGACAAAATTATGGTGCTAGCAGATAGCTGAGGCTTAAGAGGTACGCCCCGAACCAGGGCCTTTATATTTTGAACTATTTGCCAAGCCGTGACCCAAATTGTGGCCGGCCAGACGAAAAGTCCCGCCGCCCAGGTAAGGACGACGGGCATTTTTGGCTTAGCCGTAATTACGAGTTAGCTTCGACCAGACAGAGAAATGCGGTAGCTTGGTGCCCGTCGCTCAGCCCAGAGCCAAGCCATGCCGCCCACAGTAATGAGAGTGTTGACGGCTTCGACCGTAGTCTGTGCGCCGGATTGGATGGCATCGCCGTTGGCCACGAGGTCAGCAGCAAGCAGACCGACGCCACCGCCCAATAGCGGGCTGACAGCGCCGACGACGGTCAGCAGGGCTGCAATTGTGGACCGGGCTTTGAGCGGGGATAGCGCGGGGAGGTTTCGATTGGTCATAGCGTTGTCCTTTCAAATTATACGCGGGGGTCGTGTTGATCCGCCAGCAGGCGCATGGCGTCCACTAGGGCGATGACTGCGGTATTGTCGTCAAAGGCGATAGGCGACGCTGGAAGGGCCGTCAGAGCCTTGTGCATGGCGGCGCGGGTGTTTGGCCCGCTGATGCCGTCCACGGCCAACTCTGCGGCGCGTTGGAACCCGCGAATGTCGTCGGCCTCGTATCCTAGCAGAACCAGCGCGGCGCGGTCATAGAGGCGCAAACGGTCGGCGTATCCGTTAAGACCGCCATTTATGGTGCGTGTGACCATTTCGTTATTGCCCGCCTCGGCGTAGCGATAAATGCGGTTTGCGTCCCAATACCAGATCGGCCCCAGGCCTTCCCACGGGTCCGTGTTGGCCGCATCGGGATTTGCGACGAAGTCAGGTGCGAGCGGGTCCAGCTTTCGCGCCCACTCGGTAAACAGTTGGTAATTCGTCCTGCCCGTGATCTGCGTTCCAGTCCGGCCTCGGTATTTGTATCCGTCGCCGTCCAACGCCGCCGTGTTGCCAAGATCGGTGCGGGTATCGTAGCGGGCCTGCGCCCCCTTCCCGTCCCAAACCTCGCGATCGTATCTGAAACTTTGCGTCTCATGGGCCATCTGCGCGACGTATTGCGCAAGGCTTTGCGGCTTATCCAAGCCAACCCTTGCACCGAAAGCGTCAAGGCCAGCGATGAAGGATCGCATGTTGTCGTTAAGGGGCCGGTCACAGATTGCGACCAGTTGCGATGCGTTAAGCATAGCGCGTCCTTTCAATGGTGGGTGTGATAGTGTCGCCAGCTTCTTTGCAAATGATCCAGCACGAGCCGGCGATCCCATACGGCGGGAGAAGGATATGCGGCTTTTTTGCTGTCACAGATTGCTATTGTTCGCGGCGGTCGAAATCCACCGGGCCGGGGCGCTGCCCCTGAACCTCTGTGCGCTGCACCATCTGGCGCAGCGGTATCGCGCCGAACAGCATGACGCGGCGCGTTGTTGTCAGGTAGAACGGCGGGCCAGCGGCTAAGCATGTGTCAGCCCATTCGCCTAAGCGATAGGTGATCGTGTTGCCGGGCTCCTCTTGGTAATATGCGGTTTGCCACCCCGGGGATTGGCACTCGTATCCGTCACCGTCGATCAGCGTTATTTCCGCCTGCCACCGGGCATACTTCGGGCCGTAAGGTGTTTCGCGCACGTATCTGGCAACGCCGTCCGTCACGGTCATGGATACGTCGCGGATAAAGAACGCTGACGGAACCAATAACCACAAGGACGTTAGGATGATCGACACCACGACAACCAGCGCGGCAAACTTGTCAGCGAATGACCAATGCAAATTTCTCATTTGAAGAACCCCCCACGGATAGCTGCGGCGGCGGATGCGATGCCCCCAATCGTCAGGAAAATATAGACCAGCGACTTCGCGGCCCAATTCGATCGCTCGACTAGTTTTACAACCTGCATCACGCGCTCCATTCTGGACCCTTCGCCGGGGCTGCTAGGGTCTTTGTCTAAGAGGAATGAGTTGATAGCCTTGATCTGTATCTTTAATTCACCGACTTCATCTTCGAGCCTGGCTATGTGGGCGTCTTTTTGTGCGTCATTCATGCCAAGCCCCCTCTGCAAAATTGGGTGCCATGCCCCCATTTTGGTGAAATCATGTTTCCGGTTTCCTGATTGGTGATGTGTGGGCGCGAGAATATGGGTAGCCGCCCTGCCCCGCGCTGATAGCTACTTGCCGTAGCTTGCCCAGCCAAACGCCCGAACCATAACCCAAAAGCTAAAGGCTAAGGCGCAGCACGCTATAACGCGCGGGGTTGTTGTCGTTTCGCTGGCGTCACGCAGCATGGCCTGCAGAAACTTGCGGTCGCATACAGAACGGGACGGAAAGCCACGCCCATATCCGACGTCATGTTCTCGCCAACCAGCCTCACAAAAGAACAGTCCCGACAGCGCAGTTAAAAGCCGCCTAACCCACGACCATGCCCATGCCGGCCCGACACCATTTTCAAAGGTCATGACGTGACAACGTCCGGAATTGCAGGCCACAGGCTGTCATCGGTGAAATCCGCAGGGCGCGGTCCAACTTTGATAGAAATGCCTGCGAAAACGTGGGCGCTTTCATGTGCAGCTGCGGCGGCGGCGGCTTGCAACATTTGCGGTGCATCAAGAGGCAACATCGTGTTGTCTGTAGATTTCCACGCGGAAGTGAGCCGGGTTTTCCATCGAGAAGTGAGCCACCTTTAAGTTATGTTTCGGGTGTCAGGCTTTGGTCAATGCATGATTGTCCTCCCTCTTTTTCTGCGCCGCTACGG
>Ga0163216_100140_pt1 | contig 180280 bp, 155 predicted proteins | sample SynspAceP_FD_167610 | JGI IMG/M metagenome (GOLD analysis project Ga0163216, IMG submission 167610) | Saline lake microbial communities from Ace Lake in Antarctica - Synechococcus sp. Ace-P (Illumina Assembly) | ecosystem: Environmental > Aquatic > Non-marine Saline and Alkaline > Saline ...
AATATGACCGTGACTTCTACTCAACCTAACGGAACCACCTGCATCAATCAGTCTCTCACAGCTATCCTGCATTCCACAACACTGGCTACCGGGATTGGTGCTGCCACTGGATTGCCTGCCGGGGTCACTGCCAACTGGGCAGCAAATACGATTACCATTTCTGGTACGCCTACCGCTTCAGGAACATTTAACTATTCCATTCCGCTCACCGGTGGATGTGGTACTGTGGCTGCAACCGGAACAATCACCGTCACCCCGAATATGACCGTGACTTCTACTCAACCTAACGGAACCACCTGCATCAATCAGTCTCTCACAGCTATCCTGCATTCCACAACACTGGCTACCGGGATTGGTGCTGCCACTGGATTGCCTGCCGGGGTCACTGCCAACTGGGCAGCAAATACGATTACCATTTCTGGTACGCCTACCGCTTCAGGAACATTTAACTATTCCATTCCGCTCACCGGTGGATGTGGTACTGTGGCAGCAACCGGAACAATCACCGTAAATCCTAGACCACAAATAACCAACATCACGGCTTCGCCTATTTGTAGTGGAGATACTTTCACCGTCACTCCTGCAAACGGAACCAACGGGCTAGTTCCAGCAGGAACACGCTATACTTGGACGGTAGTAAATAATCTCAATATCACAGGTGATGTAAATCAAAATACCCCACAAACGAATATTTCCCAAAACTTAGTAAATACTTCTAACACCAATCAAACAGTCACCTATACAGTGACACCAACTACTCTGGAAGGCTGTGCAGGAAGTACATTTGAGGTGCAAGTTATCGTCAAGCCAAGACCTACAATAAACTCAATTTCAAACCAAGCTCCTGTATGTAGTGGCACTCCTTCTTCGGTGGTAAATTTCACAGGCAACGGAGTTGCAGGCGTAGTTTATAATTGGACTAATAGTAATCCTTCCATAGGTCTTGCAGCATCTGGATCGGGAAATATTCCTTCATTTATTACACAAAATGCAGGCTCGAACACTATTGCTGGAACAATTACTGTGACTCCTACTGCCAATGGTTGCACTGGCCCATCGACTTCTTTTACGATAACGGTCAACCCTTCTCCAATAATTACTTTATCAGCTGATTATTGCTCTTTCGCAGGAAGAGTGGAATTAATTGCCAGTTCATCTGTACCAGGAACAACTTGGGTATGGAATAATGGGGCAACGACTTCCAATGTCATAGTTGCACTCGCAGGACTATATTCAGTAACTGCAACTTCACCTGACGGGTGTACAGCTTCAGCTTCAATCAGTGTGGCAGAGGAATTAGTAGTAGATGGTTCATTTACCAATTTCATACCTTCAAGCCCAAATTTTTTAACGGAATACATACAGAATCAAAATTATTATGTGAACGGGAATGGTGCAACAGGTTTATGGCCGGAGGGCTATTATGCAGTAAATGTAAATGCCAATGGAACTACCACTACTAATCCTCCCGGCTATCATACTGCGTTTTATGGCAGAGACCACACCAACAATGCAGTTGGGCCAAGAAACTTCCTGATGGTGAATGGCGGAGCACTTATAGGAAGTCCGCTTAGGCAACCCATTATTTGGGAACAAACAGTCACTGTGGAACCCAATACAGATTACTATTTTTCCGCCTGGGCGATGAATTTAAATCCAGGATCCCCTGCCAAGCTTCAATTTGAGATAAATGGTGAGTTAGTGGGTACTATTTTGGATCTCAATACAGCTCCAAAGCCTACCAGTGGAGCACAAGTAGGATTAGACAACTGGAGAGAATTTAGAAGTGATCCAAGCTGGAGTTCGGGTAGTGCTACTCAAGCGGTAATAAGAATAATTAACTTAAACACTAACCAAGGCGGTAATGATTTTGCCTTGGATGATATTTCATTTGGGACTTTATCTCCTTTTATTAGATTAACCTCAGCAGTTGGAACGGATGACAGTCAAGTTGTATGTGAAAACTCACCAATAATCGATATTGAGTATGCTGTTGGCGGAGGATTGGCTGGTCCTGTAGTAGATAATTTGCCTCCAGGAGTAAATAGTGTCTGGAATGGAGTGAATCTACGATTCAGTGGTTCTCCGACCGTAGCCGGAACTTATAACTATACGGTCTTTACCACGGGAGCTTGCTTGCAGGTACAAGCTTCTGGGACCATAATCGTAAGAGACACTCCTACCTCAGGAGCTATAGCGACAAATCAAACAGTGTGTACTGGAGAAGACCCAGCTCTTTTAACCAGTACAGCCGCTGGAACAAGTAGCGATGTGGGCGCGAGTATCTCCTACCGTTGGGAATTAAACACAAATCTTACCACTCCAAGCTGGTCAACTGTCGGGACTAATCCAACAGGAGCTACTTATGATCCACCTATATTATCAGCAACCACTCAATACAGACGAATCACATTAGCTACCAACGGAAGCATTATTTGTGAATCTGCGCCAACTCCAATCGTCCAAATAACTGTTCAAACCACTCCAACAGCAGGAGCCATTGCAGCTGCACAAACAATTTGTAACGGTGGAGATCCAGCTCCGTTTACCAGTACTATAGCTGGTAGTGGAGACGGTACTATCACTTACCGTTGGGAAAGTTCAGTAGGCGCATTTTCTTCTTGGTCCGATATCAGTGGTGCAACTACGGCTACCTACGATGCGCCTGCAGGGTTATCAGTAACCACCAGATTCCGAAGAATCACTATTTCTACACTGAACGGAAAAGCATGCGAATCTGTAGCGACCGCCCCAGTTGAGGTTACTGTCGGTGCAGTACCGACTGCTGGACTGATTGCCACAGGACAAACGATCTGTAGCGGTGGAGATCCTACTGCATTCACCAGTACGGCCGATGGAACAGGATCTGGTTCCCTCTTTTACATTTGGGAGAGTGCGGTAAGTCCATTTACCAGTTGGACTCCTATCAGCGCAGCTAACTTACCTACTTATGATGCGCCTGCAGGATTGACAGTTACCACCAGATATAGAAGAATCACCGCATCTACCTTTAACGGGGTTACCTGCGAATCAGCACCAACACCAGCAATTGAGGTCACCATTTTGCCTAACAACACCGCAATTCCTGTCAATCCTAACCCAACCCTTTGCCTCAACACAGTATCCCCTGTCATCATTACCCATAACACGACTGGTGCCACAGGCATTGTACCACAAAGTGCTAGCGTGAATTACAATCTTCCTAATGGGGTGACACCAAGTTGGAATACCGGAGTATTGACGATTTCAGGAACACCGACAGAGATAGGAGTATTCAATTATAACATTCCTTTATCAGGTGGATGCGGATCAGTCAGTGCAACGGGGACTATTACCGTTGAAAATCCGATCTATCCTATCATCGCAATCAAGGTGGTAAATCCTACAGTAGGATCTTCGCCTCCTTTCACTTCCATATTTACAGTATATAGCAATGAACTGACTGTTGGTACCTACACCATCAACTACAGTATTGACGGAATCAATGGCGGACCTGATCAGACAATTTCTGTAAATGTCCCTACCGCAGGAGAATTTACCTTTACTTCATTGCCATACAACTCTGAAGGCACGACAATATTAACGATCAATTCCATCAAAAAAGACACAGAGAACTGTACCTATTATCCGCCAAATAATAATACGGCTCCTTTTGGGGTTGCCTGTAGCACAGAGTTTTGGAAAGCTGATGGAAATGCCACTTTCTCTGTTCCTGCGGCTGTCACCGAGGTAACTATTCAGGTTTTTGGAAATGGATTGGGTGGAAATACAAACTCCACAACAATGAACGTAATACCAGGTGGAGGTTTATTCATTGTGTTTGACGGTACGGATGTTTTTGTCACCGAAGCTTCGCCATCTGTGCCTATAGCAGATCGACTGGCACAAGCGATCGTCAGTACAACCGGCCTGAATGGCAGAATAGTTATCAATTACGAGTGTACTCCACCTCCTCCTTGCAGCGGTTCTGGTGATGTATTCCAATACACCGATTCTGAAGGATATACGGTGATCAGGTTTATTGGTGATTGTCAATGGACTGCTCCGGATGGATTGGATGAATTTGAAGTACTTGTTGTTGGCGGTGGCGGTGGAGGAGGCTTTGGCGAGTCAGCCGGAGGCGGTGGCGGTGGCGCTGTGGTTTATCAACAATTTACAGGAATTACCATGAATGGCCTTCCGGGTCTACAAGGTGCCATTTTCCAAATGAGTCCCGGGGGTATAGGAATTGGCGCCAGTTCCAACACACATCAAGGTGGTAATGGAGGCGATTCATTCTTTACAGGCCCTTCTTTTGACTATTCCTCGGCAAGTACCTTTACCAGCATCTCAGCATCTGGAGGTGGTGGGGGTGGATCCTCTAGTACTATCACATCGATTAGACAGGGAGAAACGGGAGCATCAGGTGGTGGTGGGGCTGCCAATGGTACCGATGAGTCCAACGGCGGTGCTGGATCTGAAGGAAATAATGGAGGAAATGGGAATGGAGAGACTTACGGTTCAGCAGGTGCCGGCGGTGGCGGAATCTCGGCCTTGGGTGGAAATGGAACCTACTCTGGAAGCGGTGCAGTAATGACTGGTGGCTCGGGAGGTAATGGAGAATCCAGAACGATTTCGGGAGAAAATATTTACTACGGTGCAGGAGGCGGAGCCACAGCTTCGGGTGCAATTACAAATGAAGCAGGAGCTGGTGGAAGTCCTTACAACGGAACAAACGGAAATCAGTTTTACGCTGGAGGAAATGGTAATAATAATGGAATGGGTCAACCAGCAACCACCTTTGGATCGGGTGGAGGTGCAGGAAGATTTGGGGGAGCTCAGGGCTTCAGAGGGGTAGTTTATATCCGCTATCCAAACTTCAGAATCCTTCCGATCGAGTATCTCTACTTCAATGCAAAATATAACTCAGTGATTCGTTCTGGAGATCTGACTTGGGCAACGGCTAAAGAGTGGGAAAATGACCGCTTCGAAATCGAACGATCTGTGAATAATGTGAACGGTTGGGAAAAATTAAGTGAAGTTTCAGGTGCAGGATATTCGGATTCACCAGTGCATTATGAATTCAAGGACATGAACCTTCCAATAGCTGGAGGAAATATCTACTACAGATTAAAGCAAATAGACTTTGACGGAGATTTTACCTACAGTATCACCAAATCGATCAATGTAGAATCTATTCCAGGCACTACTCGATGGAGAGTATTTCCCAACCCAACCACTGGAAAGCACTTTAACATCGAAATCCTCGATCCTTCTGCTTATTCCGATGAAGACATCACCTTAAGAATAATTGGCACGACAGGTCAATATGATACCATACATGTGACAAAAATGAAAAATATGTCCAACCAAATCAGCGACCTATTTGAATTCAAAGCAGCCGGAGTCTATACCGTCGAAATCGCTTGGGGTGCAAATCGAGAGTATCATAAGGTTATTTTGAGAAGATGATTTGGCTCTCGCCTTGCATTAATCCTTCAGGTCAGAAATCGCACTTTTTAAACTATTTATTTTTACATTATTAAAAAAGGAGGATCTAGGTGCTTTTGGAATCCTTTCCCAAACTTGGTCAATTTCCCTTCATTTAATATTAAATAGCTTTCACCAGGGATTCTTAAGTTGGGAGCGCACTTATCCAAAGAATTGTAAGAAAAACAGACGCTTTGATTTATCCTTTGAGATAAATCAAAAATTCATTTTTTAAACAAATTGATGAAACAATTCTACGTGTTGGAAGTTTTTTATTTCGTTTTAGATCAGTTAACTATTTGGTTAGAAGTGAGTTTAAAAGTAAACTGATAAATTTCAATAAATGGCGCTAATGAAGCTGGATAGATTTATCAAGCCGGAAAAAATAGTGAATTCTATTTTATTCAAATTTAATTAGTTAAAAATAAAAATCACCTAATTTATTATTTATTGATATTATTTTAGGAATATCTAAAAAGCTTTTATATTTGATATACACTTTTATGGTTTTTAACTACAGAAATGAATAGAAAGCGAATTTTTGCTTTTCCGAATCCAATTTTTTTCTTAACCTTTTTGGTTTGGGCTTCATCGCTATGCTTACCTGGGGAGGTTTTTGGGCAATGTACTGTCACTTTACCATATTCTTCTGGAACTAATACATTTACTGTTCCCGCCGGTATAACTTCAATAACTGTAGAGGCTTGGGGAGGAGGAGGAAGAGGCGGAACCAGAACTACTGGCGGAGAAGGCGGCGGCGGCGGTGGAGGGGGATACTCTCGATCCATTCTTACTGTCACTTCTGGGCAAAGTTATACCTATGTAGTAGGCGCTGGAAGTGGATCCACTGCTGCTGGAGGCACTTCAAGATTTTACTTGACCTCAAATTCTGGGACGGACTTGGTAAGGGCCCTTGGTGGGAATTCCGTATTAGATAATAGTATTACTGGGGTGATTGGTGGAGCTGCTTCTGGTGGAATGGGTGACACAAAGTTTTCTGGCGGAAATGGAGCAGATGGTTCTGGTAATGGAAGCAACAGGAGAGGAGGAGGAGGAGGCGGTGGAGCTGGAAGCTTGGGAGGTGGTACTTCAGGGTCTGGTAGATTTGGGGGGAGTAATGTAAATGGCGGAGGAGATGGAGGAACAGCACCCGATAATAATGACACTAATGGAGTAATCGGAACAATTATCGGCGGGGGAGGAAGTGGAGCAGTAGGAACCACCAGGACAGGTGGATCTGGAGCCCGAGGACAAGTAACTATCACTTACAACAATCCAACTCCTACATTGAGCAGTGCGGCAACGGCGAGTAGATGCAGCAATGTATCCACCACCTATACTGCAACAAGTGCAACCGCAGGTACAACTTTTTCATGGACAAGAGCTGCTGTTGCTGGAATCAGCAATTTGGCAGCAAGCGGAGCTGTTGCAGCAGCAACTGAAACCTTGATTAATACAACAGCCAACCCTGTTGATGTTGTCTATATCTATACATTAACCGCAAACGGCTGCAGCAACAATCAAAATGTTACCGTAACGGTAAATCCAACTCCTACATTGAGCAGTGCGGCAACGGCGAGTAGATGCAGCAATGTATCCACCACCTATACTGCAACAAGTGCAACCGCAGGTACAACTTTTTCATGGACAAGAGCTGCTGTTGCTGGAATCAGCAATTTGGCAGCAAGCGGAGCTGTTGCAGCAGCAACTGAAACCTTGATTAATACAACAGCCAACCCTGTTGATGTTGTCTATATCTATACATTAACCGCAAACGGCTGCAGCAACAATCAAAATGTTACCGTAACGGTAAATCCAACTCCTACATTAACCAGTCCATTGACAGCTCCGGCTTGCAATAATTCTGCTTTCACTTATTTACCTACAAGCGCAGTAAGTGGTGCTACATTTACTTGGACAAGAGCAGCAGTTGCTGGTATTAGCAATCCGGCAGTTACCACAGCTCAGACATCAAATCCAAATGAGACTCTCATAAACACTACAACTAGCCCAGTTAATGTAATTTATGCATACGTTATCACAGCAAATGGATGCAGTTATACCCAGAATGTAACCGTTACAGTAAATCCTATCACCGCTATTACAACCCAACCTGACAATACCGGGGATAGCGTATGCTTTGGAGATGGATTTTCACCAATTTCAGTATCAGCCGTGGGTGGGAACTTAACTTATCAATGGTATAGAAGTCCGACTGGTTCTAATTCTGGTGGTATTGCTATACCTAGTGCAACTTCAGCATCATTTACTCCTCCATCTACCCCTCAGGGATCTATGTATTATTATGTAGTGGTAGGTGGATCATGTGGATCAGAGACTTCAATTGTTTCCGGTTTATATTTTGTAGCTCCGCCAATAACAACCATCATCCAAAATCCATCTTCAACTGCTCAAAATGTATGTTTAAATGGCACATTCTCATCAATTTCTCTAATTGCAACTGGGGCTGGAACAATATCTTATCAATGGTACAGTAATTCTACCAATACAAATTCTGGGGGAACGTTAATCTCAGGTGCAACTAATTCAAGCTACACACCACTTGCCACTACTGTGGGTACAACTTATTACTATGCTACTGCAAAAAGTGATTGTGGCACAGTTCCCACAGCAGTTTCTGGAGCATTTACAGTATATCCACCTCCAACTGTAACCAATCCAGCTTCAGCAAGTACCTGTAGCGGGGCAGGTCCAAATATTTCATTAACAGCAAGCGTTCCGAGTAGTTTCTCTTGGACGATTGGAACTACCACTGGCTCAATAACTGGAGCAAGTGCAGGCTCAGGTGCAACCATCAATCAGACACTAACTAATCCAAGCAATGCAACGGCTGGTACAGTTCAATATATAGTTACGCCTACTTCTACAACGGGATCATGTCCGGGAGTTCCATACACCATAACCGTAACGGTAAATCCAACACCAGCTGTAACCAATCCAGCTACAGCAACTACCTGTAGCGGGGCAGGTCCAAATATTTCATTGACAGCAAGTGTTCCGAGTAGTTTCTCTTGGACGATTGGAACTACCACAGGCTCAATAACTGGAGCAAGTGCAGGCTCAGGTGCAACCATCAATCAGACTCTTACTAATCCAAGCAATGCAACGGCTGGTACAGTTGAGTATATAGTTACACCTACTTCTACAACAGGGTCATGTCCAGGTGCTCCTTACACCATAACGGTAACGGTAAATCCTTTACCTACTGTAACAAATTCGACATTAACACAGACCATTTGTTCAGCAGGAAGTACAGCAGCAGTTACTTTGACTTCAGGAGTCGCAGGAACCACCTTTGCTTGGACGGCTACTGCAACGGCAGGCGTTTCTGGTTTTACAACAAGCGGTTCAGGACCTATTCCTGTTCAAACCATTTCTACCACTGGCACTTCGCAGGGAACGGTTACTTATATCATTACGCCGACTGCAAATGGATGTCCTGGTCCAACCAAAAATTATACGGTGTTAGTTAATCCGCAACCAACTGTAACAAATTCAACTTTAACACAGACAATTTGTTCAGGGGCGAGCACAACTCTGGTTACCCCTACTTCCGGGGTTGCTGGAACAACCTTTACTTGGACAGCTAGTGCTACAGCAGGCGTTTCCGGTTTTACAGCAGGAGGATCTGGACCAATTCCTGTTCAGACAATCTTAACAACAGCAACAACCCAGGGTACAGTTACTTATGTAATTACTCCGACAGCCAATGGATGTCCTGGTCCAACAACCAACTATACCGTATTGGTGAATCCATTGGCTACTGTTGGCCCAACCACAGTTTTTACAAATAATTTCCCTAGCGTTTGTATCACGAGTCCAACTATATCATCATTCACTAGACCTACAACTGGAGTTTCTTCAATTGGAGTACCAACAGGATTACCTCCAGGAATTTCAGCAGTATTTAACACAACAACAAAAAACATTGAGTTCTCAGGAACAGTAACAGGTACTACAACAGGTTTGTATACATACAGCATTCCATTAAATGGAAATTGTATCAATGGACTAACTGCAACCGGAACCATTGATGTCACTCCAGTTTATGATATTACTTCAGTATCCTCTGTATCTGCCACAACAATTGGAGGCACTGCATCGGTAACGTTTTACGGGGACCCATTATTAATGCTAAATGGCACTTATCAAATAGTCTATCAAATCAAACAAGCATCAGGCTCCTTCACAACAGTTGGGCCTGTCAATGCTACCGTGGTAAATGGAAAAGGAAACTTTAGTACAATTCCAATTAATAGCAATGTAGATACCTATACTGTACAAATATTATCAATCAAAAAATCCACGGACGTTTGCACGATTACTTTGCCTAGTCCACCTACTACCTACTTTGGGGTTTGTTCGGCTGTATTTAGTGGTAATAGCACATTCTATGTTCCAGCAAATGTTTACAGCATCACTATCGAAGTCTATGGTGGTGGTGGTGGTGGTGGAAACAATGGCGGCGGTGGTGGTGGTGGTTATACTATTAGGCAAAATATTGCGGTAACACCGGGAGAATCCATAGCTGTATATGTCGGAAGTGGTGGTGCAAATAATGGAAGTGACGGAGGGGTCAGCTATGTTTCAAGAGATTCCAGTATTCCGTTACCTGGTCGTGTTACAAATTCCATGGTCTTTGCAAATGGTGGGAAGGGTGCTCCCGCCTCGGGAAATGCCCTAGGAGGAACTTTTGATCCACGATACACAGGAAGCAATGGAAATAACGCCACTGGAAATAATGGTGGTAAGGCAGGAGGACCCTTAGGTGGTGCAGCGGGTGCTGATGGTGTAAATGGAAGCTCACCAGGAGGCGGTGGAGGAAAAAAATCTGGCCAAAAGGGTATTGGTGGGAATGGTCTAATAATTATCACCTACTCCTGCCCAGATGCAGATAATACTGACTGTATCAAAGTAATTGATGATGGATCTAAATCAGGTTTTACCGTACTAGAATTTACATGTAACTATACTTGGACTGCTCCTGAAGGATTAACAGAATTTACAGTGATTGTCGGCAGCGGAGGCGGAGGCGGTGGTTCTGGCTTTGGATCTGGAGGCGGTGGTTCTGGCGCAATAATTAGACAAACACTAAGTACCACTAATCCTTATGGTTTACCAAGTGGTTCTTCATTCCCTATTACCGTTGGAATAGGAGGAAATGGTGCCTCGGGAGGAAATATTTCTGGTAGCACTGGGGGCTCATCCACTTTTTCTGGAACTATAAATAGTAATCCGGTTAATATTTCTGTCCCAGGTGGAGGCGGTGGGGGATCCCAAAGCTCAATACCTGGTGCAACTGGAGCATCAGGTGGTGGTGGTGGAGCAAGACCTAATCCTAGTGGGCAAGGTGGAGGCGGGGGAAATTCCATTCCAATAACTTACACAGGAACAAATGTGACAATATTCCAAGGAAACAAGGGAGGAAATGGCGAATATAGTGGATCACAAAATTCAATTGCTGGAGGTGGAGGTGGAGGATTAGTTGCTTTTGTACCTGCTGATAGGCCAAATGGAAAAGCAGCGGGAAATGGACAAGGAGAAGGCGGCGATGGGGGAAAAGGTATTTCACTTACATTAGGGGATTCAGTTCGTTATTTTGGCGCTGGTGGGGGTGGTATTGGAGAATATTTTAACGGTACTGAAAAAGTTGGAATTGGAGGATCAGCAAATGGAGTTAAACTTGGTGGTGATGGAAATTTGGCAAACCCAACAGCAAAAGGAGGAGCCGGAAGAAATAAGACTGGTTCTGGCGGGGGAGCCGGATATGGAGGCGGGGGTAAAGGTGGTGATGGAATTGTCTATATTTCTTTCCCAAATGTTAGAATCCTAGAAGTCGAATACGAGTATTTCACTGCGAATTACATTGAAGAAAATAGATCTACTTCATTGAAATGGGCAACTACCAAAGAGTGGGAAAACTCTCATTTTGAAATCGAACGCTCGGTAAATGGAGTGACATCGTGGACTAAAATTGGAAAAATTGAGGGTCAAGGCTATTCAGAAACCACTACGGAATACAGCTTTACAGACACCAAGCTTCCTGCTGCTGGAGGAATAGTCTATTACCGATTGAAGCAGGTAGATTTCAGTGGCAAGTTTTCTTACAGTGTCACCAAGTCGATCAAGGTGGAAGGCATCAATGGAAATGGCGCTTGGTTAGCTTATCCAAATCCTAGTTCTAAGAGAAATACAGTGGCTGTGGATTTGCTTAACCGCTCGGTTTATAATGATGAGAAAATTATTATCCAAATCTCCGATATCAGAGGCGTAGCTGAAACATTTACGGTCGATAAAGTTGAGTCCGTTTCGGAAGTCGTCAATAGCTATTTGGATCGATCAATCTCAGGAGTATATATTCTTCAGTTGATCTGGGGAAATAATTCTCAGCAATTGAAATTGTTAAGACAATGATAGTAAGAGGATTCTGAAAGGATCAATTTTTAGAATCCTCTTATTTTTTACACAGTTCGAATCCACAAGAATATCGCAGATTTAATTTCGAACAGGTATCATCAGATTTCCCATTCGAGTTAATTTTTTAGCCTTTCAGCCTTCCATGCCTGCCGGCAGGCAAGCCCACTTTTGCCTCCTGAATTTCAAAACTATGTGACTATTGTGTGCTATTTGGTTTGAAAAAAACCCTTTCCATACTCCTGCATCTACTCTCGTTTCCATGAGATCATCTCGGGCGGGAAGCAAACCTTGATAATTTATTTAAACCATGGGTTCCGCAAGCTCCAACCATAGCTACCAAGATATCGCTCCGCTGGAGCTAGAAAATAGGCAAAGTTCCATAAATGCTATTGCGCCACTTCGACATTCGGCATTCATCATTCGGAATTTTACATTTTTTTGAATCCGTATCATTGGGTTTTAATCCATTTGAATCTTTCTTTTTGCCCTTCCAGCTTTCTCACTTTAGCTTTCTAACTTCCATGCCTGCCGGCAGGCAAGCTCACTTTTGCCTTCTGAATTTCAAAACTATGTGACTATTGTGCGCTATGTGGTTCAAAAAAATTCCTTTCCATACTCCTGCATCTACTCTCGTTTCCATGAGATCATCTCGGGCGGGAGGCAAACCTTGATAATTTATTTAAACCATGGGTTCCGCAAGCTCCACCCATAGCTACCAAGATATCGCTCCGCTGGAGCTAGAATGTTTGTTGGTAAAGGTCTACACATGATGTTGCGCTACTTCGGCATTCGTCATTCTACATTTTTTTCGAGCTTGTATCATTGGGTTTTAATCCATTTGAATCTTTCTTTTTGCCCTTTCAGCTTTCTCACTTTAGCTTTCTAACTTCCATGCCTGCCGGCAGGCAAGTTCACTTTAGCCTTCTGTATTTCAAAACTATGTGACTATTGTGCGCTATGTGGTTCAAAAAATCTAAACCGATTATTTTCAGCCTTCTCACTTTAGCTTTCTGCTTTCAAAACCTTATTCCTCTATCTCCTCTTTTCGTTTAGGTATTTTAGGTTGTCCTAGTCCGACACTTCCTTGCAAACCACTGAAAGTTGCTCGCCACCAGCCACCAAAAATAAACTTGGACTTATCTCGCTCAAAATAGATGGTTGAAGTAATCCGATTGTTAAAAAGTTTCCTCGGATTACTATTCTTAATGAGTGTGTTTGCCGCGAAAGTCAATAGCCCTAACTTCCCTTTTCCAGAGCGCATACTTACGGTGTCCAGTATTTGGATTTTTAGATCCTTATAATTCAAGTTCATTTTGCCCCACGCCTCGTCCTCATTAATACGAAAATCCCACTTACCACTAGTCACTTTTCCAGAAACTATCTCAACAAATACCCCGTTGGAAACCATGTTATTTACGTTCCTTAAGTCAAATTCTCCAATTTCTACATTCATATCCATCGGATAGGGAGCTTCAAAAAATAGAGTAGAATTCAATTTTAAAAGCCCTTGACCCATAAGCTTACCTTCGGCATTCAAATATGTTTTTTCCAAAGGATATTTATTTCCCGTTTTGGAAAGAGCAAAAGGTGCCAGACTTAGATTTAAATCCTCAAATCGGATCGATCCCGGCATCATCGCCCGTGGAGCGAATTCTTGATACCGAATAAACGCATTAGTAGCAGTCACCGAGTCAACCAACATGTCTAAAGGCGCATTTTTCATCAACTCTTGTGGCATAAGCTTTATAATTCCTTCACGCCTAGCCAATCTCTTATCGCGGAAGACATCCAACCGCATACCATATAGGGAAACTTTTCTTGCCTTTAGTACCTGCGAATTGAAATAAGTATCAAAATCAATGTCCAATATTGAAATCCGCTCCACAGTTCCATCAATTGCATCGGATTGATAGCCCTGCTTTCTGAAGTAATTATACCTCCCTACTGTCGGCCCAAATCTAACTTGCTCCAAAAACAGGTTGTTTTCCAGAAATCTAATTCTGCCGATTTCCAGTTTGTTCAGGCTATCCTCGGTATATAGGGAATAATTGGCAAGCGAAAGACTCAGGTCCTTTTCTAGCAAAAACTGAGGCCTGATCTCCTGATCTGAATTCATCAAATTGAGATCTAGTCCTTTCATGCCAAAGTCAACATTATTGAAAGCCAGCCTCGGCATTTGGCCTGAATCCTTGTTGTGAGCGTTGATTTGACCTTCCTGAATTAGAAGATCTCTCAGAATAATTGAAGAAACAAGTCCGCCCTCTTTCCTTATTCTTGGGTCCTTAACCGGTCCCGTTTTCTCGATTCGATCCAAATAAAGATCGATAATCGGGCTAGTCAGCCGAAGCTGTGAAATATCAAAAACTCCTGTAGATTCAATTTGCCTCAAGCTATTGTGCTTGATTCCAAGCTCAGCAACATCCGCCTTGAGAATAGGAATACCAGGATATCCAGTTGTATTATTTGGAATAATCTGAAAATCTGAAAATATGGTCTCTTCCGCTTTGTTATTCACAAGCAATGATGAAAACTTCACGTTATGTATGCTATCCGGGAGTGCGAAGGAAAAATCTTCTAATTTCAAACTGATATCCTCAAATAATCCGGTGAAATTGTCCTTCGTAGTCATCGAAGAGTCAAGAAGTAATCCACTTACACCAAGATCAAAGTTAGTTTTGATAGATTGAATATCATTTTCTCCGACCACATAGTTAATTGCCAACTGAGAGTTCAACGCATCTATTCGACGGATGCTGATCTCTTCAATCGCTTTTGGCAAGGCATTCCCAGACTTCGAGTTCTTGTTTTGCTTCTTCTCGGAAGACTTAAATCCACGGATAACATTCAGATTAATCTGACTTCCATCTACGGATAGTTGATCCAACTTGAGTTTATTATCAAAGAGGAAGGATTGTAAATCTACGCCTTCGAAAGCCACACGAGGTAATTTGACTTCAAATTCAATCTTACTTTGGATGGCCTTTGAGGGGAAAAGCCGAAGGTTATCAATCAAAATAGTCTGTGACTTTGAATTGTAATTGAGCTTATCGGTGTCAATCTCATAGCTTCCTCCAGCCACGCTAAACGCATATTGTTTCAAACTCAGGTCAATCTCATCTGAGAAGAAAGTCCGGTCATTGGCTGATGGCTTACCTCGTTCGATCAAAAACCCCTTCAAGCTTAAGGAGAGGCTATCCTCGCTCAATACGATATCCTTATTACCGGAAAAATTCTCATAGCGGACTCTTCCATCACTAAAGCTGACCGAATCAATACTGATGTATGAAAAATAAGAAGACAGCAAGTCTCCTACTTCTCCCGCTGAATTAATTTGATCTAACGATTTATCCTGCTCCTTTTTCTTCCGAAACCGAGCTAATTCAGCTACTGGTGAGGGAATTAATATTTGGTTAATCATGAGCTTCTCATCCCAGAAAGCCGCCTTCAAATCTATTCCCTCGATCCGAAATTCAGGTACTTTCACATTGATGACCACTGTTTTATTATAGTTGTCTAGCACAGCGGTAAGTGAATCGGGGTTTTCTGGCCTTAGGGAGAAATCTTGGATTACAATAAGAGATTGTTTCGAATCAATGATCACTTTTCCTGCTAAAAACTCATGTAAATTATCCCGCAGCTTCAGTCGGTATTTATCTAAGCTTAATACCATTTCATTAGCCAAAAAGATATCCTGGATAGATGACTTCAGGTTAGGCTGAATCAAAACATCTTCTAATAAAAGGCTAAAACTCTCAAAGCCGATATCATTGCTTCGGATTCCAGCTTCGTCTGTAAACTGAACTTCTCCGTCTTTCAAATCAACTCGCTTAATCACCACAGCATCCATATAACCTTGGAGCAACTCAGAAGCCCTACCCTCTTTGAAAGGTTTCTTTTCTTGCTTATTCAATTCAGTAAATTCCACTTTTGGCGATTCGATGATCAATTCATCCATTTCCAATCGGCCTTCGTTGTAAAACCGCTTCAGATTTGCATTATTCAGCGAAAGCTTTGGCAAAGTCAATCGAATAATGTTATCCAAATCCAAATTAGTCAGCGCATCTGCTCTCGGTTCAATTCGAAGGTTCTCGACCAGTAATTCATCTTTGAATGAAGATAAACTCACTCGGTCCCCATAAATGACATGCACCTCATCGGATAAGTATAAACTTGCCTCTCGGATATCCATCGATGCCTCTTGCCCATAAAAAAATTGATTAGTTTTTCGAGCTTGATTTTTCCCCAAATAAAATTTGATCATATTGAAATTCAAATCAGCAATCTCAATTCTATTTTTTAACGAATCATTAAAATCTGAAGTCAAAAACCTGCCCTTTACCACCGAAAGCTCTTTGACTTCAATGTATTCTAATATTCCATCAATCAATTCATTCAAATCTCCAGTGGCCGTACTATCACGCGTAATACTATTTCGACGCTCCACTTTAAAGTCTGGATTAGTCAGGACTATCTCATCAATCATGACCTGAGAGGTCATAAATGCATTGTTTAGGTCCACATTCCCTACTCTCAGGTCCTTAAGCGAAACCTCGTAGTAAGCTTTGCTAGCCTTGGTTCGATCTGGTGTAAGTTGTACTCCCTTTAAGTCAATTTTATTTTCCAATGAACTGACTATCACGCCTGTGGCTGAAATTGTATGTACTCCATCCGGAAGTGGAAAATTGACATTTTCAAGCTCGAATTCAAATCCTTTTGCATTAAAAGGCGTCTTCCACTCTTGTTGAGTAGCCCAATTGATATCTTTTATGATCAGTTTTGTATTCTCTGCTTTTAGCGAATTGTCACTTAGAAAGTTTAAGAAGAAAAGATCTGCATTGACGATTTCAATTTCATGAATATAAACTCCGGCAAATCTAAATCGGTCAATACTTTTCTTGATTTCATTTTCTAACGCTTTGACACGAGACTCCTGCTGGAGAAAATTTTCAGATTCGCCATCCAATCCTTCCCTAGCAGGCAAATCTAAATTCAGATTTGGATTATCTATCTCAATCTTTCCGATAGAAAACGTGCCAGAGGAAAAACTATACCATAACCCCTTAATGGCAAGCTGATCCAAATAAAGATCAAAAAGTACTTGACCCTTTTGATCCATTTCAGGATTCACAGGTTTTAGAATGATCCCATCCAAAAATATTCCTCTTCGGATCAGTGATAAGTTTACCCGATTAAAATCAACCTCATACACGCCTTTTGTGGATTGATTTATTTGAATTCTTGTCCAATTGGAAAGTAAAATGTTGGAACCAAAGTAAACCACAAACTCTAAAAAAAGGACAGCCAAAAAAACGGTAGTGATTACTCTCACGACTTTCTTTCGAAATAGATTCTTCAACTGTCTTTTCTTTGGCTCTGTACTCATTCGAGGGGATTTTTAGCAAAATACGATATTCGTATTTATTCCAAACGAAAAAAGCAGCACCAAGATGCCGCTTAATTAGAATAGCTGTAGGAGAAGGATTCGAACCTCCACGAGGTAGTTAGGCGATAGTTCGGTTGAATTATGCTTTATACTTAATTCCTCACCCCCGAGACAGGAGGGCTTGTCTGCCAATTTCAACATCCTACAGGGTGAAGAATTTTAGATTGTGCTATTTGAATAAAGAATTTTGAAAACGATTTAAATTTTTCGCAACCGATTTAAATTCCAACAGCACAAAATTAACAATCCCATTGGTTTATTAAAGTTTTGGCAAAATTTATTTTATTTTTTTACAGTATTTACCCCCAAATGATATTTAAATTATGAATTTTGAAATTAAATTTCAAAATATTATAAATAATTTTGAATTATATAATTGCCTTTTATCCAAATATTCTATTGAAAATTCATCTTTTTATGAAATAACTTCATAGAAACAAAAGGGCATAAAAAAACCATGAAACAAAATTTCATGGTCTTAGTCAATTAACAATAAACCCAAAATAACCTGCTGTAGGAGAAGGATTCGAACCTCCACGAAGTAGTTAGGCAAATTTACGAGCTCGGTAAACGCTTTATCCCAGTGACCTCACCCCCGAGACAGGAGGGCTTGTCTGCCAATTTCAACATCCTACAGTATAGTGTAATCTTAATGTATTTTGATAGGCCAACCTTATGTTGTGCCTTATTGATACATCAAATATAGTGGGAGGATCTGTTTATTAAAAATATTTCAATAAAAATTCTAAATTTTTACAGTATTTTTAATGAAATCGATTGAATAATATGGATAATGTAATTAAGAGCCTATTTCTACTACTCAGATTAACAAATTTTCAACGACAGAATCAAATTTTAATGATTCAATCGGTTTAATTTGATTTTTTTATAGATAAATCAATAAATACCACAATCTATTGCCATTTAAGTAAATAAAATGGCTATTCGTACATGACATAGTTCCGCCATTTATTCAAGGCTGCTTCAAAATCGGCAGGAAATGGTGCTTCAAAGTAGAGCTTCTCTTTGGTGATCGGGTGAATAAAGCCCAAGGACTTGGCATGTAGCGCCTGTCTTGGAATCAAATCAAAACAGTTATGCACAAACGTCTTGTATTTCGAAAACTGAGTTCCTTTCCGAATTTTATCTCCTCCATATATCGCATCATTGAATAAGGGATGCCCAATAAATTTCATATGCGCACGAATCTGATGCGTCCGGCCGGTCTCTAGTTTACATTCGATCAAGGAGACATAGCGCAACTCCTCCACAACTTTCCAATGGGTGACAGCATGCTTGCCATAAGTTCCATCCACAAAGACATCCATCACCTTTCGATCCTTAAAGCTTCGACCGACATTTCCACGGATCGTACCTGAATCGCCTTCTAGCTCTCCCCAGACCAATGCCATATACGTTCGCTCGATCGTATGATGAAAAAATTGTGCGGCCAGATGAGTCATCGCTGTCTCTGATTTGGCGATCACCAAAAGACCAGAGGTATCCTTGTCGATCCGATGAACCAGCCCAGGTCTGCCTTCATTGCCTTTCATCTCAGGAAGATTTTGGAAATGATAAACCAAGCCATTGACAAGCGTACCCGTCCAGTTTCCTTGAGCAGGGTGGACCACCATACCTGATGGCTTGTTTACCACCATGAGATATTGATCTTCATAGATAATATCCAAGTCAAGATTTTCAGGAACGATCTCCGTGTCACGCCTAGGTTTTTCAAAAAGGACCTGAATATCATCTTCGGGCTTGATCTTATAACTGCCCTTGGTATTCTCACCATTTACTTTGATCGAACCAGAATCGATGGCTTGCTGAACACGGCTTCGAGTCGCAAAAGCTACCTTATCTGCCAGAAATTTATCGACCCGAATCGGAGATTGTCCTTTGTCTACAATGAAACGGTAATGCTCATATAATTCTAACTCTTCTTCTTCGATCTCGTCGTCATGCTTTTCGCTCATGGTGCAAAAATAAGATTATTAACTTTAAGAACCCTTTGAAATCCTTTTATCCATGCTTGAACCCCTTCCTATCATCAATCAACCGCTAGATCATCCGCTTTTGGAGGAAAAAGGAATAGAATTAGCAGTCAAACGACTGGATCTAGTTCATCCTTTACTCTCCGGTAACAAGTTTTTTAAGCTGAAATACAATCTTGAAAAAGCTATTTCGGGTGGCTTTAATCAAATCCTAACTTTTGGAGGAGCCTATTCCAATCATATCTACGCTACAGCTGAGGCAGCAAAAGCAGCAAATCTCAACTCAATTGGAATCATTCGAGGCGAGAAGGTAGAACCACTAAATCCGACCTTAGCTCATGCAGAATCTTTGGGAATGGACTTATATTTTATCGATCGATCCACCTACAGACTAAAAATGGAAGCAAGTTTTCTAGAAAATCTTGTAGAAAAATTCGGGGAATTTTACCTCATTCCTGAAGGTGGCACTAATGAGCTCGCGATAAGAGGAACCTCCGAAATCCTAGAACTAGAGGACAGATCCTATTCCCATGTTACTACTTGTATTGGTACAGGAGGTACATTCGCGGGGTTGTTGCAAACCCTTACCGAGCGGCAGCAGCTTCTTGGCTTTTCCGCTCTGAAAGGTGATTTTATTCACCATGAGATTAAAGATTTATTAAAAAATCATCAAATCAGTAGTGAAGGAGATTTTCAGATTTTCGATCAATTCCACTTTGGTGGCTACGGGAAGTACAATCAGGAATTAATTGACTTCATCTGGTGGTTTTTTGAGAGCTTCGGAATCGTCCTCGATCCTATCTACACGGGTAAAATGATGGCAGGAATCTGGAAATTAATAAGTGAAGATTTTTTCCCAGTCGGATCAAAAATTCTGGCTATCCACAGTGGAGGACTTCAGGGGAATTCTGGATTCACCGCGCGAACTGGGATCAAGCTCCCGTCTCTTTCAACGTAAAAAAATCGTCCGCTTCTTGGGGATGAATGACCAGCACATTCGCCAAAACAAGCCGAACCAACGTTTTCGAAGCGATGAATTTTGGTAGCTTGGCCAGCTTTGCATATTCTTTTAAGGTAATCTTACCGGTTTCCTGCATCGCCTTCATCAGCAATTCTTCTTTCCAACTGTAGGTGAAAATCGTGTCTCGCTGCGCTTTTCCCCTACGCAATACCTCCCATACTTCTCGGCTTGCCTGCACACTTCGATCTGCAACCCGGATAAAAGATTGCTTGTGGTCCTTTTCTTTTAAATAATGCGGACGCTCAGTGCTTAAGGGAATTTTAAACACGGCAACTCCTTTTTTCTCATTCAGCTTAATCAAAAAAACTTCATAGGTTAACTGAGGAAAAATCAACTCCTGAATGGCTTTCTCCATCACAAAGATCTCCTCTTCAATAAAACGCTGCCCACTCACCGTTCCATCATCATCCACACCGATCAACAAATCTCCACCGGATGAATTGGCCAAAGCAATTAGCTCCCGGACGATTTTCTCAGGATGCGCGGCCTTTTTCTTGAATTCAATCTTTAGCCCCTCTCCTTTCGAAGCGAGTACTCTGATATCCTGCAGTGTCATTGTTAGTGATTTATTTCTGAAAAAACTTAGGATTTCACCCCAAACCTCAATTGTTCCAATCGCGCTTTTTGCGCTTGCCAATCATCTCTAAGTCTTGCTGCCTCCATAAAGTTGAGCTCTTTGGCAGCCTTTTCCATCTGTTTTTGGGTTTGCTGAATCAGTTTTTCCAATTTCTCCTTACTCAAATACTGCACCACTGGGTCTGCTGCCATACTTGCTTCTCCCGGCATCGGCTCCGCATAGAACTTCGCATTTTTCTTGGAATCAGCCACTTTAGTTTGTCCCATGATTTTGTCTCGGGATTTCAAAATAGTGGTCGGCGTAATGCCATGCTCCGTATTGTATTCGATCTGAATTACTCGCCGTCGCTTGGTCTCATCGATCGCTCGTTCCATCGATGCTGTAATTTTATCAGCATACATAATCACTCGCCCCTCCGAATTTCGAGCAGCTCTACCGATCGTCTGTACCAAACTGCGCTCATTTCGAAGGAATCCTTCCTTATCCGCATCCAGAATAGCCACCAGCGAAACTTCCGGTAAATCCAAGCCTTCCCGTAATAAATTCACCCCCACCAAGACATCAAATACACCAAGTCTCAACTCTCGCAGGATTTCTACCCGATCCAAAGTTTTGACTTCTGAGTGAATATAGCGCGACTTGACTCCCGCTCGCTCCAAGAATTTCTGGAGTTCTTCTGCCATTCGCTTGGTCAGCGTAGTCACTAAAACCCGAGCATCGGTTTTTATAGTTTGGTCTATTTCTTCCAGCAAATCATCAATTTGATTCTGACTTGGTCTTACTTCTATCGTAGGATCCAAAAGTCCAGTTGGTCGGATTATCTGCTCCACCACTTCTCCCTCAGTCAATGCAAGTTCATAATCTGCCGGTGTAGCCGAAACATAGACTACTTGACCAGCTAAGCCCTCAAACTCTTCAAATTTCAAAGGCCGATTATCCAAAGCCGATGGAAGTCGGAATCCGAAGTCTACGAGATTCACCTTTCTGGACCGATCTCCACCCCACATCGCCCGAACTTGCGGGATAGTCACGTGGCTCTCGTCAATCACCAATAAAAAATCTTCGGGAAAATAATCCATCAAACAGAATGGTCTCATTCCCGGCTCCCGGCGATCAAAATAGCGTGAATAATTTTCCACCCCAGAGCAATAACCCAGCTCTCGGATCATCTCCAAATCAAACTCTGTACGCTCTTGAAGTCGCTTTGCTTCCAAGAATTTCCCTTCCTTTTCGAAGAAATTCACTTGAGCCACCATATCATCCTGAATCTCTTTGATTGCAGTATTAATCGTGTCCTTACCGGTGACGAAAAGGTTTGCTGGGAAAATAGAAATGAGTTGCTCATCATTAAGTTTCTTTCCGGAAGCTGGATCTATCTGCTGAATCGCCTCAATCTCATCCCCCCAAAAGAAAATTCGATAGCCCCAATCTGCATAGGCTACGAAAATATCAACAGTATCTCCTTTTACCCGAAAAGTACCGTGAGTGAGTTCAAGCTGGGTCCTACTGTAAAGAATATCGACCAATTTGAAAAGCAACTGATTTCTTGGAATTCGATCTCCGACTTGGAGCTTAATGATATTCTTGGCAAACTCCTGAGGATTCCCTATACCATAGATACAGGAAACAGAAGCGACGACGATCACATCCCTTCGCCCGGTAAGCAAGGAGGAAGAGGCACTCAGTCGAAGCTTTTCGATCTCTTCATTGATCGAGAGATCTTTTTCGATGTAAGTTCCAGAGCTTGGGATAAATGCCTCCGGCTGATAGTAGTCGTAATAGGAAATAAAGTATTCGACGGCATTCTCTGGGAAAAATTGCTTGAATTCCCCATAAAGCTGAGCTGCAAGGGTCTTATTATGACTTAGGATCAGCGTTGGTTTTTGCACCTGCTGGATTACATTAGCCACAGTAAAAGTCTTCCCGGAGCCAGTCACCCCGAGTAAAACCTGGGCTTCATCGCCATTTCGGACGCCTTGGACTAGCTTTTCGATCGCTTTGGGCTGATCACCGGTAGGCTGATAATCTGATGTGAGTTTGAATTCCATGGGATTGCTTGAAGATACCCAACACCATTCCCCTATACAAAAGTTTTCGGAGCTTGATTTTTATTAGGAGGTCAATCGGTACTTGCCAATGTTGTAATACAAATAATTCGTCCGCAAGATCACTACCAACAGCAGTGGAATAATACTCGGATGAAAAGACTGCCAACCCAAAATCCAAAAGACCACCGCAGCATCTGCCATAATCAAGGCAAAGAGTAAATACTTCCGCACCCATGGAGCAAGAGTCTTTGACCAAAGTCCTTTGACCAAAATTAAATGTCCGGGAAAAGCCCAGAGGATATTCCAATTCCACTTGGTCGCACTATGCTCGGTGGCAAACCAAAGTAAGGTGACTACAATCCCGATGACTCCCAGCAGACCAAAAAAGGCTAGGTCGAAGCCAATAAATAATTTCTTTCTCTTGAAACCAATAAAGGTAATCACAGTAAATAGGATGGCGACTAGCCAAAAAATCCAGTAGGGATTAAACGGTTCCATGGATTTCTCTCCCTTAGGAAATTCCATAATCGTAAGGGTCTCCTTCACCAAAGGTCGCGTAGGCCCATCTCCCTGAATCTCTGCCCGGGCAAAGGACTCAAACATGTAATCCGGAAGAAATTGCTCCTGCAGCGGGGTCGCATCGACATCAATCACCGCTCCCAGTGCCAGATCGATTCCAAGATCCGCCCAGGTCAGCGTGTAGACATATTCATCGATCAGGTTTCGAAACGTCTTCTCATCGGCTTCCTTGACCTCATCCTTCCAGATTAGCTTATCACCCAGGACCAGATCCATTGCATCCCGGATCCGAGTGGCACAGTTGTCATAGAAGAAGTCGTAGCGATAGAAGCGTCGCTCCGGCTGGTAATTGACCTGAAGAAACTCCAGCATGTAGTCCGTCTGCTCCGAATTCAGATCGAGGACTTGCTCTTTGATGCCTCGACCCTGTCGGTCGTAGTCGGAGACAAACGCCGCAAAGGTGCTGACCGAAAGCATGTAGTCCAGCTTACCGCTGGCAAACTTCCCGTAGAAATTAGGGGTGTTAAAATCGAAGGTGCCGTAGTTGAATACATAGTCCTCCCCACTCGCTCGATCCAAGACCCGAATCGCCGAGTGCCCAAAGGCCGAGTAGAGCTCATCCCCGGGATCAGCAGTCAGTAGAGAGATCCGAAAGGCCTGCCCCATCACCTGCCCTAAGCCACTGAAAATCAGTAAAAAAATTAGTACTATATATTTCTTTATTCGGATCATTATTTATAACTTAGAAATTCTTTTTTAGACTACTTTTCGATGGTTCCAAGGGTCAGAACGTTGTCCCATTTTTCCTATTTCAGATGCCGAATATACTTGATATTCTTGGCAGTTTTAATCTATTGCCTACCTGCAAACCTTCTCATCGCACAAGAAATCAACTCCTTTAAAACTATAAGTTCGGGAAATTATGCCAACCCTGCAATTTGGAGGGTTTTTAATGGATCTGTTTGGGAAATATCATTGTTAAAGCCAGGATCAGCAAATGATATCTATATAGATCAATTTCATTTGGTGACTCTCACAGGAAATGAAGCTGCGAAAAGTGTATTTATCAATGCTGAAACTTTAGCAAACCAAAAATTAAATTTATCTGGATTCGGATTAGAGATATACGGATCCCTCAACGCATTCTCAGGTCCTGCTCCTGGCTCACCATCTGGGACTTGGAACAGTCAAAATTGGATAGGGAATTCGATCGGGAGTAGATTGATTTTTAGAGGAACCTCTAGAACAATTATTAGAAAAAATCATTGGAGTGGATTCACCACTAATAGTAGGTATAGTGTGATTATTGATCCTGGAATGGGACAAGAACTCACCATTGAAGAACCTTTCAAGGCGGTTCAATTTACCATTAGCTCGGGTACTTTAATCCAAAAGTTAGACAGCTCTGTCATTCCTGCGGTCTGTGCTTCAATTTCTTTCAACACGGAAACAACTTTTTATGGTCCTGGCCCTTTTGGTACCCTAATAATTGGAAATGGAGCGAAATTTATCTCGCAGTGTAACGCGGGAATTCTATTTAGATCTGCTTCAGGATCGATCAGCGCCAGTCTACTGAATTTACAATCTGGCGGAGAACTGATTCTGGAAGGATCAAATCCAAGAATTGAAGCTGCAACTTATGAATTAAATGGGACCTTGATTTTCAGAGGGGGAATAATTCCGAAATCGTTCCTGCGCAGTTCTTTTTCTGATGCAGGGACTCCTAATCGAGTGACAAATTTGGAGCTACAGGGAAACCAAAACCTAAGTCTCCCCGGCACTTTTTTCGTGCAAGGAAATCTGATTCAGTCTGGTTTAGGAGCAATTTTGACAACCCCAACTGACCTTAACTTTGTTGGAGGATTAACCCAAAACATCAGTGGATTTGCTTTGACAAGTCGGAATTTAACTGTGAATAAATCAGGGGGAAGGGTCAATCTAATTCAAAACCTAGCTGTCACCCAAACCCTCTCCATGGTCAGTGGGATTTTAAATTTCAACGATAACAACCTTTCTATAAACAGCTCCTCAATAGGGGGATTACTTTATGCTTCAGGGTCGTGGGAAAAGCTACGGGAAGTCCAATACTTTTCTTTGCCAAGCATCCTAACTGCTTCGAATGCGACATTCCCTTTCGCAGACCGACATCAAAAAGGAATCCGAAGTGTAAAACTTTTAGGAAATACGAGTCGGGAGGATCTTCTAATTCGATTTACTGAGTATCTCGGTGCAGAATATAATTCCAATTTTAATGACAATGATGGCACTCCTATACTCTATCGATTATTTAGCTATTTCTCCTTTTTCGGGATGGTGGCCAATACCAATCCGGTAGAACTACGCATTTCTGCAGACAACTTAATCGTCGATCAGGTGGATGATTTGCGGATCGTATCTACTGGCTATGCAGCTCCTGGCACCCATTTGCCAGGTTTGGATCCTATATTCCTTTGGGCCCGTAGAAGTTTGACTTTCTCTCAGTTGGAAGGGATAAATTACACCGTAGGAAGCTTTCGTACCCTGAGCATCTTACCTGTGACTTGGTTAAGTTTCGATGCCCAGAGAAAGTCAAAAGAAATACAGCTTACTTGGAAAGTAGCTTCTGATATTGCTGAAAGTACCTATGAAATCTTTCGCTCTGAAGATGGATTTACCGATTGGAAGAATCTTGGATCATTGACTAATCAAAAGTATTCAGGGGCCCCTGTTTCCTACCAATTTTTAGACCTTGATTCTGATCCATTCCAGAATTACTATTACCGAATCAAACAATCTGATCTCTTACCCGGAAGCTCTTGGAGTCAAGTGATTCTTGTCAAAGGATTACTTTCTGAGGGAAGTTCTTTTCAAATTTCTCCAAACCCCTATTCTGGAGGTTCCATTCGAATAAAGATTCCGCCAGCACTAGATTTAAAACAGTCTGAACTTACGATTCTTGATTTTTCAGGAAAATTATATTTCCAAGAATCATTTAATCAAGTAACCTTGGAGCAGCAATTACTGAGTTTACCTGCAGGGATTTACCTTATCCGGATTGACTATTCTGATTCGGCGGCACATATCCGATGGATCAAGCGGTAAAGAATCGGTTAAGATTTAAAGCGAAGGGCGATCATTTCTCCCATTTTATCTAACTTCCCTCGCCAAATAACCCCAACCGATGACCTTTCTTCTTGTCTTACTGAGTGTTGCCATTCTGGTCCTGCTGATCGTCTGGGCCAAGCTGAATCCTTTTCTAGCCTTCTTGATCGCTTCGATCTCGGCTGGTTTCCTACTAGGTCTCCCCGCCGATCAGATCGCAGGCTCGGTGCAGAAGGGAATGGGAAACCTGCTCGGTGACCTAGTCATCGTGATCGTCATGGGCGCCATGCTCGGCAAGCTAGTCGCTGAGTCCGGTGCTGCCCAGCGGATCGCCGGGACGCTGATGAAGATCTTCGGCGAGAGGTACATCACTTGGGCCATGTCCCTGACCGGGCTGATCGTGGGGATTCCACTCTTTTATAATGTGGGTTTTGTGCTGCTGGTGCCATTGGCCTTTACCGTAGCCTATCAGTACAAGATCTCCGCAGTCTATGTGGGGATTCCCTTATTGGCAGCCTTGTCTGTGACGCATGGATTTTTGCCTCCCCATCCTTCGCCGGCGGCACTTGTAGCACAGTTTGATGCCAATATGGGCCTGACGCTTTTTTACGGATTTATGATTGCTATTCCTACCATTGCGATAGCAGGACCTATTTTCGCCAAAACGCTGAAAAACATCGAAGCAAAACCGCTCAAGACTTTTCAGGCCGAGACCAAACCGGAATCCGAGCTACCTGGTCGGGCAAATAGCTTTCTGACGGCGTTGCTTCCAGTCTTCTTGCTAGTCGGCACGACGGCGCTGAGTTTAAATACTTCGGAGGAAAGTCCTTTTGCCAAGCTGATCACCTTCGTGGCCGATCCGGGGGTGGTGATGCTGCTTTCCGTTTTGGTGGCGACGTATACACTTGGGCTGCGTAGGAAGTTTAGCATGTCCCAACTGATGGATATCTATACGATAGCGACAAAAGATATTGCGATGATCCTCCTGATTGTGGCTGGGGCGGGTGCGCTCAAGCAGATCTTTACCGATACAGGCGTAAGCCTAGTGATAGCAGAAAGCTTACAGACTTGGGATATTCATCCTTTGATTTTGGCTTGGATCATTACGGCAATTATTCGCGTGTGCGTAGGTTCGGCGACTGTAGCAGGCTTGACTACTGCTGGAATTATCGCTCCACTCGTCACGACTATGAATGTGGATCCAAACTTATTGGTGTTATCTATCGGTGCAGGTAGCTTGATGTTCTCACATTTCAACGATGCTGGTTTCTGGATGTACAAGGAATTCTTCAACGTCAGCATCAAAGACACGATCAAATCTTGGTCGGTGATGGAGACCCTTGTCGCAGTCATCGGATTGATAGGTGTGCTTATTCTAGACCTTTTTGTTTAATATAAATCAGTAAAACTTTCTTATGGAAACTCCAGAAATTAATTTCTCCAAGCTCGGACTTGAACTCCCGCCTCCTCCAAAACCGCTGGGAGTGTACAAACCCTGCCTGATTGATGGCAAATACCTCTATCTATCCGGCCACGGAACAGTGCAGACGGATGGCACGCTGATCATTGGCAGAATCGGTGAAGACATGGATCAAGAACACGGCAAACTCGCAGCTCGGCAAGTTGGACTGGCCATGCTAGCTACAATCAAGGCAAATCTCGGCTCCCTTAATCGCGTGAAAAAGGTAATTAAAGTGTTGGGAATGGTGAATTGCAGCTCCACTTTTGAAAAGCATCCCTATATCATCAATGGAGCAAGTGAATTATTTGCTCAGGTCTGGGGGGAAGAAAATGGAATAGGTGTCCGATCAGCTGTGGGGATGGGATCGCTACCGGATAATATCCCAGTAGAAATCGAAGCCCTATTCGAACTACACGAGGAAGATTAAGGCATATGAGTGGTTTTGAGATACAAACCACGGCAAAGCGAAAGCTGTTATTCTAACTTTATTTGGTTGGCTGACACCGCGCAAAGCAATAACGCTTAAGGCTGAACCAGTGCCTTGTAAGATTGGAAAATGCTGAGGACATCTTTGACGTAATTCACGGCGAGGTGTCCTTTGGCAAATCCACTCTTCACAATCGGATCTTTATAGTAATTTGGATCGCTTTTCAACGCTAAAAACGTCGAAACCTCCACCCAACTTTGGGTATTTTTCCCGTATTTCATAGTCAATCTCCAGGCATCTTCGACATGTCCATGACCGATATTATAGGAAGCGAGGATATATTTTAACCGCTCATTCGTGTCCGGTACACGCTCCATCCAGAACTTATCCAAGTAGCGAAGGTATCGCACGCCACCCAAAAGTGATTGGGCTGGATCATTTGGATTAGTCACCCCAAAACGCTCCAAAGTCACTGGCATTAACTGAAGCAAGCCTTGTGCCCCTGCATAAGACATGGCTGTGGTGTCGAATCGGGATTCTTTATAAACTAGTGAAGCCAACAACCTCCAGTCCCATCCCAATTGCTGGGCACCGTCCTTGATGATTTCATCATATTCAGAAATCTTATTTCCTACCAATGAGGAAAAGGGACTTGTATTTCGAAAGTAAGAATTCTTGGAATTAAGAAAATACTTTGCATAAAGATCAGGGATAAATCGCTTTAGTTTATCAGCTAACCAACCATCCAGTTTTTCTAAGAGGATTGGTGAATTATCTCGGACTACCCACGCAACTTGACCCGCTCTGCTGACTTTCCAAGAAATATCTAAATTGTCATACATGGTGGCATTTGCTAAGGCAATATTTTGATCGGCAACCGTCCATTTGATTTTCCCATCCACGACCTGATCGATGAGTGCCTCTTCCCGTTCAGCAGCAGGTAGGATGGTGATCCCAAGCTGAAGGGAGTCTTTCACTTTTGACAGCTGAGAAGCATAAGTAGTCCCTTGTCTCACGTAGATTGTATCTTGTCGCAAGTCCTCCCAAGCTTTGATCTTCTTAGAGTCCTTTGTACCCACCAGCACACTATTCATTTTTCCTAGAGGAATAGAAAAAGAAGCCCCAGCAGCCCGATCAGGACTTTCCTCCAAATTCATCGCGATCAAATCGACTTTACCGCCTTGAAGGTAATTGAATGCAAGATCAATATCTGAAACCAAGACCAATCGAAGTTGGACATTCAGTCGCTTTGCAAGATCCCTGAGTAACTCATATTCATAGCCCATCCTTCTACCGCGGTAGATGTAATAGCCAGCAGTATTATTGTCGACAGCAGCTATGATAAAGCCTCTTTTCTCAATTCCTGGCAGGTCAAGAATGTAAGTTTCTTTACCAAACTTCACTCCAAGGTGCTTCTCCAAAAAGGTGCACTGAACCCCAAAAATCAAGAGGGTACTAATGGAAATAAATAGAATAATTGCTCTTCTCATTAAAGTGGGTCATTGAAACCCAGGATGTTCCGAATCGCATTTGGCAAATGCTATGCCAAAAGAAAAGTCAGGAATCCTTGAAAAAAGCAACTAAAAAAAATGGGCAGCTTTCTGATTCGCTGCTAAATCAAATTAATTTTCGGTTGGAATCTCAAAAGAAGTAAAGCTATTCTGGAAGAAAATCTTTCCAGAAAGCCTCCGTAACTCGATTTCCTGCTCTTTGATATTGAAGATCGAAGTGATCAAGCGATTCTGAGCAGTAAGTAAATTAACCTGCGCATCTCTGAATTCGAGATAGGAAGAAATACCTAATCGGAATCGTTCCAGGGCAATTTCAGTACTCTCCTTAGCTGTTTGATAATTCTTCTTTTCCACCTCTAGGAGGTTCTTATTGGTTTGATAAGTATTGTATGATCGTTGGATATCAGATTTCAGCTGAATCTCAAATTGGTCAGTGGCAAAAGACTGGATATTTTGCTGGACTTTGGCATTTTGAATTCTTCTATTCAAGGTTAATCCGCTGAATAAATTGATTGTGATATTTCCTCCGCCATTGAATCCTTGACGCTGGTTTTGAATCAAAAATCCTGCATCCGAATTGGACGTATTATTCACATAATTCCCATTCAAGTTCAAGATTGGAAGTCGGGAAGCCCGGAGCTCCTTCATTTGAAGAAAAGCCACATTTTCGGCTCGCTGCGCGATTAGCAAATCCTTATTTTCAGTAAAAGCATTTTCCTGAAGATCAAGAAGCAGCAAAGGATCACCGATCAATATGGTGTCTTTCACAGTGAACTTGGTGTCTGGATCCAATGCCATCAGTTCATTGAGATTCACTCTTGAGTTCTGTATGATTTGGTCCTGCGTCAAAAGCAAGGTTAAATCTGAGTTGTAATCTACCTGAGCAGTCAGGAAATCTCGTTTACCTGCTCCTCCCAACTCATACTGTGCTCTAGCAATATCGAGCCTAGACTGGCTGAGTTCTAAGGTATTCTTCAATACTTCGTAGCGTTGCAATTCAAGTACGAGTCTATAATAAGCTGATGAGATTCCTGCAACTGTATTTTCCACCACCACTTTAGTCTCCAGTTCCGAAATTTCTGTCAATTGGCCCAAACGCTTCATGACGATAAAAGTCTCCGGTCTGAAGCCGTAAATTGCTGCCACAGAGAAATTTTCATTTCTGGATTTTGCGTTGTCTATCTGTCGAGGCTCAGGATCGTTGACGAATTTCTGAGTCACATCTTCCTTGCTGAAAGACCTTAAGTAGGTGCTATTCAATTGAGGAAGCAACAGATCTCCAACGCCTATTTTTTCATCTCCCTGACGAAGGGTTACAGTCTCGACTGCGATTTTCACTTGTAGGTTATTTTCCAGCCCCAATTGAATGGCTTTTTCCAAACCAAGGGATTCTTCACTTTGGGCAAATAAACAAGTAGTAAAAGTGCTTAATAAAAGCAACAGGATAATTCTCTTCATTAAATTCGTGCTAGTCTGGCTTCTTTAGAAGTCAAGTAGGTATAAATCGCTGGGATAATAAATAAAGTCAAGATAGTCGCAAAAGCGAGCCCTCCAATTACGGTCGCACCCATAGGTACTCGACTTTCTGCTCCTGCTCCAAGTGCTAAAGCAATAGGAAGAATTCCTAGAATAGTAGATAAACTCGTCATTAAAATTGGTCGGAATCGAGCCACTGCAGCTCCAAAAATTGCTTCATCTACTCCCATCCCTTGGGCCTTCCGCTGATTTGCAAATTCCACAATTAAAATTCCGTTTTTGGTCACCAATCCGATGAGCATGATAATTCCAATCTGACTGAAAATATTTAGCGTAAAGTCAAAGATCCACAGCGTAAATAAAGCTCCGAAAAGTGCCAGTGGTACCGTAAACATGATTGTCAGTGGATCTCTGAAGCTCTCAAACTGAGCAGAGAGCACCAAATAGATCAAAACCAAAGCAAATAAGAAAGCAAAAAGCAAACTGTTGGAGCTTTCTCGAAACTCCTTAGAAGATCCTGCTACGTCTGTGGAAAAGGATTCATCGAGCACGTTAGCAGCTATTCGATCCATTTCATCCAGACCATTACCGATAGTGTAGCCTTCTGCAAGGTTAGCCGACACAGTAGCACTTACGAATCTATTGTATCTGTACAATTGTGGCGGGGTACTTTTTTCTACAACACGCACTAGATTATCCAATTGAATCAGCTCTCCATTGTCAGCTCGAACGTAGAGCATCCGAAGATTCACAGGCTCATTTCGATCTTGGATCTGCATTTCACCTACGACTTGGTACTGCTTTCCATCCCGAATAAAATACGCAAAGCGTTGACCTGAATAAGATAGCTGGAGCGTTCGGGCGATTTCCTGAACGGAAACGCCAACATTTCTTGCTTTCTCCCGATCGATTTCGATCTCTAATTCCGGTTTGGTAAATTTCAAATTGATATCCGAGAAAATAAACGCCGGGCTCTTGTTGGTCTCTTCTAAAAATGCAGGAATGATAGCTTTCAATTTATCCAAAGTTGCTGCCTGAATAACGTATTGCACCGGAAGCCCTCCACGACGATCTCCTATTGACTGTGCTTGGGAAGCAAAAGCCCTGACTGAAGTAATGGTTTTCAATTTGTTATTAATCTGATCGTAAATCTGTTGTTGACTTCGTTCTCGATTAGCAGCATCGGTCAAAATCAAGCGAAGAAAACCGGAGTTCGTACTCGCTGTACCAAACCCAGGAGAAGTCACAGAGATAATTCTGATCCGATCTTCCTGAGGTATTTCAGCCATAAAATCACGTGTCAATTGATCAATAACAGGATCCATATAACCGAAAGTCGCTCCTTCAGGACCTGACAGATTGACCCTTATTTCTCCTCGATCCTCTGTTGGCGCCAATTCGGTTTGGATAGTATTGAAAAGGAAGAAAATCCCTCCACCCATTGCTGCTATCAGAACAAATGCAACCCAGCGAACTTTCATAAATGCGCCAAGAGCTCGATCGTAAAAATTATTTAACCAAACAAAACCGGGCTCTGTCCAATTGTAGAAAGCACTTTGTTTTTCTCTTCTTTTAAGAAGTTTTGCACTTAGCATCGGAGTCATAGTCAATGCAACAAAAGAGGAAATAATCACCGCTCCAGCCACTACGATTCCAAACTCTTTAAATAATCTTCCTGTCGTACCTGTCAAGAATATCACTGGAAGAAATACCGCTGCCAAAGCCACAGTAGTAGCAATAACGGCAAAGAAAATTTCCTCAGATCCCTTTTCAGCCGCCTTTTGAGGATTTTCACCTTTCTCTATTCGTGTATAAATATTCTCCAATACAACAATAGCATCATCAACTACCAAGCCTATAGAGAGAACGATTCCTAAAAGTGTCAATACATTAATGGAAAAATCCATCACGTACATGATAAAGAACACTCCTATCAATGAAATAGGAATAGTAATAACTGGAATGAAGGTGGTTCGCCAATCTCTCAAGAATAAAAAGATGATAGCTACGACCAGGAAGAATGCTAAAACAATTGTCTCCTGCACTTCGGCAATCGAGTTACGAATATATTTGGTCGCATCATACGTAACCTCTATTGTGATGTCTGAAGGAAGGTCCTTTTTTATACTTTCGATTCTTTTGTAGAATTCATCCGCTATCTCAATACTATTTGAGCCAGGCAATGGCACAAGAACAACAACGACCATGGGGACATTATCACTTTTCAAAACTGTTCGCTCATTTAAAGCAGTAAGTTCTGCTTTTCCAATATCCTGAAATCGAACAATGTTATTTTGATCTTCTTTGATGATCAGATCATTGAATTCCATTGGAGAACTCAGACGACTTTTGGTTCTTACGGACAATTCGATATTATCTCCTTCAATTCTTCCTGAAGGAAGCTCTACATTTTCACTCTGCACTTTTTGAAGTACATCCAAAGCGGTCACTCCATAGGAAGCCATTTTGAGCGGATCCATTCGAAGACGAATCGCATATTCTTTATCTCCCCAAATCTGAACTCTACTTACTCCCGCGATAGTTTGAAGCTGCTCTTTGAAAATATTATCCGCCAAGTAAGAAACGTCAAGTAGACTTCTTACCTCACTCTGGACACTCAGGTAAATAATCGGGCTGGAATCAGCATCAGATTTAGACACTACAGGAGGTTCAGCATCTGGGGGTAGATTTCGCTGCGCACCCGCTACTTTATCCCTGACATCATTTGCAGCAGCTTCAAGATCAGCGCCTACATCGAATTCTACAGTAATGTTACTAGTCCCATCATTACTGGTGGAGCTCATAGATTTGATACCCTGAATACCATTAATCGCTTCTTCAAGTGGCTCAGTGATCTGGGCTTCGATGACATCTGCATTGGCTCCTGTATAAGAAGTCCTAACAGAAATCACTGGTGGATCCACACTTGGGTATTCTCTGATCCCAAGTAGGCTGATACCGATCACACCAAATAGTACGATGGTAATCGACATCACGATGGCCAATACTGGCCTATTGATACTCAAACTAGAAAGACTTGCCATATTAGTTTGTATTTGTGATTTTCAAAGGAGATCCAGGTCTAGCTTGTAGCACACCTGAGGTAAGTACTACATCTCCTTCTTCCAATCCACTTGTGATTTGAACTTGACTTTCAGTACGGGTTCCGATTTCTACTTTTCGCTCTTCAGCCTTCTGATCTTTTCCAACCACAAAGACTTTGTAACCTTGAAGCTCCGGGATAACCGATTCTGAAGGCACCATTAATGCATCATCAATTTCACCTAAGACAAAACGAATCTTCACAAACATCCCTGGAAGGAATTTGCCTTCTTTATTAGAGCTCTGAGCTCGTAGTTTCAAGGTACGAGTAGCAGCATCGATCTGAGGTTCAAAGGCATATACCTTTCCCTCTACCTCTTCAGGTGTAGATTCGCTTGCAAAAAAAACAGAAGCACCAACCTGCACTAAGTTGGCATAACGCTCAGGAATCGAAAACTCAATCTTGATCGGATCCATATTTACTACCGTGGCGATTACATCTCCGGTGCCGATCACGCTTCCCTCACTTACCTGACGAAGTCCTAGCGTTCCATTGAATGGTGCTCTTACAATTGTTTTTTGGATTTGGGCTTCTACTAATTTCAAGTCTGAAAGAGTCGTGTTGTATTGATTCAACACGATGTCATATTCTTCCTGACTGATTGCTTCACGAGCCAAAAGCTGCTTTTGACGATTCTCTTGGCTTTCAAAAAGCTTCTGGGTGTACTCTAATTTCTGATACTGAGCTTGTAGATCATTATCATTCAAGTAAAGTAAAGGCGTGCCTTTAGAAACATATTGTCCTTCCTTGAAGGAGATTTTTGTTACCAATCCAGATACTTCTGGCCTAAGCGATACTGATTCATTGGGTAGAATAGTTCCAGTCACACTGAGTTGGTTTTTCAAGGTCTCCTTTTTCAAGGTGATTACCGTAACCGGTAATTCTAAGCTTCCACCTGCTGGTGGACCAGCTGTAAGTTCAGGACCGGAGTTGGTACCATTATTCCATCTTGGATAGATATAAATGATCGCAATAATTGCAACTACTGCTATGATTAATAGGGTTTTGGTTTGCTTATTCATTTAGAATAGTTCGAGCTTATTTACTATGATTTTGGATAAATGCCAATGAAACTTGATTGAATTCATCTGGTCGCTCCACATTGACGACGTGACCGCAGCTATCAAGGATTTTTAAAATTGAGCTTTTATGTGTTTTGATAATAGTTAGTACTGGTTCCAGAAACATCACGTCTTGATCTCCCATTACATATAAAGTGGGAATCCCTAGATCCGACTCTTTGAAATACCTTAGGAGCGGATTGATATCTTTGGTGAGTTTGAACCAGCGAATAAATTCTTTTTGACAGAGTTTTTGAGCTTCACGAATGAAAAGATTTCGTGACTCTGCGCTCCGCTTATATGGCATGACCACGAAGGAGAAAATCTTGTATAGCCAAATAAATGGGATGAAGCGCTTAAATACATTTGCAAAAAATACTAGAAATTGGGATGTTATAGTCAGTCTGGTGACGGCTCCAGCCAATACAAGCGATTTTACCCGACTTTTGTCAAGTTCTGCAAGTTGCCTAACTATAACTGTCCCAAGGGAGACACCCATAAAGTGCGCCGGGGGAATCTGCAATTCATCCAAAACCTCAATAATGTCATTCGTGACCGACGTAAAGGTATATTCCTCGTTGTAGATAGCTTTTGGGATATCAATTGATTTTCCGTGCCCCCTTAAATCAATCAACAGGAGGTTGAACTGCTTTTGAAAATCTTTCAGCTGCTTGTACCAGACAGCAGATGAACCTCCGGCACCATGGATAAAAACTACCCATTCTTCACTTGTCGGATGATCAAATTTCTTATAGTACAACATGGAAGCTAAACTCAAGGCGCTTGGAAATGGTTCTTAAAAGTAAAATTACTAGGATTAATAGCATATTTTTTCATAAAATGTACTGGAGGCAAATCGCAAACATCAAAGGAAAAATAATGGGATACCCACAAAGCTATTTTTCAAAAATTGATCCGCTTTTTTCTATTTTCATCTCCAATTGGACTCCGTAACCCCCCTTTGGTTTAAAGACTCCAGCCTACCGTTGTCTGGATAATATAATCAAGCTTGGTAGCACCTTCGATTGGTCTGTTATCATAGTTCATAGTAGTTCCAATCTTAATGTATATATCTTTAGGAAAATCATATTTCAAATCAACCTTGAAATCTGTTCTGAACCGTCCTTTTTCAGAAAGACTAGGGTAAGCAACTAGTTGAGTGAGTAAATTCAAATCTCCAATATCATATAGATTCAACTCTGAACCGATGAATGCTTCTCCAGATCTACGATTAGGAGTATCATCAAAATAGGCCTCATTGTTAAAGTTAAAACCAGTTTGAAATCCGAAATAGGTTTTATTGGTATGGACTACATACTTACCAATACCGACTTTATTGCCTGTTCGCAATCGAATCAACTGCTCCGTATTAGATAGAAACGTGATGTTATAAAGAAGGAAATAATCTTTTGGCAGGAAAAAGTTAAAGGTGATATCTCCATCAGTTCTTTTTACGGATTCGACCCTATCCTGATTAGAGCGAAGCGAGTTGAAAGATGATCCAAGCTTCCAGCGATCCGCAAGATATCCGACGCCACTTCTCACATTAAGTTGTTTTAGATTATTTGCCTTGGTAAGGCTCCAACCAAAATCAATATTTGCGGACAATCGACTCCAAAACCCCTCATCTAAAGCATTCAGATAGACCACTTGTTGAAGGTCAACTTGTACCTTACCTCCAAGGGGTTTTTCGAGGTTTTCATTCTCTTTTTTCTTTCTGAGCGAAATATTTAAAAGTTCTTGGGGATCATAAGTGTCAATCATTGCATGCAGGGAATCTACGCTATTAATTCTTCCATTGTAGCGCTTCCCAGTGGAGAGGGTAATCAGGAATTTTGTTTTCGAGGCAATTCCCCTTACTCCCGACCAAGAAATTTTAAAATCTGAATCTGAATAATCGGTCTCGATAATTAAGACACCTTTATCCATACTTTTGATTTCACCTACAATCACATCATTGTTACTCAGGATTAAGGAATCAGTCTGGCTATAGGCCGTTATTGTGCTTGCCAAAAAAAGTAGGAGTAGGAGTTTTTTCATGCTTTTAGATTCTAGAGCTTGAAATAGTTGAATATGAGGCAGAAAAACAAAAAGAGCACCCCAGGATTGGGGTGCTCTTTGTATAAGTTTGATAAAACTTTACTCTTTTCCTAGTTAGAAAATATATCTAATACCAAACTGCATGCTCCAAGTTGTTCCGAAACCATTTGCATTCTGGAAAGGAGTAGTTGGAAGCTGATTATTTACTCTGTTCATGATCACGTTAGGTGCAGCAGAAACTGAACCTGATCGTGAAAGAATATTCTGTGATCCATTAAGGTTCTGCTGGATTCCCCAATCGCTGTTCAACATGTTACCGAAGTTAACGATGTCTAAACTAGCCTGCAGAGTATTTCTACGGCTACCAATATTGGTGAAGATATCTTGTAGGATACGAATATCGAATCTATTCAACCAAGGAGACAAGAACTCATTTCTTGGCACATATCCACCTCTGAACTGCTCCAAATCATTATCAGCTACATATTTATCAAACGCAGCTCGCTGCTGATCCGCAGTGAAAACAACATTTCCGCTTTGTACGATATTGACAAACTTCAATTCAGCAGAATTTGCTGGTAGGTAAAGTAAGTCAGCATTGATTCCATCACCATTGAAGTCATTACCATACACGTAAGAGAACCTTCCTTGATGTGAACCATTGTAGAATACACCAATAGTAGTGGCAAAATTCTTAGCATATTCTATTCTGTAAGAGAAGTTAGCAACTACTCTATGAGGAAGTGCAAAGTTTGAAATGTTTAGCAATTCGTCATTAGGGCTATTGATATTTGGGCTAGCTCCCCAAGCTGAGTTGGCAGAAGATCCAGAGTTTGCACTGATTTCTTTCGCTTCAGAGTAAGTGTAATAAAGACTTCCTGAGAAACCTTTATAATCTGGCACCAATACACCAACAGTCGCACTGAAGGCATAACCTTTCAGGTTTGTGTTCGTCAAGATAGTCGCATTATTTGCACCCAAAGCTGGGTTTGCAGCAACGGAAGTACCTGGAAGAACCACTTCTCTCGTATCACCTGCATAATTCATTTTGTTGGGAGATACTGCTCTGTTTGCACCAAACTGATAAACAGCATTGATATCTCTTGTATAAATAAGGTCTGAGGTAAGGACGAAAGGAGAGTTTCCTAATTGGTAATCAGCACCTAAGGTTGTTCTCCATACTGAAGGCATTCTGAAATCTCTATCTACTAACGCAAATGAGTTCGGCGCACCAGCTTTTGGATTTGAGATGAAAACATTCTCAGCACCTGCAGGAGGATTCTCCACATAATAATAACGCTCAGGTTGGAAGTTTACATTGCCAATCCATCCCTTCACTTCATTATAACTTCCTGGCTCAACTGTATTCTGAAGAACACCAGCACCAGTTGGCATATTTGTCAACCATACAAAAGGTACTCGACCGGTGAAGACACCTGTACCACCTCTAAGGATAAAGCTTCTATCCCCTTTGACATCATAATTGAATCCTAATCTAGGAGACACCATTAGTCTTGAATTAGGCCAGTTTCCTGAGTCATAATTAACTACATCACCTTCAGGATTTAATAAATCCAAGTTGTTGATTGAAGGGTTTGCAGTAAGATCATTCAAGTAAACCGGCAACTCGAATCTCACACCGAAAGTCAAAGAAAGACGATTGTTTACACTGTACTTATCCTGAGCATAAAGAGAGGCAAGTCCAAAGTTTACTCTAGAGTAAGTCTCTTGTCCTTCGTAAGGATAAGTCAATCCAAACATGATTGGCGCTACTTCATTTGGAGTTCCAGTAGTCAAGAAATCTTCTACAGAAGCATATCTGTAGTAAGAAGTTCCCATTCTAGTAAAGCTATTTCCAAATTTCTGAACCTCATAAGCTACACCTGCTGTGATCGTGTGCTTTCCTTCTACATACGTCAAGTTGTTGATAAAAGAAAAGTTATCATTGATCACGTCATTGTTGAAAGAAAACAATTCTGTTCCGAATGAAATGTAGTTTCTATCTCCATCACCTCTACCAGCATCCCAAATATCAACGAATGGAAATAATTGGCTGCTTGGAGTTGTTCTTCTATCCTGAATTTTAGAATAGGTGAACAAGAATTGGTTAGAAATTTTAGCACTAATTGATGAATTAAGTTCCGCAGTAAGGGATCTAACTGAATTTTCAAATCCATAACCTGCATTCTCAAATACCATTGAGTTTTGAGAAACACGGTTAGCATCACTTGGAGTTCTTGGTCTTGGTCCAGATGATCCATTTGTTAACTGATTTGAAATACCTACTACTTGGTTGTATCTGACAGCAAGCTTATTCTTATCGTTGATGTTCCAGTCGATTCTCGCAAGAAACTTGGTGTTATCTTGAGAAGCTTCGTTGGCATAGCCTTCGTATCTGCCCGGCTCATAGCCCCACACATTTCTCAGGTGGTTTCCAACTGCATCCATTTCACTTCTTCTTACTCTTGAGATGTTATTTTCTGCATCAGCTACACCATTTTCAGATGGTCTCCAGAGATTTGTTCCGGAAGCATTTGCCCCTGTTTCTGTTTCTCTTTCTGCATTTACAAAAAAGAATAATTTGTTCTTGATGATTGGACCACCTAACCTGAAACCGAAATTTCGAGTAGCAGCTTCAACAGACTCAAGTTTATTGTCACCAATTTTTCTACCCTGTAGATCTTGATTTTTGGTAAAATAATAAGCAGATCCAGTAAAAGTATTAGTACCACTTCGAGTCACTGCATTGATACCAGCACCTGTGAAACCACTTTGAGTAACATCAAATGGTGCAATGTTTACAGAGATTTGCTCGATTGCATCCAAAGAAATTGGTTGCGCATTTCCACCTGGAAGTGGGTTTCCACTTAAGCCGAAGCCATTGTTAAAGTTTGCACCATCAACCTGAAGGTTGTTGTATCTTGAATCTCTACCTGCAAACGAAGTTCCATTTGCCTGAGGGGTCAATCTGGTGAATTCTGTTACCGATCTATTGATTTGTGGTAACTCCATCAATTGCTTGGTAGATACACTCGTAGAGGTACCTGTTCGGTTAGCGTCGAACTCAGAAGACTTGCTGCTGCTTACGATTACTTCTCCTAGCTCTGTGCTATCGTCATTCAATATGCTATTCACCAAATACGGAGTTCCTAAACTTAGGACAATCCCTGAATAGGTTGAATTTTGAAAGCCAATAAAGCTGATTGTAATTGTGTATGGACCACCAATTCGCATATTTGCAATGTTGAATCGTCCATCTAAGTTTGAAACAGCACCATATCTTGTTCCTGATGGCTCGTGAGTTGCAACAATATTTGCTCCGGGAAGAACCTCTCCCTGCGCATCCAAAACCTGCCCTTGAATCGAGCTGGTTGTTACTTGTGCCTCTAATTCCCCAAAGCCGAAGGCTAGAAGAACGACAACAAGAATACTCTTTAGTAGATTTTGCCTCATAATTTATACGTTTTAGATTTACTACGTTGGTTTTAAATTAAATCTCCTACAAAGGTAAAACCCTGAACTTTCTGATTTGAGTAGTTATCGTTAAATTTTACACCTCAATTTTAACTTTTGTTAACAATTTGGTAACATTGAATTTAGAGACTAAAGCTGAAAAATTTGAGATTATTGAAATAATATTCTGACTTTAGGAGTAAAAATATAGGTTTTCAAAATATTATTTGTTTTCAAATAAACTGAGATTACGGATTTGTTAATTCCCGGAAAAACAGAATTCTATTTGGTTAAATTGTTAATTTGCAGGGAGAACCTAATTATATTTTAAGAATTTCAAAATTATAAATCATTGGCTAAGAGAGGACTAATCTGGTTATATCTGTTTTTGATCGCTACAATGGCTGATATCGCTTTCGTTTTGGAAGGTAACCTCGACTTTAGGTTTTACTCCAAGCCTTTGATTTTAGCTTCACTAATTGCTTATTTCTATCAAATCAGTAAACCTGCATCACAGACTCTTTTAGCTAAAACCATCTTATCGGCATTGATCTTCTCTTGGATTGGAGATATTTTATTGCTCTGGGACGAATTTTTCATCTACGGTTTAGGGTCGTTTTTAATAGCTCAAGTTTGCTATATCATTGCTTTCAAAGTAGCCCAAAAATCCCCCGAGTCACTTTACAATCATAACTTTGTAAAAACTTTTTTTATCAATCTCCCCATTTACTTCATCGCCGCCTACATTTACTACCTCATCAATCCGAATCTTGGAGGATACAAAATGCCCGTGATCGTTTATACAATTGTAATCGTCAGCATGGTCACTACGGCAAGAGAGCGATTTGGGAAAAGTAATCTTACCTCATTTTGGCAGGTATTTTTAGGAGCGAGCTTATTTTTCGCCTCTGATGGTCTTATCGCTTTAAACCGTTTTTACCAAACTTTCCCGGAAGCTGGAGTCCTGATCATGGGAACTTATGCTACCGGACAGCTCTTGATCGTAATGGGAATCCGATCCTTTTTGATCCAACCAAAATAAGAGCTAGTTTTTCTTCCTTAGCACCAGCCTACCTCTAAAAATTGCTGTTGCGCAAAAATGCGTGATCACCTTTTTCAATATGGAGGTTTCACAAATACTATTGATCTTAGTGCCAGAAGTGCATTTTGATTTTCATGCCTCCTCTGGGGAGAAAGAATGCAATGGAGCAATTCCAGATTTTATCCTAAAAAAATGCCCCCAATAAGCGCTTAACTTTTTGGAGGCACACCTTAGCTTCTTTTTTTATTTCTTTAAACTAACCCGAATCGAAAGTTCTTCAAGTTGATCATCCGCGATTGTACTTGGTGAATCAATCATCACATCTCGGCCTGAATTATTCTTAGGGAAAGCGATGTAGTCTCGAATGGAATCTGAACCTCCAAAAATCGCACAAAGACGATCAAACCCAAATGCAATTCCACCGTGCGGAGGTGCTCCATATTCAAAAGCCTCCATCAGGAATCCAAATTGCTTTTGAGCCTCTTCAGGAGTAAATCCTAAATGCGAAAACATCAATTGCTGCGTGCCTCGATCATGAATTCTGATTGATCCACCACCGATTTCAACACCGTTAATAACCAAATCATACGCATTGGCTCGAACGGCTCCAGGATCCGTGGCTAGCAAAGGAATATCTTCTATCTTTGGCGAGGTAAAGGGATGGTGCATCGCATGGAATCGCTTGCTTTCTTCATCCCATTCCAACAAAGGAAAATCAACCACCCAAAGTGGTTTAAATACATTCCGATCTCTCAATCCTAGCTCCTCACCCATTTTTAGACGGAGTTCCGACAGCTGCTTTCGCACGGTGTTCGCATCTCCACTAAGTACGAGCATCAAGTCGCCAGCTTCTGCCTGGAATGCATTTGCCCAAGCTTGAAGATCCTCAGCCGAGTAAAACTTATCAACAGTTGATTTAATAGTACCATCCAAATTGTATTTCGCATATACCATTCCTTTGGCACCGATTTGAGGTCTTTTCACCCAATCAGTCAATGCGTCTAATTGCTTTCTTGTATATTCTCCAGCGCCTTTGGCACAAATCCCGACTATCAATTCTGCATCGTCAAAAATTCCAAAACCCTTTCCTTTGGCTAGGGAATTAAGCTCTACAAATTTCATGTCAAAGCGAAGGTCAGGCTTATCGTTACCATAAAACTTCATGGCATCAGCATAAGTCATCCGCTTCACTTCTTCCAATTCCACTTTTTTTACTTCGCGAAAAAGATGCTTAGTCAACCCTTCAAAAGTTGAAAGTATATCTTCCTGATTCACAAAAGCCATTTCACAATCAATCTGAGTAAACTCAGGCTGACGATCAGCTCTCAAGTCCTCATCTCGGAAACATTTCACAATCTGAAAATATCGGTCAAACCCAGAAACCATCAGCAGCTGCTTGAAGGTCTGCGGAGATTGAGGCAACGCATAGAATTCACCAGGATTAACGCGACTTGGCACGACGAAATCACGCGCCCCTTCAGGAGTAGACTTAATCAAAACAGGGGTTTCGACTTCAATAAAATCTTGCCCATCCATGTATTTTCGAGTCTCTTGCATCATCCGGTGACGGAGTTGCAATTTCTCACGCACCACATTTCTTCGCAGATCGAGATAGCGGTATTTCATCCGTAGCTCTTCACCACCATCAGTCTCATCTTCGATGATGAAAGGTGGAACCTTTGATACATTAAGTATTTCAAGACTGGAAACCTTTATTTCTATCGATCCAGTTGGCATTTTATCATTTTTTGCGGACCGCTCGATTACTTTTCCAGAAGCCTGCACCACAAACTCCCGACCCAAAGAAGCGGCCTTTTCAATTACCAACTTCTCTGTAGAGTCTTCTTCAAAAATCAATTGAGTCAGACCATACCGATCACGAAGATCAACCCAGATCAATCCTCCTTTATTTCTTACCCGCTGTACCCAGCCGGCCAGCGTCACTTCTTGATTTACATGGTCTAAGCGTAATTCGCCACAGGTATGCGTTCTCAGCATTTTTTTGTTGTTTTTTGGGAGATCAAAGATATAGAATTGACCTTGAGAACACAGCTTTGATTGTAAGTTTCGTAATGATTGAAGCCATTTATTTTTAAAACTTCATTTTCTGGGGCTCTTTGATGAAAAAAAATAGTCTGAGAATCATACTCTTAGTTTTTATATAAAAAAATCATCGGGAAATAAACCATCGGTTTTTTTCGTTGGCATTATAGTTGCAAAAAAGGGAAACTTAAGAATTACATTACAAAACTTGGATTAAAGCATCTTTTTCCCGTTTTTGAACCCTGATTACAATCACCCCTAATTATCAATACTTTATGAAAAATAAATGGATCGGAATAGCTGCAGCAGTATTACTTCTAGGAGCAGCTTCTTCTCTACCATTTTTTAACTTTCAAATCCAAGATGAAACCGATGCTGAGGCATTTGAATTACCCATCGCCGATTTGAAAAATGAAAAGGTTTTCCTGTACGGAATCGACGTTACAGGTCTTAATATTATAGAAGGAACAGTAGCCAAAAACCAAACTCTTGGCTCAATACTGGCTCCTTTTAATGTCCCTTATCAAATCATCGATGAGCTTGCCAAAAAGTCAAAATCTATTTTTGATGTGCGCGGAATCGCTTTCAACAAGAAGTTCACCATTATATCTCCTTCAGATTCTACTCAAGCTCAATTTTTCATCTACGAGCCAAACCCAGCAGAATATGTCGTCTTCAATCTGGATTCAATCGATATCTACAAAGCCGAAAAGCCAGCAGAATATCGCACCAAAGAGGTTGGGGGAATTATTGAAAGCAACTTGTCCTCTGATATGTCCAAGCAAAATATCACGTACGATATCGTCGATCAATTTGCCGATTTGTATGGTTGGTCTGTGGACTTTGGTGCACTTCAGAAGGGTGACAAATTCAAAGTAGTTTACGAAGAGAAATTAATTGACGGGGTAGTGGTTGGCGTTTCGGATATTAAACTTGCCTATTTCGAACACAAGGGTGAGCAATTTCATGCGATTCCTTTCGAGCAAAATGGAGAAACGAATTTCTTCGATCAGGAAGGAAATTCACTTAAGAAGGCCTTTTTGAGAGATCCGCTTAAATACACCAGAATCAGTTCTCGGTACAATTTGAAAAGATTTCATCCAGTTCAAAAGCGATACAAGGCGCACTTAGGCACAGACTATGCCGCGGCAACCGGCACTGAAATCAGATCCGTAGGAGATGGAGTCGTAACTGATGCTAAGTATACTTCGGCAAATGGCAATTATGTAAAAATCAAACATAACGGCACCTACACGACACAATATCTTCACATGTCGAAAATCGCAAAAGGCATGAAGTCGGGCCAGCGAATTAAGCAAGGGCAAGTAATCGGATATGTGGGTAGCACTGGACTTGCAACTGGTCCACACCTTTGTTTTAGATTTTGGAAAAATGGAAAGCAGGAAGATTGGCTAAGTGAAAAAATACCACCTTCCGAACCAATTTTGGCAGCAAATCTTGTTGCATTTAATTCCAAAAAAACCGAATCGCTAAATTTATTATCAATGATCTCTTTGCCTGGAGAACCAAAAAAACTCGTTGCCAAGAAGCCCTTAGTAGTTAGGCCTTCAGGGGAATAAAACCCTTACTATCCACTACTGAAATCTGGAGCTGATCGCCTAAACTTGGCAATCAGCTCTTTTTTTTTAATATTATACTTTAGTCAAATAACCTATCAATCATGTACTCAAAATTATTTGCAGGAATACTTCTACTTTTTATAGGAGTGATTCCTCTTCAAGCACAAAAAAGAGGAAGCCCAGAACCGGAAACCTCAGCTTTAGCAAAGCAAAGTTTCTCAGCTTTCGCTTTCAGAAATATTGGTCCAGCCTTCACATCAGGACGAATTGCTGACATCGCGATTCATCCATCCAACCGGAATGTTTGGTATGTGGGCGTAGCATCTGGAGGTGTTTGGAAAACAGTAAATGCAGGAATCACATGGACACCGCTTTTTGATGAGCAGGCAGTTTTTGCCATAGGCTGTGTCACCATTGACCCTAATAACCCCAACCGAATCTGGGTAGGTACCGGCGAAAATAATGGCGGAAGACATATTTCCTTCGGTGATGGGGTGTATCTCAGCGAAGATGGTGGGAGCACATGGAAAAATATGGGATTGAAAGATTCCCAACATGTTGGAAAAATCATTGTACATCCAGAAAATTCGAACGTAATCATGGTTGCCTCCCAAGGTCCACTTTGGAATAAAGGTGGAGATCGTGGATTTTACAGATCAGAAGACGGTGGAAAAACCTGGACAAAAACGCTTGGAGATGACGAATGGACAGGCGTAGCAGATGCGGTTATCGATCCTCGGAACCCTAATGTGGTTTATGCAGCCACCTGGCAAAGACATCGAACAGTAGCTGCTTATTTTGGCGGTGGGGAAAAAGGCGGAGTCCATAAGTCCACTGATGGTGGTAAAACTTGGACAGAATTGAGTAATGGTCTTCCTGATGGAGTAACAGGAAAAATAGGTCTAGCGATTAGCCCTCAAAATCCAGACTACGTCTATGCAGCTATCGAATTGATCAGACGATCAGGAGGAGTATTCCTGACCAAAAATCAGGGAGCATCTTGGGAGAAAATGTCAGATGCCGTTTCTGGAGCGACTGGCCCTCATTATTATCAGGAACTCTATGCATCTCCACACGATTTTGGAACCATCTATTTGGTAGACGTTCGAATGCAAATTTCTCGTGATCATGGAAAGACATTCAATCAGCTCAGTACTGATGCAACACACTCAGATAGTCACTCTTTGAATTTCATCGAAGACGAACCTGACTTTTTACTGTTGGGAACTGACGGTGGAATATATGAAACTCTCGATGGTACCAAGACTTGGCGCTACATCGAAAACCTTCCATTAACTCAATATTATAAAGTAGCGGTAGACGATGCTGTTCCATTTTACAATGTCTATGGTGGAACACAGGACAATGGCTCGCATGGCGGACCTTCCCGAACTGATGATTCAGATGGCATCCAAAATCGACATTGGTCTCGAGTCTTGGGAGGAGATGGTCATCAATCAGCCGTAGAACCTGGCAATCCTGAAATCGGCTATGCCGAATCTCAACAAGGCTATTTGAGTCGACTAGATCGAACTACTGGCGAATCGGTTTTCATTCAGCCCCAACCAGCAGCTGGAGAAGGCGAAGAGCGATTCAATTGGGACGCTCCGATTTTGCCGAGTCAACATGTTCCAAGCACGATTTACGTTGCTTCGCACCGAGTATGGAAATCAACTGACCGAGGAGATTCCTGGACTGCTATTTCGGGAGATTTGACGAAGCAAAAGGAACGATTGGAACAACCCATCATGGGCAAAACTCAAAGCTGGGATAATGCTTGGGACGTATATGCAATGTCGAATTTCAGTTCGATCACTTCGCTGGGAGAATCGCCAGTTAATGCATCGACTCTCTATGCAGGGACTGATGATGGTCTGATTCAATCCACCACAGACGCTGGAAAAAACTGGACTAGTGTAGAAGTAGGGAGTATTTCCGGTGTTCCTGCAAATGCTTTTGTCAACGATATCCGAGCAGATCTATTCGATGAAAATACGGCTTATGTAGTGCTAGATAATCACAAAGAGGGTGACTTGAAACCTTACGTGGCAAAGAGTACAGATGCTGGCAAAACTTGGGTGCTCATCAATGGCAACTTGCCGATCAAGCTTTTGACTTGGCGTATCGTTCAAGATCACGTGAAGAAGGACTTACTCTTTTTAGCCACTGAGTTTGGAATCTATTTCACCCCTAATGCTGGAAAGGAATGGATCAAATTGGACGGGGGAGTTCCTACGATCTCCTTCCGTGATGTGACGATTCAGCGAAGAGAAAATGATTTGGTCGGAGCCTCATTTGGAAGAGGATTTTTCATCTTGGATGATATGAGTGCCCTTCGGGAAATAAATTCGGAGACCTTAGATCAAACCGCTCAGCTTTTCGATCCTAGAGATGGTCAATGGTATGTAGAAAAAGACACTCAGGAATATATGGGTGATAGCTATTGGACTGCAAAAAACCCGGCATTCGGAGTGAATTTCACCTATTTCTTGAAAGAGGGAATAGAAACTGCCAAATCCGAACGCCAGAAAAAAGAGAAGGAAATGAAAGGTCAAGCAATCCCTTTTCCTGGGTTCGAGGCTATGGAAGCAGAACTTCGCGAAAAGACTCCAGAGATCCACTTAGTGATTTTGGACTCAGAGGGTAACCTTGTACAGCGAGTAAAGGCCAATACTAAGGCTGGATTTCATCGAACGAATTGGGATCTTTCCATGGCAAGTCAAGGAATTATTAATCCTGACGCTGCCACTCAAAATGGCTGGGGTTCGATGCATGCATTGCCAGGGACCTATACCGCTTCACTGGAGCTTCAGAAAAATGGAGCACTTACCAAGCTTGGGGAATCAGTTTCATTTGACGTAAAGGCACTTCGTGAAGGAGCCTTACCCGGCAAATCTATCGCTGAGATCAAAGCCTTCCGTGGAGATTTACAATCATTCATGAATGGATTGATGACTACCAATAGCGAATTAGAAGAAGCCACCAAAAAAATCAAAGCAATGCAAGTTGCTTTATCCAGATCAGCTAAGCCAGATGCTGGGTTGCTGAAAGACCTTTATGATGCAGAAAAGAAGCTCCTAGAATTAGAATCACTAGTGAATGGAAATCTAGCTCAAAGGGAAATCTTCGATGCTATGCCACCAACATTATTTGATCGATTGGGAGCAGCAAGTTCTGGGGCTAATGGGACCTATGGACCAACTGGCATGCAAAAGGCAGCTTTAGCAGCAGGCAAAACAGAACATGCGCCAATTGCCGCAACACTGAAAGTAATCACAGACACCACTATCCCGAATTTGGTAGAGCGCCTAAAAGCAAATGGTGCTCCTCCGATTGAGGGGTTAAATAAATAATATTTAAAAACTCCGGTGGAATCATCGGAGTTTTTTCTTTTCCCTTTGAAAAAGAGAATTCGCTCCAAACCTTAACTTGCAACATCAATAGCTGAAAAGTGGACAAAGAAGGATACATCAGAATCAATAAGTATTTAAGCGAGGTGGGTTTTTGCTCTCGGAGAGAAGCTGACAGGCTGTTAGAACAAGGGCGAATCACGTTGAACGGAAAAGTCCCTGAGCTAGGCACTAAAGTCGGTCCTACGGATCAAGTGGCTGTGGACGGAGAAAACGTGGGAAAACCCATCCAAAACCATACGTATATCGCTTTTAACAAACCTGTAGGCATCGTATCCACTACAGATATCAAAGGTGAAAAAGATAATATAATTGATTACATCGGGCATCCTCAGCGGATTTTCCCGATCGGAAGATTGGATAAAGACAGCGAAGGATTGATTTTTCTTACGAGCGAGGGTGATATCGTCAATAAGATCCTTCGGGCTAAAAATAACCATGAGAAGGAATACATAGTCACAGTCGATCGCCCAGTAAATGATGAATTTGTGATGAGAATGGGAGCTGGAATCCCAATTTTAGACACAGTTACCGATCCTTGTCAAGTGGAGCGAATCAGTAAATTTAAGTTTCGGATCGTCCTTACTCAAGGGCTAAATCGCCAGATCCGAAGAATGTGTGATTATTTGGGATTCAAAGTAATGCAGCTCAAGCGGATTCGGATCATGAATATTCAGTTAGATCTACCTGTAGGTAAATGGCGGGATTTAACCGAAAAAGAATTGGAAGAATTGAATTCCTTGATTGCCGATAGTTCGAAGACTTTTGATTAATCAGATTCCTTTTTAAACTGATATCCAGTAAAGGCAGAAATGGCTGGTAAAAAATCGTTTTTTCTGAACTCTATTTTATTGAGTACAACAAAAAAAGAGAGCCCTTAACGGATTCTCTTTTTTTGTTTATTTAAAATATGAGTACTCGAATAAGTGCACGAATCAAAACTATCAGACGATTTGTGATACTGACTTGTCTGATAGTTTTGATTCGTGTTCCTTGGTTAAAAATAGCCAAAGCCATAAATATCATCAATTTTGTTCTTTATTTTCCTGATGAGGAAAGCTGCGAAGTTTATCTAAAAGCTTATCGTTAAAAGGAAGGAATTCGATGTAAAACCTGTAAATCCATTACCAAGCACTATTGGCTTAGCAGCGGTAAGTTTTTTGAGTGTAGCTTCTGGAGACGGAGGAGTTCGCTCAAAAGTGGAACTATAATGGAACGAAGTAAGCTATCGCTCCACATTTGGATCACTGCATTTATGCTCATGGCAGCCGCCAAGGAGGGTTTTTCATGTCTGGAGTTTCAGCGTCAACTGGGATTAAGTCGGTATGATACGGTATTCGGGTTGATGCATAGGATTAGCGTAGTCATGGGCAAAAGAAATGCGCTTTATACGCTCACAGATATGGTGGAAATGGATGAATGCTATGTAGGAATGGCAACTGAGAAGAAAGTAAAAGAGAATTTAAAAAGAGGAAAAGGGAGTCAAAGGAAGGCCTCAGTAGCTGTTTCAGCTTAATTAATCTCTTTGGAAGATATAGAAACAGGCAAAACAAGTCGGTTTTGTGGCTACTACAAAATGGAAGTGCTTGGGAAAGTTGACGGCGAACATGCTGAGAAATTCATTAAAAAAACACGAGTGGCGAGATGGTATTGCTTACCGACAAAACACCGCATATAAGCATATTGAGGATATCGTTGCTACTCACTTTACGGTGATTTCTGGCAAGGAAAGTACCAATGATGCCCTTCAGTGGGTACACAAAGCGATCAGTAACCTGAATTGGGAATTAATCACATGATCACCTAAAAGTACCTTCAGAACTATCTCAATAAGTTTGTTTACAAGCTAAATCGAAGATATTTTATAGATCGGTTATTTGACAGATTGATTATTGCGGGAATTTATCCCTACGTGCAGTAATGCGGATTCACATAATTTTAATAGCTCAATTCTATACTTTTTCAAACAACATAGTTCGTTTATTAGGTAGTTTTCCTCTCTTTGTTATAGATCAAAAAAATCGCAAAACCCGAATTATATTGCCTAATCCTGTATCTTGATAGGATAATACTGCCTTTCTTCACTTTGAAATTCTCCTTTTAGCCCTTCTTCGCATGCTTAGCCTTTCCGACAAATCAGTGCAACCAGATTTTTTTTCGCAAACTCTGCTTTCACAAAAAAAAACTGCTATTAATTGGCGGATTTCAACTGCTGAAGATCGAATCGTCCGGTTGAAAAAAATCCAAACTTGGATTAAAGAACATCAAAAAGATATTCAACTGTCCTTGCTAGCTGATTTTCAAAAACCTCCGACTGAGACTGACCTATCGGAAATTTTTACGGTGACTTCCGAAATTAATCATGCGGTCAAGCATCTCAAGTCATGGATGAGACCCAAATCTGTTTCAACCCCACTTCCTATGCTCGGGACAAGTGGCACTATATATTATGAGCCAAAAGGATGCGCCTTGATCATTGCACCATGGAATTATCCATTCAACCTAGCTATAGGCCCCCTAGTTTCTGCACTTGCAGCTGGTTGCACAGTGATATTAAAGCCTTCCGAGCTGACTCCCAATACCTCAAGCTTAATCAAGCGCATGATCGAGGAACTATTTGATCCATCCGAAGTGGCCGTGTTTCAAGGTGAATCAGATGTCGCTCAGGAATTGCTAAAGCTTCCTTTTGATCATATTTTCTTCACGGGAAGTCCAGCTGTAGGGAAAATCGTGATGAAAGCAGCGGCGGAAAACCTGACTTCAGTGACTTTGGAATTGGGAGGAAAATCTCCCGCAATAATAGATCAAGATGCGAATCTGAAGGATACTGCTGAAAAACTGGTATTTGGAAAATTTATCAATTGTGGACAAACCTGTGTAGCTCCAGATTATCTTTTAGTGGATGAGCGGGTCAAAGATGAGTTGCTAATGGAGCTGAAGGTAGCACTCAATAAAATGTACGATCCTAAATTTGAAGGCATCGAAAAATCTCCCGACTTAGCACGAATAATCAATGATCGTCATTTCGACAGATTAGTTGCCAGCCTGAAAGATGGCATTGAAAAAGGTGGTACAATTGAATTTGGAGGGAAATACGATCCCCCAACACGATACATTGAACCAACAATAATCAGCCAAGTAAAAGATGAAATGACCTTGATGGAAGAAGAAATTTTTGGTCCTATACTTCCAATTAAGACTTTCTCCGAGTTAGATGACGCTATTGACTTCATCAACGGCAAACCTAAACCACTGGCGCTTTATTATTTCGGATCAAACACTTCACGTACATCCAAAGTTTTGAAGGAGACAAGTTCAGGGAATGCGCTGATCAACGATTGCGTAATTCACTTCTTAGATTTGGAGATTCCTTTCGGAGGGGTAAACAACAGTGGAATGGGAAAAGCTCACGGACATTATGGGTTCTTAGCTTTTTCTAATGAAAAAGGCGTACTCAAACAACGAATTGGATTGAACAACGCGACCCTGCTCAGACCTCCATATGGCGCTTCCGCAAAAAAAATTATTCAATCGTTAATCAAATGGTTTTAATCATGAGAAAGTACTTTTTTCAACTTTATAAATCCTTATTTCTTTTTATACTGATTTTAGGATTTTCGGCCAGCTGTAGTCCAGACTCTGATTCACTTCCGGATGGTCCTATGGTGGCCAGAGACATTATTAATGAAGCTTATGGAACTGATAGCAGACAGGTTCTGGATGTTTTTCTTCCTGCTGGAAGATCTACTGAAAGTACACCAATCCTACTATATATTCATGGCGGGGGCTGGATCGACGGGAGCAAGGAAGAATTTCTTCAATTCAAGGAAGCTATCCGAATTTCATTTCCAGATTATGCTTTCGTAGCAATCAATTACCGCCTATTCGATTTTACGACGAATGCAAACCGATTCCCAACCCAAGAAAATGATGTGATAAAAGCAATCAATTACATCAAAAATAAAACCAATGAATGGGATGTCTCCGATCAACTTATCTTAGCTGGCGCAAGCGCTGGCGGACATTTGGCATTACTTCATGGGTACAAGCATCAACCGATTGGTAATATTAAGGCAGTTATTGCATTTTTTCCTCCAACGGATCTCCCGTCACTATATAGCTTCAACTTACTGACTCAATTGGGTTTAAAGGAGCTACTAGGTGGAAGCCCTCAAGATCAACCCAATGCCTATTTGGATTCCAGTCCGAGCAGCTATATCAGATCGGCTGTAGTTCCGACAATCATTTTTCATGGGACCTCAGACACGGTGGTACCAGTATGGCAAAGTGATATTTTTACAGAAAAATTAAAAGAAGTATCTGCTAAATATGAATACAAGCGGATTGAAAATCAGGGTCATGGTTTTACCGACCAAACTTATTCGCAAGCTTTTAAAGATGCTGCAGACTTTCTTCAGAAAAATTTGAAATAAAAAAAACCCCGACGAAGCGGGGTTACCAAGATCAGACTTTTTGAAGTCCCGTAGAATGGGCCATCGCTTTGATGGCTTTCACTACTTTTTCGGAAGGCTGCAGGCTTACCTGATCTAATTGCTCTATTGTGCTCAGCATTTGTAAGTATTCTTGCATAAGCGATTCCTCGTTATGTAAGGCTTGCACCAAGAGTTCTTTTTCCACCTCCGTCATTTCCTGATAGATATAACTTATCAGGTCATTTTGGGTAAATTGTTTTGTCATACGCGATATTTAGTTGTTTCATTTTTTTTCGTAGATGTATGAGCGCATAGCGCATCCGACCTAGGGCTGTGTTGATGCTTACACCCGTTTGTTCGGCGATCTCTTGGAAACTTAAATCCAAATAGTGCCGCATGATTAGGACTTCTTTCTGAGCTTCAGGAAGCTCTTCAATTAATCGCTTCACCAATTGAACGGTGTCTTCTTTAATCTGTCTATCCTCCACCGTCTCCTCTGCAAATTGAAGAGAATTCAACAAGTTGGACCCATTTTCCATCACAATGGTCGGGTACCGCTTTGCCTTTCTGAAGTAATCAATAGCGAGATTATGCGCTATTCGCATCACCCAAGGCTGAAATTTCCCCTCTTCGTTGTATTTGTCTGAACGAAGTGTTTTAACCACTTTGACAAATACATCCTGAAGCAGATCTTCGGCCACACGTTGATCTTTAACAATCAATACGATGGTAGTATAAATTTTACTTTGGTATCGATCTACTAATAAATCAAAAGCTACATCGCTTCCATTTCGATACTGTGCAATTAATTCGCTGTCCTTTGGACCAATTCGCTTACTCATTTTTAAGTTGGTTTATAATAAACGTAGAGGTCTAGGCCATAGTATTTTTTTAGAGCGAATAATATAAAAAGGTTTCTAAAAGTATTTATTCAATATCAACTGTCCAAAAATTGAAGCAAGATTTTCAAGCAATTAGTTTTATTTAGTTTTTTTCAAAATAATATTTTGTAAATCATAGTACCAACAGCCTCAATAATTTGTTTTTTCTGATATTAAATAATCGATTAAACCAATGTCTATGCCAAAAAAGGTTAAAATTCGGTGGGTCATGATCTTATTAAGTCTAAATTCATTCCTCACAATTGTAATGATTGTGTACTTTCGCAGTCTAAGTAAAACTGAAAATTAACATGGAATTAATAGGAAAAGTAACTGAAAAGCTTGCTGAAGCAGGCGGAAACTCTAAAAGTGGAAATGCTTGGAGGAAACAAGAGTTTATCATAGAAACAGGTGGACAATATCCAAAAAAAGTATGCGTGTCTCTCTGGGGAGATAAAATAGACCAATTTCCTATCAATCAAGGTGACCAGGTGACCTTGAGTATTGATGTAGAAAGCAGAGAATATAATGGCAGATGGTACACTGAAGTAAAAGCCTACCGCGTTGATCATGGCTCTTCTTCCCCTGCACCAAGCTCCGGAGCATTGCCAGATGTTGACACCTTTCATTCTGAAGGTGAAGAAGACAAGCTTCCATTCTAAACTAATCAGCTTATGTGGGATGATTTTGACGATGAAGAAGGCACATGGGATGAAGAGGATGAAAGCAGTTTCAGGAAAGAGCACGAAAAAATCTTCAACCATCCCCTAATGAAGAAAGCCAAAGATATCCTAGCCCTGACCAGAGCATTGGTCGGGAGCTTGGATGAGGCTAGAAGAGAGCTGTACGGAAGCATCATGCTCCAAGATGCAATGTTGATAAGTTCCAAATTCGCTGCAGCAGAGTCTACAAATGATTATGTCTCGAAGATGGAAAAAGGGGTTTTTATCAAAGTACACGCAAAAAATCTCAATGGAATGACTTATCAATTAGCGCTGGAAGAAACTCATGCCGAAGAGCACCTAGAATTACTCCGGGCAGCTATCGAAGAATATCGTGTTCTATTTCAAGATTGGCTAAGCCAATTAGATTCAACTGAAAAAACGGATGATGGGTGGGGAATCTTTACTTCTTAGAAGGACCTGAACCAAACTGGAACCCTAAATAAGCACCAGCAATCATCAAACCCAAAGTAATCACAATCAAAAGCAACAGGACATTTAAGGGAAATTCCCAAGGTACATCCCCAACCTTGAAGCGAATAGGTTTTTTCCAATCAATCATAAAAAGGCTATTTATTCAAGGTTGCTTTCCAGCCATTCTGTTCTAACTCTGCAGCAGACTTTTCAACTTTTCCTTTCAAAGTCTTCTTGAAAGCATCCATTTTGGCAGCTACCTCCATGTCAAATGAACCAACGATCGAAGCTGCTAAAATTCCCGCATTTTTACCTCCATTCAAGGCAACCGTACCGACAGGAATGCCACTTGGCATTTGGAGAATCGATAAAATGCTATCCCAACCATCAATTGAATTGGAACTCTTGATCGGCACACCGATAACAGGTAAACTAGTCAAAGAAGCGACCATTCCCGGCAAATGGGCTGCTCCGCCTGCTCCAGCTACGATTACTTTCAATCCTCGTCCACGAGCAGATTCCGCATAATCAATCATCCGTTGCGGTGTCCTATGAGCAGAAACTATGGTAATCTCATACGGAACACCCAACTCATCTAGAAAGGCTGCAGCTTCGGCCATTATCGGAAGGTCAGATTGACTTCCCATGATTATTCCTACTTGTGGATTCATAATATTGATTTGATTTTTATAAGTTCTTTGATTCGTTGGGCTCTTTTTTTCAAGTTATCCACATTATCGTCTAGCAAAGTGACATGTCCCATTTTACGAAAAGGCTTAGTTATTTTTTTACCATATAGATGAATATAGACCCCTTTTTCGGCCATTGCTTCTTCTTTCCCCTCAATAAGGACCGGACCAGTAAATCCTTCTTCTCCTAATAAGTTGATCATGGCAGCGGGGCATCTCAGCTCAGTATTTCCGAGTGGCCAATTCATCACTGATCGAAGATGCTGCTCAAACTGAGAAGTGAAATTAGCCTCGATCGAGTGATGTCCGCTGTTATGAGGTCTAGGCGCAATTTCATTCACTAGCACATCTCCATCTTTGGTGACAAACATTTCTACGGCAAGAATACCTACCATGTCAAGCTTGAGAATCAATTCCTTAGCAATTGCACTTGCTTTTTCTTCGATTTTACTAGTTACCTCAGCTGGCGCAAAAAGAAACTCTACCAAGTTTGCAGTAGGATGAAATGCGCACTCTACACTTGGGTAAACTGCCAAATCTCCATTTGCATTTCGGGCGACCGTAACAGCAATTTCTCTTTCGAAGTCAATTAATTTCTCCAATAATCCCGGGGCATCAAAGGCTTTCTCCAAGTCTTCTTCCGTACGCAATACTTGAACCCCCCGTCCATCATAACCTTCCTTTCCAAGCTTATTGACAGCTGGTAAATAATTCAAATTGTGGATAACTTCAGCTTTATTAGCTGTTAGAATGAATTCGGCAGTTGGAATTCCATTTGCTACATAGAATTCTTTTTGAGCCCGTTTGTCTTGAATGAGTCTTAAAATATGAGGTTGTGGATAAACCTGCTTTCCCTCACTTACCAATTTCTCAAGCGCCTCTGTATTAACACTTTCAATTTCTACTGTAATCACATCACATTTGCTACCAAATTTATAGACAGTTTCGAAATCCTTCAATGATCCAACAGTAAATTCCTGAGCAAAATCCTTGCAAGGAGCATTTGGATCTGGATCTAGAATGTGGATATCTTGATTATAATTGATCGCGGATTGAATCAACATTCGACCAAGCTGACCTCCACCTAGTACTCCAAGAATTTGCGAATTTTTCTGCATAGCTTAATTATTGTTCAAAAATAAGAGAATCTCAGGTAAGGAAAAACTCCTGCTAATTCTGGAAACGGATTCCCATTAATTCCATCAGCTTGTGCGCATTAAAACTCGGGCAAGCTCCTGTTTTAAGTTTGTAATCGAAATCAATTGATTGATCATGAATCTCAGAATGAAAACTGAAGTTTTTCACCTTTGGGATTCGATTTTCCAAGTCTGCCAATTCAATATCGTGTGTACTGATAATCCCTAAAGCCTTTGTGTTTACCACCTGTCTAATCAAAGCCTCCGAACCAGAGATCCGATCTTCCGTATTCGTGCCTTTAAGGATTTCATCCAAAAGAAAAAAGATTTCTTCTCCTACTTCAATACGATCAATCAACGATTTGATTCGACTAAGTTCCGCATAAAACGAGCTGACACTTTCACCAAGATTATCAGTATTTCGCATGCTGGTATAGAGTTGGAAGTCTCCGAAACCAAAGGATTTGGCAAAAGGTCTTAATCCCAAGTTCACTAAAACACAATTAATTCCTAGTGTCCTCATGAAAGTGGTTTTGCCACTCATATTCGCACCGGTAAGTAAAATAATACTAGTCTCTGGGTTTTGGGCAAAATCATTTGGAATAGCAATTTCTGGGGAAAGTAAAGGGTGTGCGATCTCAAATCCTTTTATTCCACTTTCCATATCAATTATTTCGCCTTTTCCCCCAAGCTCATATTGAAATGTTCCTAGGGAAACTAGCATTTCCCAAGTAGCTAACCGCTCGGGAAATTCTGAAACAAGCTCACCATATTTACTTTTCCATTTTTGAAAGCGAACATAAAGCAGCAAATCAGTCCAGAAGAATAGGTTAATGGGAATATAAAGAATGTTCATCCGATTCTGAATCCAAAGACCCAGCCGATCAAGCTCTTCCAACAATACCGATGCGTTAGAATCAGCTTCCAAAAAGCCCGCTGTAGCATTTCGCAATCCCTCGCTTCGAAATTCTTGTTTTTCAATCTCCGCCAACCAATATCGATAGGTTTTTAACTGATTTCTGGAAGGAATTTCTTCCCCGGCTTTCTTTAAGGATTGGAATACGAGGCCTAAAAGTACCATCCCAAGCAATACCCAAATGCCATAAAAGCCCGCAGGTATCATTCCAAGATTAGCTAGTACAGTTAAAATGATTCCCCCGATCGGGCCAATCCACGCAAATGGAATTACCCAGGATTTGATCTGCTCATTTTGTTTCAGCCATTTAATCCAAGAATTTATCGATTTTTCATCCCGATAAAACGCTAATCCTACAGACTCCATTGACTGAAGAAAAGCTGGCTTAGCGGCCAACTCATCTATGGCGAATCGAAGATTTGCTGCTTTTTTTAAATCAAAATCTGAAGTAATTAATCCGGAAAGTCTGTTCTTCCCCTCTTTCGAAACAGTATGGTTAAGCAATTGAAATAAAGAATGATCACCAAAGAGATCCAAATCATTTGAAAAGGGATGCGATTTGTTTTGATATTCAAGGCCTGCCTCAAACGATTTCAATTTTCTCACCTTTCTCAATTCTCGATTGCTTTCCATTTTTTCCAAAGAAAAATAGATCGCCTCCTGATCTTTCAAGAGATTGTACTTCGAAACTAGATACACAAATACAGCCCCACACCCAAAAAAAAGAATAAACCAAATTGGACTCTCAGAAATACCTAAAACAAAAAATCCAATTATCCCTAAAAAAGAAAATATCCTAAAAAATGAAAGGGAAGTGGTTTTTCTTTTCAGTTCCGCCAATTTTCCCGGAAGCTGTTCACTACTAAAATCAAATTCCTTCATCCTCAAAGATAGGTATTGATGAGGGGCAAAATCTAAGAAGACGTAAAGTAAATCACCACTCATTAAAATCTTTTTGACCTACTTTTCGTTTTAAAACAAATGAAAAAAGAACGCAAAACCCCGAAACCTGAATCCACAGAAATTCAAGAATGGGATTTAAGTCAACCTTTTGGCATTTTCCCCGATGATATTTCTTTGACGCAAAATATTGGCTGTGTGGGAGGTAAAAAGAAAAAAGAGCCCTCTGTAAAGCCCAATAAAGATTAAAGTTCTACCTTAAGGTTTTCAAACAACACAATTAAAATTATGATCAAGCTTTTAAAAACTTGTGGGATTGGAGCATCAACGCTTCTTGTTTTTTCCCTTTTCGGCTGCAACTCCGATACAAATGAGGTCTTGCAAGAGCCTGATTTAACTATCGTAAATGATGATTATCAGATCAGTCAAGCCTTCGAGGATCTGGACAACATCACATTGACTGCTCTCGACAATAGTGGATTGGGCGCTAGGATGACTAAGGATATTTCTATCTCGGAAATTTGTGATACCGCGATAGCCACTCTCGATGAGACAGGGAAGACGATCACCATTGATTTCGGTGCGGGATGCACCAGCAGCAATGGCATCACTCGTAAAGGAAAAATTAATCTCAGTTACTCAGGAAATTTAATTTTCCCGGGTGCTAAAGTGGTCGCGACTTTTATTGGCTATTTCGTAAATGACAAAAAAATCGAAGGGATAAGAACGATCACAAATACCGGCATTGACTTTCTGACAAGCTCCATTTCGCTAGCTGTAAAAATTGAAAACGGAAAAATCACCTGGCCAGACAATACCTTTGTCACCATTGCAAGTGACCAAATTCGGTCAGTCAAATTAGGAAATGAAGGTTACGATGCATCTATAACAGGTACAGCTTCTGGAAAAAGTCGAGATGGGATGACCTACAACACGCTCGTGATTGACCCATTAATTGTGAAGCAAAGCTGTGTAGCTTCTGGCGTATCCGTTCCCGGGGCTGGAGAATTACAATTTCAATACGGAGGGGTAACAGTGACGGTAGACTACGGGGATGGCAGCTGTGATAAGTTGGTCACGATCATTTATCCAGGTGGTTCAAAAGAAGTCACTTTAGATTAAAAAGACAAAAATTCAAACTTAAACGGCTATTTTCACGAATAGCCGTTTTTTTTATTATGGAGAAAAAATTAATTGAAGGATTTGAACACATTCGGTATCAGCGAAAGCAGCCAAGTGAAAGAGAATTGATTGAAAACTCCCAAAATTTCTACCAGTTAATGAATGGGAGGAGGACTGTTAGAGAATTCGACACCAAACCAATTCCAATTGAAGTGATCGAGAATATCGTCCTGACCGCAAGTACAGCGCCGTCAGGAGCACACAAGCAACCCTGGACATTTTGCATCGTCTCTGATGCTGAGATCAAGCGCAAAATCCGCGAAGCAGCTGAAGAAGAGGAAAAAATCTCCTATTCCGGTCGGATGCCCGAAAACTGGAAAGCAGACTTGAAACCCCTTGGCACAAATTGGGAGAAACCATTTCTGGAAGATGCTCCTTACCTTATTGTAGTCTTCAAACAGTCCTATGGGCTAGCTGATGGAGAAAAAATCCAGCATTATTATGTGAGTGAATCAGTAGGGATTGCTTGCGGCTTTTTAATTGCCGCAATACACCAGGCGGGTTTAGTGGCAGTGACTCACACACCCAGCCCGATGAATTTTTTGAGTTCAATATTGGAGCGGCCAGCGAATGAAAAACCCTTTTTGTTAGTCCCTGTAGGTTATGCCAAGGAAGAAAGTTATGTGCCAGCTATTGAAAGGAAAGATTTGGAAAAAATTATCATAAGGTTTTAAACCAATCGATTTCAATCCATTCTAAGAGGTAGTTTCTGAAAAATTTAAACCTAAAAAAAATAAAAAAATCCTCCTTTCTAAAATTTTCTGCTTTGGTGATAGGGCTAGCATTTTTTGCTACTTCCTGCCTAAACGGAGACGACTCGCCAGTATTTCAGCTTGATGAGACTAGTGAAACAATCCAAGAGACAGATCTAACCAGAACCCTCGAAGATATTGATGAGGTCGTTTTGATTGGATTCCAGCGAAACGGTTTTTCTGATCGAACTTCACTTACCCTCGAAGAGGATCTTTGTGATCGAACCAACATTGCGTGGATTCCAGCTCAAAAAAAAATGATCCTAGATTTCGGCGAAGGTTGCACCTCACCAAGAGGTGTGATTCGAAGTGGGAAAATCATTGTGACCTATACTGGACGATATTGGGTGCCAGGAACTGTAATCACCACTACTTTTGAAAACTACTATGTAGATGGCAAAAAAATAGAAGGTGTACGAGAAGTGAAAAACAATGGATTCAATGAAGGAGATAAGTTTTTCACTTTTACTACCAGTGTAAAAGACGGTAAAATCTCTTGGCCTAATGGCAAATCCCGAACCTACGAAGCTAGGCACAACAAGAAAGTCCTTCTGCCAAATGGAGATCGGGGAATAATATACGCTGTGACTGGTGGATCCAAGGGCCAAAATAGAAACGAGAAATCCTATGTAGCTGTGATCGTGGAGGCATTGATTTTTTCTGAGCGTTGCATCAAGAGTGGAATCAAAATTCCGAGCAAAGGACTTTTAAAAATTACAATTGAAGAACGGAATAAAATCCTAATCGATTTTGGCAATGAGGGCTGTGATCGAGAAGTGATCATTTCTATAGGGGATCGATCCAAAACAATCATCCTACCTAGGTCATAAGTAAATTCAGTTCTTGGAATAGTAGGACAAATTCCATTTTACCTAAAACAGGTAAAAGCCTAACTCTAAAGGTTTCAACCAGTATCTTCCAATTCATTTGCCTTGCTTCGCGTAACCTCGGTAAGTGCGCTTGTCCAATCAACGGATATTATTGGTTGAATGACTTCCCAAAAAAGAAGGCGATCAAATTGATCGCCTTCCTTTATTTTGCTTGATGCACTACCCGCTGAGGAAATGGTATTTCAACTCCATTTTTACCAAGCTCAGTATTTATCGCTTCCATTCCATCAAAGTACAAAGGCCAAAGATTTTCAGCATTTGTCCAAACACGGATAATTAAATCTAGGGAACTGTCTCCAAAATTATTTAGAAAAACCACTGGTTCTGGATCTTTCAAAGCGCGTTCGTCTTTTGCAAAAATTGCTAAAATGATTTCTCTTGCCTGCTTGATATTCGTACCGTAAGCTACTCCAACGGTATAATCCACTCTTCTGGTGTCCTGAGTACTCATATTGACTACATCTGAATTGGCTAGATTTCCATTAGGAATAATGATCTCTTTATTATCAAAAGTCAATAAGTGTGTATACAAAATTTGGATTTTTGAAACCTTACCCGTGTGGCCTTGTCCGGTGATCACATTGCCAACCTTGAATGGTTTAAATGCCAAAATCAGCAATCCTCCGGCGAAATTTGAAAGAGAACCTTGAAGTGCCAGTCCAATCGCAAGGCCTGCTGCACCGAAAATAGCTAAGAAAGAGGTGACAGGAATTCCAATAATTGCTGCTACGCCCACAAAGAGGACGATAAACAAAACCACTTTAGTAAAAGAATAAACAAACTCATTCAATGAAGGGCTGTCTTCGCGCTTATTGAGATACTTCCTTAAGCCCTTTAATACCCTTACTATTATAAATCTTCCTACGAAGTAGAAGAGAATTGCGTAAAGAATGGATGGTATGACCTGATAAGCTAATTCTATTGCTTGTTTGACAATAGCATCATAAGTTTCTGGTGAAATTTCCATGAAATACTCGAATTTTTTGGTTTAAACTATGATTAATACCTGCCATCGGAATGCCCAATGCCAAGTGAGTTGAAAGTCTTTTATACCAGCTTGATCCAAAATCCTTTCCCAATCGACTCTCGAAAAAGCCCTGAGAACGGAAAGTGGCCCATCATTTTGTACCATTGGTGACTTACTAAATAGCTTAGTAAGTAATTTGATACTATGGTAAGCTATGGGATTTCGATGCAAATCATTGATCACTATACCTAGGTTAGATTTTGATTTTAATCCCTTCAAAAGCTGAACAAGCTCCGAATCAGTGAAATGATGGGTAAATAAGGTACAAGTACAAACGTCGACTTTGTTCACCAGAAATTCCGGTGAGAAGATATTTTGAACTGTCAAAGTTACATTTTCTAGATCGACAAGCCTCATTTTAGCCAACTCAATGATATTCGGATTTGCATCGATACCTTCAAAATAGACATTTCTTCCTGCATTTCTAGCCCAATTATGCATCACCCGCATCATATCTCCACCTCCACAACCAATATCTGCGATACGATATTCTTCCTGAGGATGTGCGTTAAAGATCTGCTTGAGCCCTCCAGTGGTCACCTGATTTCCACCTAGCCATTTATTGATGGTTTTTAGTTCTTTGAGTGTTTGTGCCAGCTCATCCCCCGAGCACTCTAGGTCATCCATTAATTCCTTTTCAAAACTCCGTTGAGAAAACTTATTCATCATTTCTCAAGGTGAAGCGTTTCTAAAGTAAGTCCCGGGCCAAATCCTAAAGCAAGGATATCACCTGAAATCTCAGGATCTGCCAAAAATCGATGCAATACAAAAAGAATTGTGGCTGAAGACATGTTGCCAAAATTCTTGAGTACATCCAGCGCATGTTTATTAGCATCAACTGGGATTCCAAAAGCTTCTTGGACTTTCTGCAAAATTTGTTTCCCCCCGGGGTGAATGGCGAAGTTTGTAATTTTTGACAAATTGAATTTCTCCTCAAAAACATCTTTCAACCGACCAATGCCCTGATCAAGGAGTGCAGGGACATATTTACTCAGTTGCATCTCAAATCCAAAATCACCGATTCCCCAAGCCATATCGCCTTCTCCCTCTCGGATGACTTGACTCAAGTAAGATTTAATTTTAAGCCCTTTATCTGAATTCATCACCAAGGCAGCTGCCGCGCCATCAGCAAATAGTGAATTTGCCAAAAGATTATCTTCAATGTATTCTTTTTGAAAGTGAATCGTGCACAGCTCCACAGCGACTACCAACACTTTTGCATCTAGCTCGGCATGAAGAATCTTATCCGCAAGCTTCAAGCCCGTAAACGCGGCATAACAACCCATAAAATGGATACAATACCGCTCCACCGAATCAGAAAGACCAAGCATACGCATCAGCTCCAACTCAACCCCGGGAGCTACCATACCTGTACAAGAAACCAAAATCAAATGGGTAATCTGGTTAGGAGTTACTTCAGAATTGTCCAAACAATCTCGTACCGCTTCTTCACAAAGCTTAGGAGCCGCAAATCTAAAAACTTCCATTCTTGCTTTGGTTCCTGGAAAGGGCTCTAAGTTTTCCGATTTTGGGAAAAATGAATAATCCTCATGAGTCTTTTTTTCAAAGTCTGTAAGGACACTATGGCGCGCCGAAATGCCGGACTTTTTATACAGAAAATTTAGCTTTCTTGCCTCATTGTCTTGGAGTTGATGAGCTCCTTGCATAAAACTCGCAATGGTAGATTGTTGGATTGGGGCACCTGGATTAGCCAATCCTATGCTGAGTATGCTCGAATTCATTAGATCAAGTTAAATGAATATTTCTAAATTGTGGGAACACAGTTACAACCTTCTTGCCACGATAAGGTTATTCAACTCATTTAATCTACTATGGTCACACGCTCCTCAATCAAGCATCTACGAATCCCTTTTTCAATTTTCTTGATGCCTGTTTTCTTTTTCGCCTTGGCGCTGACGCCAAACCTGAATGAATCCAGATTACTTTGGGTATTCCTCTCACTTCATCTTTTTCTATATCCTTCGAGCAATGGCTATAATAGCTATTTTGACAAAGATGAAGAGAGCATTGGCGGTTTAAAAAACCCACCAAAAGTCACCAAGGATCTTTATTGGCTTTCACTAGTTTTCTTCCTTATCGCCATTGGGTTGGCCGGAATGATCAATTTCAGCTTTGCTTCTATGATTGTGATTTACGGATTAGTGAGCATGGCATATTCTCACCCCAGCATTCGGATCAAAAAATACCCTTGGTTGAGCTGGCTGATTGCTGGATTCTTTCAAGGCTATTTTACTTTTGCCATGATCTATGCAGGTTTAAGCAACCTAGGCTGGGATGTGATGCTCAAGCCTCATATTCTAATCCCCGGCTTGCTAACTAGTCTGATGCTGTGGGGAAATTATCCCCTCACTCAAGTCTATCAGCATGGGGAGGATTCACGTCGTGGTGATCGGACCTTAAGTTTAGTACTAGGAATCAAAGGGACTTTTTCATTTTCAGCATTGGTATTTGCGCTTTCTGGAGCTGCTTTTATAGGGTTCTTTTTAAGCAGAAATCAGGTGGATATTTGTTGGGTATATTTAGGTGCGATGGCACCAATTTTACTATTCTTTTTGATTTGGTTCAGTTTCATCCGAACCAATCCTGTCAAGTATGCAAACTACTCTTGGGCAATGGGAATGAATACGATTTCCGCAATAAGCCTGAACGCCTTTTTCATCTATTACTTCTTAGAAAATACTCAAATCTTGCAGGTATTTGGCTATTAAAAGGGCTGCCCATGCGTGTTTTTAATAATTTTCCGAGCCACAAAGGGGATATGTTGGATCAGGTTCCTGGCAAAGGTCGAAGAAAAGTCTGAGCCAAAAAGTAGCTGAACGTTCCTGCCTACTTTTAGCCGAGTCTCAAAGATATCTCTCCAATTCTTCTCGTAGTCTTGTTCTATTTCTGGTCTTGTTTTATTCGTTAAAATTGTTTCTGCTGCCAATTTACCTGCCTGAATAGCCATAGCCATTCCATTGCCACAAAGTGGAGTAATCAGTCCTGCGGAATCTCCCGCCATCAGAATATGATTTTCTACTGGGTTTTTGGCTTCAAAATTAATCTCATTGATGACCTCAGGCTTCTCAAAAAGAAACTCACTAGTGGTGAATAATTCCTTCAAATGTGGGTTTTTCCATAGAACAGCTTCCTCCATCTCCGGGATCGATCCATAAGTCCGCAATTGATCTCTACTACCGAGGTAACAGAGGTTTGCTTTCCCATCTTCAATCGCATTGATCCCACAATAGCCTCCTGAAAAATTGTGAAGGGCTACTGCTTTTCGATCAATAGTTGCCTTGATATGGTATTTGACACCAATATATGGACTTCTTTTTTTGATAAATTCTCGGGCAAGAACTTTATCGAGCTTGGATCGCTTCCCAAATGCTCCTATGACATTTTTAGCATGCAGTTCGCTCCCATCAGAAAGCTGGACAATAAATTGATCATTTAGAAATTCAATTTGCTCCACTTGAATCCCCGCGTAGATTTCAGCCCCTTTTTCAGCAGCTTTATGCACTAAAAAATCATCAAAAATGTAGCGACTAAGACCAAATCCTCCCAGATCTAAAGGGACTGTGGTTTGCCTTCCTTTAGTATCTGAAAAGGTGAATCGATCAATCTGAGGCAATTTCATCACCTCAGGAAATAAGCCTTCTCTTTTTAGAAACCCTTTAACTTCATTCGAAATATATTCACCACACACACGGTGAAATGGATAGGTTTTCTTTTCAATCAATAAAACCTGTTTCCCTTCTTTCGCAAGCAAATTTGTAGCTATCAACCCAGCTAATCCTCCCCCGATAACTACATTTTCAAAACTCTTTAACACAGTATTGCCTTTAATTTGAAGAATAAACCGTTTATAAAAAATGAAGGTTCAAAAATTACCCTTTATTGAAATTAGCTGTTTAATTATCAAATAATAAATAAAGTATTTATGAAAAAATCCATACCCAAATTAATTCAGAGGAGTGCTTTAGTTCTCGGAATGTTTGGAATCTTACTTTATTCTGAAGGTGCTTTTGCACAAAAAAAGAATAAAAAAGATTCTAAAAATGCTCCAGCAGCTGTTGCACCAGTAAAACCACCTGCTAAGACTACAGGTCCTAAGCCCTACAAAGAGGTCATTACTAAAAATGCCAAATCTAAAGACGGCATGTTTAAAGTTCACGAAATAGAAGGGAAATTTTATTATGAAATTCCTGATTCCCTGCTAGGAAGAGATATGCTAATGGTAACAACCATTGCTAAGACTGCAGATGGCTTGGGCTATGGTGGAGAACGGACAAATACAATGATGCTTCGTTGGGAGAAAAACAATGACGACATTCTTTTGAAAGTCGTTTCAGTGAACAATTATGCAGCAGACTCTTTGCCAATAGCGATAGCGGTTAAAAACTCAAACCTTGAGCCGATTCTTCAAAAATTTGATATCAAGTCAAATGGAACTGACTCTACAGGCATTGTAATCGAAGCTACGGACTTGTTCAGCAAAGACGTACAAGCTATTGGTCTTCCTAGGAATCGTCGAACTCAATATAAAGTGACCCGATTAGACAATGATCGATCCTACATCTCGCATATAAACACGTACCCGATCAATATTGAAGCTAGGTACGTAATGACCTATTCTGCAAGTGAGCCTCCTTCAAATAGCTCAACGGGTTTGATCACCTTGGAGATGAACTCTTCTATGCTTCTTCTTCCAAAAGAGCCTATGAAACAGCGTCTTGCTGATCAGCGAGTGGGCTGGTTCAGCAGATCAATTGTTGATTATGGTTCTGATCAGCAGAAAGCAGCTTCTCGAACTTACCTTGACAGATGGAGACTAGAGGTGAAGGATGAGGATATGGAGAAATTCAAGCGTGGAGAATTAGTAGAACCAAAGAAGCAGATCGTGTATTACATCGACCCCGCTACTCCAAAACAATGGATCCCTCATTTAATTGCAGGTGTAAATGATTGGCAAGTAGCCTTTGAAGCAGCTGGATTTAAGAACGCAATCATCGCTAAAGAAGCTCCGACAAAAGAAGAAGATCCTACCTGGAGCCCAGAAGATGCTCGTTATTCAGTAATCAGATATTTCGCTTCTGATATCCAGAATGCTTATGGACCACACGTTTCTGATCCGAGATCAGGAGAGATTTTGGAAACTGATATTGGATGGTATCATAATGTAATGAACCTTCTAAGAAACTGGTACTTTATCCAGACTGCGGCGATTAACCCAGATGCAAGAGGAGTTAATTTTGATGATGAAGTAATGGGTGGATTAATCAGATTTGTATCCTCTCATGAAGTGGGTCATACACTGGGCCTTCCTCATAATTTTGCCTCATCCCAAGCTTATCCAGTAGAGAAGCTTCGTGATGCAGCATTTACCAAAGAAATGGGAACAGCACCTTCCATTATGGACTATGCACGATTCAATTATGTCGCTCAGCCAGAAGACAAAGGAGTAAGCCTAATGCCTAATGTCGGTCCTTACGATAAGTATGCGGTAATGTGGGGCTATAGACCAATTCCAGAAGCAAAAACACCAGAAGCAGAACAGGCTGTTTTGGACAAGTGGATCTTAGAAAAGCAGGGTGACCCTGTATACCGTTATGGCCGTCAAGGAAATAGCTACGACCCTACTACACAAAGTGAAGATTTGGGAGATAATTCAATGCTTGCCTCTGATTATGGTATCAAGAATCTAAAGCGAATCATGCCAAACTTGATGGAGTGGACCAAAGAGTCGGATAAGCCATACAAAGATTTCTCTGACTTGGAAGAAATGTACGGACAGGTGATTACTCAATTCAACCGATACATGGGTCATGTGAGAACCAATGTGGGGGGAGTCGCTGAAGTCTTCCGTGCTTCTGGACAAGATATTCCTGTATATATCCACACTTCAAAAGAAACTCAAAAATCAGCCGTAGACTTCTTGAATAAGAATCTATTCGCTACACCTGAATGGATGATGGATGAAGCAATTCTTTCACGAATTGGAGATTTTGGCTCATTGGAGCGAATTAGAGGAGTGCAGGTAAGTACACTTAACGGAATCTTGGAATGGGGCAGACTAGGAAGAATGATCGAAAACGAAGCTCTAAATGGCAACGATGCTTACAAAATGACCGAGCTTTTCGATGATTTGAGAAAAGGAATCTGGACAGAACTAAGTGCTGGTAAGACAATAGATGTTCACCGTAGATCACTTCAAAGAGCTCATATTGAGCGCTTGGAGCTTATGTTGACCGGAGAAGAACCCAACTTTCCAGCTGCATTCAGAAGATTTGTTGGTCCTCAAATCAACGCTTCTCAGTCTGACATTAGACCAATGGCGAGAGGTGAATTGAAAACACTTCAGGCTTCAATCAGATCTGCAATTCCTAGAACTTCCGACCGTATGTCGAAGCTTCATTTGGAAGACGCTTTAGAGCGGGTCAATTCTATTTTAGATCCAAAATAATTGAACACATTTGTGAAATCTAGGGGTGTCTTTTAGGCACCCCTTTTTTGTGGCAATCATTTTTCACTATTTTATGTTAAACTTTCTCCATGAATACCGCCCTTTCTATACTCAAAAGTCACAAACTTCGAATCACCGATTGTAGATTAGAGATCATTCGTGAATTTCTAAGCAAGCAAGTAGCCTTGGCGCACAGTGATTTGGAAGAAAGTTTAAACAGTCAATTTGATCGGGTAACCATCTACCGTACACTCAAGACTTTTCTCGATCAGGATTTAGTACACAAAGTACTTGACGATAGCGGAGCTACTAAATATGCACTCTGTTCACATGAAGAAGTAGATCATAATCACGAGCATGTGCATTTCAAATGTGAAAAATGTGGGGAAACAACTTGCTTGGACGCTATCGCCCTTCCTAAAATCAGCTTACCAAAAGGCTTCAAAAAGCAAGAAATGAGTCTATTGATTCAAGGCACCTGTAATAAGTGTAGTTAACAATCAACAGGCTCTGGAGATTTCCGCTTAACTGGAGAATCAGAAGGCCAAATTACACCAGGAGGCAGATCAATCTTAGGAGGAACGATAATATCTATCCCTCCATCTCCATCATCATTTCGATTATTTCCCCTCCGAATTGAATTCTTCGTCATGGTAGCCACAAAATAGATGAGGATGACATAAGCTACGCCGCAAAGAATTAAATCTATCACCAAACTGCTCATTATAAAAATTTTAGAAAATATACTAGAATACTCCTTTTAAATCAATGGATTAACGAAATTGTTTTGCTTTTTCTATAACTTTTATGATTGCACTAGACTTGCTAAATCCCACGGATAGGTGGATATTTGCCCACTGAAAAAAATAGATGTAATGATAGTAAAGACTAAAAAATATAAGTTAGAGTCCGGCACCTATATCAAAATGGGATTGATTAGCATCATCAAGGAGCAATGGTGGGTAATCCCAATTGCACTTTCAATTTGCTTAGGATACTTTTGGATTCCTTCCATTTGGTGGTTTATAGGGGCTTTAATCGCATACGGTTTGTATATTTTGTTTTGGGCAATTCAATTTACTGGGGTTACTCAGATGGAGCAGAATAAAGTAATTTTTGAAAAAATGGCTTATGAGATCGATAGCCGTCAGATTTTGATGAAGATCAACACCAAACAAGGAATGCCAATCCAGTGGAGCATGATCAAAAAGGCAGAGGTCACCAAAGATGCTTATGTACTTTATTTATCAAAAGCTCAATTTATTCACCTCCCATTTAGAATTTTCAACTCAGAAAATGAACGGAAATTCCTCGAGACGATCCTAAAACGGAAAGAATTTATTAAATAAAAAAAGAGGCTGCAAATCGAAAGATCTGCAGCCTGTTAAATTTTTTTATCTATCCAGATTACATTGGAGGAAGAATCACAGTGTCGATCACGTGAACGACTCCATTATCTGCCATAATATCTGCAGCGGTTACAGTCGCATTGTTAATCATTACTTTACCATCCTTCATTGTTACAGTAATTTCACTGCCTTGTACAGTTTTTGCTTTTTGTCCGTTTTTCAAATCCGTTGAAAGAATTTTTCCAGCTACTACATGGTAAGTCAATACTGCTACCAATTGTGCCTTATTCTCTGGCTTCAAAAGGTTTTCAACTGTTCCTGCTGGAAGTTTTGCAAAAGCCTCATTTGTTGGAGCAAATACTGTAAAAGGGCCATCACCTTTCAATACATCCACCAAATCGCCTGCTTTAACAGCTGCAACCAGTGTAGAAAGAAAATCTGTAGCTACTGCAAGATCTACAATGTCAGCTTCAACTTCGTGAACTGAATTGGTCTTTGGGGCAAAAGATGAAGCAATGAATACCAATGCAATCATCATTAAACTTGTGAATTTTTTCATGTTAGTTAATTATTTTCGTTAGAAGTTTATAAACATGCTGTTTTAAAGATTTGTTTTTCATTCAATTGCTAAGCCTTACGAAAGTACCTATATATGTGTACAGCGGTCAATAATCCCGCTAAACGGAAAAACACATTAGTTAAATGAAAGCCGAATTCGTCGAGAACCTCTAATCATGCAAATCAAACTACTCACAGTCGGGAAAACGGATCACCCAGCTATTCAACAGCTTATCAAGGAATATGAAGGTCGTCTAGCACATTACATCCGGTTTGAGCTCGAAGTCATTCCGGACTTGAAAAACACTAAATCCATCTCAGAACTGATTCAGAAAGAGAAGGAGGGTGATTTAATTTTAAAAAAAATCCAATCCTCTGACGAATTAGTTCTGTTAGATGAGCGCGGAAAGAGCTACGGGTCAGTGGAGTTTTCTGAATTAATTCAGAAAAAAATGAATTCTGGATTAAAGCAGCTGATTTTTGTCATTGGTGGGCCATATGGCTTCTCAGAGGCAGTTTACCAACGGGCGAATGCTAAAATTTCTATCTCAAAAATGACTTTTTCACACCAGATGATTCGACCATTTTTCATCGAACAGCTCTACCGAGCATTCACCATTTTACGAAATGAACCATATCATCACGAATAGCTAGAGTTACCCCCATGTTAATTTTTGGATAAATATTTGTTTCAATGTTATCAAATTGTTAATTTAAAATTAATTACTTAACATTGGGCTAGTTATCCATGAAAAAATCAATCCTCATCGTCCTTTTTATCCTAGCACAGACCGTCATGGTCTTGGGGCAAGGAGAGGCTATGGTATTTGATGAATTAAAATTTGAATCTGAAATCGAGCAGATTTTTTGGAAACAAGGGCAACTGTCCCCCTACAAATTATTTAGAGCGATAGATGTCAATCCGGAATTGAAAGATCAAAAATGGGAAGAACTTCTACTCGATTTAGATAAGAAATATGCTAAAAAGGGTAAAAATATAGCCCTATTGAGATCAATTTTTGAGAAACCTCATAGAAAACTTTTCAAGAAATATGAGCAGCATTCTACATTCAACGCTATGCTTCAGGACGGAAAATTTGACTGCGTAAGTGGCTCAGCGGCATTAGGTTTATTGTTGGATAGATATTCATTTGATTATAAAATTGTAGAGACTGATTATCATGTTTTCATTGTAGTTGATTTTGATGATCAGGATATAATATTTGAAAGCACACTCCCTATTGGAGGAATGATCAGTTCGCCGTCTGAAGTAGAAGCTTATTTGGCAGCCTATAAGCCAACAAAGAATTCGCAGCTTTATCCACTCAATCAGCGATTGGGAGATCCAACTCAAGCACTGAATGACAACTCAATTTTTAGAAAAGTCTCGCTGCACCAGTTAGCAGGCTTACAATACTACAATGATGCTATCGCACATTTCAATCAGCAAATGTTTACTGATGCCTCGAATCAGTTGACAAAGGCTTTAGTACTTTATCCATCTGATAGAATTAAAGATTTGAAAGATTTAGCGATTGAGCAGGCCTACAAAACCACTGGTCGAGATATTAAATAAAAATAGCTTCCATTTCTGCTAGCCTCAGTCTTCTTCCACTGTCACCCAAATGAACAAGAAGACCATTAAAAAAACATTTTTAATGATTTAGTAACGCATAACTGCTTTCAAAAAGCATGTTAAAAATGTTTTCTTAAACAATGATTCTATAAACTCTGGATCGACTTTTATCAAAAGAGATTTTAAGTCCAAAATTAGAGTTATGAATCTAGTTTGTCCCTACGTCACATAACCTATATTCTTCAGAATGAAAGCTAATGATGATGACCTCCCGGTCCGTGGACGTGTTTATGGGAAATCTCCTCAGGTTCGGCATCTCGAATGGAAATAATTTTTCCCTCAAAAAATAAATCATATCCAGCCAAGGGAGGATTGAAGTCCATGTGAACCCCTAAATAATCAATCTTAAGTATCTCCCCCTTGATTTGATTCCCTTTTTCATCTTGCATAGGTATCACTTTGCCCACTCTGAGCATTTCTTGGCTTTTCTTTCCCTCCTGCTTGAAGTTGGATTTAGGAATAATTGTCTTGCGCTCATCGAAATAATCTCCATAAGCATTATCGAAGTCTATAAAGACTGAAAAACTATCCCCTACACCTTTACCTAAAAGTGCTTCCTCAAACTTTGGGAAAACAGAGTCTGATCCTACTAAAAATAAGAAGGGAGCATTTTCGGGAACATTTTCCCAAGGTTGCATTCCCGACTCGCCGTTATCGGCTTTCAGTTCATATGAAATACCGATAACCTTATTTTTTACTACTGACATAGATTCAAGGGATTTTATTTGAATAAATAAGTAAGTCCAACCTGCCCCACAAAGTTCTTTCGATCATAGCCTGGCACAAAATATTGATCAGGTTGATTTTCTAAAAACCACTTGTAGTTTAGTGTATTTACATACTGGAAGCGAGCATTGACTAAGATATTTCCGAATTGCCAATCTCCAATTAAGGAAGGAACTAGATCTACATATTTATTTCTAAAGTCTTTTGAGGCTTCATAGCGGTAATAATAAAAATCTAGGTTGTAGGCAATTCGTTCCATCTGAAATCCGATTCGATTCATCTTATGCACCCATGCAAATTCCACGAAAATTTGATTACTCGCCGGCCCATTTCCAACACCTAGGACTTGACCATTATGAGTATAACCATGACGGACATGATCATGTATGTACCAAGTTTGCAATTCCCTGATATCATTTCGAATCGTCTGACCTGTCTGGGTCATCTCAGAACTGATTTGGAAATAGTGCCCAGGCTTTTTAAGATCCATCAAATGGGAAAATCCAAATGTAAACCCTCTCCCCGATTCTGGGGTAATCATAAAGTCATTGAGTCGTCGACTATTTCCAAGGGTACCATATTCCCCATAAAATTCGAAATGGCCTTCTGCACTTAGCCATCTAAAAAATCCAGCGCTAAACTGCTGCCTTTTATCTCGGATCGGATCGTAAACATTTCCGGATCCTTTTCGACCATTAAATATCGGCAACACATCACTGAAATCTGTGATGTCTGATCTATAGAGATGATTGGTAGAACCATACCCCAGAAAAAGACCAGGAACCCATTTGGGTTGATACGTAAGTACTATCCCAGAGAGAAATCTATTCCCATCTTCCTGTTTAGGATAATAGACTGGATTCTGCTGTATGTTATAATCTGGCCAAGGAGGCAAATAGTTAGTGGACTTTAAAAACCCAGCGATTATTTGCCCTTCAAATGATCCAATTTTGGTGTCAACTGGCTTCCTTGTATTCGCGGTAAAATGTAAAAATCCCGGTGCATTATTTCCCAAAAGCAAGGAGCTTCTCCTTCCCGGGCCCCACCAAAGGTTTTCAGTTGAGACCCCTATTGAGTACTCTTTGAAATTGTATCGAAAGCTCGATTGCCCTAAATAAAATTTATTGTACGCTTTAGTGCCAAATCGCTCAGGTGTATCGATTCGGTTCATGTACTCATAGTAAAAAAGAATCGTCGCCTGATGCTCAATAGGAAAGCCTAAATAGTCTCTATTCTGGGCCATCAAAATCTCAGGCTGAAGCTGAAGACTAAACCCCTTATATTCTGCATATGCTCCTCCACTTATGATATTTTGGAAGCCGCGATTCGGAATAAAAGCACCATCGTTTACTCCAAATGCATAGTTGGAATTATATTGCAAACGATAAGTTGCTGGTAAAATCAAGAATTTTCCTGCACCCTCAGGGCCAAACCTTCTATGAAAAACGGAAGTGTCGAAATCTACAATGGTACTATCCAAATCAAAACCATCTTTTACCCCAAAAGCTTCTGTTGGATACAAAGGTCGTATCATAAAAGAGGACATGGAGTCAACTTTGCCAAGTAACTGCGCTCTTCTCAGGTAATCCTCCAAGACAGGAGTGCCGATAGAAATGGTCTGTGCTGAAGTATTGGAGAGTACCCCAAAAAAGAAAAGTGAAGCTAAAAATCCTTTTATAACTCTTGCGCCCATCATTAATTCAAAGTTAGAGCCTCTACTGTGATACCCGCCAATGACCACGATTCGTCGCAAACTGGGTCCGGGGAATTAGCTGAAATCAAATCAGTATTCATATATATTCTGACTTTCGAATTACCATGTTCTACTATTTTAGAAATACTGTAGCGTGTGGTATAATTAGGAAAAGCTCCAAAAAGACATAATCCAGGCTGATTGATTCGTGTAGCTCCGCTTTTAGGAGCATTTTGTCTAAAATAAGTATTCGGATAAGATTGATACAAGCAATAGGTGGATACACAGGGTGAATTAGAAAAAGTTGTTCTAAAAATCTCTCTATTATCCAACCCAAAAAACCAGAAGTCCGGTCCACCAATACTATCACTCGGATTTCCGTCCCAGCTATCATGAATCAAGATATCGATTGTGATTTTTAAAAGGTTGTGCGGCGGCAATTCGTCTATAGTGACCGCCACTTCCTCATTATGGTAGTAGCCCGCGACTGTGTCTTCCTGGAATATGAATAACTTTCCATTTTCAAAGTTTTTCAAATCTAGTTTTGAGAAATTATTTGAATAGACTAATTCACTAGACTCCAACGTATCCGTACAAGATCCTATTACGAATAAAAGGCTGAGCAGAGAGAATAATACACTGAACCTTGACCGATATTTAAAATTCATTAAGCATCAAACATTTAAAAAACAAAGAAACGAAAAACCATCCATAGGTTAGTAGACTAAGGCCTGCTATTTGAATTAGAAACCAAGTAAATATTCTTATTTTTAAAAAAAACGATTAAGAACATGCCAAATTTTACCATTGTTGCTGGTGCACGACCGAATTTCATGAAAATCGCACCAATCATTCATGCAATTCAAAAGAAACAAAAAGAAGGAGAAAATCTTCAGTTTAGGCTTGTCCACACCGGCCAGCATTACGATAAAAAGATGTCTGGAGACTTTTTTGAGCAGCTAAATATCCCCGAGCCTGATGCTAATCTTGGCGGTGGAGGTGGCACTCAAGCTGAGCAAACTGCAGCTATCATGGTTGCTTTTGAAAAAGAACTTCTTGAAAATCGCCCAGATATTGTTCTTGTAGTGGGAGATGTCACTAGCACACTAGCCTGCTCTATTGCCGCCAAAAAACTTCAAATTGATGTCGCACATGTCGAAGGCGGTATTCGGTCGGGAGACCTCACCATGCCCGAGGAGATCAATCGGATGGTGACGGATAGCATTACGGATCATTTTTTCACCACCTCAGAAATCGCAAATGAAAATCTTAGGAAGATTGGAGTAGCTGAGGAGAAAATCCACTACGTCGGAAATACCATGATCGATACCTTAATGGCGCAGATGAATCGGTTTCAAAAACCTGAAGGTGCGATTTTTGAAGGACTCGAAACAGGAAATTACTTTGTGATGACTATGCACAGACCTGCTAATGTAGATCAAGAACACAAGCTCAAAGCTATGATCGATGCAATCCTTGAAGGAACTAAGGGACTTCCTATAATTTTCCCTGTTCATCCGAGAACAGCTAAAAACTTAGAAAGCCTCGGCATAAATGCTCCAAATCTCCTGATGTGTGAACCATTGGGATATTTAGAATTCAACTATTTAGTGAAAAATGCAAAAGGAGTAATTACCGATTCAGGAGGAATTACGGAGGAAGCTTCGGTGATGAATATTCCCTGCATAACGCTCCGAGATAATACGGAACGTGCGGAAACCATTCATCTTGGCACCAACGAATTGGTAGGTACAGATCCAAATAAATTGAAGCCATATCTAGAGAAAATTATGGCCGGTAACTGGAAAAAGTACCAAGGAATCCCCATGTGGGATGGAAAAACCGCAGAACGAATCGTAAGCATTCTTGCAAAAACTTATCACAAATAAGCAATGAATTCGACTGAACGCGTTAAGTTCTTGGTAGAACACTTACAGCTTTCACCTCATCCAGAAGGTGGTTTTTACAAAGAAACATATCGCTCTACTGAGACGCTTTTGTCAGAAAACGGTGAGCGAAATCTGCTGACTTCGATCTATTTCTTATTGACTTCAGAAAATATCAGCAAGTTTCACCGAATCAAAAGTGATGAATTATGGTACTTCCACGAAGGTAATAACCTCACGGTACATTTACTCGATGAAGCTGGCTATCAAAAATTAAAGCTTGGACAGTCTAAAACAGATTCTGATTGCCGTCCTTTTGGATTAGTGAAAGCCAATACAATTTTTGGAAGTACCGTAGATGAATCAGATGGCTACGCCTTGGTTTCATGCGCGGTAGCTCCAGGTTTTGATTTCAAAGATTTTGAATTACTTTCACAATCGGAGTTACTGAATCAATTTCCTGAACAGGTGGATATCATCCTCAAATTGACATAAAAAAAGGCTCCCGATTGGGAGCCTAATCATTGTGATAGTGGTACAGTTAGAATGAGAATGACACTCTGAAATTCATTTTTACGCCTGGAGCTAAACTCGTGAAGATCTGATCATTGGCACCATAGGACTGAAATATAAGCTCACGCTTATCATTTAGCATATTCTGAATACCAAAGCCAGCTTGGATTCGCTCGTCCGCTCCAAATGTCTTATTGATATTCAAGTTTAAGCTATGGAAGGGAACTGTAAAATTGTCAGTTTGATTTCCAAATCCTACAAAATTTAGAGTTGGACCTTGTACGTTGTAGAAAATACCCGCTTCCCATCCAGTGACAAAGCTTTGGTACGCTAAACCTGTATTGATAATATAGGGAGCCTGACCAGCCATACTTCTTGTATTGTTCACAACTTCACCTTCTCTAGCACTCAATTGTCTCGACCTAAATTCGGATTCAGACATTTCTATCGTTGATTCGGTGACCGTTACGTTGGTATTCCAATTGAAATTTTCAAGCTCGGAGGATAGAAAAGCTAGGTTCTTTCTGAACTCAAATTCTAATCCCACAACTTGTCCATCTCCCACATTTCTCGGCTGGAAAGAACCAGCATCCGAAAGAAACTGCACAATTTCAATCGGTCTGTCAAAAGACTTATAAAATGCACTCACCGAAAACATTTGACCTCTTTCTTGGAATAATTCCCACCTTAGATCAAAGTTATTGATCCGAGTTGGAGTCAAATTACCATCCCAGATCACTTCTGATCCTCCATTAGTTACTTCTTGGAATAGACCACCAATAAAAGTCCTTCCAGTGATTGGATCCAAAATCTCCGCATAGGATAACTCTTTAAAGGAAGGTCTTGCAATTGTCCTTGAGGCAGATAATCTTAAATTCTGCTTTTCTTTAAGACTGTAAATTAAATTAACTGTAGGGAAGAAATCGATCTCATCTAAAACTATGTCATCGTTCAGCACAATAGTTCCACTTTGGTTTGTACCTGTATAGCGTTGCACGTAGTTTTCCATTCGTACTCCAACAACCGCTTTCAACTTTTCAGCAGGATTAATCTCCGTTGACAAGTATGCCCCAATACTATTAACATTTGAATTGTATGAATTTGGATTAATCGGAATAAAACTAGGGTTATATCTTACTCCATTTCTATTGGTTGCACTGAATAGATTTTTATCATCAAGAATTACATTTGGGTCACCTGTAAAATTGGTGTTACCTGTTGGAAACTGGAAGTTTTGGATATCAAAATCCCTAGTTTTATAGACATAATTTCCGCCAAATTTGAATTTCGCATTTCTCCCAAATGCTTTATATTGATTAGTCAAATCAAGTTTACCAACTGCATTTTGTTCATCTAAAGTTCTCCAAATTCGCTCTGGAAGTCCCACCTCAGTTGAGATAGTATTCTGAGGTAACCTGAATCTTGTAAATCGGATATCTGGATCCTCAATTTTAGAGATAGTTGGAGAGACTTTCCAATTAACATTCCACTTTCCTCCTGCAAGAAAATGCTCCCCTGATAACAATAAGTTCGTTAGCGAACGCTCACTGTATTCAATATTATACTGTTTTGCCTCGAAGTTTGCACCTAAGTTGGACCCTGTAAAATCAAATATTCCAGCTTTGGATTCACCATTTTGAAGACGCATAAAGTTTAACCGGTACTTTGAGCGTTCGGTCTTCAAGGCAATTCCTGCTATTCCTCCTAGCAATACATTGTTTACGCCATAATCTCCTTTTTGGAGGTCTAACGCCTCAAGCTGAGTCTGACTTGCTTCTCTTGGTTTACCATAAAGATTAAATTCAGCATCTTGGAAAAACTCCGTTTCGTTTTTATAAGTCACTGCCAAATTATATCCCCAAGTTGCCTTTGTTCGAGCAATTTGATTCCCTAATGAAAAGCTCAGGCCAACATCCATCAAACTATTTGAACGATATCCTCCAAGAGTTTTATTGAAATTCCCTAGGATCTCTTGGTACTCAAGACCCTTTGCACTTCCTGGGTTTCCAACTACTTCGCCATACTGAGGTATATCCGTTCTTCCATTGGTGGGATTTGCACGTGTTCCATCATCGAAACCTAGCCAGTCCGTATTTCCTCCATCATACTTTACATAGTTTGGATTAAAGTGCATTGAGGGGGTCAATCCACCGCTGAGACTCAACTTCATTGACTTCTCTTCTGGGAAATCTTTCGTCTCAATATCTACAACCCCACCGGTAAAATCAGCAGGAAGGTCGGCTGTAAATGACTTCGAAACGATGATGTTATCAATTACATTAGTAGGAAAAATATCCATTTGGATAGAGTTACGGTCCGGGTCAAGGCCTGGCACATCCATTCCATTGATCACAGTTTTGGTATATCTATCGCCCAATCCTCTTACATAAATGTATTTCCCTCCTTCAATAGAAACGCCCGTTACGCGCTTAACTGCTGATGCAGCATCTCCATCACCAATTTGACGGAAAGTACTTGCAGAGATTCCATCCATTAAGTTAGCGGCATTTCTTTTGACTGACATCAATGCAGATTCCGTAGTACGGATAGCCGATGCGGCAATAGTTACCGTTTCTAACTCTGATGCTTCCTCAGCCATCAGAATATCATTAATTATAATCGTGTTTCCTGCTTTAACTTCTACTCCTGTAAGCTCGACTGTGGCAAAAGAGATGTAGGAAATCTGAAGTGTGTAAGATCCAGGTTCCACTTGAATTTCAAATTTTCCGTCAAAGTCAGTAATAGCTCCAGTGGATATTTCTTTTACGAGGACCGAAACTCCAAAGAGTGGCTCCCCTGATCCTTCTTCAAAAATGGCTCCTCTAATAGTTCCTTTTTGAGCGAAAGCTAATCCTGTAATAATTTGAGAAATTATTATTAGGACGAGCATTAGGATTCGTTTCATGAACGAGTTTTTAGAATTATTTTTCATACAGCAAATTGAATTAATAGTGAAGGAGAGGAAATTTCCTTGCAAGATTTTCCTCTCCTTCACTAAAAGTGTTTTATTTAAAATCAGCTAATTGGCCAGCTACAGCTGCCCAAGACCAAGTTGCAAATGCAGCTTTGTTGGCCCCTACCGTATTAGCTTTTAGAGCAACTTCAGAGGCTGAAGCGACAGTCCCATTTCTGAAAACTGTAGCTAGTGTTACTCCAGCTGCTAGTGTAGCTTCTAGTTTAGTAAATTTCAAGGATCCGTCAGCAAAGTTTGCAAGCGTCTTGTCACCTGAAAGAGATAAGTCCCCTCTTCCTGAAGTGGTCGCTGGATCTGCAAAATTGAAGAAGTAAATATTTTCGAATGTTCCGCGTGCTCCATCTCTAAAATCTCCAAATTCAGCCACGTTATTTCCTTTAATCGAACCGTTTATCAAGGTATGAGAACCAAGTTTAGATCCTTCAGGTCCATCAATCTCTAAGGTATGATCAGTCTCAGATCCAGCAATTACGATGAAGTTGTCAAGTGTTCCTGACCAAGCTTGGTCTGTGTCCATTCCATCATCACCCGCATTCCAAACAATCGCATTTTTAACATTTACAGTTCCACCGAACCACTCAATACCATCATCCTGATTTCCGATTACCTCTACATTTTCAATTACAGTTCCAGAACCAACTCCACCTAGAGTGATCCCATTGATCTCATTTCCTTCTCCAATGTTTGCTCCACCGTGTCGAACTGAAATAAATTTGATTGTTCCTGAATTATCCGCTGCTTCAGTACCTCCATAAAGTCCATTTGTGTCTGAAGGTGGAATACCTTCAATTTGCTTTTCAACTACATCGCCGGCAACTGAAATTGGGGCTTTTCCTAACACAATTAGCCCTCCCCACAGACCATTTAGATCTGGAGTCAAGTTTGGTGAAGCAATTGTACCTGGCGTGATATTATCCGCAATAGTTGTAAAAATGATAGGAGATGCCTCTGTACCTACCGCATTCAGTTTCGCACCTCTCGCAATGATGAGTGCAGTCGCATTTGATCCAGAACCAACTTCACCTTTCACCACAACACCAGGTTGAATAGTAAGTGTTGCACCAGAAGTTACGGTGATTCTTCCACCAAGAATGTATGTCTTACCTGTCGCCCAAGTAGCGTTGGCGGTTATGTTGGCAGTAACTCGGATTACCGTAGCCTCAGCCCCAACAGTTAAAACGTGTGTTGCAGTCGCAAAATCTCCGTCTGTATCTGTCACTCTAAACTCAAAAACAAGATTTTTTCCAGCATCAGCAGCTGTAGCGGTGTATTCGAATGGAGCAGAAGCTGTTGTCCCAGAAAGTGGAACGGTCGCAAGCGCAGCCCCGTCCTTTGTGATGGCTAATGAAACTAACCCATCTAGACCAGTTGCAGTAGCAGTAACTGGCCCTAATTTTCCTCCAGCCTCAATAGTGGCGGTTGCAGGGATACCTTCAATAGTGACTCCATTGTCTGGCTTTTCATCATCTTTACAACCTGTGAGTCCAATCACAATGGCTGAAAACATTACAAACAGATAATTGATTCTTTTCATTTGATTTGTATTAATTGAATTGTGGTTTTGCATTTTTTGATGATACAAATCTGGATCAATTATTACCCCCAAAAGAATTATCTGAATTATCCTTTTTTTAATATTCCGAACAGTATTTAATATTGAATTAATAAAAAAGGCATAAAAAAAGGGCTGCTTCGGTAGCAGCCCTTTAAATCGTGTTTTAATGTTACTTCAATGTTACCGACTTATTGATCGGCACTTTTTCCAACAGGATTTTTACAAGATTCCGCGTATTGATTCCATCTGCTTCTGCCTCATAATTCAAAATTATTCGATGATTCAACACGTCTTCAGCGATTTCTTTGATATCCTCAGGTAATACATAATCACGGCCATCCATGTATGCCACAGCTTTTGAAGCTAGATTCAAGTTAATACTAGCTCGTGGCGATACCCCAAACTGAATATACTTTGCTTCATCTTTCAGACCGTATTGCACCGGGAATCGAGTGGCAAATACCAATTCAATGATGTAATGCTCTAGTGGCTCTGCCATTTTCACGGCGTTGATATCATTTCTGATATCAAATACATCTTGCTTAGTAAGTATAGGATTGACATCTGTGCTGAAAGTCATATTTGCCATTCGACGCATGACTTCCATTTCATCTGCTTTGCTAGGATAGTCAATGTGTACTTTCATCATAAATCGATCGACCTGAGCTTCTGGTAGTGGATAAGTTCCTTCTTGGTCCACCGGATTTTGTGTGGCCAGCACCAAAAATGGTCGATCGAGCATGAAAGTCGTGTCTCCGATAGTGACTTGCTTCTCCTGCATGGCCTCCAAAAGTGCTGACTGTACTTTAGCTGGAGATCGGTTGACCTCATCTGCCAAGACCAAATTTGAAAAAATCGGTCCTTTCTTTACTTCAAAACTTCCATTCTGCTGGTTGTAAATCATCGTTCCGATCAAATCAGAAGGAAGTAAATCGGGCGTAAACTGGATTCTGTTAAAATCCAAGTGAAGCACCTTCGCCAAGGTATTTACGGTAAGGGTTTTTGCCAGTCCGGGGACACCCTCCAAAAGGATGTGACCGTTGGTGAAAAGTCCTATCAGGAGTCGGTTGACCATTTTGTCCTGGCCAACAATTACTTTTTTCATTTCCTGAATTACTGCTGCTATTTTTTCCTGATGCATGGAATGAATCTTTTTGGATTAGTATTCGAGCCCTAAAATAAAGGTTTTTGCTCCAACCAACAATCTTAAATCATCCAAGTGGTAATGCATGACTCAAAAGCCAATTTTATGATTTTTTAAGAGCTAAGGATTTATTATACAAATTCGCTCTATCCAGAGTAAGAAATCTTTGCTTTATCCTTCTAGTCTCCTTGTTGAAAAAATAATTTGCTTAACACAGGAGGCACGGAGATCACAGAGATTTTATTTGAAATAGTTTAAAACCTCTTATTTATACCAATTTGAGCTTTGGGCTTCTTGGTCAACCTTTTTTCTCGATGAAATCTAATCGTATCAACTTATCTTTTTTAAACCTCTGTGGTATTCTTCGTGTCCTCCGTGTCTCTGTGTTGAAGGAAAATTTGCTTAACACAGAGGCACAGAGATTGCAGAGGTTTTGTTTTAATAATTGTAAAATCTCCTTTTTCCTCGTCGGGCTTGATATCTCAATCAGATTATTGAGATATCAAATACTATCTAATTAACCTTTAATTGTTCTCCGTGGTATTCTCCGTGTCCTCCGTGTCTCTGTGTTGAAAGAAAATTTGCTTAACACAGAGGCACAGAAACGATTTTATTGAAGGGGAAAAATAAAACCTATAATATTCTTATATTGATAGTTAAATGACATAATTATGAAAGAAGATGATATTACTTCGAAAATCATTGGTGCTGCCATAGAAGTTCACAAACATCTTGGCCCAGGATTATTGGAAAGCGCCTATGAAATTTGCTTAGCACACGAACTTAGAAATCAAGGATTAAACGTGGAGTCTCAAATTGTCTTGCCAGTCGTTTTTAAAGGGGTGAAATTAGAGGCAGGTTACCGTTTAGATTTATTGGTAGAAAAAACTGTCGTGGTAGAAATTAAGGCGGTAGAAGAAATTGCAAATATTCACTTGGCTCAAACACTTACTTATCTACGGCTTGGAGGTTTTCGACTTGGACTAATTATAAATTTTAATGTGCCAAAGCTTGTTAATGGTCTGAAAAGAGTTGTCAATGGATGATATATAAAAGTTTTTTTTTTCGGTATTCTCCGTGTTGAAGGAAAATTTGCTTAACACAGAGGCACAGAGATCGCAGAGGTTTCACAGAGATTATATTTCAATAATCGTAAATCTCCATTCAATAAAATTTGAAGTTTTTTTTGGTCAATTTTTTCTCTGAGGTCTTAAAAGTCAATTTCCAACATAATTCCTCTGTGCGGTATTCTTCTTGTCCTCTGTTCCTCCTTGTGAAAAAACTTCCTTCCTAAAACTTCCTTCCTCCACTCGTTTTGCGGAAACCTGTGAGCCCTAGCTTATGGTAAACAGATTCCTCATCCATTTCCCGAACCTCGCCTACCTCGAATCCTTCAATGGTAATTTTCTCCATGGACCATCGCACCAATCGCAGCGTAGGATGCCCTACGGCCGCCGTCATCTTTCGTACTTGGCGATTTTTCCCCTCTATCAAAGTCAATGAAATCCAAGTATCAGGAATAGAAGCTCGGTATCTAATCGGGGGATCTCGATCAGGAAGTGTTGGAATGGGGTCTAAAAGTTTAGCAATTGCAGGCTTCGTTTCATAGTCTCGGCCATCCACATTTATAGTGACGCCTTTACCCAGCTGCTTTAAGGCTTCGGGTTCTGGGGCGCCTTCTACTTGTGCATAATAGGTGCGCTGATGACCAAATCGAGGATTGAGTAACTGATTATTCAAAAACTTATCATCGGTGATGATCAGCAATCCCTCGCTATCCTTATCCAATCGCCCAACGGGATAGACAGACTTGGGAAAAGCAAAAAGAGAAGCCAATGTCAGCTCCTCCCCGCTAAATTGGGTGACGTACCCAAATGGTTTGTAAATGATAAAATATCGACTCAAAATATCTTGGAATTAACTTCCGCAGCCTACACAGTCGATGTATTGACCGCCTGGTTTGGTGCCGTTTAATTGCATTTCTAAATTATGAATTTTGTCTTTCGCCTCCATATCAGCAAACATCTCACCGACAAGGGTAGCTTTCAATTGCTCGATTTGGGCTCGCAATTCGTTTTGTTGGATTTCACTCATGATTCAGATGGGTTAAGTGGTTAATGAAAGTTCAAAATAGGAATCAAACTCGAAAAGTTCAGCCGTTTGAGTCAAAAAATTAACTCAAAAATGATTCCAATTGAAGACTAGGACTTTACATTTGAAAAAAGAAGAGAAAAAATATGCCTACTCAAGACTTGATTCATTTACGGAGAAAACTCCATGCAATGCCTGAAATCGCTTTGGAAGAAAAGAATACTGCACAGGAGATTTTAAACTTTTTTTCTGCTCTGCAGCCCGATCAGACGATCACCAAACTCGGTGGCGAGGGCTTAGCTTTTATTTTCAAAGGGGAAAAGCCCGGAAAGCGCCTATTATTCCGCTGTGAACTGGATGCGCTTCCTATAGAAGATCTGAAAGAAAGTGACCACCAAAGCCAGGTTCCAGGCAAAGGCCATCTCTGTGGCCACGATGGACATATGGCGATTATCTGTGGATTAGGAGAAAAATTGGCTCAAAACCGACCTGAATCGGGCGAGGTAGTTTTACTTTTCCAACCTGCAGAGGAAACAGGAGACGGCGCAAAAGCAATTTTAGCAGATCCCAGGTTTGAAGAAATTCGACCGGACTATGCATTCGCCCTGCATAATCTGCCAGGCTATCCACTACACCAAATCGTGATGCGCAAGGGAACCTTTGCTGCAGGCAGTACAGGAATGAGTATTTCCCTCAAAGGCAAAACGTCACATTCCGCCCATCCCGAGGCCGGAATCAACCCTGCTCAGGCTTTGGCAAGACTTATTCAAAAGCTTCCTGAATTACCAAAAGAGTCTCGCGGATTTTCCTTGTTGACGTTAATCCATGCCGATTTGGGAAGTTTGGCTTTTGGGACAAGCGCAGGAAAGGCCAGTCTCAGTATGACCTTGAGAGCCTTTGACCAGCAGGATTTGAATGAATTGATTGAAAAAGTGAAGGAGCTGTCATTAGCCGAAGCAAAGGCAGCTAAATTGGAAGTGACATTTGAATTTGTGGAGCAATTTGCCGTTTCGGTCAATGATCAAGCCCTATATCCGATCGTGGAAAATTCTGCTAAACTTCTTGGATTAAGTTTGACCGAAAAACCGGAGCCTTTCCGATGGTCAGAGGATTTCGGGCTGTTTTCTCAGGTGTGTCCTTCCTTTTTGTTTGGACTCGGGGCAGGCGAGACTTGTCCCCAACTCCATGAGGGCACCTATGATTTCCCAGATGAACTGATTGAAACTGGGGTGAAGGTGTTTGAGAAGATAGCTCAAAATATGAATAGATAAAAGACTGTTTATAAGTCGCTGATGGTAGAAAAACCTAGGATACGATTTTCCTCTGGTATTATTTTTTTTACCTTATCGTTTGGTTGGAATACTTACAAATCGCTGATATTTCAAAAATTTACTATGAGTTTACCAAAATTATCAATCAAGAAAATGGCACGATTCATCAAGAAACCAAAAGAAGAGATAGGGCTATCGCCCGATGCGCTGATTTTTAGAGGGGAGCAGAAATCCAAAGATGTCCTGCTGCGGATCATTGATTTTGATGCTTCCAATCTAGAGGAAGATGCGATCAAAACTGTGCAGGAAGCAGTGAAGTATCAAGAAAAGAATACGGTGACTTGGTTGAACATCGACGGTCTTCATAATATTGAAATCATGGAAGGGATTGCTCAGTCTTTTGATTTTGATCCATTGGTCATAGCTGAAGTATTGAATACGAATTCCCGACCAAAAGTTTTGGAGTACGATAACTGCATCCTGATCACCATAAAAATGATGCAGATGAAGGAAGATAGCTCCAAAATCACGGTAGAAAATCTTAGCCTTATTCTCACCAAATCAGTCCTTATTTCCTTTCAGGAAACAAAAGGAGATGTTTTTGAACCAGTGAGAGAACGGATTCGGAAACAGAAAAAACGGATTAGAAATGGGGGAACGGATTACCTAACCTTTGCGCTGTTGGACATCGTGATTGACAATTACCTCTATGTCATCAATATACTCGGGGAGAAAATCGAAACGTTGGAAGAAAACCTATTGGTAAACCCAAATGAAGTAGTCATCAATGAGATCAACAGTTATAAAAAAGAGCTGAATTTCCTCCGTAAAAACATCAAGCCGGCTAAAGAGATGATCTTCTCACTTGCCAAAATGGAAACAGAGCTGATCGAGGATGATACGGATATTCACTTCAAAGAGCTTCAGGACAATATCTCTCAGGCGAGTGACTCCTCGGACAGCTATCGGGAAATTTTGTCGGACCAGCTCAATATTTACCACACCACTATTAGCAGCAAGCTGAATGACACTATGAAATTCCTGACGGTCTTTTCAGTGATTTTCATCCCGCTTACTTTTATCGCCGGGATCTACGGCACCAACTTTGAAAATGTGCCTGAGCTATCGTATCGCTATAGCTATTACATCATGTGGGGAGTGATGGCCATAATTGTAGTGGGTATGCTATTCTATTTTAGGAACAAAAAGTGGCTTTAATTTTCAATAAATAATTGAGCTCTTCGAGTCGTGATAACCTTTACAGATGTAATCTCGAAGTCAGATCGGAAGATTTGAAATCTTCAATTCTGAGTATTCCCATTTGCAGGAATAAAGTCAACTCTTATTTAGGATTACAAATCCTATAATAGTGGTTCAGGATTGCAAATTGGGAACAGCACAGCACAAAAAAGCCGGCTTTTACGCCGGCTTTAAAACATTTTCTAGAAATCCGAATAATCTGTGGGATAAAGTAATCGGGTATCGTTCTTGGATACGGTATTCTTATATTCCTCCATCTCTCTCATTTCTACCCATTTGTAATCAGCGCCAAAAGCCTTCCAGTTGGCATCTCTTTTTTCCATGTTTTCATGGGTAGTCAGATACATGAGGTTTGGCATATTAGCACCAGCGATAGTCTCCGCATAGAAAACAGGATTGAATCCCAATCTCGTAAAAATGTCCATTTCACCGGAGTTGAACATCTTCACTTTCTGCTGGTAAAGTCGTTCGGTGGCCGCTTCATAGCTTCTCAATTCATAGATGCGGTCTTTCTTTGGACTAGTCAGCTGAGATTCCGTGAATTTCGGTTGACCAGTCATCGCCTGCAAAATCGAAGTTTCTATTCGCTTGTAAGGAGGATGATCAAAAGCCGCGTTTACATAAGCTCCTCCATTAGTCAGATATTTTTGATCTTTCAGAAGCTTTTCCTCAAATGCAGCGAGAGCATCCAAGGACTTAAAAGGAATAAACACATAAACCTTTTGCCCTGCATCTGCCTGGCTTGATACTGGTTTGAAAACTCCCACTTTTGATATTCCAAGTCGATGAGCTGCCGGAATAAACGCTTTTTCCAAGTAGCTATCCAACATCGCCTCTTGGGCAATTGAAGTAATATGATAGGTTTTTAATTCGTAGATATCTCTTTTTTGAGCAAACAGACTAGAGCTCAAAAACATAAAGAAAACTACACAAAGGATTGATAGGTTAGTAATGCGTTTCATTTAATTTTTTGGTTTTGAATAATCAGATTAAAAATAACCTATTATTTCGAGCCTAGCATCCTGCGGTAAATTTAAGATGAGCACATGCAGAAATAACTAGACGCTTTATCATGGCCATAGTCGCTAACAAGAAAACCTTAAATCGATTAGACTGCCTCTTTGGTAAATGAACTACATCCTAATTCAGCCCAGCTTTCTCCTTTTTTGACAGGAATCAGCTCCGCATCTAGGATATTTTCCCCTCGATACCCTAATCCTTGTAGTTCTTCTTCCCCCAAAAACTCACCTAGTTCTTGAGATAGATCTATAATTAACTTGTGCTTGATAAGATAGGCTGAGTTGAGCACCAAATAGCGTGGATCGTTATTCTCGGGTTTTACAAACCGAAGCTGAGCAATCTGCTCAAAGATCGAAATCGGCTGATACCAAGAATCTCCTGCATCTTCCCAATCGCGATCCATAATATCCAAAGGCATTTTGGGTAACTGATAAGTCTCTAGTATATAGTTCAGCAGAGCCCTCGCCTGTTCCTCAGGTGATAGCTCGGATTCATATAGTTTCATAATTTTTTAATTGAGATCTTCCTCAGATTCCACCCATTCTTCCAGACTTGGCCAAGATTTTGGTTTCATTTGTATTCTTTGTTTTGAAAGAAAACCCAGCCCAGATTAGCTCTGAGCTGGATTTCGCATTAGTTATAAAACTGCTTTCGGAGACCATTTGGACCGTACCATTCTTCATCGGGAATTTCTAGAGGTCTAAATTCAATACCGGAAAATCCATTTTCCTCCAATTCATTTTTCAATTGCTCTGAGACTAGAAATCCTAAAATAGGGACCTTATCAAAGAGCAAAATTGAACTTGTCACAGAATCGTTCACAAAAGACCTTACTGGGTAAATAGTAACTCCCCTGGCCCATCCCGACTCTTTTAAGTGTAGGAATTCGGAAAAACTCTTGAATTTTCGAATTTCTGAAGTTCTGGTTGTTTCCACATTAACACCGTATCTATTTTTTATGGGTATATCTGTATCCACATGAAAAGTACTCCTTTCAAAATCCAAAGATTCATCCGAAAAAGACACAAAATTTGTAATCCAAAATTATGACTAAGTTTTCCTCGTTTTAAACCACTCGCTTCTGCTCATCTCAATTGGTCTAAATTCCACTCCTTTTGTAAGTCGATTTTTAATTAATTCGTCTTTAAGAACCTCAGAGATTATCAAATGGGGAGGCCCTGCATCATACAAAAACAGCACATGTGCTTCGACTTCAGGTTTAATGAATAAGTGTTGATATTCTATAATATCTAAAATTGAAAGATTATTCTCCCTAAAATTTAAATACTCGATTAATGAACTGAATTTATGAGTTGTGATAATTTTTTTAAACTCTTTTGTTGGCTCGTCAGTAAAAGGATCTATTAGCCTCTTGGATAAAAACCAGCTAGATTTTTCAAAATCAATAAAAGAGTCCATAAAATTGATAACATCAGAAATCCAAAAATCCTCCAACCGAACTGACCGATGTGAACATGGACAGGAGTAAAATCGGATAACTTCATTGTCAAACTTTTCAAATATTCTTTTCGCCTTTCCAGAAAAGACCAATCTCATGCCAAGATCGGGCGACGCTGTACAAAGGTTAGGAACCACTCTATTCCCTTTGAAAATTTGGGTTGGAATAAAATGCTTTGAATGATCAACGTCTTCCTTTCCTTGAAAACCCATTCTTGTTTTAGAACGGTAAGCCGGATCAGTCATAACCGTATCTGCAACAAAAGGAGTAAATGCTATTTCAAAATACCTCATCAAAAATCAAGATTTTGCATTCCTACATTAGGATTTGTATTAATGACATATCTCATTTCATCCATTAATCCTTCTAAAAAAAATTTAGCATCCTCTGGGGAAGGGTTTCTCCTAGATGACTTCCAAATATTTAAAATCTCTATCATTCTATTATTATAATTAGTATGATTGCCATTCAATTCCTTAAGCAATTTAAAACCATTTTCGAATTGATTTATATGAAACGGAATTTCTGCTTTTGCTGCTAATTGTACAACCTCGTGAGTACGAAGTTGAAATGGAATTAGATGGTGAGCCTCATACGCAGCATCAGTAAGATTAATGACCTTCCTTAATCGTGTTCCTGAAAATTCAATTAACCCATCATCAATTTTTTTCCATATTTGGGACATTCGTTTTGAAGTTCCCGGAATTAGTGTCCCCAGCTTTAGGACACTCTTTGAACTAGTAGCAAACAAACCAACTCCAGGAGTAGCAGCCACCAAACTTATGGTGCCGTTTAATCTGTCACCTTCCAAAAAGTAAAATCCTGCATTAAGTAAGTCGGCAGGTGTGCCGAGACCTTCAATTAGCTCAGCTCTTCGAGATTTGCAATCTCGAAGCTAGATTCGAAGATTTGTAATCTTCGAAGTACTCATCTTATTAACTAAGCTTTAGAAGAAAAATCCAGCCCAGATTCGCTCTGGGCTGGATTCTGAATTATTTATACAACTGCTTTCGGAGGCCGTTTGAACCTCTCCATTCTTCATCGGGAATTTCGAGAGGCCAATATTCTAAACCAATGAATCTTTCTTCTTCAAGAATTTTCATTACCTCCTCTTTAATAATCAAGTCATTTATACCTACTCCTCGAAAAGCAATAATTGGATAAGGATTTGAAATGTTGATTTTAGGATTTATTGCGGTTAGACTATCGAGATAAGTAAGCTCATTTTTAGAAAAAGCTTGGAATGAATCCCAACTTTCAAATTCTATTTTTTCTTCGCTATTTTCAAATTCAGAAGGATAAAATGGTTTACTAATTTTTCTGCTTTTTTGATAAATAAATTGGGTTCTTTTAAAATCAATTTGATTTGTATCATACTGAAGTATATGAGTTACCCAATAACCATCAATTTTCTTTTCACCTTGAATTATCGCCACTGGAAAGAACTGAAAAAGACCTTCTCGAAATTCTGAAAATTTTCTTTTTAAATTTTCAGAAATCAAGAATCGATTACCTAATGGTCCCCCAGTTAAATGAAAATCATTTATTTTAGCTCGGTTATTAACCACATGAACTGGAATTATTGGATCAATCAAAACCCGCTCACCTTGAGGTAAATTTCCAAGACCTCCAGGATTATTTAAACCCTGCATGTTAATAAAATCTTTTATGAACTCCTGTTCACCTGTATTTTTAGATTCATATGATTGCGTAATTCTGTAATATTTCATCTGAATACAATTTCATTAAGATGTTTCTCTGGGTTATTCATTATTTCCGTCCTAATTCTAGTGATAAGGGAATTTAGAAAATTATACGCATCATCAGGAGAAGCATTTGGATAAGAGATATTAAAGTTATCAAGAAGTGCTTTAATGCGATTGTTATAAACTACCAGTTTCTTGTCTCTTACTCTTTCTTTTTAAGCTATAAAATTTATACCCGATCGAAAAGGAAACAAAACCCCAGGAATTATCAAAGTCATATTCCTTATCATTGATTTTGACAGATTTAGCGAAGGGGGATATAGGATTCACTTTACTCCATAAAATGACCCTCCAGATTTCTATAGACGCTCCATAAGCGAAACTTAGTGTTACTGGGTTGACAACATTTTGTAATGAGTTCATCACAGATGTTACACCTTTTTGATCGGGAATTTTTGTAATAAGATCTGTATGTATCAAATTAAAGGTAGTGTTTACACCGGCAAAAAGATTCAATTTCAAATTGCTTGACTCAATTATGGTAAACTGGGGTAAAATCTCAAAGGCAAAGCTTGCAATAGCGACGAGTTCATTTTTCGGCACTGGGCAAAACTGGCAGACCTTATCTTTGTTGTAAACATCATAACTGACAAATCTTTGTCCGTAATTCAATTTATTGTGAAGCGAAAATCCCTTAGATACTTCATATTCATAGAAAATTCCTCCGAATCCTTCCCCTGCATCTGCACCAATATCGGGAACGACACTAATGCTATCAAAATCATATGACCTGCCAGAAATGGCTGTCCAATTATGACCGAATTCTAATCCAAAAGAGTTTTGAGAATATCCATTGTTTATTCCAACTGATATTAATAAAATGAGTGTTAGAAGGGTTATAAGTTTTGTCATTGTAAATTTCATTTAAAATAAGGAGTGGCTTTAATACCACTCCATTAATTTTATTGTCTAACATTAAACCTCATTCTCGCACCAGAAGAATTATACTCATAACCTTCTCCAGAAGTCTGGTCGCAATATTCAACAATTGCTTGGCCTAACTCGTCATCTTCATCTGTAATTGTTTGCTTCACTGTTGTGGATACAGTAGTACTAGGTCCACCACTGCTACTAGGGAATGTTGATGAAAATGCATTCGATAATTCAATAGGATCACCTGAGTCTTTTTCAAGCCAAACATAAAGCATCGCATTTCCATAGGTCGCTGGTTCCCAAGTAACAATTTCTGTATTCCCCAGGTAAAACCATTGCGTTTCGCAATTGAACAGACCACAAGCTTTGAAGTCACTATCAGATCCAGTGTAAAACTTTTTCAGACTAGAAATATTTCCGTTTGGGATAGCAAATATAATTGTCACTTCAATTTCTTGACCTCCATCGAACCACTCGTTTACTTCCCGGAAAAGATCCATAGAATTAAATTTCAATCTATTTAATCGATCTTTCCCCGAGTTATTATCGCGATCACAGGTAGGATTTACAGGTGCACCATCTACGGGACCTCCACATCCAATACAGAGATTTTGTGAATCGTAAACATCTTCGGTATAATAGTAAGTGTTATAGTCATTTTCATAAATGGCTCCTGCAAGAATTGGGCAATCTAAAATCCTATTAGAGGCATTATTCCCTTTTGGTATAGCGGTCACTCTTTCATTTTCCTTAATTACAATGACAGGGATTTCAGGCCTTTCGGTGCTGGATAATTCATGATAATTCCCATCCTTATCATAGGCTGGAATAACTCCATTTTCGATTTTTCGAGGAATATAGGCTACCTAGTAATCTGTCCCTTGAGTACGGAAGTTTTCTTCGGAAAATTCAGGAACAAAGACTTGCAAAAGAGGATGGAACCTAGCAATGGAATCAAGAAAGCCATCCACTGTCCCTGAAAGCCTTTTATCACTAAGGTTCACACCTGAGACGATAGATCCAAAACTTCTACTTCTTTTTTTGACATCATCAAAACCAGTATTAAGCGATTCATCCTTGGTGTTTTCAATCAAAAAATTTAAATCTCCATCGATTCTTTCATTTGCTTTTTCTTTCATAAAATCAAGAACCGTAGGATCTTCCAAACTAGCTGCAATATTCTTAGCCACTTTTGATGCTAATTCATCCTTGAGAATACTTGTTTGGACCGGGCTATTATCAGCTAGAATTTGGAGTGGTGGATCGCTATCTCCAGTAAGCCCTTCCTGACAGCTCCAAATCAAAAAAGTAAGGGCGGAAAAACTGAGCGCTCGATAAACTAGATCCATTAAGAATCTACGTTTTTGCGTTTTGGTGTTTTCATATACTTAAGTTTTTATTTCTTCAAACCTAAGGCCACAAAACCATAAAAAAAATACCCACTTCTGGGTATTTTTAGCATGTTTTGAAGAAAATTTCATCCAAATTCACAAAAAAGCCGAATCTTTCAAGTCGATTTTTGCTTTCTCCAAATCCGAACATTTATAATCTTTAAACTAACTAGCCACCAGCTTTAACTACATGTATTTCTATTTTTCAGATCGAAAATTTTAAAGATAAGGGTTCGGGAATACTGCCGAACCCTATCGATGCATGACCAATAGAATTGGACTTATAACTTAAAGAAGTTATGTTTATCTCGTTAAAAAACAGCAACTATCACGATTGATATCAGTCAAATTTTGGAAGATTAAAAAAGAGTTGCTGTTTTACATTCGCCACCGATAGCGTTTGAAGATCCAACTAGAAAATGAACAATGAAGCGAACTATTTTAATTAAGAATACAACGATTATAAATGAGGGGAAATCATTTCTCGGAGACGTATTATTATCCGAAGGACTTATCCACCAAATTGGCAATATTGACATTGAACCCAACTATCAGGTAATCGACGGAACTGGCAAATACCTCTTCCCAGGGATTATTGACGGACAAGTTCATTTCAGAGACCCGGGACTGACACACAAAGGCGATTTATATACCGAAAGCAAAGCGGCTGTAGCAGGTGGCGTGACTTCTTTTATTGATATGCCCAATACGGTGCCGAATATTTTGACCGTAGAAAGCCTAAGAGAAAAGTATGACATTGCCTCCAAAAAATCTTTGGCAAACTATGGCTTCTTCCTCGGAGTCAATGCCGACAATATCGATGAGGTGATAAAAACTGACACCAGTCGACTTCTTGGGGTTTCTGATGACGGCTTGTACTTTACCAAAAAAGGAAACCTGCTAGCCGACAGTCCGGAAACGATGGAGAAATTGTTTGCCAACTGCAAGTCCATTATTGCCATTCATTCCGAAAAGGAAGAGATCGTAGAGGCAAACGAGCAGGCTTTCAGAGAAAAATACGGAGAAGATATTCCAGCAAAGTTTCACCCAATCATTAGAAGCACCCAAGGCTGCTATGAAGCAACAGTTCGAGCAATAACTTTGGCCAAAAAGCACAATGCCCGACTGCATATTTTGCATTTGACTACTGAAGCAGAAACCCATTTGTTTCAAAACGACATTCCCCTTGAAGAGAAAAAAATAACCACCGAAGTATCGGTGCACCACCTTTGGTTCTCGGACAAAGACTATGACCGATTGGGCATGCTGATCAAATGGAATCCGGCGATAAAAACAGCAGAAGATAAAGAGGGCTTGCTGAAGGCGCTACTCGATGATCGGATAGATATCATCACCACCGACCATGCCCCACATACTTTGGAGGAAAAGCAAAAGCCTTATTTTCAATCTATGTCAGGAGCACCGATGGTGCAGCATTCGCTCAACTGTATGTTGGAGTTTTATAAGCAAGGTCGAATTTCACTGGAAAAAATAGTGGAAAAAATGTGCCATAATCCTGCTATTCTTTACAGTATGGAGAAAAGGGGATTTATCCGAGAAGGCTATTTTGCCGACTTGACCTTAGTGGACTTGAATAGCCCATGGACAGTGGCTAAAGATAATTTATTGTACAAGTGTGGTTGGTCACCGCTGGAAGGCACTACATTTCAAACTGCCATCAAGCAAACTTTTGTAAATGGAAATTTGGTGTATGACCATGGACATTTCAACGAAGAAATAAAAGGGATGGAATTAAAAGTAAAACCAGAACCAAATTAAGGAGGTTGAAACGGTATGTTCCAAGGCCGAAAATTAATCATCGCTACCAAACATCAAAAGGAAAAAGTGATTGCTCCGCTCTTGGACAGTGCTTTAGGTGTGGTTTGCTTTGTCAATGAAAGTTTTGACACGGATACATTAGGCACTTTTACAGGAGAGATTGAAAGGGAACTTGACCCTATAGCAACCGCCAGGAAAAAATGTCTTTTAGCCATGGAACTGAGCAACTGCGATTTGGGCGTTGCCAGTGAAGGCTCCTTCGGGCCTCATCCTTCCCTGTTTTTCGTAAATGCCGACGATGAGTTTTTGATTTTTATTGACAAGAAAAACAAGTTGGAGATCATCGTCAGGGAACTCAGCACGGAAACGAATTTCAATGGCCAAGAAATTGAAAATGAAAAAGAACTTTTGGAGTTTGCCCAGTCCGTACACTTCCCCTCTCACGGACTCATCCTTCGCAAGTCAAAAACTGATAACGGCGATATCATCAAAGGCATTACAGACCTTGACCAATTGAAAGAAACCTTCAAAACATTGCTTGAAAACTCTAATTCCGTCTATGCAGAAACAGATATGAGGGCAATGTACAATCCCGCTCGTATGCAGGTCATTGAAGCTGCAGCCCAAAAATTACTAGCCAAAATAAATGCTGTATGCCCCCAATGCAATACACCGGGCTTTGGAATTACAGATGCTAAAAGAGGATTGGAATGCAGCTTATGCGGTTCATTAACCAATTCAACATTGAGCTATCGCTACGTTTGCCAGCATTGTCAATACACGAAAGAAGACATGTATCCCCATGGCAAAAAAAGCGAAGACCCCAGGTATTGCGACTATTGCAACCCCTAATTATCTGGAAAGAATTAAAACAAAGCAGGCAAGATGGTATATAGTTAATTCAGCTAAATCTTGAAATTCAAGGTTTTAGTGTTGAACAAGTCAAGTACTAAACCGAAGATTAAGTAGCTTCAGAATCAACGTCTAGCCCTAGCCATACACCAATCTTTGGCAAACATTAATATGGGACATTGTGGTAAGACACTTTAATCTCCATTGCCCAGTATTTTACCCAAATTGTAGTTGCCTACTCTTGGTAATAAAATGGCTTCTAACAAATGATTTACCCATTCTTCACAAAAAAAGCCGGCTATTATACCGGCTCTTTCAATATCAATTTTCAGAATTCTTACTTCTTCTTCGCTTCCTTCATCGGGTTGCTTCCCGAAGCTGCGCCACGTGCGCCACCGGATTGCTTGTACATTTCGAAGCGGCTTGGCTGGAATTCTCTCGGCCAGTAGTTGCTGCTCTCATCGATGTCAGCTGTCTCACGATTTGGATCCAGCACGAGCTTCACTACTTCTTTTTTCTTCGGAAAGACTTTGGTGACTTCCGTTTCATTCTTTCTCCAGATCTCTACCGGAATCTTCTCCATTTCGGTAGTTCCGTCAGCGAATTGCCACTCCAATATAATCGGCATCACCAATCCACCTTCGTTTCGGAATTTTACTTCATAGAAGTTCAAGTTGCTATTCAGCAATTCTTTCTCTTTTGAACTTAAGCTTGCCATAAATTTCTTATAGGCATCTTCATCCGAAGGAGTGACCTGGAAAGGATTATAAGTCGCATAGAAGTCCTTGGTAGCAGGATCTGCCTCTACAAAAGTCTCTTTGATTTCAGTCATATTCTTTGATCTGGATACATAAGTCTCTTCCAGATCAGCCACTTTCTTCTCGTCTGTAGCTTTTTGGGAAGGAGTTCGGTTATCCATTTTGTACCAAGCCACACTTTCAATAGAAATATCAACGGCCTCGGTTCCATAGAACCAACCTCTCCAAAACCAATCCAAATCAACTGCCGAAGCATCTTCCATCGTGCGGAATAGATCCTCCGGAGTCGGATGCTTGAACATCCATCTTCTTGCGTACTCTTTGAACGCATAATCAAATAGCTCACGACCCATCACCGTTTCACGCAAAATATTCAGCGCCGTCGCCGGCTTCGCATAAGCATTTGGACCAAACTGGATGATGTTTTCAGAGTTGGTCATGATCGGCTCGAGCGTATTCTTCTCGCTTCTCATGTAAGGCACGATCTTATGCGCCGCACCTCTTCGAGATGGATAGTTACGATCCCACTCCTGCTCGGCCATGAACTGCATAAAGGTATTCAAGCCCTCATCCATCCAAGTCCACTGACGCTCGTCAGAGTTGACGATCATCGGGAAGAAGTTGTGTCCCACTTCATGGATGATCACGGAGATCATGCCGTTTTTGATCGCCTCAGAGTAAGTACCATCCGAATCAGGACGGCCGTAGTTAAAGCAAATCATTGGGTATTCCATTCCATTGGCAGCCTCCACGGAGATGGCTGTTGGATATGGATAGTCAAAGGTATGTTCCGAATAAGACTTAATTGTATGCGCCACTACTCGAGTAGAATATTGTCCCCAAAGTGGATTAGCCTCTTTGCCATAATAGGACATGGCCATCACATCTTTTCCACCTTGCTTTACAGCCATTGCATCCCAGATGAATTTACGGGAAGAAGTCCAAGCAAAATCACGAACATTCTCAGCTTTAAATTTCCAAGTCTTCTTGGCAGTAGCTTTAGATTTCTCCAGTTTCTCAGCTTCAGCTTGCGTACGGATCACCACAGGCTTATCAAAAGTTTTCTTTGCGGTATTCCATCGGTCCAATTCTACAGAAGAAAGTACTTCGGAAGCATTCTGCAATTCTCCAGTAGCCCCAACCATATGATCTGCCGGCACGGTGATATTGACTTCATAATCTCCAAAAACTAGCGCAAATTCTCCTGAACCCATGAATTGCTTGTTTTGCCAGCCTTCGAAGTCGGAGTAAACCGCCATTCTTGGAAACCATTCTGCCATGGTATAGAGGTAGTTGCCATCGCCTTCAAAATACTCATAGCCAGGACGACCAGAGATATAGCCAACACGATTGGTGATATTGAATGTCCATTCTACTCCGAATTCGAATTTTTCCCCAGCTTTCAATGGCGTAGGAAGGTCGATTCGCATCATGGTTTGATTTACTGTCACAGGAAGTGGATTACCCTTAGCATCTTTTACCTCCAATACCTTATAGCCAAAATCATCATTCGCCCAGATAATCCCCTCTAGGGTTCGAAGCGTCATCCTAGAATTGATGGAGCTCTCGGCGGCTTTTGGAGTGGCAGAATCTGGTCCACGCTGATTTTCTTCCAGCTGTACCCATAGGTAAGTCAATTGATCCGGAGAATTGTTAATGTAAGTGACTTTTTCAGAGCCTTTGACAGATTGATTCGCATCATCGAGCTCCACGTTGATGACATAGTTTGCTTGCTGTTGCCAATACATGTGTCCCGGAGCTCCTGAAGCAGTACGATACACATTTGGAGTTCGAAGCATCGTTCCCAATTGCTCAAAACGTTCGGCATGATTCTGCACCGATCGCTGCTGTGCGACACCTGCAAAGCTAATCGAAAGTGCCAATGCGGCTAGTATTCCTATTTTTTTCATATCAATTTATTCTATTTCAATCTCTTTTTTTATAATCTCTAGTCTCAAATCTCTCGTCTATAGTTTCAAATTCATCGGTCATCGGACATCCGACACCTAACATTCTTCCTCACCAAAACTTCGTATCCAACATCAGCATCATCGCGATTCCCATCACAAAGGCTGAAATAATCAGCGTCCATTCTCTCCGCTTCACTCCTGCAAGTCCCACAAAAATTGACGTAGCTAAAATGAAGATCCCCACAATCACCAATTGTCCAATCTCCAAACCGATATTGAAAGCCAGTAGTGGCTGCCAGATTGCAGCTTCTTTGCCAAGTAAGCTTCTTAAATAATTCGAAAAGCCCATGCCATGAATCAGACCAAAGAATAGCGCCAAGATGTAATTCAAGGTAACTCCTTTTCCAGAAACTGGCTTTGGTCTTAGGATATTGGTAAAAGCGGTAATCGCTATTGTAACTGGGATCAGAAATTCAATCCAATCATTATTGACTTGGACGATCTTGAAGGTGGCCAAAGCCAAAGTGATCGAATGCCCAATGGTAAAAGCTGTGACCAGGATCAGAATTTTCTTCCAATCTCTTGGGATGAAAACTGCACAAAGCGCCAAGACAAATAAGATATGGTCTATGCCTTTGAGGTCAAGAATATGTTGGATTCCTAAACGGAAATATAATTCAAACGAATTCATAGGGGTGATTAAACTTCGAAAGAAGTAAATTGCGACAATAATACAGGATAAAAACTAAAAAAAGACACGTTCTTACATCAAATGCATCATCTTTCCATTGCACTGATTTACGTAGGATGGCTGGTTTCAGCGCATCCATTTTTCATCAGTTTGACAGAGATTCGTCAAAACCCAAGCTCCAAAAATCTGGAAGTCGCACAGAAAATTTTCTGGGATGATCTGGAAGGCTCACTTTCTGCCTATCACAAAGAGTCTTTCGATATTTTGAATCCCAAGGATGAAAAAACCCTCAATTCAAAAATTGGATCTTACCTAACTAGTCACTTCGAAATCTGGGTAGATGGGAAGAGAGTGAGTCTAAATTACCTTGGTTTTGAGGTAGAAGAAGAGGCGATTTGGGCTTATTACGAATCCAATCCTGTTTCTATTTCTAGTCAGATTGAAGTTCGAAATAGTATTTTACTTCAGGAAACTGATTCTCAGCAAAACATCGTCCACATGTACTTCCCAGGAAATTCCACTCCTAGAAGTTTATTGTTAGGAATTGGGGAAGAGAGAGGGGTTTTGAAAATTAAAAAATAAGCTGGCCAATTCCATTATTCTGCATCCATTTTTAGTGACTGAATTACTCCCCATTTGCCATCCATTCGTTTCAATAATTCAACCGAACAAACATTCAGCGGCTGATCTATATCAGAACTCTTGATAAGAGCTTTTGCTTGATCAAAATCCCGTTCCTTCACATCTTTAAATGCAATAGTCATATGTGGATGATAATTACGATCGCTCAACTCATCTACCAGATTTAATTCTCTTTTACAAAAGGTTTTTAAATCAACCTGAAGTTCAGCTAACCGGGAGTCTGCTTGAACCTTCCAATAAATGACTCTTTTCCCAAACGTGTCAGTTCCTCCAACCTTGATTTTTAAGGTTTTTTTTGTGGACAAAAAATTTTCAAGCTTTTCTACCAGTACCTTTTCTTTTGCCTCATTATAGCTAAACGGCATTTTGAGGGTGATATGAGCGGGAGATTTCAAGGCGTACTTGATATTTAACTGTTCTTTAAGTTCATCCTTTAGTGCAGTCGCAGCCCGTTGAATTTCCCCAATAGGAACGATCGCCAGGAAATACTTCTGTATTACTTTCATCTTATATTATTACCTCAAGTGGTATTTATGCAGTCATAAACAAAAAAACTATTCGAATTACCCAATCAAAACCCTAAATTAAGGGTATAAATCGCATATCACTATGAAATACTTTTCTAAGGCCATGATCGGTCTAGACCTGACTGAAATGGATGACATCCTTATTGAAAAGACCATCGTCTTTTTAAAATTTTTGGGGATCGACAAATGTTATTTCGTCCATGTAGCAAAAGACCTCGCTATTCCGCAAGAAATTCTTGAAAAGCACCCAGAGCTTTTATCGCCAAGCGATGAATCGATTGAGGCAATGATTGCTGATAAATTGAAACATTTCGATTTCCCGGAAAATATAGAAATTGAAATATTTGCTGAAGAAGGAGAGGATCAACTGGAAGTTTTATTGCGATGGGCTCTTATCAAGGACGTGGATTTGATCATCATGGGAAGAAAGGAAACGCTGGAAGGAAATGGTTCATTGGCAAAAGGAATAGCAAAGAAAGCCCCATGTTCCATCTTGATGCTTCAGGAAAAAAGAGCTGCGGGGCTCCCTAAGAAAATCATGGTCCCAACAGATTTCTCTGATCATACTGAGATGATCTATGAGTTCAGTGAGCGAATCTGTAAAGATCTTCACGCAGAACTAATACCAGTCCATATCTACCAAGTCCCACATGGCTATTCGAAAACAGGAAAAACCTTCGAGGAATTTTCAGAAATCATGAAAGAAAATGCCAACAAGGATTTTAAAAAGTTTCTTCATAAAAACAACCATCGGGATCTAGATTGTCATTTTGTATTAAATGAGAGTGGAGACGAGGGCAAATTATTGTTAGAAGAAGCCAATAAGATTGATGCTGACATGATTCTGCTCGGCTCCAGAGGTCGAACAAAATCAGCAGCGATTCTCCTTGGATCTGTTGCAGAAAAATTGGTGATGGTAAACAATGTGCTTCCCATGCTCATCTTCAAGAAAAAGGGAGAAACCGTTGGTTTCTTTGAGGCGCTATTTAGGATTTGATAGGTTTTACTAAGTAAAAACAAGCTTGGTCCCCTTTGCCCTCCTGATTATATCGGAGGGCTTTTTTATTCATCTCCTTAAGTTCTTTGCGACCAAAAAGTGTCTTGACGAGTGCTGGATTTAATGGTTGTCCTAGCTCATATAGCGCTGTGCCCCAAAATTGAAAAGCTGAAGAATCAAATACAACTTCCTCCAATTCCCAGCCTATTTCTGAGGCCATCCTAGTAAACCCTTTGACAGAAGGAATGACCAAATGCCTAGGAGCATCTAGTTGAACCCATAATTCCCTTTTTTCTTTCCAAACTTCTGAGTCAGTCACTGGAGTTCGGATCAAAAGTCTTCCTCCTGGATTTAATTTATCAAAACATAACTTCAGCATAGCCTTCGGATCATCCATATGCTCAAAAGCATGATGCATCATAATCAGGTCAAAATGACCTTCAGAATCGTCGAATGATTTTTTCCAGAGACTTAGGCTCTTACTTAGCTGGGTATTTTCTGGAATAAATGGATCAAATCCTTGGAGATTTTGGTAACCGGAGGCATATAATTCATAAAGTAATTGCCCATTTCCACAGCCTATATCCGCGATTCGATCTTTCAGTTTTGGATTTATTTTTTTTAGCCAATAACCATAGCTTGGGGCCAAAATATGCAATGGACTATTCAAGAATAGTTTTAATCGCAGCGCTTTTAGCTGATTCTTTAGGGGAGATGATTCTACTAGCGGCGCCTGAGAGTAATAACTATCCAAAGGGTAATAATCAGATAAGTTTTCAGGAATATCAATTAATTGAAGAGAGTAGCAAGACTGACATTCCCGGTAGGTAAACTCCCCGGGAAGCTGAAGCATTCGTTCTTTTGCCCGAAAAACTAAAAAATCTTCGTTCCCACAAAACTTACAGGAGAGACTTTGCTCAGTAGGCATTATCACGGTTAAAGAGCAACTCGTGAATAGTTTTGACCATAATGCCAAGGTCAAGTAAAAAAGTCCAGTTGTTGATGTAAAATGAATCGAGTTTGACCCTAGAACGTATTTGATGGGGATTCTCAATTTCACCTCTAAAGCCTCGTATTTGAGCTAAGCCTGTAATCCCAGGTCTGATTTTGTGTCGAGAATTATAGCGATGGATCTGAGACTTAAAAGTCTGATTCATTGGAATCGTATGTGGTCTTGGACCAACGATAGACATATCACCTAATAAAACGTTGATAAACTGAGGCATCTCATCAACTGAGTATTTACGGAGAAATGATCCGATTTTGGTTACTCTTGGGTCATTTTTAATAGCCTGTCTTGAGTCAGAATAATCGTTGGGAGTCATCGATCGGAATTTCAGGCAATTAAAAACATTGTTGTTGATCCCGTTTCTTTTCTGAATAAAAAATACTGGACCCCTTGATTCTATGTTTATTAAAAACCCTACAAGTGGCATTAGCCAAGAAAGAATAAAAATGATCACCAAAGTGGAGAATACTATATCAAATGCTCGTTTTGCAAGTCCATTAAAGGCATTGTCTAAGGGAATATCATTGACATTGATCACGAAGAAATCTCCATATTTGGAAAAAGAGAGGCTCTTTTCTAATTGAAGGCTCCCTCCGGGGATCATTTTAACTCTAATATAATTTTCATCCGCAAAATCAATCACTTGTTTTACTATTGTGGGTTCCAACTTTTCATGGATGTAGATCAGGTCTAGATCCAAATCCTGAGCTTGCACAAAGAAGTCTGAAACGCCACCTCGTGTGAGGTTACAATCAGCCTGATCATCAAAATATCCTAGAAAATTGATTCCAAAATCTTTTCGGATTCGAAATACGTCTGCAAGCTTAGGACTGGTACCACCTTTACCAATGATAATGGCATTGCGGTAGTTATTGCCCTTTATGCGGTATTGACGGAGAATCATATGCACTCCCACTCGGAAAGTGCTCATCAAAATTAACATCCCCAAACCCAAACAAATAACTGGAATTATCTGAAGGCTAGGCGTACGAAAAGGTAGCCACAAGATGGCGGAAGCTCCCAGAAACCAGGCTAACGTACCAAAAAGTCTTTTGATAGTATATTCTAACTCATCGGTGCGACCAATTTTATAATCTTTCCGAAGACCCGAGATCAATGTCCAAAGAATAGAAAGTGGTAAAATGGAGGAAAAAGCTACCTCTGGAAATAAATTGAAATATTTGAAAATTGAGATACTAACAACCAAGGAGACAAGCGAGACTAAAAAATCACCAAAAGTAAAAACCCAAGGAAAATACTTATCAAATCTTCTTTTCATAAAAATATCCTTTGAAAAAAGGCGCTCAATCCTTCAAAAACCAAATTAGTTTGATTAGATATGCAGTGAGATTTAATTAAGACACAAAATTAAGAAAAGAATCCTCAAGGCTTATTACTTTTGGGATTATTTATTAACAGACCTGCCTAAATGGCTACTCATGAGTTTTATTTCTGATTTATTTGCCCCATCTGATCAACCTAGCTCTTTAGGTGCCAAATTTAGGGCTAAACGACAGGCAGATTTCGAGGCCTTTTTCTTTCGTACTTTTTCAAAAAACGAGCCAATTCGAATCCTAGATTTAGGAGGAACAGCTTATTTCTGGGAGAAAAGCAATATTCCTGATTTACCGAATATCTCGATAACATTATTGAATCTATATCTCGAAACTTCCAAGCATCCTCATATTGAAACTGTAATGGGGGATGCGACAGAACTCATAGATTTTGAAGCAAATGAATTTGACCTAGTCTTTTCAAATTCAGTGATTGAACATCTCTACACAAAGGAGAATCAGCAGAAAATGGCAGCAGAAATCCAGCGAGTTGGTAGGTATTATTTCATCCAAACACCCAATAAGCATTTCCCGGTAGAAGCACACTATGCCCTTCCTTTCGCTCAATATATGCCCAAAAAATTGGTCTATTTTATCCTGACACAAACCAAACTAAGTCGGCTTCAAAAATGGGAAAAAGCTGCAGCAAAACAATATTTAGAAGAAATACGGTTGATTACAGCGCCTGAAATGAAAGACCTATTCCCCAATTCTTTAATCTATGAAGAAAAATTAATGGGCCTTATCAAATCGATTTCGGCCCATAATTTTAAGTCTTAAGCCTAAGCTAATTCCTTATTTTTCAATAATTCTAAATGAATTCCATCCCAAAGAATTCTTCGTGCTTCAAGCGCTTCCCTTGCAGCATTTTCAGCCTCTTTTATTTTTATTGGATCGTTGTCGGTGAGAAGCTCTACCATTCGTAAAGCTTGCGGTCCGTGCTCATCACTATCAAGATGAATATGTCTTTCAAAATAATAGGCAAGAGTAGCTAATTGCGCTGGATTGACTTGGGTTAATTTATTGACCAGTTGCTGAAAAAGATCTGGGATAAGTTCTTCACGGCCTAATGTAAATGAAGCGGCGATCTCATGTGGTTTGCCATGAAGTGCCATCTGATAGTTGCAGTCCAAAAACTGCTGAACAAAGCGTGGAGCATCGATCATTTTTAATGCTTCGGAGAATGAAACGCCTGATTTTAAATATTCTACTAACAGCTCGATCTTATCCGTTGAGGCACCAGCCTCTTTCATTGCCAAAAGGTAAAGTTCAAAATGGCTGCAGTACCCTCCATTTGGGTTTTCGTCAGTTTCCTCAGCCAAAACAATATCATTTATTAATCGGGCAGCCATCGGGTCTGACGCTGGAACCCACGGTAATGTAGTGCCTGTAAGATGGATTTGAAGCGATTTGAGTAAACTCATAAAGTCCCAAACTGCATATACATGAAACTCCATAAAGAGCGTGAAATCCGGAAGATCCTGTAATTCTTTGTAAAGCGGGTGCTTCAATAGCAACTCGCGTTCTTGCGAAACTGCAGAAACCAATTTTTCGATTGAATTCATATTATTCTTATGTAAGAGAAATTATTCTTATTGAATTAAAAACCCACGCCCCCCCACATAATGTTGAAAAAAATTAATTTTCTGCAAACTGAAGTTTCACGAGGTTGGAGTAGAATCCATCCTCTTTTTTAAGCAACTCAGTATGACTACCCTGTTCCACTATTTTACCGGCACTCAAAGCATAGATTCGATCGACCTTACGAATAGTCGCCAACCGGTGGGCAATAATAATGGTGGTTCTACCTTTCATCAATTCATCCAGTGCCTCCTGAACCAAGGATTCAGATTCTGCATCTAATGAAGAAGTCGCCTCATCTAAAATAAGAATAGAAGGATCTTTCAGAATTGCTCGCGCAATAGCGATACGCTGTCGCTGTCCACCAGAAAGCTTCACACCACGTTCTCCTACCATCGTTTCCATACCTTCTGGAAAAAGAGAAATAAACTGCCAAGCATTGGCCTTTTTAGCAGCTGAGATCAGTTCCTCTTCAGACGCGTTAGGTTTAGCATAGCTGATATTTTCGCGAATTGATCCTCCAAAAAGCAATACTTCTTGTGGAACGATCCCAATATGTGATCTCAAACTCGCTAATTCCCAGTCAGCTACTAGTCGGTCATCTACTCGTATTTCCCCTTGCTGGGACTCATAGAATCGAAGTAAAAGTTGAATAATCGTGGATTTCCCAGCTCCTGAATGACCAGCTAAGGCTACTTTTTCGCCAGGGTTCACATAAAAACTCAAGGAGCTTAAAACTTCCATCTCAGGCCGAGTGGGGTAATGGAAATTAACTTGATCAAATTCAATCTTTCCTTTGAAATTAGCTTGCTTTACTCCAGTTGAGGATTCTTCTTCCTCATCCAAAATCTCCAACACGCGCTCCGAGGAGCCAATTGCCTTTTGCACTTGTCCATAAATATCTCCTAAACCTGCGATAGATCCTCCAATGAAGGTAGTGTAAAGCACAAACGAAACTAGATCTCCTACGCTCATTGCTCCAGAACTCACCAGGCTTGCTCCATACCACATGACTCCTACAATCCCTCCAAACAGCGCAAAGATGATAAAGGAAATAAAGGCTCCTCGGAATTTGGCGGCTTTCAATGCGACAGTCACCACACGAGTCAACCCATTCCCATATCGAGTAGATTCATAAACCTCACCCACAAAGGATTTTACTGTACTTATAGACTGCAACGTTTCTTCCACTATCACATTTGCTGCTGCAAGTTCATCTTGGGTAGCCTTGGATAGCTTGCGAATAAACCGTCCAAAGACCATTGCAATAATCACCAATACCGGAAAAGTAGCAAGCATAAATAGTGTCAACTTAGGAGTCGTGACCAACAGAAATACTACCCCTGCAAGGAGTGTGATAAGCTGCCGAAAAAGCTCAGCCAAGGTGACCGAGAATGTATCTTGAAGCATACTTACATCGGCGGTGATTCTACTGATCAATTCACCAGTTCGGCGCTGATCAAAAAATGTCATCGGAAGTCGAACCAATCTACTGTATAATGCCATTCGAATATCACGCATTGATTTCTCCGAAACCAGCGAGAAAAGCCAAACTCTGAAGAAGGAGAAAACGCTCTGAACTGCTAGAATCCCAAGAAGTAACCCTGCAATCGAATTAATATCTGTTACGATCCAATCTTTGCCCTGAGCAGTATCGATCAGCTTACCCGCTACGAAAGGGAAAGTCAATAGGGTAAGTGATGAGAAAAGTAAAAACCCCAAACCTAAAAAAAATGAGCCTCGATAGGGTAATATAAATCTGAAAATACCTCCTAGTTTACTCAAATTCTGCTTTGTCAACTTCCTCTTTTCGTTCTCCTCCAATGCAGTTCCTCTTTCTCTTGCCATGTTTGATTTCTAAATTCTGTGGACAAAAGTAAGTTTTTTTAAGCGATGATGGTTGATCAAATCAAAATCATCCCATTAATCGATTTTAAGCTGAACCGTTTTCGCTTCAGCACCTAGCTCCTGAGCCAAAAATTCACCCAATGCTGCTGAATGCTTAAACCCATGCCCAGAACAAGCAGAAACCATCAATACAGCAGGATGATTTGGGAGTGACCTAATCACAAATCGTCCATCTTCAGTCACAGTGTAAAAGCATACCGATGAGTTGAGAATTCTACCTGAAAGTCCCTGAACTCTTCCCACTACTTTATTTCTCCAAAACTCAGACTTTTCTTGCCCATCAACTTCTCGGTTGATAAGATCCGGATGATCAGTTTCCAAAAAGGATTCAGTAGCCATTTTTACACTTTGGCCATCCAAGGAAGGAAATCCATAAATAAAATCTTCAGGTTTCGCTCCGATTCCCCACATGAACACTGGCGAATTTTTCCACAGATCGTGGAGAGATTCAATCTCCAACCAATGGAGTACCTGTCTGCAAATCCTGAATTTTTCACTTTCCTCCTTTGGAAGAAAATCCTTGACCCATCCTCCTGCAGTTAGGATTACTTTTTTTGATGAGAGTGAAATCTCTTCAAGTACTAATTTTGTCCCATTTTCAAGGTTTTCCAATCCCAAGACTTTGGTGTTTACAAGCACATCAGCCCCCAGTTCAATTGCCAATTCGAGCTGGGTTGCAATGCATTGCTCGGGCAGCAAATATCCCGTAGCTTCTTCTGCATAGGTTTTTCCGGTGGATTCGAGACAAATATGGGGGAAATGGGCAATGGTGTCCGCCGCATTAATCACTTTATGTACGATTCCAAATTCTTTAGCAAAGGAAATCGTTTGATCTAAAAAGCTTTTGGTTCCATGTTTTTCCCAAGAAGAAATACCTGAATCCATTAAAATTCCTCCAGTTTGGAAATAAAGCTTTTTGCCGGAAAGTGATTCAATTTCTTTCCATATCTGATGAGAACGCTTGACGAGGGCAACATAATCTTTTCCTTCACCTACAGCCAAGCGGGTAATTCTAGTCTCCCCATGCGAGGATCCCAATTTGTGTGGAGGATCAAATTGATCTATTCCTAAGACAGAAACACCTCTTTTGGAAAGTTGATAAAGTGCCGCGGCGCCTACGGCTCCAAGTCCTACGATGATGACTTCGTAGTCTTTATTCGAAAGTTGAGTTGAATTAGTGAAACGCATGAGTGAAAATCTTACATGCTAAGATGCTAAAAAGACTAGGGATTTTTTCCCATTTGAGCATCTATGAGTTCTCGCTTAAGTTTTCGCTCTCGCTCCAGCGTACTCTTCCGGTGATTTTCCAATTCCTCTTGAACCTCTACCAAATCCTTTTGCGCTTTTCTGATTTTAGAAAAGCTTCGGGAATATTGAAAAGAAAAGAACCCGAGAGCAGCTGCCAAACCGATCACGATCAGCCACATCATCGTAGAATAGACTGATTTTTCAATTCCAATCCCCAAAAAGTCAAAATTGTCTTTGGCACCAATCGCCACTTGCATCTCATTTTCGGTGACTTCTAGGGAAGAGTTCAAGTTTGCTATAGAGTCATTTTTATTGGAAAGCACTCCTTTTATTGTTGTTACTTCTCCACGCATCATATTCATCGAATCTAAAATATTAGATTTCAGCTGATCAAGATTTGTCTTTTTGACTACTTTATACTCTTGGAAATTATTTGAACTCTCGTAGATGTATTCGAATTGACTGTCAATAGTCCCCGATTTCAAGGAGTTTCCTGATTCAGTAGATTGAGAATAGGTAAATTGAATCGATGAAAAAGTAAAAAGAACTAAAAGAAATAAAGTGATTTTTTTTACCATGAGAATAATTTTTCGCTGAATTGATCAAACATTTTCTGACCAATAAACATGCCTTTGAATCAAAAATAGGAGTTTTTTTTGATTTACAATAAAACAAAAAGTCATTTTTACATCGTTAATGTTTGATTTTCAGCTTATTATAGAGTATTTTCAAGAATACTTTTAATCTATTTTTTCATGAAACTCAAAACACTGAAAATTTGGCTTTTCCTTATTCCTATCGTCGGCATCTTAGGAATCGTACTTTTTGTTCAGTCGAATAAAAATCAAGAAGAACTTGAAGCGCAAAATATTAGGAGTATTTCAGCCATCGCACAAGATATAAAAAGAGCCTTGCCCGATTTTTATGCTCGGGTAGATGCGTTTTTTATCCGAAAAGGGTATGCTGATTTTGCCACTGATCCGCTGATCAAACAAGAATCAATCACAATAGCCAACCGGATTGATTTCAACCTTGATTATCAGAATGCACGATTTGAAAATAAATCAGCTCTAAAGGAGGGGGATTTGACGCTTCAAAGAGGTCGACTTGTCAAGAAAAATCTCTTAATCAAGCTATCAGCTGAAGATTTCACAAACTGGAACATCCTTTTAGCGAACCAACTCAAGATTAATTCTCCAAAAGATAAATTAACGGAGCCTGTCTTGGTTATGGATTTGAATATTGACATTAAGGATCTTTTACGCAAGCAAGAGAATAATAAAATCTTTGAGCGTTTTCTGATAACCGATAATCAGGGGGTTGGCATTTATCCGGAACCCTACCAAGGGTTGCAAGTTTTTTCCCCTAATACAAGTCGGATAGACAGTCTAGGCAATACCATTTCAGGTGTTTCAGTTAACCAATTAATTTTTTCCAGTGAAAAAAATAGATCCTATATTTCGCCTCTTCCACTTGAGAATTTGGATCTATATGTGATCGGAATGGTCAAAGAGTCAAATTTCGAAAAAGTTGCTCTTCGGATTAATTTTGACCTCATTTCTGCCTTATTACTCTTTTTATTTTTGCTGATTGCCTCAATTCCATTACTGGGAATCATCAATCTAAGCAAAGGAGACAATCTCACCCAAAATAAGGTAGTTCAATCAGGAATCTCTTTAATGGGTCTTTTTCTAGTGATCGGTTTTACAGTATCCTCTTACAAAAATCAACCAAATCAAATTGATCAGAGGACTTATGATTTATCTGAATCCATAAGACAAAGTGTCTATGACTCTTTAAAATTAAAAAGGGAGAATCTATCGAAATGGGACTCGAGCAGTACTTACAAGTCGAATTTTTCTGCTTTTAACGAATTAATTAGCTTCAATAAGCTCGGCTTTGCTGATTTGATGTACTATGTTAATTCAAAAAAGGAACAAACTATAGTCAATTATAAAGGGCAAAAATCTGCGATTGATTTATCGGACAGAGGCTATTTCAAGTATTTTGATAAAAATAATGACACCATAAAAGTTTACATCCAATCCCATCATAGTAGAGGTTCTGGACTTCTAGAGACAGTTATTTCCAAGAATTTCAGGAATTCAGAAAATAAGGAGCTCCGAGTAAAGGCTATTACTTTCAATTTGGAAGTAAGTAAGAAAAATGGAAAAGACAATTCTGATATCTCGCAAGATCACCGATTTTTAATCTTTAAGAAAAATGGGGGAGCAGTATACATAAGCAAAAAAATAGCCTCCCCTATAAATACAATTCAAGAAAGCCTAAGTGAGGAGAAATGGAAGGAAATCTCCTCCCTTATTGGAAATAACGCAGCGGATTCAGATCGAAACCTGGAAGTCCCTATCTACTTGAATGGAAATCAATATATCGGCCTGATTCAACGTGTTGATAGTCAGTCATCCAATGATTTAGAATTTGATGAGCCCATATGGCAAATCCTCCTTGTCAATCAAAACATCACTAATGTATTCACTTCATTGGCCTCATTCGAAGCTGTGATGCTAATGGGCATTTACTTTCTCTTTTTGATCATTTCCCTTGGCATCAATTTAATCACCCGCGAATCTACAGACGAATTCGGTTTCAAGACATTTATCTATCAAGGCATTAAGCCATTGGCAGACCATCTCAATAGGCTCCAATACCTAAGCGTTGTTTACCTTATAGTTTTTCTTGTACTCATGCTCCTTTATGCCGGCGCTGGTATAAATCACCTCGAGTTTTTATGCATCGTGATTTTTGGATCGACACTGGTTTCATTAATTAATCTGACGACCCAAATCGACCCTTCCGTATGGAAAACTCCGCGTCAACTTTCGCTTTCTTTTTATTGCAGTCTTGGGTTTGTCATCATCCAATTTATCGTAATGAACAACATCTTTTCTTGGTCATTGGTCAGTTATTTTTTGGGAGCCATTTTAGTCGCATTGGTTATCTGTTTGTTTTGGTTTTTATGGCAGTATAAAAAAGATCTCCTTTTTAGGAGAATAAGTGCTAAGTATACGTTAACCTGCTATCTCAGTACTTGGTTTTTAGTCATCGGTTTTTTACCAGGCTATATGATTCATTCCAAAACGTTTGATTTCGAAAAACGCATTTGGGAAAAACAGGAAATCGAGAAAAAAGTCAAAGGAATTAATGACTATGCCTTTACAAAATATGAAAGTGCTAGGCGGGCAATGATGTTTACGCTAAGCGATCCATTTGATCAGCGTATTATTGATTTTATTGCACCAAATCAAAAATTACTACAAAGACAATTGGCCGGTGTAAAGGAGAAAATTTCAATGCCTTATTTTTTAAGTATTTTGGTTTTTCTAATCATACTTTCCTTGCTTATTCACTGGATTCAGACGAAAATATTCTTTGAACTTAAAGGGAATTGGAATGGTCAAAATGAAATAGATCTCAATAAAAATCTTCTTTTTCTTTGCTCTACTAATTCGATGAACATAGATGAGGTCATTGATGAAAAGCTGACAAAAGAGAGCGTCTACCCTGAGCAGCTTTTAGAGTTTGATATGCTTCAGGGGATGGGAGATCTTTCCAAACTTGAAATAGATCCAGCAGTTTTATATATCCACATCAAAAACTTTCATTGTTTAAAAGATCCTTTAGATATAATAAAAATCATCTTTTTCCTTCGAGTAGAGCGGGAAAATACAGTCAAGATTATCATCAGTTCTGGAAAATCCTGGAAGGATACTGCGAATACAATTTTAGATGAACGCGAGAGAATGCGATTCTCAGAAACCTTTTCAGATTTTCATTTCATCTTACTTCAACTTAAGGTTAGTTCCAAGGAGGCATTTGCGGAGCGTGACATTATTTATCCCAAAGACTACAATGATTTGATGCTCAAACAAAAATCAAGGAAAGCCTATCTCTATAATCTCTGGACTGAGCTAAATTTTGATGAAAAAATGACCTGCTATTCTTTTGCTCAAGAGGGCTTTTTTAATATTGCACGAAAAGATGTACTCATAGAATTAGCTCAAAAAGGGATCATCGTCCCTGTCCAAAACTTCACCAAAATAAAGGGCGATTGGGATGATTGGGAGCTTTTCAGTGCAGTCTTCAGAAAGTATATTCTTGATAGCTCCACCGATGAAGAAATCAAAAGTTTTCAAGCCTATGAAAAGATCAATGGAAATGCAACCACCATACAGGTATCTGCAATCAGCTTCGTACTGATTTGCATTGCACTGATCGGGATTTTTGACAAAAACTTTTTCAATGAAGCCTATGCCTATGCTACTGGAAGTTTAGGTATTTTAGGGACGCTTTACACCGTAATTAATCGAGGACTTTCTACCTTTAAATTTGGAAAAACAGAATCCTGATTTATGCCTAAAATTCCGCTACTTATTCTAATAGTTCTACTTGTTGGGATTAATTCCGCGCTTTTGGCGCAAGGAGAAGAAAACCCTAAGAGAGACCTTTTCCATACAGCCACTTTTGCTTTTGATTCTCAAGATTGGGAAAATGCCGAGCAATTACTCAGCACTTGGATTACCTCAAATCCGAGAGATACTGAGGCTTATTGGCTTAGAGGACAGGCCTTTGAGCGCTTGGGGAATCTTGATCGAGCACTATCGGATTTTTCAATTCTGATCTCTATAGATTCGGAATATGCGGAAGCCTATTTTGCCAGAGGTAGAATTCGATATCAGCTGGAACAATATGAGCCTGCAATGAAAGATTTCCAAGATTTCTTGGTCACTGCTCCCGGTCAAACCACTCGGATAATTTACCGACAAGGTGCAGGAGATCAGGGAGTGTCTCGGGTGATGACTGCTCAGTCTGGCAATCCTGCTCAGGCTTATTACCATTTGGGACTTTGCAGTTTTGAGTTGGGCGAATATGATTTTGCAGTGGATTACTATGATTTGGCTTTGGAATCTGAGCCAGAAAACCCCGATTACTATGCGGAAAAAGGCCGTTCTTATCTAAGAGTTGGTGATAATATGTTGGCGATTGAGTCCTTTGAGGAAGCATTATCCATCAATCCCGGACACCTTCCTGCCAAGCAAGGATTGGCGCAAGTAAAAGAGGGCGGAGATCTGATACTCCTAGAGCAGCTTGATCAGGTCATCGCAGATTCAATCGCCAATAGCCAAACGTATAAGCAGCGAGGCTTCTATCGGATGAATCATGGAGACAGTGTAGGTGCGATTGCCGATTTTACTACGGCGATTGATTTGGATGAGTTTGATACGGAATCATTCTATTACCGTGGAAAAATATATTCCGGAAAAAAAGACTGGAAAAAGGCTGAGGGTGATTTCTCCGCAGCTTTGGAATTAGAAGAACAAAATGAAGGCTACCTTCTTGCCCGAGGACAATCTCGGTATTTGGCTGGAAGTTTAGACGGAGCCTTAGCGGACTTCACGCAATTAATCGCACTCGAACCTGGGAACCCTTCTGGATTTTACCATCGGGGTATTACACTACAACGATTGAAAAGATTATCTGAAGCCTGCCCTGATTTACTAAAAGCCAGCGAGCTAGGTATGGAACAGGCTAAGGTTATTTGGGGAAAAATCTGCAACCCTAAAGCTCAGCAGTAGTGTCCACTTGAGCAGCGATGGTGGCGGGACGCCAGGAAGCTGCAAAAGTAATTGCGATTATGGACATGCTGATCCAAAGAAAATCTGTCCAAACCACCTTGATAGGATAAGCATCCACCACCGCAGAAGAAATTCCCAAGGAAACCAAACCGAAGGTTTGCTGCAAAAAGCAAACACCATAACCTAAAACTAAGCCGATCAAAGCTCCACTAAAGGCGATCATCATTCCTTGTTTTAAGAAAATACGCTTAATCAACTGTTCGGTAGCCCCCATCGCTTTGAGCACTGCCATATCCTTCTTCTTCTCAATTGCCAGCATACTCAGCGAAAAGAAGATATTGAATGAGGCGATCGCTAGGATAAAAGTCAAGGTAAGGAAGACGAATAGTTTTTCGAGTTTGACAGTCCGAAGCAATGCCGAATGCTGCTCATCGGTGTTTTTTACACTGAATTCTGGGCCTAAATGAGTTTTCAATCGGTCCTGAACAGCTTTTATTGAATATCCTTCCGCAACTTTCACCTCCAAGGAGGTTCTTTTGTCTCCATAATTTAGAAGGTCGCGTGCGAAAGCTAAGGGTGCTATTACATATTGATCATCAAACTGCCGTTCAATGCTGAAGTATGCCACAGGCTCTAATGTGGCCATGGCGTAGAGCTGATTAGGATCTAAGGTCGCAGCACTTCGCGGAGCTTTAGGATAAAAAACTTTAAGGGGAACATTGATATTATCAAGATTGACAGAAAGAAAAAACCCTACGCCTCTCCCCAAAATCGCTGCAGGTCTCAGTTCGGTACCAAGGGTAGTATCTCCCCAAAAATAACCCTTTGAAAATCTTTCCTGGTCTAGGAAATTATCTGAGACACCCTTGATCCTTCCTATCATCTGGCTACCATTGTAATCCAGCAAGGCATTGTCCTCAATTACCTCAGTCAAGATTGCAACTCCTTCTATTTTTTTTATCTCTGTAAGCCAATCAGTGCTAGCCACAAAACTTTTCCCAAGGGTAGCCTCGATTTTAATTTCCGCATCGAAACTCGCAAACAACCCTCGAATCAAATCCTCCAATCCATTAAAAACAGACATCACAATGACCAATGCCATCGTCCCCACCGTCACTCCGATGATCGAAATGATCGAGAGTATCGTGATGAAGTTCCGCTTCTTTTTGCTTCGGAAATATCGGGACGCTATAAAGGAGCTAAGATTCAAGGCTTGAAAGGTTAATCCTCTTCCTCTTCTTCCGGTGGTGCCGGTGGAATTTGTAGATCGGAAAGCACTTTATCCATATACTGAGCGTAGGAAGCAGAGTCATCTGGAAAAAATGCGATTTCAGGAATAATCCGAACAGATTTTCCAATCCGCTTGGCCAACGTATGGCGAATTTCTTTTTTATGCTCGTTGATCAACTCATAAGTTGCCTTAGGGTCGGCCAGTAGAAAGCTCAGGTAAACTTTAGCAAAACTTAAGTCAGGGCTGACCATCACATGTGTAATCGTGACCATTGCTCTACCTATTAGGTGCTTTGCTTCCTTTTGAAAAATATCTCCAAGCTCCTTCTGAAGCAATTTTGCGTGTTTTTGTTGTCTTTTACTTTCCATTACAAGTATTTATGGTACAAATTTAGCGAAATAGTTGGGCATGGGTTAATTTCGGGCAAACCAAGCACACACTTTTACTAATTCACATTGTTAAGCTTCTTTCGAGTCAATGATCCTTTTAGACTGATTGGTATAGGAATTTACCTCCTGATACTGACTTTGGTCTATCTTCTATTCAATCCCTTTCCGGTAACCTCGGCCCAGTTGACTTGGCTGATTTTAGGTGAGCGGGTCGGAGATGGTTTTCTACTTTATAAAGACATTATAGATGATACGGGCCCATTGGCAGCAGGTTTTTTTATGTTGATGGATTTGATTTTTGGAAGAAGTCTCCTTGCCTATGAATTGGTCGGTAGAGTCCTAATTATTTTCCAAATCCTATATTGGAACTCCATTTTGATCAAGTTCCGAGCCTTTGATGAAAACACATATTTGCCAGCCATCATCATGGCAGCATTGTTTCATTTTTCATTCGACATGCTCAGCCTCAGCCCAGCTTTATTGGCAAGTTGCTTTTTGATTTTAGCTTTAGGCCAGCTGTTCTCCCAAACGGTGTTACAAAAAGAGGGCTCTGAGTCAACACTTTTGATTGGCTTGTATGCCGGAATAGCCACAGGATTTCAGCCAAATTATTTATTATTTCTCCCTTACCTCATTTTTACTGGCATTGCAATTAGTGGATTTTCGTTTCGCCAATTGATGCTTTCATTGATTGGCTATTTTCTTCCGCTTTTGCTGATCGGCGTATTTTATTTCTGGACAGAAGGGCTAATAGAAGCGATTGAAATCTGGCCGCTGTCCTTCTTATCCGAAAAATATTATTACCAATCTAGTCTGGATTGGTTGATGCTTGGAGCTTTTCCTATTCTTCTTGCCATAGTAGGATACTTTGTTTCTACTGTTCTGAAAGGCTCAACGATCAATCAGCAAAAGCAGCGTCAATTGGTGATCTTATGGCTAATTTTTGCTGCCTTCGAATTTCTTATTATCAAGCGTCAAGGAGCCTTCCAACTGGTAATTTTCATCCCAGTATTGACCTACCTGATAAGCCAGTTTTACATTTATTTTAGATCTGGGATAATTGCCAATGGCACCTTTTTACTTTTAATTATAGCCTTCCCAGCTTTCAGTTGGTGGTTTTGGCATCAAGAAATGACTGGAGATTACTTCGTAAAGCAGTCTAGCAATCAACCCGAAAAAAGCCTGATGGTAATGGGGAATGACCTCTCCTATTTTCAAAATTCAAATTTGGGTGGGCCTTTTTTGAATTATAATCTAAGCCGAGTTTATCTAGATCAAGAGCGTGGATTACCAGAGAAGGCTCGGATCTTTCAGATGCTTCAAGTTCAAAAAAGTGAAGTAGTGCTGGATCCAAATGGAGAATTCAAGCGATTACTTGAGCAGTTCCCCTCACTCCAAAAAGATTATCAAGCTACAAAGCCAGGAGTTTTTAAAGTGAAGAAGTAGACTGATCCTATCTTTGATTTTCTCGGTAAATCTTGGTTATCAGGAATATATACGATACTTTATTTAGTGATTTGACCAATTACAATTTAGCGTATCGTTTTTCCTTACACTTTTTACCATTTTGCTATGACCAAGAAAAGATCAATTTTATCTCAAAAGCCTTTAATCAAACCTTCAAAGCGGATTCTTTCTATTTCTATTTTGGCTAATGGATCTCACATATCCAAAGAGGCACAGCTAGTAAAAATAGAGACAAATCATTCATTAAATCAAATTCCAACAGCAGCGATCGAATTGGCAGATCCTGACTTTCAGTGGTGTGATTCCGCTAATTTTTTGCCCGGGGTAGCGCTTAAAATCAACCTTGGATATAATGAAGAAGAAAAAGAGATATTCAGGGGGATCGTTGTTTCGCAAACCATGAAACCGACTGGAAGTGGAAATTTATTGATCCTGGAGCTTCAAGATTCCGCCTTCGTATTGAATAGTACTAAAAGAGCCTCAGTCTATAATGAAATGACTGACTCTGAGATTGTCTTGGCAGTGATAGGTCGATATCCTGGGCTGAGCGTCGAGATTGAAAATGCAGCGAACATTCCTCTTAGTCGGATTCAGGCCAATTGCTCAGATTGGAATTTTATTTTGGAAATAGCAAACAGCAATGGTTATCATGCCCTTTTGAAATCGGGTGAACTCACGCTAAAGAAATTGGCACTTAGCGGAAATGCGGTAAGTAAATTAGCGAAAAGTAATTTATACGATTATAACCTTCAGTTGGACAGCAACTCGCTTCACGAAAATATAAAAGGGAAGGTCTGGAATTATCAAGATCAAACTGTCGAAGAGGTAGATTTCCAATTGGAAGAAGGCCTCCCGAAAGAACTTGCCGAGAGTATTGGTCTTCCAGATTTTGAACTACTAGAAAATCAGTATGACCCCTTCCTAGAAATGTCTTCTACTTTGCAGAATAAGCTCTCTGAGTCTATTTTGTCTATCGCAAAAGGTAGTCTAAAGATTCCTGGGACAGCCGATTTCAATGCCGGGGATATAGTTGAACTGACTGACTTTGGTCAGCGAATTAGTGGGAATGCATTAGTGTCAGGTATTTCCCATATCATATCGAATGGGCAATGGCATACCAAATTAGAGATTGGATTACCAGATCGATCAGATGAGGAGTCAAGCAGGACCTCATTTTCAAGCCTTCATATTGGAATTGTAAGCGCCCTAGAGGGTGATCCTCTTCAACAAAACAGAATAAAAATCAAACTTCCCCTTATCGATTCTGAAGCTGAAGGAGTTTGGGCCAGAATATGCCTTCCTGATGCAGGGAACCTAAGAGGTATCCATTTTTTGCCGGAAATTGGTGATGAAGTCGTTATTTCTTTTTTAGGGGCAGGATTTAAAAACCCAGTAATTCTTGGAGCTCTTCACAGTAGCGGGAATCCAGCACCTATCCCTGAGTCAGATGATAGTAACCTAAAAGGAATTTTTACCAGAAACAAGTTGAAGCTTATTTTTGATGATGATGAAAAATCCATTCTCATCGAAACACCACAAGGCAATAGAATTAAGCTATCTGATGAAAATCAAATTCAAGTCGAAGATTCCGTGGGGAATAAAATAACCTTACATCAGGATGGAATTACCATAGAAAGCATCAAAGATTTAAATCTAAAAGCCGCTGGAAACTTAAATCTAACTGGTATAAATATCAAAGCAGCTAGTGCTGCAAGCCTTGAGCTTATAGGAAGTGCTGGAGCAGAACTAAGCTCGAGTGCTTCCACAGTAGTTAAAGGTGCAATCGTTCAAATAAATTAAACATGCTTCCAGCCGCACGCTTATCAGACAAAACTTCCCACGATGGAGTTATAGCTGGACCATCTAATCCTGCAGTATTAATTGAGGGTATTCCAGCAGCTACCGTTGGAGATCTTCACCGATGCGAACAACCCGATACCTTAAGTCATCCCAAAGAAAGTTTTTTCAACATCGGGAGCAACTCGGTGTTCATTGCAGGAAAACCCGCTTTGAGAGTTAGTGATCGTGCAGGTTGCGGTGCAGAAATTATTTCGGGCGCATTCACTGTTTTAATCGGATAATAAATAAGTTAAAAAAAAAGCCCGATGATTTTAAAGTTCATCGGGCTTTTTTCGTTTTATTGATTTAGCTACAAGCAATTTTATTGACTCGATTCTGATGTCTTCCACCTTCGAATTCGGTCGTAAGAAACGTCTCCGCTAGTTTTTCAGCCAGTTCATAGGAAATAAATCGGGAGGGAAGGGCTAACACATTCGCATTGTTATGCTGTCTAGCCAAGGCTGCCAGTTCCTCATTCCAGCAAAGTGCTGCTCGGATTCCCTGATGCTTATTGGCTGTGATTGCCACTCCATTTCCGCTGCCACAGATTACTATTCCCAATTCATATTCTCCCGATTCAATTGCCGCACTCAAAGGATGTACGTAATCCGGGTAATCTACAGAAGCATCCGAGAAAGGCCCAAAATCTTTGACCTCATAGCCGAGCGAATTAAGCTTTGCAATCAGTTTGGCTTTATATTCAAATCCTGCATGATCTCCTCCTATGGCTACTTTTTTTGACATAATTTATTTTTCTAATTGATTAAAGGGCGTCTTCAATATCATCCTGAGCCGCTTTCAATGCTCTTTTTTTCTCCAAACGTTTCGCAATCTGAATTCCAGCCTCATAGAGCACCAAAATCGGCATTGCAATTAATATCTGGCTGATCACATCCGGAGGAGTGATAATCGCTGCCAAAATCAAAATCACCACGATCGAATGTCTACGATAAGATTTCAACATCTTCGAAGTGACTAGACCTGACATGGCCAAGAAATAAACCACAACTGGCAACTGAAACATAATTGCAGAGGCTAAAACTAACATCGTCAGCGTACTCACGTAAGATGAAATGTCAAATTCATTGAGAATGCTCGGATCCAATTGATAGTTGGATAAGAAATTGATCGAAAGCGGAGACAGGATAAAGTATCCAAAAGCAGCTCCCATAAAGAATAGCATACTTACAAAAAATACGGCTCCTCTTGCTGCATTTTTCTCTTTATCATACAGTCCCGGACTGATGAATCTCCAAACTTCCCAAAAAACATAGGGAAATGAAGCAATGAAACCTACCACCAAACTTGAGGTCACGTGCATGGAAAACTGCCCCGTCATCTGTCTACTCTGGATGGTAAATGGCAGCTCATCGATACAGAGAGCAGGAATTCCTAGGTAATCACTGAGACTACAGAGCCAACGATACGTAACAAAATCTACTTTTGATGGGCCCAGAATCACTATTCCGAAGACAAAGCTCTTTGCTACAAAAGCCATGACTGTGAAAATAAGGATTGCTGATACGGAACGAAACAAATGCCAGCGTAATGCTTCCAAATGATCCAGAAAGGACATTCCTCCCTCTTCTTCCTCTTCTTGGTATTGGTCTAAAGCCACGGGTGTATCAGCTACTTAATAAAGTGGAAATTGAACCATCCATGAGTTGACCTCACTTTTGATTTTTGCCAATTCGGCTTCGTTACTATGATTCATCAATGCTCGATCGATGAGTCCAACGATTTTTTTCATATCATCTTCTTTCAATCCTCTAGTAGTAATCGCTGGAGTACCTATACGCATACCGGAAGTCACAAAAGGAGATTTGGTGTCAAATGGAACCATGTTCTTATTTATGGTAATATCTACTTTACCGAGAGTTTCCTCTGCTAGCTTTCCAGTAAGCTCTTTATTTCTAAGATCGATTAGCATCAAATGGTTGTCTGTTCCTCCAGAGATTAGTTTGTATCCTAGACTTACGAACTCATCGGCCATTACGGATGCATTCAATTTTACCTGAAGGATATATTCCATGTATTCATCAGACATACACTCCTCGAAAGCAATCGCTTTAGCAGCGATAATATGTTCCAATGGGCCCCCTTGAGTTCCTGGGAATACACCCATATCCAAAAGCGAAGTCATCTTACGGATTTCTCCTTTTGGAGTAGTAATTCCCCAGGGATTGTCAAAGTCTTCCCGCATCATAATCAAACCTCCTCTTGGTCCTCGAAGAGTCTTGTGAGTAGTCGTAGTCACGATATGACAATGGTCCAATGGATCATTCAACAAACCTCGTGCAATCAAGCCTGATGGATGTGATATGTCTGCCAGGAGAAGTGCTCCAATTTGATCAGCAATATCTCTCAACCGCTCGTAATCCCAGTCTCTAGAGTAAGCCGAAGCCCCGCAGATAATCATCTTTGGGTTTACTTCAAGCGCTTTTGCCTCCACTTTATCATAATCAATAACCCCAGTATCCTCTTCGACCCCATAGAAATGAGGATCATAAAGCTTTCCAGAAAAATTAACAGGGGAACCGTGAGTCAAGTGCCCACCATGAGAAAGATCAAAACCTAAAATAGGATCTCCTGCTTTCAGACAAGCTAGAAAAACGGCGGCATTTGCTTGCGCACCAGAGTGCGGCTGCACATTGGCCCAAGTTGCTCCAAAAAGTTTTTTAGCTCGATCGATCGCTAATTGCTCGATTTCATCAACGACTTCGCATCCGCCATAATAACGCTTCCCCGGCAAGCCTTCCGCGTATTTATTGGTCAATACGCTACCTGCAGCTTCCATTATTTGCTTACTGGTGAAGTTTTCCGAGGCAATCAGCTCAATTCCTCTCTTTTGTCTGTCTTCCTCTTGAGCTATTAGATCGAAAACCAGCGAATCTCTTTTCATAATTAGGTGTTTGAAAGCGAATATGGGATAGGCCTATGGATAAAAAATCCCAGCCGAACGCCCCAAAAATAGCCCGAAAGTCCCGATTATCCAATCCTTAAGCACGATACAAATCGGGAATGAAAAGGAATTCTTATTTTTGAGGGATGATCAATTTCAAATTTCGCCCAGAAAGCTACTTCAGTGGAGGCACCAATTCAGTTTTACTGGTAAAGTTGAATTATCCAGAAAGCAAATGGGGTGAACAGCTGAGCATCTATGCACATGAAATCGATCACAGAATTCAATTGGAAGCGGTGGATTTCTATGGAAATGATTACCTACTCTACCCTTCTTCTCTAGATGAACCCCTCTCTTTGGAGGATTTGGTCTATCTATTGGAGGGTATTCAGCTGAACAAAGATGAAATTCAAGGCGGAATGGAATTGATCTTAGATGGAATTCCACAGGTGGAAAGCTCTTTCTATCCTGAGCTCCATAAATATTTTGACGAAAAAAGAAAAAGTTTCGGGTTGGATTAAAATTCAAGAAGAGGCTGCTTGTCATTTGTGACTTGGTTGGTTCGAAACCAAAAGTCATAGGTTTCAAAATCTAAGCAGTCAGTCAACTCCATCCCCTGAAAAAATACTTTTCTGTAGCTGCTGATTGGAAGCCAAGATTTAATCAATCTTGCTTGCTCAATCGAAAGCTGAGAAAGTTGAATCCACGTTTTCCCGTCGATAAAAATTGGTATAAGTTTGGTCATCACCTTTTAAATTTCCCGAAAGTAGGTTGATTTTCAGTCGACCACGGTTTTAAAAAATTAATTTTATGTTAATTAATTGTAAAGTTCACAGATCCAAGCGATGCTAACGCTATTGTTTGCGGTCGCGCTTTTAGCTCTGGGGCTATATTTCCAATCAAGGCCTAGCTTCCCTAGGGAAAAAGTGAGCAAGTGGGTCAATTTCTACCTTTTCAATTTTGTATTGCCGGCATTGGCATTCCTTTACATACCACAGATCGATCCTGGCTGGGAATTATTACTTCCGATCTCGGCAGCCTGGTTCACTTTTTTTTTCTCTTGGGTTCTTTTTGGAAGCCTTGGAAAAATATTAAACTGGGATAATGCAACTACTGGCTGCTTAATTGTAGTTTCTGGCTTGGCCAATACTTCATTTCTTGGTTTTCCAGTGATCGAAGGCTTATTGGGAAAAGAAGGCTTGCCTACTGCACTGCTGATCGATCAGGGTGGATCTTTCTTATTGGTTTCGTCGGTTTCTATTATTGTAGCCTCCATCTATTCGCATCAGGAAAGCCATCTAAGTGCCATCCCATTGAAAATTATCAGTTTTCCTCCATTCCTATTTTTGATTGCCACACTTTGCATGAGTTTTCTTGGATGGAAGACTCCAGAATTTATTTTACCGATCGCTGCTGCAATTGGTAAAACAATGGTTCCGGCCTCAATTTTCGCCATAGGACTTAGATTTAGGTTGGATTTTGAATCCCTGAATTCCAGATTTTTCTGGTTGGGAATGGGCTACAGATTAGTATTAGCCCCCGCTTTGGTATGGATGATCTATCGGAATTTCAACTTCGAAGATGAATTAATTCTTCATGTCACCATCCTAGAGAGTGGCATGGCTCCCATGATCACAGGTTCGTTAGTGGCTATTCAATATGACCTCAAACCAAAACTCGCCGCGCTGCTTTCGGGATTGGGAATCCCGATCTCTATGTTGAGTCTTTTGATTTGGTATTTTTTGCTTCAGTAGATCAGCTCAGGATTGGCTTTACCTTTTCGGTAAATTCTTGGTGGATCAAGCCATTGGTAGCAATAATCTGTCTGCCAAAAACAAAATCTCTCCCCTCTTTGAAATCAGTCACTTTCCCACCAGCTTCCTCTACGATCAGGGCTCCTGCCGCGACATCATAGCTGTTGAGATTGTATTCAAAGTAACCTTCTGATCTGCCCGCTGCCACATAGCACAGGTCCACTGCTGCACTCCCAAGTCGACGGAGCCCATGTGAGCTTTTCATCAATTCCTTGAGCACATTCATGTACTTATCGATCAATTCAAAATTGTAATACGGAAATCCAGTGGCGATCAATGATTCGGAAAGGGTTTTTGCCGGGCTTACTTTGATCCTAGTGTCATTGCAATACGCTCCGCCGCCCTTCATGGCATAGAAACATTCATGTCTATTGATCTCATAGACTACTCCCAAAATCACTTCTTCGTTTTCCATCAGTGCAATGCTTACCGCATAGACTGGAAGTCCGTGGATGAAATTAGTCGTGCCATCTAAGGGATCGATCACCCAAGTCAACTCGGCAGGTGCTTTAGCATCAGTCCCTTCCTCTGTGATAAATCCTGCCTCTGGAAGGATCTTGGTCAATTTGGATACAATGAGTATCTCTGCCTCCTTATCCACATAAGAGACCAAGTCGTTGAGGCCTTTGTGCTCGACGTCCTTTGGATTGAAATGCTGTCGCTCTTTTCGGATAAACGCTCCAGCAGCTTTGGCGATTTCTTGGGTTTTCTCCAGTAATATGATAAGTTCTGACTTTGTCAGCATGGTTTTATGCTTTAGGGTTTTTACCCGCCACTGTAAGAACGATTTCGCCCTTCAATGGATTGGTTTGATAATATTCAACTAATTCAGCCAAGGTTCCTCTGGCGTTTTCCTCATGTAGCTTGGTCAGTTCTCTGGATACGCAGGCCTGACGATCTGGTCCAAATGCCTCTGACAGTTGTTCCAAAGTTTTCATCAATCGGTGTGGCGACTCATAGAATACCATGGTTCGGACCTCTTCCATCAGATTATCAATTCTGGTTTTTCGACCTTTCTTATGAGGCAAAAAGCCTTCGAAGACGAAACGATCATTCGGCAAACCACTATTGATCAAGGCGGGGATCAAAGCAGTTGCTCCCGGGAGACACTGTACATCCAAACCAGCTGCAAGGACTTCCCGAATAAGTAAAAATCCTGGATCAGAGATCGCAGGAGTACCTGCATCACTAATTAAAGCAAATACCTCACCCGCTTTCATGCGATCCACTAAGCGTTGGACTGTCTTGTGTTCATTGAAAATATGATAGCTCTGCAGTGGTCTGGAGATCTCTAGATGTTTTAGCAAACTACCACTCGTACGCGTATCCTCAGCGAGAATGACGTCAGCACTCTTCAAAATCTCGATTGCACGAAGCGTGATATCCTTCAGATTGCCAATAGGTGTTGGCACCAGAAATAAATTTATTCCTTGATCAATCATCCACTAATCTTATCAATTGCTAGCGCGAGCTTTCGATCTTTATCTGTGATAGTATTTCCAGAATCATGGGTAGTGAGCTCAATCTCAACCGTGTTGTAGACGTTACTCCAATTCGGATGATGCTGCTGAGACTCGGCCAAAAAAGCTACGCGAGTCATAAAAGCAAATGCCTCCTGAAAATCTCCAAATTTGAATGTCTTCTTTAATTTATTGTCTTCTTCTTTCCACATGATCGATTGGATTAAAGTGATATCAAGCCTTCGATTTTCGAAGCCTTTTCATAGATCTCAATGATTTGATCCGCAGAGTCCATCATGGATCTAATTGTTGTACTCACATATTTACCTCCAGAACTCGCTTTAAGCTCCATTTCATTTTTGGGAAACAGCGCTGCAATTTCCTCCTCTTTGCCGTTTGGAACGATAAACTTAAACATATAAAGCATCGGGAACTGTCCACTTGCTTCTAATTTTTCTTTAAATGAGTTGGTATTAAAATCCTGTTTCATCCTAAACTCTAATTTGATCTTAAACAAAGAACCCATGCTGATGGGCATGGGTTCAAATGATTTTTGTTTTCCTTAGAAGAATTTATAGCGATAGTCTTTCACATTCGCCAAATCTTGCAATGCCATCATAATCTGATAAGATGTCCGCTGCGAGGCATTCTGAGTCAATTGGCCTTGGAACCCAGAGTAATCTCCGATCTCAGCTGCAGGAGTAAGCGTATTTAAGCGCCCTACTACCACTCCAATATCTTCTTGTAATGGAGAGGTCATCTGACCTACTTTGGTGCCAAAGATTGCTCCTATTGCCTTTGGTGCAAAACCTACACCTGGGATTACCGAAGTACTCAATTTCAAATCTGGGATCTCATTCAATGAAGCAGTCTCTGGGAATACTGCTTTCATTTCCTCAAGTGTAGTCAAGCCTTTAAGCTTAGATTGAATCAAAGCTGCCTTCTTCTCATTTCTTACTTGAGTCTCTACTTGCTCTTTTACATCTTCAAGTGTCGCGTCACCTTCTTCTTTCTTGCTAACCAAGGTAGCTATCACGTAAGCATTGTCTAATTCAAACACTGGTGAAACTTCATCTTTAGAAGCTTCTGAAAAAGCCCATCTGATTATTTCCCTGGCATTTGTAAGGTTATTGATATTTCTAGCATTGGCATCTAGGCTATTTGCTTGGATGATTCTATAATCATCAGTTTCAGCATTTTCAGTGAATTGATTTCTGTTGCCAGAATTCGCCGCAAAAGAATCTGCATTTCTGAATGCTTCATTTCTGGTGCCATCACTTGCTACAAGCTCTTTCTCCAAAGTAGCTACTTTGGTATAAGTAGACCTAGGCAGCTCGGTCACTTCGATGATGTGGTAGCCATACTCTGTCTCCACTAGATTTGGAAGGAGTCCAGTTGACTTTGCTGCATAGGCTGCATTTGCGAAAGCGTCTACAAAGTCCTCTTTTGCAAACCAACCCAAATCACCACCGTTTTGAGCAGAACCATCCTGACCATATTGTCTAGCTGCCACTGCAAGGTTTCCTGAGCTTTTTACTTCTGCAAGTACTGTCTCAGCCTGAGCTTTGACATCAGCTTTGGCTTCATCGCTCATATTCTCCGTAGAGAACAGAATGTGTGAAGCTCTTAGTCTAGGCGTTCCAATGTATTCTTCAGAAACTTTATACGAAACGAAGCTTCCATTTGGTGTTACAAAAGGTCCATAAGTTTCACCTGCTGTAACCTGTCCCACATTGGAGCTCAAATCTGCAGGAAGATCTTCTCCTGGTTTGAAAGTGTAAAATGCTGTCGGGTTTTCTGAGTTTCTAATTGCAAAAGCAGAATCATTCGCAGCAGCTCTCAATTCTCCAGTCAATGCAGTAATTTCTTCAATAACCGCTGTTGAATCAAGTCCACTAGGACGGATGCTGAAGCTTACATACTCTAAGTTAGCCGTGTTTCCAGTTCTGAACTTTGCTTTATTTTTAGTCAAGTAAGCTTTCATTTCGCTTTCCTCCACCTTCACCTCATCATCTTTTACTGCATAGTAAGGAATGTAAAGGATCGAAGCATCTGCAATTGTATTTGCTGCCTTGTATTCCATTTTAGCTTCTGCTTGAGTAGTGAACTCAGAAGTTGCCAAAAGATTATCGTATTTGATTCGAAGACGGGAGCTTGCAAAAAGCTTCTCTTGCTGAGCCCAGAATGCCTGCTGCGCAGGATCCGCTGTCTCCAAGGATTGAAGGAAAGAAATCAACTGATTTTTATCGAATTCTCCTGTAGTAGGGTTCACCAATTGCTGACGAAGTTCTGCAACGATATTTTTACCCTGCACCATGTCTACCAATTCTGCATCTGATACAGTGAGTCCAAGTTTTGAATATTCCTCGTCGAAGACTCGCTCTACGATCATTGCTTGCCATGCTTGCTCCCGCACGGTAACCATTTCAACTTCTGAGGGTACTCTCCCAGTTCGCTGCTGATAGGCAAGTTTCACTTCTTCTACCTTTTGGATGTACTCCTCATAGGTAATATCCTCACCGGCTATCTCTCCGACGATGTTTTGGCTGGAATTGAGAAGTGAGGAATTTGGACTTAATAAATCACCTCCAAGGAGGAATAAAATTAACCCGCCGGCAATTACTCCGATTGCGAGACCTGTCCGCTGTCTTATTTGTTTAATTAACGCCATTATTGTTACTACGCTTTTTTAGGAGTCGCAAAATAATAGCATTAGTAACGAAATTCAAAATATATTCTGAATCAAAGCCTTATCTAAAAAATACCAGAGGAATTAATTTTGAGCCTAACTGTTTCAATTCGATGCTCTTGCTTGGTCATAATCGTGAAGGTATAAGGACCAATTGTGACAGATTCTCCTTTTTTTGGAAGATTCTCAGTTAAGGACAAAATCAAACCAGAAAGGGTCTCAAAGTCTCCTATCGGTAATTCCCAATCATATTTATCATTCAAATAATCAATTTCCTGTCTTGCACTCAAGACATATTCCTGATCAGAAATCTTTTGCTCCATCAGATCATCGCTGTCATATTCGTCTTCAATCTCGCCGAAAATTTCTTCAATAATATCTTCCATAGAAACAATCCCACTCGTCCCTCCAAACTCATCCACCACCAAAGCCAAGCTTTTTCGCTCTTGAATAAATTGGATCAATAATTCATTTGCCAAAGCCGATTCCGGAGCAATGATGATTGGAGTTAGGATTTCTTCGATGGTTTTTGGCTTTTTGAAAAGCTCCAGCTGGTGGCAATAGCCAATTACATCATCGATAGTTTCCCGATAGACGATGATTTTCGAATGCCCACTTTCTTCAAAAACAGCCTTAAGATCTTCGATGGGATCATCGATCTCCACACAAACTACATCCGTACGGGGAACCATGCATTCACGTACTCGGACGGTTTTGAACTCGACTGCATTGTCAAAGATCTTGGTATCAATATCTACATGTCCTTCTTCTTTGGCTTTGGATAGGTGGTTTTGGACAAAGCTATTCAGATCTGTTACGGTAAAAACCGGCTTATCTTCGCTGTATTCCAATCGCAAAACTTTTGTAATAAAAAATCTGGAAAGCCAAACGGTCGCCCAAACTATGGGGTATATCAACATATAAACCACCCAAAATGGTATGACAAAGAAGTTCAACATACTGTTTGGATTCAGCATAAAGAGGCTCTTTGGCAAAAATTCAGCAGTAATCAATACAATCATCGTAGACACAATGGTCTGCGAAAAAAGAATAAACCCTTCATTATTTAAGCTTGGGGGAAGATTCATCTTCAATGGATCCTCCATCAAATAGGCCATGAATATTCCATAGAGAACCAAGGAAATAGTATTACCCATCAGGGTAGTACCGATAAATTGACCCGGTCGCTGCACAAAGCCGCTTAGCAATTTTCCAGTCAAATCACCTTGTTTATTCTCCAGCTCAATTTGGAGCTTATTAGAAGAAATAAACGCAATCTCCATTCCTGAGAAAAATGCCGAAAAAACCAGCGTGATAATCACATAAATTAAATAGGAAACTTCCATTTTAGGATTTTTTGGCTGCTTTTGATTTTTTCTTCTCGGCAGGAGGGTCTTCAGGTTTCTTTATTTTTCGGTACTGAAACCAAAATAACAAAGCCACTGCAAACATAAAAATAGCATAAGACGATTCTATTCCCACAGTCAGAGACTGATGCACTCCAATAATAATTAAGGCAAGGGATAATGAGAGAATTAGTGCGTCTGCGAGTTTCAAAGTAAAATAGCTAAGTGTTGATTGAGTAGAGTGGAAAATCCAGCAAGCGATTCTTGCTAATTAATTCCCTTCTCCAGGAAGTATGGTCCTAGAATCTCTTACATTCTTCAATTTATAGTTCGAAAAGGAATCATCAGCTTCCATCCCAGTACCATTGAAAAGAGTTTGTTTCTCCTGAATCGTCACAAATTTATCAGTATATATTCGCTTCTCATTCGGATTCCAAAAAATTTCTTCGGTTTGAAGCTGTTGATCCTTGATCAAGTTCTTCACTTTCACATCCCCCACACCTTTATAAAGATTTTCTTCCTTTAAGTAATACCCTTTGTCAGCACGCATTGTGGTACCTAAAGAGCCATCTTTTTCGAAAATTTGGATGTCTATTCCTTCCGGAAATTCAATATTTCCATTTGCAAACTCCAGCTGCTTCGGTGCTTTAAGATCTGATCGAATGATCGCAGAATCACTTTGTACCAGATGGATATTGATAGAGCTGCTTATAGGTCCATCGTATTCCTGCAAAGAAGATTTATCCACATCTTCCCGGCAGGAGAAACTGAAAACTGCTAAAAAGAGAGAAAAAAGAAGGGCTACTGAATTGACTTTCATTTGTTAAAGATAATAGATATCCACATTTCTGTAAACTAAAAAAGGCAGTCGATTCGACTGCCTTTTTTTTAATAGTGTTAGAAACTAGTCTCTAGTGGCCAAAGTAACCGACTCACCAATCCAGCATCCTGTATTTAGTGAAGAACCTACCTGAAGACCCTCTGTAAATAATTCCTCCTTGGAAGGGAATCGAGCTCTTGCATTTGCCATTCCTTGAGAATCACCCGCACGCTGGTAAGCATTGTAAGCAGCGATGTAAATTGAATAATCTCTGGCTCTGCTTTCTCCACCTTTACAGTCATTAAAAGAGTTCATATACATTCCTCCGATTAGCGAATATACATCCGAGGTCTTAGAGTTATCCAGATCAGCAGCTTCTCTTGCGGCAGTCCTTGCAGCAGACTTTTTGCCTTGTCTTGCATAGATCTTAGCTAGCTCCATCTTAGCATCTGACTTCTGCGTTGGGTTCTCAGCGAGCGTATACGCTTGACCCCACATGTTTTCAGCTTTTTCTGGATTCTCTTCCTGCATGTATCGCATTGCGATTACCTGCGAAGTAGAAAAGCTTGGCTCTTTGGCATGCTTCATCTCCAATGCTTGCAAGAAGACTGCAGAAGAATAGCACTTATACTGCACAGAATATTTGAAAATCTGATCAGCCAATACTTCATTCGTTGGATCTGCTTTCAACTTCGCTCCCATAGTGTTCTCGATGAAATCACAATCAATCAATTCCATAGCCACAAGAAGCTGCTCCATGTTGCCCTTTTGACCGGAAACATCAGTTCCTTTAGTGCCTTCAGCATCCAGAATTGCATTTAATTCATCATACATAGTCAGGATTTCATCTCCTGTATAGGCTTGGTGATATGCAAAATTTCTATAGACCAAGTTAAAATAGGCAGGAACCAACTGGTAACTAATTTTTCCATTTATCTCCAAAGCTTTCTCGAAATCCGCCACAGGAATTTTCAATTTTTCTTTGTCGTCTTTGTAAAACTGGTATCCATAATACGCCTTGTTCTCGATCCAGTTTGACTCATTATTAAACAGCTCACCTCTTCTGGAATAGAGCGCAATAACAGAATCTTGGTAAACAGTGATTTTAGCGGCATCCGTAATTTCTTTGGCAGCACCATCGTAGATAGCCACTCCATTGATATAAATGGATTCATTCAAATTTGGAACATTTACAAGCAACCAATATAAAGGCTTAGTCGCCGATACAAATTGGTCAGACTTCATGTAGTCTACGTAGGCTGCATTATATTCTCTAGCCTTTCCTTCCATTGCTACGTCTGATGGCCAATTCCAGCCATCTTGAGCTTGAACCATACCTGCCAGAAGTAGAGCAGATAGACTTAGTAGTGTCGCTTTAAGTTTCATTTTATTATTCGGTTTAATTCGGAAGCCAATTTTAAGGATATAAATCGTTCTAGCAAAGGATTTAACCTGAGTGGCAAATGATTGTTTTGTTTATTCAAATACACGCTTGTAGAACCAACTATTGTCATTCAGCGAAAATCCCAAAGTGAAATTGATATAGTTTTCGCGGATAAGACCATTTTGTGTCGTTCCTCGTTGACCTACCTTCATGGCAAGATTCATTAAAGACAATTGATTCAGTGGTAGTGATGCTCCAAAGTTGATGCCAAGATCATTGATATTCGTGTTGTTCAAGTAGTAAGGAGTCTGGATAAACTCGACTCCAAATCGGTAAGTACTTCGCTTCAAAGGACTATCTAGTGCCAAATAATTTGGAACGATTTGCATCCCAAAACCCACTTTGATTGCCTCTTTCAATTGAGTTGGGTCATCCAAAAATGAGCGATACTTCTTAAAATCTTGGAACTGCGCTTCCAATCCAATCGCATATTTATTTACCTTTTCGAAGGTAAATCCGAATCCATAACGATTTGGAATATAAACACTTCCAGGCTCATCGTTCGCGATCAAATCTCCGTCGGTATCCAAGTCATTTGCCTGTCCGAAAGCCGCAAGTTTTGCGAAGGCTTTACCATTGACATCCCCCAGATTTTCATAGATCGCACCAAGGTGAAGATTGGTCTTTTCTGACATCGGGATCATGTAATGTGCACCTAATTTAAAGCCCACATCAGAGACTGTTAATCTTTCATAATATTCAGTTGGGATCCCTACATCAACACCTTCCTGATCGGTAAGCGTCAATTGATTGGTTCGAATAGTTGAGCCAAAAAGGTAGGAGCCATGAATACCAAGACTTAGGTTTTTGGCAACCAGAAACCCCATATTTATATAAGCCTCCGAGATTCCCCCATCGCCTTCGATGTAGTTCAAAGCGTTGATGGTCCCATTATTCACCTGACTCTCGATCAGCAACCGATAGTTTACGCTGGTGATTTGATTCAATCCTAACCCCAGGGTAGTTTTTCCTGACTTGACAGGCAGTGAAAAGGCCACATAAGAAAGCCCACCCCCATCGACATCAGAAGTTTCGATTCCGTTATTGGCCTTGATTTTTTTATAATTCATTGCCGCTTGGAAATTGAAAATGGTATTTCGGGTAGATAAAGCAGGATTAACCACATTGACCCCCCAGCCGGTGCCATAACTGATTCCGAGCCCACCCATTCCCTGATTTGTGGTGACTCCAGAATAGTTAAATTCCCCGATACCCAAGGCACTGTAGGTCGAAGCACTGGATTGTGCCATGGCTTCGTTAAATAAGAAAAGGGTGCTTAATACACCCAGCAATTGCAATTTGACTTTACTCAACATTGTGGTTTAGAATAGCATTCAATCCATGAAGGACTAAATTTGGGACTACAAATATGTGGTCTTTTACTAATGAATCAAAAGATTGTGCATCTCCACCGCAAACAAAGACCTCTATTTGTGGATATTTTTCTTGATAAGCCTTGATTTGACCTACTATTTCATAGTCTACTCCAGACCAGATTCCAATCTGCATACAACTAACAGTAGAGTCGCCAATTAATTCTTTTGGCTTATTTTTTAACTTCACAAGGGGAAGTCGTGCTGTAAACTCATTCATCGCTCTCGCTCGCATCGCTAATCCTGGACTGATGGCCCCGCCTAGGAATGCTCCTGACTGATCCACCAGATCAAATGTGATACAGCTCCCTAAATCTATTGACAAAACTGGTTTTTGGTTTACCATAGACCAAGCACCGATAGCCGCAGCGATCCGATCCAAGCCCAGCGTTTTAGGAGAACCGTACTTATTTCTAATCGGCAACTTGGTATCGTGATTAAGAATTCGAAACTCGAAGGGAAGTACTGCATTCAATTCCGATTCAGACCATTTTACCGAACTCACCATGCATTGCTCAAAAATTAATTTACTCCAAAACTCAAGTGCTTCCTCAAGATTTAAATGCACAAATTCATCATTGAGCTCTTTCTTTTCAAAAAGAGCCGATTTGATTCGAGTATTACCGATGTCAATGATCAGATTAGCCAAGTGAACTAGATTAGGTTGCAAATTAGCTATTATAAAAAAAGAGGCATTTTATCTCTGTTAATTTATCTTTGAGCTTGCCCCTACTTAACAAATATTAACCCATGCCTTCAAAAAGCTACACAGTAATAGGACTAATGTCTGGTACATCAGGAGACGGGCTAGACCTGGCCTTAGCTAGGTTTACTAAATCATCGAGCTGGTCCTATGAGATTCTGGCAGCTGAAACAGCTCCTTTTCCCTCAGAACTTGAAGAAGGTTTGATGCGCTCCCACCTGCTTTCTGCCGTAGATTTGGCACTTTTGGACGTTTCCTTTGGGAAATGGATGGGGGATCAGGTGAATACATTCAAGGCTAAAGCCCAAATCAAACCCGATGCGATTTGCAGTCATGGTCATACTGTTTTTCACCAACCCGGCAAAGGATTGAGTCTTCAAATCGGCAATGGCTGGTCACTTCATCGACAAACTGGATTAAAGGTTATCAATGATTTCCGAATGTTGGATGTACAGTTTGGAGGTCAGGGAGCACCTTTGGTTCCTATTGGGGACCAGCTTTTATTTTCAGACCAAGATTTCTGTATCAATCTTGGAGGAATTGCAAATATCAGTATGGATCATCAATCCCAGCGAATCGCCTTTGATACCTGTCCCTTTAATCTCTTATTGAATGAGCAGGCTCGAAAACTCGGTAAAAATTATGATGATCAGGGAACATGGGCCAGTGAAGGAAGTTGCGACGAAGCACTTCTAACTATGCTAAATGACCTTCCTTTCTATAAAAATACTGCTGCCAAATCTTTAGCAAGAGAGGATTTAGAGCTGGCTTTCCATCCACTTATCAAAAACTCAGGTCTTGATCCAAAATCAATTTTGGCAACTCTGGTTCGTCATTTTGCATTTCAAATCGGAAAAGTCATTCGAACTTATTCGAGCTCCCAAAGCCCTAAAGTACTGCTAACGGGTGGTGGCGCCTATCATACTTTTTTTATCCAAGAACTTACTCGCGAACTGGAGGGTAAGATTTGGCTTTACCCAGCAGATAGCCAACTTATTGAATTTAAGGAAGCATTGGTTTTTGGATTTCTAGGGGTACTTCGACTAGCGTGCGAAAATAATTGTCTTCGCTCCGTAACGGGTGCAAGTCAAGATTCCTCCGGAGGGATGATTTTTGGCTGAGTCACCAATCGTCCAAGACTGACTAGGTAGGGCTATTAATTTTTCTATTTTTGCTGGGTGATATAAACCCAAATATGCATGCAAGAATTATTAAAAAAGTTTGAAAATAAACAACCTGAGATTGTCTTCGAGTGGAGCGACAGCGAATCCGAGGCAGAAGGCTGGATAGTGATTAACTCTCTTCGAGGAGGAGCTGCAGGTGGCGGTACACGAATGAGAAAAGGGCTAGACAAGCGCGAAGTTGAATCTTTAGCCAAGACCATGGAGGTAAAATTCACCGTTTCGGGTCCGGCTATTGGAGGTGCAAAATCAGGAATCAACTTTGATCCGAATGACCCACGGAAGGCAGGTGTATTGGAAAGATGGTATAAAGCAGTGATGCCTTTGCTAAAAAACTACTACGGCACAGGGGGTGATATGAATGTGGATGAGATCCATGAGGTTATTCCTATCACCGAATCATTTGGACTTTGGCACCCACAGGAGGGAATTGTGAATGGACATTTTCATGCCACAGAACCTCAAAAAATTCGAAAAATAGGCCAATTAAGGCAAGGAGTTTCCAAGGTTTTGGAAGATCCAAATTTCACCCCAAATGGCGAAAAGCGCTACACGGTAGCGGATATGATTACTGGATACGGAGTATCGGAAGCGGTGAGGCATTATTATCAACTTTGGGGCGGTGAGCTAAAAGGCAAACGTGCGATCATTCAGGGCTGGGGAAATGTAGGCGCGGCAGCGGCATGCTTTCTGGCAGTTGAAGGAGTGAAGATTGTAGGAATCATTGATCGAGAGGGCGGACTCATCAACGAAGAAGGTTATACTTTAGATGAAATCAGAGAGCTATTTCTAAATCGCCTAGGCAATAAATTGGTTGCGCCTGACTTAATTCCCTTTGAAGAATTAAATGAAAAGATCTGGGACCTATCAAGTGAAATTTTCATTCCCGCAGCAGCATCCCGATTAATCACCCAAAACCAAGCTGAGCGAATGGTCGCTGCTGGCCTAGAAGTAATCTCATGTGGTGCAAATGTTCCTTTCGCTGATTCTGAAATCTTCTTTGGCCCAATTGGAGCTTGGATAGATGATCGGATCGCATTGATTCCAGATTTTATTGCTAATTGTGGTATGGCCAGAGTATTTGCCTATCTAATGAGTGACAAAGCAGAAGTTACTGATCAAGCCATTTTCGATGATGTCAGTCATACCATCAGAATAGCTTTGGAAAAAACAGTCGAAGAAAATCCAGGAAAAACCAAACTCGCAGAAAGCTCTTTTAAAATAGCTTTAGCACAACTCGTGTAATTTCGGCCTTGTTCTTTGGCCTGCAGGTATTAATTTTTGATTAATTCCTGCGGGTCAAATAAGAAGTGGTGTGGAGTTTCACCCAAAATCTGTAGTTTAGCAGACCCTGTTTAGTAGAATTTCCCAAATATTATCTCTTAAATTAGCGATCTAGATTACCCAGCAGACCCTATTCAATAAATGAAGAATTTTATCTTAAGTTTTTCCATCTTTTTCGGAATTTTATTCTTTGGAGGTTCCCAAGGGCAAGCTGCATTCGCACAAACCACTGCTATTGAAGTGTCGCAGGAGTCAGTCGTGGATGACCAAGTTCATGAATCTTCTGCTGAAGCTCATGGAGAAGGGGAAGAGGCACATGAATCGGAACAAGCTGCTCCAGTTTGGCTAGTGATTCCATTTGTGATGTTGCTACTAATGATTGCAACTGGCCCGCTGTTTTACGAGCACTTTTGGCACAAAAATTACCCCAAGATAGCGATGGGACTTGCGATTCTCGTCGTCTTCTACTACCTCTTCATACTGGATAATGTCCATGGTCCTGTACATGCAATGGCAGAGTACGTTCAGTTTATTGCACTACTTGCCTCACTTTACGTCGCCTCAGGGGGGATTTTGATCGAGATCGACAAGAAAGCAACTCCTCTAGCAAATGTCACCCTACTTATAATTGGTGCTTTGATCTCTAATCTAATCGGGACCACTGGAGCCTCAATGCTGTTAATTCGGCCTTTTATCCGATTAAACAAAGGAAATATTCAGGCTTACCATATTATCTTCTTCATCTTTATGGTCAGTAATATAGGCGGATCTTTGACTCCAATCGGAGATCCACCGTTATTTCTAGGTTTCCTGAAAGGCATCCCTTTCTTCTGGACTTTGGAGCATAACTGGCCAGCTTGGATATTCGCATTGCTTCTCTTGGCTGCAGTATTTTATCTGGTTGATAGAAAATTGGGAAGATCAGCCGAGGATTTTGAGCAGGAGGAGATTTCTTATACCAATAAGTTCACCCTGGTAGGAGCAAGAAATTTCGGATGGTTATTTATCATCATTTGCGCTGTATTTCTAGATCCAAATGTGATCGATGGAGTACCTGCCATTGTCTATGAAGGACAAAAATTCTCGTTCCTTCGTGAGATTATCATGCTTTCCGTCGCCTTTTTCTCATACAAGTTTGCCGACCAGCGGGCCATCAAAGGAAATGAATTTAACTTTGAACCAATCCGGGAAGTGGCCTTTATCTTTATCGGGATTTTTGGTACGATGATGCCAGCACTGGAGCTGGTAGGGATATTCGCCAAGTCACCTGAAGGAGCAGCTTTAATCACTCACAATACGCTTTATTGGGGTACAGGGGTTCTTTCTGGGTTTTTGGACAATGCCCCAACTTATCTGAATTTCTTGGCAGCAGCGATGGCGTCCAAAGGAGCTTCAATCAGTAATATAGAAGAGGTAAGAATGTTTGCGGCAGATGGCTATCACGATTCGGCATTTGAGTTGATGGCCATTGCTATTGCTTCGGTATTCTTCGGAGCGATGACTTACATAGGAAACGGTCCAAACTTCATGGTAAAATCAATCGCCGAACAGAGCGGAATCAAAATGCCATCCTTCTTTGGCTACATCATCCGATTCTCCCTACCTGTCTTATTACCAATCCTATTCTTAGTGTGGTTGATTTTCTTTGCATTCGTTTAAAGTCAAACCTCTTTATATCTGAAGCAATCAAGCAGGTGGTCATTCACTAGACCTGTGGCCTGCATATGGGCATAGAGTGTAGTGCTTCCCAGAAATTTAAATCCTCGCTTTTTCATGTCTTTGGCCAAACTATCGGACTCTAGGGTAGTGGCAGGAGCGTTTTCCATTGATTTAAGTGAATTCTGAATTGGCTTCCCGCCAACAAATCCCCAGATGTAATTCGAGAATGAACCGAATTCCTTTTTAACTTCCATAAAGCGCTTTGCATTATTGATGGCCCCTTCAATTTTCAGACTATTTCGGATGATGCTTTTATCTTGAAGTAATTCCTCCACATAGCTGTCAGGAAATTCTGCCACAATCTCATAATCAAAATCAGCAAACGCATTCCGATAGCCTTCTCGCTTTTTCAACACAGTGGACCAACTCAGTCCTGCCTGAGCACTTTCCAAGACCAAAAACTCAAAATGTGTCCGATCATCAAAAACTGGCACGCCCCACTCGGTATCGTGATAGGTGGCATATTCGGCAAAGCCGAGACACCATGGACAACGAATTTTGGAGTCTTTGGGGCTAAATTTGGATTTCATATCGTAGATTTTAAATAAAAGTAAGAGATAATTCGGATGCTGAACGGAAGCGACTTAATTTTTGAATTGAAATAACAAAATCCAATGATTGCAACCTCTACGCTAGAAATCAGCGCCAAAGCTTATCGACAAAACATCAAGTATATCCGATCGGAAATAGGCCCAGAACCAGTTATTTCGGCTGTGGTCAAAGGGAATGCTTATGGCCATGGAATTTCCCAGATGGTCGAAATCGCAGAAAAAGCCGGAGTTCGGCACTTTAGTACTTTCAGCTCCGATGAGGCTTTGGAGGTAAATCAACATTCTAAAAAAGGATCACAAATCATGATTTTGGGGATGTTGTATTTGGAAGAATTGGAGGAGTTGATCCGAAAAGGAATTAGCTTTTATGTCTTTGATTTTGAGCGATTGGAGGCTGCTATTGCTGTTTCAAAAGCTATTCAAATTCCAGCAAAGATCCATGTTGAGGTGGAAACAGGTTTTCACCGAACTGGCTTTGATTGGAAGTACCGAGAGAAGTTGGCCTTAAAACTAACAGAAAATTCTAGCTTCATTACTCTGGAGGGGCTCTGCACACATTATGCAGGAGCCGAGAGTGTGAGCAATTTCGTTCGAGTCAAAAAACAGATTGCTTCTTACCATGAGTTTAAAGATTTTCTTACCGGACATGGGTTGGCTTTCAATAAATTTCATACCGCCTGCTCTGCAGCCACGCTGATTTTTCCAGAAACTATTATGGATATGGTCCGGATAGGGATAGCAGGATATGGATTTTGGCCAACCAAAGAAACCTATTTTGCCAAGCTCCAAGACCTCCCAAAAAATAATAAAAACCCACTTCGGCGTCTGATTACTTGGAAAAGTACCGTCATGAGTCTCAAGGATGTGAAGATGGGGGAGTTTGTAGGCTATGGCAATAGCTACATGGCTCTGACCGATATCAAGATGGCTATTATACCAATTGGTTATGGTCATGGATTTAGCCGTCTGCTAAGTAATCAAGGACAAGTGTTAATCCAAGGGCAATATTGCCAAGTAATTGGCACGGTAACCATGAATTCGATTGCGGTGAATATTACTAAAGTGAAAAATGTAAAAAACGGTGACGAAGTGATTCTAATCGGAAAACAGGGTGGAAAAGAAATCACCGTGGCTTCTTTTTCAGAGTCCACGCAACAGGTTAATTATGAGCTGCTTACCAGATTGCCAAAGGATATCCCTAGGAAAATAATCCCCTAGTAAAAAATGATAGTCTTGTTTTTGAACGCAAGGACTTTCCGTTCCAAATGAAACTTGATTGCCTTGGAAAGCACCATTTTTTCTACATCTTGACCGATCTGAACCAGTTCATTCACTGCATTGTGGTGTCTCACGCGGGCGACCTCCTGCTCAATGATCGGCCCTGCATCAAGCTCTTCTGTGACATAGTGAGCGGTTGCCCCTATGATCTTAACCCCACGCTCATAGGCTGCGTGATATGGCTTTGCTCCAACAAAAGCGGGCAAAAAGGAATGATGGATATTAATAATCCGATTCGGAAAAACCCGAATAAATTCCGGAGAAATAAGCTGCATGTATCGAGCCAAGACCACGAAATCAATAGAATGAGATTTCATAAGCGCCAGTTGTGCTGTCTCGGAGGATTCTTTGCTATCAGCTTTCACAGGGACGTGGAAAAAAGGGATTCCAAATGCCTCCACAATAGATTTCAAATCAGGATGATTGGAGACCACCAATGGAATATCAACTTCCAATTGCCCTGAATGATACCTCCCTAGAATATCAAATAAGCAATGCGAAAGTTTGGTGACAAAAATTGCCATTCGCGGTTTAGGAAAATTGAAATACAAGTTGAACTCCATCCCAAACTTTTCTCCCACCTCAGTCTGAAATCTTTCTTTGATTTCCTCTTTTTTTAAACCAAATGAGTTTAATTCCCAAGAAGCACGCATGAAAAACATGCCCATTTCCCCATCCACGTGCTGATCTACCTCGAGGATGTTTCCATTGTAGCTGTAGAGGAATCTAGAAACTTCAGCGACGATCCCCTTTTGATCTGGACATTGGATGATTAAAATGGCCTTATTCATGATTTTTGATTATGAATTCCAGATTTTCCAAGCTGCTTCCGCCTGAAGGACTAGCATCTCATAACCATTTTTGGCTTTGCCACCCTTTTCAAGACAGGCCGACATCAACCGTGTTTCTGAAGGATTATATACTAAATCATAAAGCCAATTGGCTGAGGTCAACTGCTCAGCAGGAATGTCTGGCATCTCTTCAGCTTTCGGATAAGTCCCCACAGGCGTAGTATTAATGATTAGCTGGTGCGTTGCGAGGTAATTCGGATTCTGATGTAAATCATCATAGGTGATTAACCCTTCTTTTGGAGTTCGCGAAACACTTAAATACGGAATACCCAGCTCTTTCAGTGCCTGAATTATTGCCTTAGAAGCCCCTCCAGTTCCAAGCACAAGCGCCTTTGGTTGTAGATCTCCTAGCCAATTTTTTAAAGAATTTTTAAATCCAATGTAGTCGGTATTATTTCCGACTAATTTACCCTTTTGAATTGTAATGCAATTGACAGCTCCAATTTCAGCACAAGATGGAGCAAGTGCATCCATCAAGGCCAGTACTTGCTCTTTGTAAGGAATTGTCACACAAATGCCTTCCAAATCTGGATTCTCGGCTAGAATAGTCTTGAGTTGGGACACCTCGGGAATTTCATATAATTCGAAGCTACACTCTCGGATTCCTTCCTTTTCGAACTTTTCTGTGAAATATTTCTTCGAAAAAGAATGTCCTAATGGAAAACCGATCAAGCCAAACTTTCTCATGATTTCTTTAGATAAGCTGCCAATTGATCAATTCCTATTACCAAAAATATCCCAAACAAGAATCCTACAATGGCCATTCCCATTTGCGGTTCCAAGCCTGTTTGCTCAAGGTATTGACCCGGAAAAAGGTTACTGGTCAAAAACGGCTTTTGCTCCCCACTGGATGAAGTCCGGAAAGCTGTGACAACTTTCCAAGGCCAAAGCTTATTCATTGAACCCAGCATAAATCCGGAAAGCAAGCCGATTGTTATGGCATAATATTTTTTGAGAAACCAAGAAATCACTCTACTAAAAGAGAGAATTCCCACGATACAGCCCGAAGCGAATAATGCCAACGTGACAACATCCCGATCTCCGACTGCTTTCAGAATCATCTCGTATTTTCCCAAAATCAATAATAAAAAACTACCGCTAATTCCTGGTAGAATCATCGCACAGATCGCAATTGCACCAGAGACAAAAGTAAACCAGGCAGCATCTGGAGTACTAGTTGGGGGAAGTTCGGTGATGAAATAAGCCCCAACAGTTCCTATTACTAGCGCCACGATCACACCCAAATGCCAACGCTTGATCTCTCGAAGAATCACAAATGCACTCACTAGAATCAACCCACAGAAGAAAGACCAAAGTGGAATCGGATGCTCATCCATCAAATAGGTAATTACTCGGGATAGTGAAAAAATACTGGTCAATATTCCCAATAAGAGGCTGAGCAGAAAGGTGCCATTGACAGCTCTGTAGAATTTTTTTACCTCGAACTTGAGAAGCAGCTTTAAATTTCCTCCAGTAAATGAATTGATGCTATCGAGTAATTCCTGATAGATTCCTGTGATCAAAGCAATCGACCCACCCGAAACTCCGGGGACGATGTCCGCTGCTCCCATTGCCATTCCCTTAAAGAAGTTAAGGAGGTACTTTTTTATTAATTCCATGGTCAAAAATAAGGGCTGATCAGTAAGTACCAATCAGCCCATTTGGAGTAGGTGTTTTATAATTTGATCTCTCCCAGAAAATGGTCGAATGTATCTCCCCTTAGTCCAAGACGAATTGTTTCAAGTGGGATAATTTCTGAAGGGCTGATATTTCCAAGATTTACATTGGCCCCAATCAGTTTGATAAACCAAACCTGCTGAGATTTGATAGGAGCTTCCCAAATGATTCGCTCTTCAGGGATTTTGGTTAGAATTTCTTCTACCAAGCCTTGTCTTACCTCTCCAGAATCTCTAAACAGGCCGACGTTCCCGCCTTCTCTTGCTTCTCCGATTACCTTCCAGGCACCAGCATCAAGTTCTTTCTGCATCTGCTCGATCCATTTATAAGGAGGGATGATTTTGGCAGCATCTTTGGAACCAACCTCGGAGAGAACCGTGACTTGCTTCGCTAATTCGGTTATGTACTCACACTTTTTGTCGTGATTGAGGGAAATAGATCCGTCTGAAACTTCTGCGAATTTCAGGTCATATTTATCCAATACTCTGCGGTAGTCTTCAAATTGTCCTCTGACGATAAAGGCTTCAAAAAGTGTTCCTCCGAGATATACCGGAATTCCAGCTTCACGGTAAATAGCTAATTTTTTATCCAAATGCTTGGTGACGTATGATGTCGCCCAGCCGAGCTTTACGATATCTACAAAATCAGAACAGCTATCTACAAAATCTTCCGTCTCTCTCACAGATAGACCCTTATCCATGGCCATAGTAAATCCGGAGGTTCGAGGTTTTAGAGTTCGAACGGGAATGTTATTCAGAACGTAATTCATTTGCGAGGTTTTTAATTAGACTTCGGGATTTTTACCCCGATACTGAGAAATGATCTTATAAATTGCCTTTTGCTTTTTCAATTCTGGCATCAGATTATATAAGATCGTGTGCTTTTCAAAGTCCAAAGTTAACCCATTTTCTAAAAATGAAAACGCCTCTTTATAATTACCCATTTTGATCTGATAAACCACCATTCGATAGTAGAGTTCTGCGGATTCAGGAAGCTCTTCGATTCCTTCTAGCGTGACATCAATCGCCTCCTCAAATCTACTCTGGTCAAAGTAGATCAAGGCAAGATTGACATAAGTCTCCATAATCCCTGGCTCCAGATTGATTGCTTCCTCATATGCTTCTGAGCTCGCCTGCATATTGCCAAGATTAAACTCTGCATCAGCTAGGCCTACCCAGTAGTTTGCGTTTTCCTTGGTCAGCTTCAATGCTTTTTTGAAGTAGTGGATCGATTCGAAAAATTTCTCCTTCTTAAGCATGCACATCCCCAATCCAAACCATGCATCATCATACTCCTCATCAAGTTTGGCTGATTTTTTAAAATATTTGAACGCCTCATCAAGTTTACCTAGCTTTTCGTAGGCAGCACCCATGTAGCAGCAGTTCTCAGCATTTACTCCCTCACAGTTGATGGTGTTTTGATAGGCTTCTAAAGCCAGCTCAAACTGCTCGGTATTCATCAACGCATTTCCAAGATTGAAATAGGCAGATGCAAAGGCATCATCAATTAGAAGCGTATATTCATATGCTTTTATAGCATCTTCAAATCTCCCCAAACGATTATATACCACGCCTAGATTATACCAAGCCCCAGCGCTGTAAGGATCTTGATCGATAAACTCTTGATAGAAATCTAATATTTCATCAAATGAGCCTTCTTCCTCAGTAATCATCGCTAGCTGAAACAAGGCATCTTCATGGTTGATCCGAAGTTTTACAGCTTCCTTGAAATAATAACTCGCCCTGTCGTTTTTGCTTTGAATCCGATACAGATTGCCCAGTGAATAATAAACTTCAGCCTTATCCTCAGCAAGTGGTAAAAATCGCTCTAGAAGATCAATCCCTTCTTGGTGAGTTCCTGCTAAAATATGGGCATTCGCCAGTGCCAGAATAATTTCCTCATTATTCGGGGAAATATTGTTAATATTTTCAAGAATGCCCATTCCCTCTTCTAATTCATCATTGAAGATTAGGCATTGGGCCTTGAGCAATTTAATTTCCACGGAAAAAGGGAATTTTTCCAGGCAATATTCAGAGGCTCTTAGGGCTTTAAGAAATTTTTGTTGATCGAAGTAAAAACGGATAATATCTTCCAGTTCCTCTTCTTCAAAATATAGATCCAGATTGGATTTCAGGGAATTTTCAAATCGCTCGACAAGCTTTTTATCATTTTCCCAATCTTGCTCATGATCTCCTGTCATTCGAATGCATTAAGGTTTACATAAGTTACCAAATTATTTTTTCTCTCAAAATCTGGCCTTGTTAATTTTTTTATCTCTTTTCAAAAATCCGGCGTGTCGTGAATTCTTGAGTTAAATCAACGCCAATGCATTCAAATAAGTTTACTTGGCCCAATGAAATGTATCATGCAATTCGCGATACTGGTATTTCAGGAGATGAGTGGCCTTTTTATTGTTAAAAAATATGCTTTGCTGAGCCAATTTGGCTGTTTTCTTAGTTAAAGGGCTTTTACTCAATCCAAGTTTTCGAAGCATTTCATTTAAGAAAACGACCGTTCCCAAGAGCCAAGAATTAATAGGTTTGGTCGGTCCTGTCTTTCCAAATGCTTTCCCCATAGTTTCAAAAAATTCCCGGTAAGAAATCGACTCTTTGTTTAAAATGAATCTTTCTCCCCAAGCGTCTTTTTCATAGAGTTGGAGGGTTTGATGAGCAGCATCTCTCACATCGATGTAATTGATAGCCCCAATTGGATAGTACTTGTTTTTTTCCAGAACGTAATGGTAAATATCAGTACTGCTTCGGTCGTCGCTTACCTTGCCCAATAAGACCGAGGGATTGACTACTAGGAGTTCGAGCCCTTCCTGCTCACCACGCCAAGCTTCCAATTCCGCATAATATTTAGAATTAGCATAAGCCGTATTTTGCGGAGAATCTATCCACTTGAAGTTTTCATCCACCTCTTTTAATTCTGGGCTTCTCCCTATTGCGGATACAGAACTTATATGGATCATTTTTTTGACTCCGGCTAGAAGCATCGCATTGACCAAATTGGTTGTGCCTATAACATTCGTCTGGTAAAGCTTTTTTTCATCCTTTTCATCAAAAGAAACCAAACCTGCTGCATGAATCACCAAATTTATGTCTCCCAGAAACTCATCAAGAAAGTCTAAATCTGAAAGATCACCTTCATGCCAGACTACCGGAAAATCAAAATTTTCAGTCAGCCTTTTTGAAGAACTAGCACGAATTAATCCATGAATCTCACCGAATTTTGAAAACTCCTTAGCTAAATAGCTTCCAAACAACCCTGTGATGCCCGTAACGAGAATTTTCATGTTGATCAGATCAGAGCGAAGTATTCATCCAGCTGACTTCCTTGATATGGGAATAAGACTTTTGTTTAGGAAGCGTTTCAAGCATATCCAAGTATCTTACATTGTGGCAGTCAGTTCCAAAAAATTTAACTAAATCACGTTCTACCAAGCTTTCTGCAAAATCTTTGACTGGCTTGGAATAAAAACCGGTAAGCGAAAGGAGGTTGACTTGAAATAAAATTTTTCGATCGACCAGATCTCCTAATAATCCTTTGTCAGCGAGTAAATATTGATAGCGTTCTGGATGGGCCAGAATCGGCTTGTAACCGGACATTTCAAGCTGAAACATCGTCTCCAACAGCATCTGGGGCTTATTTATAAATCCTGTCTCAACCAAAATATAATTATCGCCAAACGTCAACAATTTCTCGCCATCCTTAATTTTTTCGAGCAAGATCTCATCCATGTAATACTCTGCCGCAGCATCGATTTCAATTGAAATACCCTCAGCTTTTACCACTTTGCGAAGATCTTCTAACCCCATTGAGATGATTTCAGGAGTATTTTTGTAATACTCTGACATAATATGTGGCGTGGTGATGATCTTTCGTAAGCCATAGCTAGCTAACCTCTGGATAAGTTCAAGAGATTCTTCCATAGACTTGGATCCATCATCAATTCCAGGGATTAAATGAGAGTGCATATCTACCTCCAGCCAACTCAAATCGAGTGCTTCTACCTGCTCCGGCTTTCCTCTCAAAAAATCCAATATCCCCATTATAATCCTCCCTCTGCTAGTTTAAATTCATTTAGTGTCGGCCAAAGTTCATCTTTTTCTGAAACAATCGGCGAGCTTACACCCCAATCAATTGCTAACTCAGGATCACTCCATAAAATTCCACCTTCACTGTCTTTATCGTAATAATTAGAACATTTATATACAAAAATAGCATCTTCCAAAACTGAAAACCCATGTGCAAATCCACTAGGAACGTAAAGAAGGTTACTTTTTTTGGTGTCTAAAACAGTCACAAACGATTGCCCAAATGTTGGCGATCCATTTCTCAAATCTACCGCAACATCGAGGACCGAACCTTGGATCACTCTTACTAACTTGGCTTGGCTAAATTCTCCTCGCTGAAAGTGAAGTCCTCTTACGGTCCCCGCAGCTGAAAAACTTTGATTGTCTTGAATCCAACTGTGGTCGAGCTCTAGCTCATCAAACCAATCCTCACGGTAGGATTCAAAGAAATATCCTCTTTTGTCAGTAAATTTTTTTGGAAAAATCTCCAAAACACCCGTTATCGGTGTTTGAACTAGTTGCGCCATTTTTTATTGAGATGTATGGAATTGGGTAATATAAGTGCAAAATAACTACCTCTGGAAAGACTATCCTAACCATTAATCTTGAAATATGTCGAACTTTGCTCAAACTTCTTGGATTACTAACAAAATTTTGCTTTGAAGACTGAGAAGAAATTCAAAAAAATCGAACGGTTTTTGCTTCGAATGCATTACATCAAAAAAGGATACGAATGGGCAAATTTTCAAGAAAACTCCAAAAACTACACGATACTTCAGTCAAAGAACCAACTGCCGTTCTTGTCAGTATAATTCGACAATACCAAAGCGAAGTCGTCACAGCCGAATATTTGGATGAATTGGCATTTCTTACCGAAACTTTAGGGGCAAAAACTGTGTATCGTTTTACCCAAAAAATGGAAAAGCCTGACATCAAGACTTTTGTGGGTTCGGGTAAACTAGCTGAAATACTTTCCTATATCACACATTTCGAAGTAGATATGGTCATCTTCGATGATGATCTATCACCTTCCCAAATGCGAAATTTGGAGGACGAACTCAAAGTCAAAATCTATGATCGCTCTTTATTGATCTTGGATATTTTCCTCAATAGAGCCCAGACGGCTCAAGCAAAAACTCAGGTTGAGCTAGCAAGATTTCAATATTTACTTCCGAGATTAACTAATATGTGGACTCACTTGGAACGGCAGCGAGGTGGCACAACCACCCGAGGTGGATCCGGTGAAAAGGAAATCGAAACCGATAAGCGAGATATCCGAAATCGGATCACACTCCTAAAGGAAAAGCTACTAGAAATAGAAAAGCAAGGTGAAACCCAGCGTAAAGGTAGAAAAGGTATCGTCCGTGTGGCCATCGTTGGCTATACCAATGTGGGCAAAAGCACCCTGATGAATTTGATTACCAAGACAGATATTTTGGCGGAAAATAAGCTTTTTGCCACAGTGGATTCTACAGTAAGAAAAGTGGTTTTTGAAAATGTTCCTTTCCTGCTTTCTGACACGGTTGGGTTTATCCGTAAACTACCTACTCACTTAATTGAATCCTTTAAATCCACTTTAGAAGAGATTCGAGAAGCTGATCTTTTAATTCATGTGGTAGATATTTCTCATCCACACTTCGAAGACCATATTGCAGTGGTCACTCAGACTCTTAATGAAATAAAGGCTGGAGAAAAACCCGTTCTGTTGGTTTTCAACAAGATTGACTTAGTGGAGACAATGCCAAGCGAGGAAGAAAGTATGCAAATGACGGAGTTGGAGCTTGAAGAAGCAAACTACCTGGATTTCGAATCGCTTTCTGAGGCTTACGAAAAGAAAACTGGAATAAAGCCCGTGTTTATGGCTGCCGCCAGCGGTACTAATGTGGAAAGATTTCGGGAATCACTTATCGCACAGGTAAAAAAACAGCATCGGAAAATCTATCCTAATTACCTTGAGGATGAGGTGTATACCTGGACTGAGGAGGAGAAATAATTAAAAATGAGATTACCCAATTTCTTTATCTATTAGATTTCAGGAAAGAGGAATGATCACAAGACTTTGATAGGTTCTCACCGTATGGCCTACTAGGGACCATTAATTCACATTCGAATCCGCCACTCTTTGGGGTAATAGTTATTCATTCGATTTCCAAGATTTTTGATCCAACCTAGCGGGAGATTCTGATACGTCATCAGCACCCAACCTGTAGGCAAATCTTTGATCTCAAAGTCATTTTTTCGAAGAAATTCCACCGCATCTGACTCAGTTAATTCCTGTTTGGGGAAATCATTTTTCGGAAGTAGCGACATAGCCCACTCGTGATTTGGGATCCAACTGGTCTTTTGCCTTTTTCCCAATTCTACTCCAAAATATTTCAAACTCAAATGCTGGGAAAGCTTTTGAAAGTGTAGATTCCAATCTTTAGAAATTCGGAAGTACGAATCATTTAGCGTGTAGTATTTCCCCGTCTCCTCAAATCCCAATTTCCGATCTAGTTCCACCGAATCACGATCCCAAATTTCCTTCAAATACGGATGCTTGAAATCTTTCACCCGCTTTGGCTCTTGGCTGAGGGCATCTTCCGAGCGCTGGAATACGGTGATAAAAAAGCCTTCCCCATTCACTAAGTGGGGAAAAAATCGGTATCCAAAAAAAAGCTTCCCATCCGAGTCAACTTCAGTTTCTCGAACTTTCCAGCTTGGATCAAGTGCGATTTGAACAGGTTCGTAGGAAAACTCAGAAGTCAAAAACCGAATCATGTCCTCATTCTCCTTCTCATTGAAGGTACAGGTACTGTAGATTAGAAACCCCCCTGATTTCACCAGCGCTCCAGCCTGATCCATGATTCGTTTTTGCCGCATTTCACAAAGCGCTACATGATCTAGAGACCATTCATTTCTTGCTTCGGGGTCTTTACGAAACATCCCTTCTCCAGAGCAAGGAGCATCCACCAAGACCAGATCAAAAAATCCTTCTAGGGGAGTAAAATGGGCTGGGTCATTATTGGTAACGATAGTATTCCCTAAGCCCCATTTTACAATATTTTCTTTCAGAATCTGAGCTCGTGATTGGATCACTTCATTTGCTACGAGTAGCCCATCCTCACCCAAGTACGATGACAGCAAAGTGCTCTTACCTCCAGGAGCTGCCGCTAGATCTAGGTATATCCCCTGAGGTATGGCTAGACTTTTTAAAATATGATCAAGAAACATGGAGGACGCTTCCTGCACGTAATAGGCACCTGCATGAAAAGTAGGGTCCAAAGTAAATGAAGGACGGTTTTCTAGATAGTAGCCATTTTCAGACCATGGGATCGGAGATTTGTTCCAATCCTTTATCGAAAGCTTGGCTTCGTTGAAACGAACAGAAGTTTTCGAGGGCAGATCGATTGCATTTTTAAATTCTACAAACTCTTCTTTACCGAGCAAATCAATCATTTGACTTTCAAAAGCTGCTGGCAACTGGATATCGGACATGTGACAAAGATAAGTTAAGGAGTCTCTCAAGCTGGAAAATCTCTTTAAAAATGTAAATTCATTAAAATTGAACGTCATGGAACTAGCCTACAAAATCCTCATTATACTTGTCGCAGGGTTACATCTGTATTTTTTGTACTTCGAAATGTTGGCTTGGGAAACTATCGGCCGGAAAATTTTCAGGCAATTTCCTGCAGATCTTTTCCCAAAAACCAAAGCACTTGCTGCTAATCAAGGTTTGTATAATGGCTTTTTAGTCGCAGGATTGATTTGGTCGCTTTTAATTTCTGATCCGGTATGGGCAAAAAATATCGCCTTATTTTTCTTGGGATGTGTATTGGTAGCAGGAGTCTACGGAGCTTTTACTGCCAGCATGAAAATCTTCTGGGTTCAGGGTTTGCCGGCATTGATTGGGATTACATTAATCCTTTTGACTTAATTTTTTTTGGTAATTAAGAAAAAAGTAAGTCGTCTATTTTAAAGACTTGAGCTCCAGCATGGAACGTGTTGCATAGAATTATAATTGATTTCTGCCCAATTTCTGATCCTTTTGAGAAAAAACTAAAGGGATAAACTGTTAGCATAGCCATCTAATCAGGACCACACAGGTTGATTCGGATACTCACCAACTCAAGCCAGCGAAAAACAGGTCAAGAGATTAGCGTCACTATTTATATGTGGATTTTGTAGGCTGGTAAATTAAAGATTTTGATTGAGAATTAAATTCGTTTTATTCGCAAAATGATTCCCTTAAATCTTTAAGGAATCTCAAAAAGGAATCCATATTATATGAATCAGAACGCTTTTGAATATGAAAGATTCTTTGATTTGACGCCAGATTTGCTTTGTATCGCAGGATACGATGGTTATTTCAAAAAAGTCAATGAGGCCGTTTCAAACGTTTTGGGATATAGTCTTGAAGAGCTTTATTCAAGACCAATAAATGATTTTATTTATTTTAAAGATCAAAAAATAACTTCTGAGTTTCGAAATGAAATCATCAATTCCACCCCATTACTTGATTTTGAAAATAGGTACGTCCATAAATCTGGAGAAATCATCTGGTTATCTTGGACGTCTCAACCCATTGAGGATAAGCAACTAGTATTTGCTATTGCGAAAGACATTACGCATAAAAAGCGAATGGAAAATGAAAGAAATTTACTCCTTGAAGAAACCAGTAGAATAAATCAAAATTTAAAGCAGCTTAGTTTCACTGCCTCTCATGACCTAAGATCTCCTGTGAATAATTTGTTGTCAATCATGGAATTGCTCGACACAATTGCCATAGAAGACCCCGAAATAATAGATCTTCATGGTTTGCTAAAATACGCAATAAACAACCTTAGAATCACTCTTGACAATCATGTGGATTTATTGAAAGAAACTCAATCCTCTAATGTAAAAAAGCAAAATATTAATCTAGAAGCCACGCTTGAAAAAGTGAGTCAATCGATCAATTCACTTATTACCAAATCCAGTACTGAAGTAAGCTCGGATTTTACTGCGTTTAATGAAGTGAGGTTTAATCAAGCCAACCTAGAAAGCATTTTTTTAAACTTCATGAGTAATTCCATCAAATATTCAAGGCCTGGGATACCTCCGAAAATAAAATTCTACACTCAAATCACTGGAAATAAAAAACAGCTGTTTGTAGAAGATAATGGACTAGGATTCGACACTGAAAACTTGGAGGATAAAATTTTTAGGATCATTGAAAAATCAACTGATAATACTGAAAGTAAGGGGGTTGGCCTCTATCTAGTATACAATCATGTGATAACTATGGGTGGGAAAATCGAAGTGGAAAGTAAGATTAATGAGGGGACAAAATTTATCATCACCTTCAAACGCCACTAATCTTTGGCAAAGAGCTAGAGATCTCAACGGTTGAAATATCAGAATGCCTATTTGTAGATTCCGAAATAGCTATTCCATTCACCCAAAAGACACATCCCACTGATTTTTTTTCCGGTAAACGCAATTGTCGAAAATCCTGGGTCTATCTGCATATTGTACTACTAGATCTGGATAGTTTATGTTTTATTATCCTAATTTATTTCAATCCCTGTAGCTTTTACTTTTTGAATTATCGGGGAGGAGTTTTCTTGAAATGAATCTGTCCCAACTAAAAAAGGACCTATTTTGGAGTCCACTTCAGAAGTTAACCTCCATACTTTTCCTGCAATCTTATCATTATTTTTTTCGAATTGATCCGAAATGATCATCACATCTATATCACTTTCATCCGAGGCAGAGCCATCGGAATAGCTTCCATACAGAAATGCCTTTCTTACTGATATTCCTTCAGTTCGTAAAACATCCAAATACTTTTTTACCAATTCTATAACTTCAATTTCAGCCATTCTAGACTTTCTTTTGTTTTCATCAGATAGTTCTCAACTTCTTTTTTTGAAGGGATTCTCGGACTATATCCTAGATACCTCCCCTCTAATTGATATTTCATCAAAATCCCGAAGAATTCTAATTGTTCATCAGACAGTTCAATTTTAGATTTTTCTGCGAGGTAAATTAAATTATGAGATTTGGGAGCAAATTCTTGACTAACCTTTACCACAATGGCTTTTAACGATTTTTCTATTACCAGATGACAAAAGAACAACCCATGAAGTAATCGCTTCTTTTCTATAAGAATTTTTGCTACCTAAAAATCTTCTGTTGCTGAGCCTATCCAATAAGAAATTTGCTTTTCAAAATCACTTCCCATCATTTTTCAAATTCCATTCTGGAGTTACTTTTATTCATCCCAATAAAAAAAAGCCTTTCGGCTTTTTTTACAAATCATCCTCCTCGAAACCTTCCTCGTCGCCCGGCCCCATGTCAAACATGGAGCTAAAGAGATCTTTGAATTGAAGCCCAGTATCCAGTAAGTTTTTACTCAATTGAGAATACTCAGCCAAACCATGCAGTGCAAATTCCATAAAGAACTCCTTTTCCTTTTCAGGCACATTTTTGACTAGTTGAATGACCACTTCTTCCAATCCTGGTACGGCATGTAAAGCCTCTTTATACGTTTTATCTGGCTGGGAAGCCAGAATATCCAATACGTTTCCTTCTCCGAACCAAGCCAAAGGAAGTACATAAGGGTTGCCTTGTTTCTCTTTTTTCTTTTGCTCTGGGCTTGGGAAATAGTTCACAAACTGAGTACGAATCGCTTTTCCAATTAAATTGTAAGCTACCAAGCCGGCACCTTCCTGCTCTCCTTCATAAACCAACTCCACCTTTCCTGTAATCGCTGGAATCACTCCGATCAAGTCAGCAATGCGAACAACAGTATTGGATTCTCCATTCATGTAAAGTCTTCGCTCAGCTGCTGATACCAGATTTTCATAAGCAGAAATCGTCAATCGAGCCGATACCCCACTTTTCTCATCCACATATTCTGAGCTTCTCGCTTCGATCGCTATCTGCTCGATCAAGTCCTTCATCAATTCTGGAACATGAATCTGATCTACTGGCTTGCCTGTCAAGTTGGCTTCTTGAGCCGTAATTTTCTTACCGATCTCCAATGTTTTTGGATAATGGGTGATGATCTGACTTTCGATTCGATCCTTCAGCGGAGTCACGATACTTCCTCGATTCGTATAATCTTCTGGGTTGGCAGTGAATACAAACTGGATATCCAGCGGTAATCGCAACTTAAATCCACGAATCTGAATGTCTCCTTCTTGTAAAATATTGAAAAGAGCCACTTGAATTCTTGCTTGCAAATCAGGTAATTCATTGATCACGAAAATGGACCGGTGCGATCTTGGCACCAATCCGTAGTGAATCACGCGCTCGTCATTGTAGCTCAGCTTCATCGTAGCTGCCTTGATTGGATCTACATCTCCGATCAAATCTGCTACGGACACATCTGGTGTCGCTAGCTTTTCAGTATAGCGATCAGAGCGATGCCACCAAGCAACCGGAGTACTATCTCCTTTTTCTTCAATAAGTTCTTTCGCAAAACTTGTAAGCGGCTGCAATGGATCATCATTAAGCTCCGCTCCCAACACAACTGGTACATACTCATCCAGCAAATGTGTCATCATTCGCGCAATTCGTGTTTTGGCTTGACCACGGAGACCGAGTAGGTTGATATTGTGACGGGAAAGAATCGCCCGCTCAATATCTGGGATCACAGTATCCTCATAGCCCCATATTCCTTCGAAGACATTTTCCTTCGCTTTGATCTTCAGGATCAAGTTCTCTCGAAGTTCTTCTTTGATAGATTTGGATTGGTAACCGGCAGCCTTTAACTGGCCAAGGGTTTTTATTTTGTGTAGGTCTGCAGTCTTCAGTTTGTTGTATTCCATTTGCTTAAAAGCGTTTCGTTCTGTTTCGTCTGTAATCTTCAAAAATCAAATCTCCTAGTCCCTTCAAGCTGCTGTAATAAGCATTACCGTTATTGACTTTAGTAAATTCTTTCACAAATTCCTTCAAATAGGGATCTGAGGCAATCATAAATGTGGTAACTGGAATCTTCAATTTGCGGCATTGCGCAGCAAGCTTGAGCGTTTCGGCCAAGATCTTACTATCGATTCCAAAGGCATTTTTATAGTATTTAATACCGACTTTGAGGCAAGTAGGTTTGCCATCAGTGATCATGAATATCTGTTTGTTTGGATTTTTCCTTCTTCGGAGCAAATCCATCGCTAGCTCCAAACCGGCAACCGTATTGGTGTGGTAGGGACCCACTTGTAAATAGGGTAAATCCTTTATCTCGATCTGCCAGGCATCATTTCCGAAGACAATGATATCCAAAGTGTCTTTTGGATAGCGGGTTTTGATCAATTCTGCCAAAGCCATCGCCACTTTTTTCGCAGGGGTGATTCGATCCTCGCCGTAAAGAATCATCGAGTGAGAAATGTCAATCATCAAGACCGTTGAAGTCTGAGATTTGAATTCTTTTTCATTGATCTCCAGATCACTCTCGGTCAATAAATAATCTCCGGAGAGTCCGTGATTGATTTGAGCATTGCGAAGCGAATCGGTCAGTGCGATTTGGTCTAGGTTGTCACCAAATTGGTATTGACGCCGGTCTGTTCCCCGCTCTTCTCCTTCACCAGAATGAGTGGTTTTGTGTTGACCCGATTTACTTCGTTTTAATTTACCAAAAATCTCCTCCAAAGCTGACTTTCGAATCGTCTGCTCAGCTTTTCCAGTGATTTTGAACTCACCTTTTTGATTTTCTTCAGTCATGTAACCCTTCGACTTCAGGTCCTCGATAAAGTCACCAATCCCATAATTCGGATTGGTCATATTGTAGCGCTTATCGAGGTTAGTCAGCCAGCTAAGTGCCTCAGCGACATCGCCTCCGGTCATGGTGACGAGTTGGAGAAAAATATTGAGCAAGTTCTCGAAGGTGTTCTTTTCGGGATCTTGGTTGGGTACAAACTGTGAGAATCGAAATCCTTTCATTGGTAGATTTTAGTGGCATGATTCAAGAATCAAGACTAGATAAAGTCATTGAATAGCTGGAATTTAACTTCAGTTAAAATTAGAGTTTCGAACTCATTTGGCGTAAAACACCAAATTTCCAGATTCTTCAATCTTGGAAGTTAACAAAGGGAAGGGGCAGGGAGTTTACTTATTGTCTTAAAAAAGCAAAAAAGATGAAATTAAGCGTAACCCAATCAGCAAAGGAAGGAATGATTATTAGACATGCGAGATTCCATAGCCTGTCCCGACTTTTCGGGATGACCGCTGAAAAACAAAATATAAACACATGAAAAACTACGAATTTGCTGTGGGCATCGTCACCGGTATTCTAATCCTATTTGTAACACTAATTCAGTTTGAAGTAAGCCAATTTTTGATTTGGTTAATTTTTCTAGCAGGACCCTTTTTGGTAATCTGGATGGTCTATTCAGTTTTGACAGCACCGATAGATGTCAAGGAGACTTTCGAGGAGCAATGGTATCAGGATCAGCCGGATTTGAAGCGGATCAAGGAAAATGAGTCTTAGATCAAATCAAAAAAGCGGATTTATTTTGAATGAATCCGCCTGACTTTTAGTCCGTAAAACCTTTAAACCTGTATTCTAAGATTATTCGATTTTCTAATGGACCTGAGATCACGGCCAAAACAAATTCTGGGAAATTATCTTCTTTTAAACTGGTAATTTTTGGGTTTTCAAGTCCTTCTATTTTAAACAGTTTGCTTTCACTGTAATAATCACCATCTGGAATAATAGAAATAAGAATACTTGAAAGTATTCCATCATACTCTTCAAAGAAGTCGAGCGGAGTCGCCTTGGAGTCATTGAGGGTATAGACATTTACAAAGAAACTCCTCTTGAATATTTCCTGAAAGGAATAATTGATCTCTGTAATATTTGCCAATAGGTAATTGGCTGACTCATCGGATGTTAGTTCTATAACTTTGGCATCCTGAGCTTTACAGGTAAATTCAGTTTCTAGAAAGAAAAAAGATAGGAGGAGGGAAAAATATACTTTTATAGCTATTGGTTTCAATTTCTTACAATAAAAGTGAGGTACGTACAACCTAGTTTGTGAATCTTTTATGTCTATTTAAAAACCCAAAACTCCGCATGAATAGGATGCTTATTTAGCCAGTGGATATCAATTCGTGCATTTTCAAGGTATAGGAAAGTGATATCGATCGTTTCTACTGTATCCAGCTTATTGTAGTCTGCAAGTAGATAAGACCCGAATAAATTTCGCAAACTATATGACCCGGGATATCTTTCTTTGTATTGATCTAGATCTGATTGAAAAACGACAAAGTCCTCCAGCTGAAAATTCGTATTGCTATATTTTTCGAGTGTTAAGAATTTCAGTTCTCCGGAATTGAATTGAATACTTACCGAATCATCCAAATTCAGGAATCCAAGATAGTTAGTTCGATCATGGCGTCTAGTAAGTACAAAATTCTCAGGCAAATCATCTGGATTTTTTGGATAGTCATTTATTGTTACTCCATTAATAGATACCTGATCATAGGGAAGGGTTTCTGCAATTTCTTCAATTATCAAGTTTTCGAGTTTTGAATTATACCAGATCGGAGTGTCATTATGTGTGATCCCAAACTTCTGCAATACATCAACGGTGTCTAAATTTGCATTTGGATCTACTTCAATTTTCCAAGCTTTCGGATTATTGGAGCGACAACCAAAAAGTAATAAGAGCAGATAAATGGTACCTATTTTATTTTTTAACATTTTCCAAACATCCAGCAGCCAAAAAGAGATAAATAAAGAAGAAAAATAAGGTTACTCATTTTCATGATTGATTCTCATTAAAGATTTTCCATATCTGATCAACCACCAATTCCCTATCTTTTTTAGAAGTGTAAAAGAACCCAATTCGATTTCCTTCTATATCCTCAATTAGATTCAAAAGATTTTTATTATTATTTACACAAGCAATAATTTCATCCACATACCTTAGATATTCGTTTTCAAGATCCTTCCCTTTAACACCTATTGGATTCCAAATTTTCAGAATCTCATTTATTTTATAATTAATATCCATTTAATAGTCTGTTAAAAAGGTAACTATTTTTCCTAGGAATTCTATTTCCAGAATTTGCGTCAATTACAGTTCCAATAGTTTTACCGTTAAAATGCATGTAGGGGAGCAAAATTGTTTTTCATAAAATTGAATCAATTAGATAGTTAAAAGTTTTCTAATTATAGGAATCAACTAGTTATCATGCAATAAAAACTTAAATTTTAATCATTTTTTTGAAAGAATCAATCCCCGACTATCGGGCTAAGGATTTGTATGCTTTCTATATCTTTACCCCATGACCCCCTCCGAGAAACATGCCTCGATAATCAAATCCACCGCTACCCGGCTTGGCTTTGAATTCTGTCGCATTGCCAAAGCGGAATTTTTAGAGGAAGAAGCTCCCAGATTGGAATACTGGGTCAATCAAAACTACCAAGGCCAAATGGGGTTTTTGGCGAATCATTTTGACAAGCGACTCGATCCTACCAAGCTGGTCGATGATGCCAAAACGGTAGTGTCACTGAGCTACAATTATTATCCTTCGGAAAAGCTTCCAGAATCCTCCACAGACATCAAGCTTGCCAAATATGCCTACGGCGAAGATTATCATCTCGTAATTCGGGAGAAATTAAACAACTTTTTAGAGATCCTTCGGGAAGAAATCGGAGAAATCAGCGGACGGGCATTCGTGGATTCGGCACCCGTGATGGAGCGTCAATGGGCGCAAAAAGCCGGAATCGGTTGGATTGGGAAAAACAGCCTGTTTTTGAATCGATGGGAACTAAGGGACTAAGAAGCGAAAAATTCTTTTGGAGAAAGAATGGGCATTTTTCCCTCTGCATATTTGAAGTCTTTCTTATCTCGGGTGATTAAAAAATCCATTTTATTGGCTTCAGCAGTAAAATATTGAAGTCCATCTTCTTTGTCTTTGAAGCCTGAGTTTAAAGATTTTAAAAACGCCTCCTTTCCTCCAGAAATCACCTCGCAAAAACCCATAAACTGAATCAATTTATCTTTCGCATTTTTTAGTTTATAGCGATCAAATGACATGTAAATAAGCAGACCTAAAGAAATGTCAGAAATAAAAAGCTGAGCTTCACCTTCAACTACCAATGAAAGAAATGGCTTAGAATCCTCTACAAATGGTTCTCGGTTTGCCACTAAATCAAGCGCAACATTCGAATCCAAAAATATCCTATACATACTTTTTATCGCGATGTTCGCGGATTAGTTCTTTATCTGACTTTTCTAAGGCTTTGATAGGAGTCTCTTTTTTTAACCTTTCTAAAAATCGAGCTGCTGCAATTTGCTCCGGTGTTTTTTCTAGATCTGGACTTTCCTTTTCAAAAATCTCTTCAAACATCTTGGAAAGAGAAATTCCTCTACTAGCGGCCTTTAGCTTGGCTTTAGCTACTATTTCCTTTTTTACAGTAAGCGTTAGTTTTGTTTTCATCAGTGACACGTGTTTAATTCAAATATACGTGTAATTAGTGTAAAGAAGTTTCATAAGTTGGCTTGATTCTTCCTAGAATTCTAAACTCCTATCTTTACCCAATGATCCCCTCCGAGAAACATGCCTCGATAATCAAATCCACCGCTACCCGGCTTGGCTTTGACTTTTGTGGAATTGCCAAAGCGGAATTTTTAGAGGAAGAGGCCCCAAGATTAGAGCAATGGCTGAATCAAAACTACCAAGGCCAAATGGGGTATTTGGCGAATCATTTTGACAAGCGACTTGATCCCACCAAGCTGGTAGATGGTGCCAAAACGGTAGTGTCACTGAGCTACAATTATTATCCTTCGGAAAAGCTTCCTGAATCCTCCACAGAAATCAAACTGGCCAAATACGCCTACGGGGAAGATTATCATCTCGTGATCCGAGAAAAGCTAAATAGTTTTCTAGAAATCCTGCGTGAGGAAATCGGGGAAATCAACGGGCGAGCTTTCGTGGACTCTGCTCCCGTGATGGAGCGTCAATGGGCACAAAAAGCCGGAATCGGCTGGATTGGCAAAAACAGCCTGTTGCTTAATCGGAATATGGGGAGCTTCTTCTTCCTTGCCGAACTCATCATTGATCTTGAAGTCACACCTGATAATCCGATCACCCAAGATTATTGTGGAACTTGTACCAAATGCATTGACGCCTGTCCGACAAATGCGATTGTCGCTCCGGGAGTGGTCAATGGCTCGCAATGCATTTCTTATCTCACGATTGAGTTGAAGGAAAATATTCCAAGCGAGTTCAAAGGCCAAATGGAAAACTGGGCTTTTGGCTGTGATATTTGCCAAGACGTATGCCCTTGGAATCGATTTTCAAAGCCGCATCAGGAACCCAAGTTTGAACCTCATCCTGATCTAAAAAAATTCTCAAACCGAGATTGGATGGAAATCACTGAGGCGACTTTCTCCAAAGTATTTGCTAAATCCGCGGTCAAGCGCACCAAATATTCAGGATTAAAGCGCAATTTAGATTTTATAGGTTAGGGTTAATCTCCCTCTATTTGATTTCTAAAATCAAGCCCTTACCTTTTAAAGAGAAACCCCAACCCGATGAAAAGCAATTTAAACAAGCCAAAAAATAAGCTGAAGAAGAAGTTTAAATTAGGCTTACCTCCCGCTGCCCTAGTTTTCACTGGGGAAAAGAAAATTGACAGCGTTGATATTACCATGATTACTTATGACGTCGATGGGTTTGAAGAAGGGATAATCACCTTAGAGCAACTTCCTGAAGTATTGAACAAAAAGCGAAAAGTCTTGTGGATTGATATTGATGGGCTACATGATGTGGAGCTTATTGAAAAAATTGGAGCTATTTTTTCGATACACCGATTGACTTTGGAAGACATTCTTAATGTCCACCAACGTCCAAAAATGGAAGTTTTTGACGATTATATCTTTGCGGTTATAAAAATGATCCAATGCCCAACCCCCGAATCTGATGTAGAAGAGGAGCAAATCAGCTTTTTGTTAATGGACGATGTGCTGATCACTTTTCAAGAAAAAAAGGGGGATGTTTTCGACTATGTTCGAGAGCGGATTGTTGAGTTTAAGGGCAATATCAGGAAACGTGCAGGAGACTATTTACTCTATGCCTTACTCGATGCGGTGATCGACAATTACTTTTTGGTACTGGAAAATGTAGGGGAAAAAATCGATGTATTGGAAGCTAGTGCAATGAACAATCCTAATACTGAAACGCTCAACAGCTTATACAGACAGCGAAGAGAAATGGCCGAACTGCGAAGAACCATCTATCCACTTCGAGAAGTTATAGGCGGTTTTGACAAGTATGCCGAACATAAAATCAGTGCAGAGACTAAGCCCTTCATGCGGGATTTGTATGAGAATACGATTCAAGTAATTGAAACCTTGGAAGTATTTCGAGACATGTCATCCGGCGTGTTGGATCTCTATATGAATAGCCTTTCCAACAAGATGAATAACGTGATGAAAGTACTTACGATCATCTCGACCATTTTCATTCCATTGAGTTTTGTCGCTGGAGTCTATGGGATGAATTTTGACCACATGCCCGAGCTACATTGGAGGTACGGTTACTTCTATATTTTGGCAGGTATGGCCACGGCCACAATCGGAATGCTGTTTTTCTTCCGATGGAAAAAGTGGCTCTAAAATGCCTTTAAGCTGATATCCATACTTTTAACCGAGTGCGTCAATGCCCCCATAGAAATGAAATCAACCCCGCATTGTGCAACATCCACCAGCGTTTCTTCGGTGATTCCTCCGCTAGCTTCAGTACCAAATCGTCCGTCAATCATAGATACGGCTGTTTTCATCGTCTCATAGTCCATATTATCTAGCATAATGTAGTCTACTCCACCCACTTCGAGCACTTCTTGGACTTCCTCCAAATTTCGAGTTTCAATTTCAATCTTAAGCATGAGTTCATTTGCGTTGAGATAAGATCTGGTTCGCTCGATTGCGGCACGAATCCCTCCTGCAAAATCAACATGATTATCTTTTAGCATCACCATATCATAGAGCGCAAAACGATGATTGAGGCCTCCACCGATATGGACGGCCCACTTTTCCATCAATCTAAAATTGGGAGTGGTCTTCCGGGTGTCCATCAGTCTGGCTTTGGTATGAATGATCTTCTGAGTCAAACGATGTGTGATCGTAGCAATCCCACTCATCCGTTGCATGCAATTCAGCACCAATCGCTCAGCAGAAAGAATCGATGCTGCCGGTCCAGATACGGTCAAGCCTATATCTCCAAATTTTACCGCATCACCATCTTTTAACAGAAGCTCTACTTCCAAATGCGGATCAAATGCCTTAAAAATCATTTCGGCCATCTCCAAACCTGCAAGGATACCCTCATCCTTAATTAAAAGCTTTGCTTTGCCCGTTTTGCCTGTTGGTATTGCTGCCAAAGAGGAATAATCCCCAGGACCAATATCCTCCGCAAAAGCAGATTTCATAAATAATTCGAGGGCTTCTTCAGTTAGGTATTCTGGTCGCATGCCCAAAAATACAGAATCCCTCGAACTGAGGTTGTATTTTCAAAAAAATGACTAGCCTTTTACGAATTCAAGACTGTAAATCTTCAGGCTCCCTGTTTGCTGTGCAACTTTTATGAAAACTTTGAACAGCCCATCCTGACTTTGATAGTCCCCGATAAAAGAGCTTAGGCTGGGATTGGTTTCACTGCGATAAACCACCTTAAAACCCATAGATGGGTTCTTTTTGAAAAAATCTTTAATCACCAGTTCAGCCTGATTTTTAGAGTATTCCCCTTGCTGACCATTGATATTCAATGAAAGACTGGAATCAAAATATTTAGCCAAATCTCCACTCGAACCGCCATCGATGGCAGAAATAACCGGATCGATAGATTCATCCAGCGTAGCTGCCTTAAAATTAGGCTGACTAGACAAAACCAAAGAAAGTATTAAGCTTAAAATAAGTGGCATTGCCCTGCATAGGCAAATACTACGCCAGAAAAAGAAGCACGATCAGCAAAAATCTATAGACCAAAAAGAGCTTCCTTAAGGGCGTTTGATTCTATTTAATCTCCATTTTGGCTCGAAATATAATATATTTGTGATATGGACAAAAAAGTACTTTTAATGATTCTCGATGGTTGGGGCATTGCGACCAACCCTAATGTTTCGGCTATTGACAAGGCTAAAACTCCTTTTGTAGACTCACTTTACAGAAATTATCCTCATGCAAAATTAGAAGCTTCAGGGCTGGCCGTTGGCTTACCTGAGGGACAAATGGGTAATTCTGAGGTTGGCCATATGAATATTGGTGCCGGAAGAGTAGTCTACCAAGATTTGGTTAAAATCAATTTGGCTGTCTCAAATGGTGAATTAAACACCCACCCGGTACTTGTGAATGCTTTTGCGAAAGCGAAAGCAGGCAAGAAAAAAGTACACTTCATGGGATTACTTTCGGATGGAGGCGTCCATGCCCATATTAATCATTTGAAAGGTCTCTGCGATTCTGCAAAAGTAAACGGTGTCACAGATGTTTTCATCCATGCCTTCACTGATGGAAGAGATACCGATCCCAAGGGAGGTTTGGAATACATCAAGGAATTACAAACCCACCTCGCAAAATCCACAGGAAAAATCGCCTCTGTAATAGGTCGATATTATGCCATGGATCGAGATAACCGCTGGGAACGGGTGAAGCTCGCTTATGATGCCTTAGTTCATGGGCAAGGTGAACGCTCAAAAGATATCCTAGCTGCGATCAAAAAATCTTATGACAACAATGTCACAGATGAATTTATCCGTCCAATCATCCATGTTGGCACTGATAATCAGCCATTAGCAAAAATTGAAGAAGGTGATTTGGTGATTTGCTTTAATTTCCGAACAGACCGTGGTAGAGAGATTACCCAAGCTTTGACGCAGCGGGACTTCGAAGATTACAATATGAAAAAATTGAATCTTGATTACATCACGTTCACCAATTACGATAGTACCTTCAAGGGAGTTCAGATCCTTTTTGACAAAGATAATCTCAATAACACCCTAGGAGAGGTGCTCGAACAAGCTGGGAAGACGCAGATCCGAATTGCTGAAACAGAGAAATATCCACACGTAACCTTCTTTTTCTCCGGAGGAAGAGAAACTGAATTTAAAGGTGAAAGAAGGTTGTTATGTGCTTCTCCTAAAGTGGCCACTTACGACCTCAAGCCCGAAATGAGTGCGTTGGAAATAGTAGCTAAGATTAATCCTGAATTAAAGAAAAAGAGTGCAGATTTCATTTGCCTCAACTTTGCCAATGCCGATATGGTAGGCCATACGGGTGTTTTTGAAGCAGCGGTTAAAGCCTGTGAGGCAGTAGACAAATGTGCTGAATCTGTAATAAATACGGCATTGGAAAATGGGTATACCATCATTGTAATCGCTGACCACGGGAATAGCGATATGATGATCAATGAGGATGGCTCGCCAAACACTGCCCATACAACTAATCTTGTTCCATTTATTCTAGTAGACAAAACTGAAAAAATCGCTGTAAAAGATGGTAAACTAGGCGACTTAGCTCCTACTATTCTCAAACTGATGGGAATCGAAAAACCATCTGATATGACAGGAGAAATCTTATTAGCCTAATGAAATTAAAATCTCAATTACGACTTATTCCTACCCTTCTTGTTTTTATTATCCTTTGCTCATGCGGTGAACTCACCAAAACGGAGCAGGAGAAAATGCCTTATTTTGATTTAAAAGGCTTTGTGAAAATGGAAGCAGAAAAACTAGATGGATCTGAGGTAATCTTAATCAGCCGAGTTCAAGGTATAGAAAACCGAGAGGAAAAAGTTCTGACGAAGAGCGAGTGGCTTGAGCAGTTCGATACATTTATTCAATCGGATATCAACAAACCTTCTTTCTACTTATCCTATGACACTAAGGTTAAAAATAATGTGCTGACTCATTCACTTTTTGAGGACGCGAATGAGAAAGTGAAAGAAATCAAGATTACTTACATCGACGATAAGGTGGTTTCGGCTACCTTAAAATCCTCTGAGGAAAATCTCTTTTACTCGACCAATACGTTCGCTGAATTATACATGAATAACCTGACTCAAAAAGTGGATCATTACTCGATCGAAACCACCCAAAAGATCTGGTTTATCAAGCCGAGCAATATCAAAATCATGGGAGTGATAAAAGCCCAATAGCATTCAAAAAATCAAAAATCCCCCGAAAATTTAAGCCTTTTCGGGGGATTTTTTTTAGTGGTTAAATAACGGAGGGCGCTGCGCCTGCCAATCTGAATTAGCCTGAAGGTAATTCCCCAGAAGAATCAGTTTATCCTCCTCAAATAAATTCCCCAGTAAAGTAATGGAAGTTGGGCTGCCTTGAGCATTGAATCCATTTGGAAGGCATAAAGCTGGATGGCCAGTCAAATTAGTGATCTGAAGCTGTCGCCCGCCAAAGCTAGGCGTCACGATCACATCGTAATCTTTCATCAAGGCATTCACTTCTTCGATGAGCACAGATCGCTGACGGGCAAGCTGCACATATTCCACTGCGGGAATTAATCGAGCGGCTCGAAAGCCATTCGGCCAAGCATTCTTACCCTGAGCTACTAGCTGATCATCCAGATCCAGACGAGTCAACTCATCAAAAGCCGCTGCTCCTTCGACCATCAACATCATCACCATTGGTCCCGCCTCTACTGAAGTTGTCAATTCAAGTGGATGCAATTCAATCCCCTTACTTTTCAATAATTCCAACACCTTTCGGTCATTTTCTTGACCCGGACGATCTCCTTCAAAATAAGATTTGAAATAGCCGACTTTAAGCTTCTTCGGGTCTTTTTTTGCTTCGTAGTTAAATGCAGCTTGGATCGAACTGGCATCTTTTGCGTCTCTACCATTGATGACCGAAAGCACAATTCCATTATCTAAAGAAGAACGAGAAATTGATCCAATTTTATCCATAGACCAACTCAAGGCCATTGCACCAAATTTGCTCACGCGACCATAAGTAGGTCGAAGTCCGGTGACACCATTTCTAGTTGAAGGGGATACGATCGAACCCAAGGTCTCTGTGCCAATAGCAAAAGGCACCAATCCAGCACTGACCGCAGAGGCCGAACCTGCTGAAGATCCACTTGAACCCTGCTTCAGGTTCCAAGGGTTTTTGGTCACTCCACCATACCAAACATCACCCATTGCAAGCGCTCCAAGGGTAAATTTGCCTACTAATACTGCTCCAGCTTCGTCTAATTTTGTGACCACCGTAGCTGTGGCGTCTATTTTCTGATCCTTGTATGGCATTGCGCCCCAGGTAGTTTTTGTGCCTTTTACTGCCAACAAATCTTTGATTCCGTAGGGAATTCCATGAAGGGGCCCACGGTACTTTCCTGCAGCAAGCTCGGCATCCATTGCTCTGGCTTTATCCAAAGCAGTACTTTCCATAAGAGTAATCAGACATTGAAGGGTATCAGAGTAGGTCTTGATCCGATCGAGGTAGATTTTGGTAAGTCGCTCCGAGCTGAGTTGCTTATTTTTCAATAAAACGGCAAGCTGATGAACCGGCATGTATGCGATGTCTACCTCCTTTTCTGGAAGTGTTACCTGATTTGGTAATCCCCAATCCAAGGTTTTTTGATCCAAATTAGGTTCAAAACCCATGGGTAAAGGGTTAAAAACCAGAGCTGGTGAGATCGAATTATCCAAAGTGATCTTTCTCAAGGTCTCATAATTCGAGCGCTGATTAGTTAAGTTGCTAATCATACTGTCTTTTTCGGCTGGGGAAAAACTCAAGCCAAAAAGCTCAGAAGCTGCTTGAATAGTCTCTGGGGTGATTTCACCGGCCTTTTTACCCAAGGTAAATCCAAGTGCCAAGAATGTAATTGCGCCAAGAACAAGAAAAGCAGCAAAGCGAGGGGTGTAATTAGTTTTCATTGAATAGTTTTGTGTTGCAAACAAGTAGGGCATCAAGGTGTTCAATAAGCCTTAAATAATCAAACCATTCATGGATCAAAAAGCTCCATTCCCCATTTTCCCGATGCATTTCAGAGGTATTCTTCTTCTGGCGGGAATGTATACAATCGCTTGGTCGGCTTTTTTCAAGTGGTACGGTAGCACTTTGATGAATTGGATTGCGATGGGAAATTTATTTTCTCAGGAGCTAAATCCTAGTTGGTTTGGAAATTTTGGGCTGTTGGTTGGTCTTGTAATTTTTGTCAGCTCGTTCTATCCAGTAAGTTGGATCAAGTTAATTTTGGCTGGGACCATAGGAAAACTTTTGCTCGCTAGTTGGTTTGGATTTTTCTTTTTACCAGAGCTTGGCTGGAATAAAAGGAGTGCGTTTCTACTTATTTTCAATGAATTGCTCTGGATAATTCCTCTAGTTCTGATCTACTTTAGAGCGCTAAGTGTAAAAGGTTATTTTGAATCAATTGAAGAGGAGAATCCCTCAGATTAAAACCACTAGGATTGTTACCTTCCCAAAAAATTCCTTGGCCAAAAATGGCTTGACATAGAAAAAGCCAAGTAAAACTTGGCTTTTAAGAGATTGAATCAAGTCCTGTATCTGTTTAGGTCAACAAAATCAAGATTAATAAGATAACGATGATCGCACCAACAGAAAGGTAAACCCCATTTCCTGTGGCTCTAGCTTCAGCTTTCATAGATTTCAGCTCCTCACGGATATCTTTTCGCTCATCTTTGGACATCTCGCGAAAATCCATTGACTTAATCTCCTCGACACGAGATTCCATTTCGGCTAACCGCTCTTGCTGAGCCTCAGTAAGCTCAGTTTTGTCCTTGTTAGCATCAGACTTAGCGCCCGAATCTGCCATGACCAACTGGCCTGAAATCAGCAGAAAGAATAATAAGATTGTTTTTTTCATAGGGGAAGTTGGTAAGAAATATAATTATAACAATAAGATAGCCAAAAGCTATCAATACATCACATCAAGGGTAATTTTTTGACCTCTTCCACAGTATTTTTTGTACCTTCGAAAGCCCTCTTGGTAGTTCATAATTATCCTAAAATCTGAAAAGATGTCTCAAAATCAGCCTTGTAAGCTATTTTTATTAGATGCTATGGCGCTTATTTATCGCGCCCATTTTGCTTTTAGCAAAAACCCCAGAATCAACTCTAAAGGTCTAAATACCGGTGTAATGATGGGATTTACAAACACACTTTTGGAAGTCCTCGAGAAGGAAAAACCTACCCATATTGGGGTGGCTTTTGATACAAAAGCCCCAACTTTTCGGCATGTTCAATACGAAGCCTATAAAGCTAATAGACAAGCTCAGCCAGAAGATATCTCAATTGCCATTCCTTGGGTCAAAGAAATTGTCAAGGCCTTTAACATTCCTATCCTGGAGCTAGATGGATTTGAGGCCGACGATGTAATCGGAACTTTAGCCAAAAAAGCTGAAAAAGAAGATTTCACTGTCTACATGATGACTCCCGACAAAGACTTTGGGCAATTGGTCGATCATCATATTTTTCTCTACAAGCCGGCATTTATGGGAAATGGTGTCGATGTGATGGGACCAAAGCAAATCTGTGAAAAGTGGGACATCGAAAATGTGGATCAAGTGCGGGATATGCTCGGACTGATGGGCGATGCCGTGGATAACATTCCCGGAATCCCAGGAATCGGTCAAAAAACAGCGGTAAAGCTCCTCAAGGAATATGGCACCGTCGAGGAACTCATCAAAAACACTGCAGACCTCAAGGGAAAGCAGAAGGAAAATGTGGAAAACTTTGCCCAACAAGGAATCCTATCTAAGGAATTGGCCACGATTAAACTCGACGTGCCAATTGATTTTATACATGATGACTTAAAATATGACGGAATCGACGAGGAAAAACTACGGACAATATTTACAGAACTCGAATTCCGAACACTAGCTGCACGGGTATTCAAAAAGTCAGGTGAAAAAGCTACTGTTCAAAAAAATGAGCAATTGGGCCTCTTTGGTGCTCCGCCTGCTGCCACTTCATCCGTTGCTACTTCCGTCGACTTCGAAGAGGATAGTGTAGAAATTACCGAGAAAGCTCCCGCAGATACGATTCATTCCAACCTTCACAATTACCATAAAATCAAAGGTACTGACGCAATCAAGGAATTATTGGAATACCTTCAAATGCAAACTGAACTTTGCTTTGACACCGAAACTACTTCACTCAATGCAATGGAAGCGGAATTGGTTGGAATTTCATTTGCCTATGTCACAGGCGAAGCCTATTACATTCCCTGCCCCGAAAATCAGGAAGAGACCCAAGCGATTTTAGAAATCCTTCGTCCCTTGTTTGAAAATGAAGCAATTCTGAAAATCGGGCAAAATGTCAAATACGATATCCTAGTTCTCAAAAACTACGGGATCCAAGTCAAAGGGGCACTCTACGATACCATGCTCGCACATTACTTGATAGAGCCAGAGGGAAAGCATTCCATGGATTGGCTCGCTGAGCAATACTTGAATTACAAAACTGTTTCCATCACCGAACTGATCGGAAAAAAAGGGAAAAATCAAGGAAATATGCGAGACGTGGATGAAGATGAGGTCACCGGTTATGCTTCAGAGGATGCTGATATCACACTTCGCCTGAAAGCCGCTTTTGATCCGACACTGAAGGAAAATCAGTTGGAAAAGCTATTTAATGAAGTGGAAAATCCGTTGATTAATGTCTTGGCAGACATGGAGTTTGAAGGGATCCGAATCAATACCGAAAGTCTAGCGGAATTATCCATTTTGCTAGAAAATGAGAGTCTGGAAATCGAAAAGCGTGTCTATGAGATCGCTGGGGTACGATTCAATCTAGCCTCACCAAAGCAACTCGGCGAGGTACTTTTTGACAAGCTCAAACTTGATGCTAAAGCAAAAAAGACCAAAACAGGTCAGTATGCCACTGGGGAAGAAGTCTTGAGCCGATTGGCAAATGAACATGAGATCGCTCAGGCCATCTTGGATTACCGACAAATGGTAAAGTTGAAATCAACTTATGTCGATTCACTACCACTTCTGATCAATCCCAAAACCGGAAGAATCCACACCACCTACAATCAATTTGTGGCTGCAACAGGCCGCCTTTCCTCCACCAACCCAAACCTTCAAAATATCCCAATCCGAACGGCAAGAGGAAGAGAGATCAGAAAAGCTTTTGTGCCTCGGGATGAAAATCACATCCTCCTTGCGGCTGATTATTCTCAAATCGAGCTGCGCATCATGGCCGAATTTTCAGGCGATGAATCGATGCTCGAAGCCTTCCGAACTGGCCGGGATATTCACGCAACTACCGCTGCCAAGATCTTCCAAGTGCCACTCGAAGACGTAACTACTGACATGCGAAGAAAAGCCAAAACAGCTAATTTTGGAATCATCTATGGCATTTCAGCTTTTGGACTTTCGCAGCGACTGAGCATCCCAAGAGGAGAAGCCAAGGAAATCATCGACGCTTATTTCAAGGAATTCCCTGCGGTCAAAGAATACATGGATGGAGTGATCACCAAGGCGCAAAAAGACGAATACGTGGAGACCATTCTGGGTCGCCGCCGCTACCTACGCGATATCAACAGCCGAAATATGAACATGCGGGGCTTCGCCGAGCGAAATGCCATCAACGCACCCATCCAAGGATCGGCTGCGGATCTGATCAAAGTCGCCATGATTCACGTCCATGAATGGATGAAAAAGGAGAAGCTGAAATCAAAAATGATTCTTCAGGTCCATGATGAACTGGTCTTCGATGCGCATAAGGATGAAGTAGAACTTCTCAAAGCAAACATCCCCAGACTGATGTCCAACGCCATCAAAATGAACGTGCCCGTCGAAGTGGAAGTAGGAACAGGAATGGATTGGCTGGAAGCGCATTAAGATTTAAAATGATCAAATTGAAAATTAAAAATTGATTTCCTCCGAGTTCTATATTTTCAAACTCCTAATTCCAAATGGCTAAAACCAAATCCTCTTTTTTCTGCCAAAACTGTGGCTCCCAAAGTGCCAAATGGATCGGTAAATGTCCAGCATGTGGCGAATGGAATACCTATGTCGAAGAAGTCATCCAAAAGGAAGAAACTGGAAAAGGGAGTTGGAAAACCCCAAACTCAGGAACCAAAAAAGTAAATACTCCACGCAAAATTCAGGATGTCAACTACGAAGAACAAGCACGCTGGATCACCGGAGACTCAGAACTCGATCGGGTACTTGGCGGCGGTATTGTGCCGGGATCACTAGTTTTGATCGGGGGCGAACCTGGGATCGGAAAGTCCACGCTGATGCTTCAGATCGCTTTGATCTTGACCGGAAAGACGATTCTCTATGTCTCGGGAGAGGAAAGCGAAGCTCAAATCAAGATGCGGGCAGATCGGATGGAAGCCAAAAACCCGGATTGCTATGTGCTTTCGGAGACGACTACGCAGCATATTTTTCAACAGATCGAAGTGCTAAAGCCTGACTTTCTGATTATCGATTCGATCCAGACACTTACCAGTCAGTATGTAGAATCTTCCGCCGGATCAGTTTCGCAGGTTCGGGAGTGCACCGCCGAACTCATGAAATTTGCGAAAGAAACCGGTACGCCAGTTTTCCTGATTGGCCATATCACCAAAGACGGTTCGATCGCTGGCCCAAAAGTACTGGAACACATGGTGGATACCGTCTTGCAGTTTGAGGGCGATCGGCATCTGACTTATCGGATCTTACGGACCTCCAAGAATCGCTTTGGCTCCACCCACGAACTGGGAATCTACGAGATGCGGGCGGAGGGGCTTCGGACAGTAGCGAATCCTTCCGAGATCCTACTTACCCAGCGGGAAGAAGCACTTAACGGCGTGGCGATCGGCGCGATGATGGAAGGAAATCGGCCGCTGCTGATCGAGATCCAATCGCTAGTCAGCCCGGCAGCTTATGGCACGCCACAGCGCAGTAGCACCGGACACGACGCCAAGCGACTCAATATGCTTTTGGCGGTATTGGAAAAGCGTGGTGGTATGAAACTGGGACAGCAAGATGTCTTCTTAAATGTGGCCGGAGGAATTCGTGTGGATGACCCCGCCTTAGATTTAGCAGTCTGCGCCTCTTTGATTTCCAGCTACGAGGACACGCCAGTTTCGGAAGAGCTTTGCTTTGCAGGAGAGATCGGTCTGGGTGGGGAGATTCGAGCGGTATCTCGAATCGAAAATCGGATTGCTGAGGCGGAGAAGTTGGGTTTCAAGAAGATCATTGTCTCCAAATATGCGATCAAAGGCTTAGATCTAAAAAAGTACAAGATTCAGGTAATTGCTGTGAGTAAACTGGAGGAGATGTATCAGCGGATTTTTTGAGGGAATGAATGCGCTGCCTGCCCCGGACTGTGTCTTCACAGACCGGAATCTACTATTGGAGTGTCGAAACATGCCTACCGGCAAGGCAGACGCAGACCAAAGCGGAATTTTTTTAAGTGAATGAGTGAGGAGAGTGGTCTGTGAGGACACAAACCACGGCAACAAAAAAGGACACGATTCAGGTAATTGCTGTGAGTAAACTGGAGGAGATGTATCAAAAGATTTTTTGAAGGAATGAATGCGCTGCCTGCCCCGGTCTGTGTCTTCACAGACCGGAATCTACTAATAGAGTGTCGAAACATGCCTACCGGCAAGGCAGGCGCAGACTACTTCATCTGATATAGCCAAAGCATACAGGTAAAGACTTTTATGGAGAGATTTAGAAGAGAATAAATAGATTTGTTTAGAACTAATTTCACTTATATTAAGGGTACTTTTTGGTGAGAGCTTATGAAAACAATTCTTATACGAAATGGAGAAATCAAAAGGAAGCCCATTGTCCTACTGGAATTTCCATTTGATCAGGAGCTCAAAGAACTCATCAAGACCATTCCAGGCGCAGATTGGCAGCCAAAATTGAAAGCTTGGTCGATCCCCTATTCCGATGAAGTGATTTCCAACTTAATTTCCCTAGTCAATAGAAACGCTTGGCTGGATTATTCGGCGTTCAAAAAAGTAGCAATAACAACTCAAGAAAAAGTAACGCTACCAAAGATGGATGCAGGAATAGCGCAAGAAATCGAGAAGTTTACCGATTGGATGCGCAATAGACGTTACTCCGAATCCACCATCCGAAACTATATGCATAGCCTGGGACTATTTTTGAGGTTTACGGGAAATAAGAACCCAGCAGAAATCAGCAATGCGGACTTGGAAAACTTCCATAAAGACTACATCCTTAAAAATAACTACTCAGCATCTTTTCAATCACTTGTAATCAATGCGGTGAAACTGTACTTTTCAAATAGGTTAAAGCGAAAGCTAGAACCGATAGCAATCGAACGACCAAAAAACCCGAGACTATTACCGCATGTATTATCCAAAGAAGACGTGAAAGCGATCTTACTCGCTCATCAGAATATCAAACACCGAGCAATGCTAAGTCTGATCTATGCCTGTGGACTGAGACGTTCGGAACTGCTAAACTTGAAGCCTCAAGATATCGACTCAAGCAGAGGAATGCTTCGAGTGAATCAGGGTAAAGGAAAAAAGGACCGCATGATTCCTATCAGTGAAAAAATCCTCGAATTACTTCGGGAGTATTACCGGTATGAGAAGCCGAGTGTGTATTTATTTGAAGGTCAAAACTCAGGCGAAAAGTACAGTGAAGGAAGTTTGCAAAAAGTACTAAAATCTGCACTGGTAAAGGCTAAAATCAAGAAGCCTGTAACATTGCATTGGTTACGTCATAGCTATGCCACTCATCTACTAGAATCAGGAACGGATTTACGGTATATTCAGGAATTACTAGGTCACAACTCCAGTAAAACGACAGAGATCTATACCCATGTGAGTCAAAAAAGCCTTCAAAAGATTAGAAGTCCATTTGACGACCTGTAAAAAATAACAATACCAAAGGTGCATATACTTGTCCAAATCAGGCAGCTAGAGTTCCAAAAGGTATAGCAATAAACAAGTTGTGCTTCATACAAAAAAAAACGAACATTATGAAAGAGACAAAATATTCAAAAATTTATCGAATAATTCATTGGGCAATAGCTATTTCATTTCTTCTATTGCTAATTACGATTTTTTTACGCTTGACGTGGCTGAATAAATTTAATGTTGCAGCTATCATACAGGAATATCTGAATGATACCGACCAGATGTTATCTCAGGAACAACTCATTGTTTTAGCAAAAAAGATAAGACAACCAATGTGGGATTGGCATATTTATATTGGCTATGTATTAGTTGGACTATTTAGTATTCGTTTCACACTTCCTGCATTAGGACATATGAAGTTCCAAAATCCATTTTCAAAAAATCTATCAGTAAAGGAAAAATTTCAGAAATGGTTGTACATCATTTTTTATGTCTGTGTCATCATTTCGTTGGTAACAGGACTTATTATAGAATTGGGACCAAAAGAACTGAAGAAGCCAATGGAAGAAATCCATATCCTTGGTATTTATTATTTGGTAGCGTTTATTGTCATCCATTTAGCAGGCGTGTTAATTGCTGAATTTACAGACCAAAAAGGAATTATTTCACGGATAGTAAGTGGAAAGAAAGACAAAAGTTAAAAAGTACGAAAGCACAACAATGGCTATACGTAATGCGGGTTTAGTACTAAATTGAAAGTAAACGAACTTTAACAAACATATCGGTAGGCTGAAAGTTTTGTGGTATTTAATCCCGCACTACGCATAGCCGAACCGTTAGCGGTAATTTAAAAAAAAATCGTAACCTTATCAGAATAATTAATTAATTTTGGAATTTGGCAGTATAAAAATCAATTTTATGAATAAAAATTACGATTGGCTTGTAAAAAAAACACCACGTTCTGTTGACCAATTAAAGTTGTGGCCAGAAAATCCAAGATTAAATCCAGAAGAAACCCATTTAACTCTCAAGGAGTACGCAGAAGACCTGACATTTGACAACGCCGAAAAAAATGATTTTTTTGAACTTGTAAATTCAATAGTCGCGGATGGTTTTGTTCCAGCTGACCCAGTTGTAGTATGGCAAAATGAAGAAAATAAGAAATACTATGTTGCAGAAGGAAACCGTCGTGTTGTAGCATTGAAATTATTGCGTGAACCAAAAAAATCACCAAAATCAATACGTAGTTTCATTCGTAAAGCTTCTTCCCAAATAGATATTACGACAATTGAAAAAATACCTGTCAATGTTGCACCATCTTTTGAAGACGCAGAATGGTACATAAATCAAAGAAACAGTTCATCCACACTACAAAGAAGATGGTCGAGAGTTCAACAACAGAGATGGATAGTTACTCTTTACCAAAAACACGATGGCGACCTTGATAGAATTTTGTCAGTTACGAAATTGACCAAGAGTGAACTTGAAGGAATTATAAGGACTTTAAAAATAAAGGATTTTGTAAAATTAGATATTGTAAAAAACAATTTAACAGAAGAAGAATTTCAATTGGCCGATTCTTATCGTTTCCCAATAACAATTTTAGAACGATTTTTCAGTTTTGCAGATGTAAAAGAAAAATGGGGTTTAGAATATAATGGTCTTGACGTCAATATTATTTCAAACGAGGAAAGTTTTTATGCAGCTTTCACAGAATTAATAAAACGAATTGTAAATAAAGACGACGACAAAATAAATACAAGACTAAAAAAAGAGGATTTAGAAGAAGTTCTCGCTTCTTTACCAACAGTTGTTTTTGACACCGAAGAAGATGAAGTTGAAGATGAAGATGATGACGAAAGTGAGGACGGCAATGAACCCAACAATGAAGAAGAACCAAATAATGATGATTCGGGTGGTGCACCATCGAATGAACCTGAACCGGAGTCGCCACCTGCACCAGACCCAATAAGTTTACTTAAAGGTAATCCAGACCGTGCGAAAATGGTTTTAGAATGTTATAGTATAAATACAGATAGTTATAGGCTTTTAGGTCTTTTCAATGAATTTAAAAGGATACCTTTAAATTATAAAAATACAGTTTCATCATCATTAAGAGTTTTTGTTGATTTAGCAATTTTTAAATATATCGAAACAGAGGGTATAGAAGAAGATTTAAAACGTCAATATCGAGATGAATTAAGAAATATTCCTTTAAAGAAAAGATTAGAGTATGTTAAAGCAAATAAATTGACTGGAAAACCTCAAAATATTGCTGGCAGATTGTTAGACCCTACGTCTCAATATTCTCTCGACGTATTAAATGGTTTTATACACAGTCCAGACACACATTATTTAAACAAACAATTTTTGAATAGCTTTTGGGACTTCTTATTTCCTTTATTTCAAGAATTATTAGATATTAGAGAAATATAATGTACTACTCGCCATTAAGATATCCAGGAGGGAAAAACAAGCTTTCGGCATTTATTGCCAAAATCTGCGTTGATAATAATATCAATGGCCACTACGTTGAACCCTACTCTGGTGGAGCTTCAGTTGCATTGTTTTTACTTTTAGAAGGATTTGTTGAAAGAATTACAATAAACGATAGAGATAGGTCAATTTATGCATTTTGGCATTCAGTACTTAATAAAACAAATAAATTCTGCGAAATGATTGAGAATGCAGAGTTGACTATTGAAGAATGGAAAAAGCAGAGAGAAATTCAAAACCGTAAAAAATCAGTTGATTTACTTACGCTTGGTTTTTCAACATTTTACTTAAACAGAACAAATCGTTCTGGAATTATTAATGCTGGAATGATTGGCGGTATGAACCAATCTGGAGATTATTTAATGGATTGTAGGTTCAATAAATCAGATTTAATTGAACGGATAAAAAAAATAGCGAATAAGAAAAAAAGCATAAGACTATATAAAAAGGACGCTATTAAATTAATTGAGAAAATCCAAAATGAATCTCAAAATAACAATGTAGTTTTTTATTTTGACCCACCTTACTATTTAAAAGCAAGTAGTTTATATATGAATCATTATGAAGACAAAAATCACAAAATGGTTAGTGAGAAAATTAAGGCTATTGAAAATATTAGATGGATTGTTTCTTATGACAATGTTCCTCAAATAAGAGAATTATATTCTGAATGTAAAAAGAAAGAATTCGAATTTAAGCATACAGCTTACGAAATTAGAGATGGAAAGGAAATTTTGTTTTTTAGTAATAACATTGAACGCCCAAAAATCGAAAATTGGAATCCTCTGAACTTCAAATTAAACCGAGGAAAAACTACCGCTAACATCGTATATAAGCAATAGCGGGTTCGGTGCTTATTCCAATGTAAATGTATTAATTAAAGGTCTGTGCTAAACAGAAAAGATAGTGTGTGAAGGCCGCTACTGCTCATATACATAACCGTTGGTACACATTAAAATGAGAATCCGAATATTAATAGCCTTTTCCATTTTACCGTTGCTTGTCTGCGGACAGAACTCGGCGGATTATGAAACGAAATTCGAGTATTACGAAGACGGCTCGGTGAAAATGGAATACAAGATTTTTAAGGGGCAAAAAGTGGACACCCTGAAAGCATACGACGCGAAAGGACGTATAGAGACGTTGCTTTATTTCGGAGACTATGCATCGACGGAACCAATTTATCGCGAAGACTATTTTTACAAAGGAGCGTCAAGAAAGATTACAGGATACTATAAGATGGAACCAGGTTCCGAGCCGCTAACTGTAGGGGTTCAAAAGTCATATTGGAAAAATGGTAATCTGATGGATTCGGTTATCTATAATTCGGAAGGACAACGACAATACCGAGCTCGATTCGGGAAAAATGGCGAACTACAATTTGAAGACTGAGAAGAGAGCAGAAAAAAAATAAAAACGTGTACCAACATTACCTAAGAAAACATGCAGGATCCTGATACAATGAAGATGATTACCTTCAACATAAATTCGTTCTCGGAGAGAAAATTGCGGTTTTAAAGCTGCACGTTTCTTAGCCTGAGCGTTGTAAGTAATACTATTGCGGAACGTAAACGTTCAAAATTTATGGTTTGTGCTTTGACTTTTTAAAAATAATATTACGTTTAGTGAAATTCAAAATTTAAAAAAAACCATGCTTTGCTTCCACTCTTTTTATAAATCTTATTTATAAATTTTTGGTAATAATTTAGTGGAAAGTTTTCTGTTTTATATTTTCTTACATTTATTGATTAAGCAAAAAATATTTTCTTGCATTTTACAATATTGACTCGGAAAATGGAATGAAATAAATTTAAAATTACTTAAATTATTTCTCCAAGATTGTAGCAGAAAGTTGTAGCAAAGATTACTTTATTTTACCTGATATTTGGTCAAAGTTTGTAGCCGAACTTTGCAGCGGTTTTTTCTAAAAAAGTTTCTAAAGTTGCTTATTTAAACTCACATCAGTTCTAAACTTTCTAAGTAGAAAGTTATACAAAATCGCTTTCCAAGTCATAAATTTCTTAATAAACAGTACTACTTACAACAGCGGTTTGCAGCAATTGCGAAAAATCTGCATGCATGATAAATTTCTTTCGCAATTATATTATATATTAGCGGAAAGAAATCGGTTACGAAGTCCGCAACTTCTGCAAGCCGCAATCCGTTGTAAACAATGTCAGAACGAAAATCAAAAACAATGAAAAATATATGAAATGTTCTGTTTGCTTAAAGGAAATTGAAGATAATTATTGCTCTAATTGTGGACAATATTTCAAAGATAAGAGAGTTACATTTAGAACTATATTTGCGGATATTTTTGATAGTGTTTTTTCTCTAGAAAAATCCTTTTTTCGAAATATTAAAATAGCCATAACACAACCAAAAACAATACCTACTAATTATTGGAATGGATTTAGAAAATATTATTTTAGTCCAGGAAAATTCTTTACAATAGCTTCTTTGTTTCTTTTATTAGACTATTCTATCGGAAAAGATTTTTTAGGAATAGTAGTATCAAGTAATATTTCATCACAATTTGTAATTTTATTTACTAATATTTTCCTGTTAACTTTTTCAAGTTTTCTAATCTATATACAATTCAGAAAAAATATATTTGAGCACCTTATTTTGAATGTCTATAATGTGAGCTTATGGATAATTCTTTTTTTTCCATTATCAACAATTTTAAGTTTAACACTAAATGACAATAAAATTGAACAATTTTGTTACCTTCCATTTCATATTTTGATAATAGTATGGAATTCAAAGGCTTTTGAATTGAGTAATTTAAAACGTTTTTTATTTGTCATATTAAATTTAGTATTGCTTTATGGAACACTATTATTCCTAGTTTATAAATATGGGGAATTTTAAGTAAAGAATAAAAACATAACGAATAGAAAACACTGTTTACAACAACGTATATAGCTCATAGCTAGTCAGTTGCTTAATCGAAGTTAAGGTATATTTACGAGTCCGCCAAATTTTTAAATTTGGCTTATTAGTAAAAAAAGATAATAAGAAAAATTTAAAAATTCGGCTCGTGCTTCATCGGAAAGTAATTGTTTAATTTGCACGCTACGAGCCATATACAGAGACGTTAGGCACAATTAAAACCAACTTTCACAATTTATGCAACATTTCAAAATTATTTCAGTCTTTATTAAAAAACCTGAAAAGATGAAAAAAATATAGTATCATCCGAGTAAATTTTTGGCAGGTCAAATTAAAGGCATTTCTGGCTGTTTAGGGTGATTTTTCATTTTTTCCCAAATCACCCTCCTGCTTATTTCTGAAAATATCCAATTG